>ERZ772986.8-NODE-8-length-156095-cov-6.055665_pt1 | contig 156095 bp, 142 predicted proteins | sample MGYA00511898_ERZ772986 | MGnify/ENA primary metagenome ERZ772986 (study PRJEB29015, sample SAMEA2737934) | human oral metagenome | biome: human oral; feature: human-associated habitat; material: dental | place: China | collected 2148 ... | reverse complement strand
CCACACCCCACCTGACAACCCCCCCACCAACTGCTGTGGAAAACCCATCAGGCAGTCCGCAGTACAGCACCGCGACGGCGCCTAGGGCAGCAGGAGCGGCTCTCTGCGCGCTCACCCCTCATTCGCTGTCGCGCAACAGGATGGAATCCCCCGGGCTGAGGAAACCTGACAGGGCGGGTTGATCCCAGGTGGCGATCCAGGCTGCCCAGAACAGTGCGACGGCCGCGAAAAGGTCGAGAAACAGCATGGCTACGATGATCGGTCCGAACACCTGAACGGCTCGCCCGAGACTGAACAATCCGGTGACCGCCGATGCCCCGGTCTGCAGCAGGACGAAGCAGATCGCAGCTCCCAGTGACCCACGCCGCAACGGGACATGTTCCGGCTTTTCCACCGGGAAAAAGCGGTACATCAGCCAGAACAACATGGTAGAAGTGGTCAATGCCAGCCCGAATGAGGCCGCCCCGACGAGTACCGCGAAGATCTCCGGGTTCTGCACTCCCATCAGGCGCACGATCGTCCCGGACAGCCAGGTACCGGTGACATTGGCAGCGAAGGTGACCAGCATCAGCACCACCATCACCAACAACAGGCCAAAATTGATGATCTGCTCTACCACCGGGTGATGCTTGAGATGAACCTCATCGAAATCAGGGCGGACCATCCCCCGGATCACTCCCTTGAGATTGGCCACCCACGTGGACCCAATGGCCAGCCCAGCGATAGCGGCAACCGTACCAAGACGACGCCAGTCGAACAGATAGGCCGACAGCAGAATGAGCACTTGGTCTTGGAGCGGGCCCGCGGACAGATTGTCCACGACAAAGATCTGCACCTCACCCAGCAGGTCGGGACGGATCACGGTAAGGGCGAAGCCTACTCCGGCAAAGACGAACATCAGCACCGGAACCATGGCCAGGATGGAGAAAAAGGCCATCGCTGCAGCCATCTGATTGCCCAGCCTGCTCCAGTACCGTTGGAAGGCCCTCAGCAGGTGTGACAGTACCGGTGATGACTGGACCCTGTTACCTACAGGCCGTCGCGCGCCCACTGCCTCATCATTTCAATCGGCAAGGCAACTCACCGGGATTCCACCCGGTGAGTTGCCCGGATACCCGATAGCTCACCATGCGCAGTCCTCCACCGGAGGGCAGGAGCAGATCAAGTGCCGGTCACCGTGGGCGGCATTGACCCGAGCGCAGCCGGGCCAGTACTTTCCGTGCTCTCCGGCGTCCAGCAGCCCGCCGCGTAGGGTTTCGGCGACTTGATCCGGGAAAGCCGCAACTCGGCGGGTGTAGGGGTGCGACCATTCATCATCAATGATCATCGCCTGGGTGTGCGGGGCATTCACCAGCGGGTTGTCGTCGGCCGGGTATCTACCATCGATTACCATGTCGATCTCCTTGCGGATGGCGATCATGGCATCGCAGAATCTGTCGAGCTCATGTTTATTCTCGGATTCGGTGGGCTCAACCATGAGGGTGGATGCGACCGGGAAACTCACCGTCGGTGCGTGGAAACCGTGATCAATGAGCCGCTTCGCGATGTCATCAATGCTCAAGCCTGCTGCGGCCAGCAAGGCCCTGGTGTCCAGTATGCATTCGTGGGCGACTCGCCCCGACGCACCGGTGTAGAGGATTGGGTAGTGCTCGGCAAGCCGAGATGCGATGTAGTTGGCGTTGAGGATAGCCGTTTTGGAGGCCTCACGCAGTCCGTCAGCGCCCATCATGGCGATGAAGGCATAGGAGATCGGCAGAATTCCGGGAGAGCCGAAGCGTGCGGCGTTCACCGCAGTTGTGGCTCCCCCGGCAGCTGGATCACCGGGAAGGTATTCGGCCAAGTGTTTCCGCACTACGATCGGGCCGACCCCCGGCCCGCCTCCGCCATGGGGACTGGCGAAGGTCTTATGCAGGTTCAGATGGGAGGCATCTGCTCCGAAACGTCCCGGGCGTGCCAGTCCCATGAGCGCATTCAGATTTGCACCATCCACGTACACCTGTCCTCCTGCCTCGTGTACGAGTTCACAGGCGGTGGTCACAGTGTCTTCGAAGACACCATGAGTCGATGGATAGGTGATCATTATCGCGGCCAGTTCGTCGCGGTGGGTCTGCACCTTGGCTCGCAGGTCGTCCAAATCGATCGAACCGTCGCACTGGGATGCGACCACTACGATCTTCATCCCGGCCATCACCGCTGAAGCAGCATTCGTACCGTGGGCAGAAGCGGGAATCAAACAGATCGTGCGCTGAGAATGCCCATTCGCCAGGTGATAGGCCCGGATGGCCGACAGACCAGCAAATTCTCCCTGGGCACCGGAATTGGGCTGCAGCGAGCAGGCATCGTAGCCAGTGATCTCACCGAGCCATCCCGATAACTCGGTGATCATCTCCAAGGTTCCCTCAGCATCCTGGGCCGGCACCAAGGGATGGAGGTTCGCGAATCCGGGAAGGGTGATGGGCTCCAACGATGCCGCCGAGTTCAGCTTCATCGTGCACGAGCCGAGCGGGATCATTCCCCGGTCCAGGGCGAAGTCTCGATCAGCGAGGGAGGCCAGGTAGCGCATCAGGGAGGTTTCGGAATGGTGGGCATGGAATACCGGGGTTGTGAGGAAGGTATCGTTCCGGGCATCCGCGCCCATTTCACCCCAGCTCTCCTCGGTGATCACAGCTCCGAAGAGCCGCGCCACCGCGGCCAGTTCCTCCTCGGTCAGGTCCTCGCCCACCGATATTCCTACGTGGGTGTCGTCGGCCAGTCTCAGATGGAAGCCTTGCTGCCGTGCGGCACCGACAATCCCGGCCGCAGAGGGAACTTCGACGAGAAGGGTATCAAAGAAGCTGTCGTGGACGACACTGACACCTGCGGTAGTGATTGCTGCGGCCAGGCGTGCTGTGCGATTGTGGATCGTGGCGGCTATCCGCTTCAATCCTTCGGGTCCGTGGTGGATGGCATAACCAACCGCCATATTGGCGAGCAGTACTTGGGCGGTGCAGATGTTCGAGGTGGCCTTCTCACGCCGGATGTGCTGTTCGCGCGTCTGCAGGGCCAGCCGCAACGCAGGTGCCCCGCTGGCATCCAGCGACACACCGACTAACCGCCCAGGCAGACTGCGCTGGGTTCCTTCCTTGGCTGCGATGTAGGCGGCATGGGGGCCACCGAAGAACAGAGGCACACCGAATCGTTGGGTGGTACCCACAGCGATATCGGCGCCCCACTGCCCTGGTGGAGTGACCAAGACAAGAGCGAGTAAATCGGCGGCTGTTACGACGAGTGCCCCGGCATCGTGGGCGGCTTGAGCCAATGCGATAAGTTCTGCGGTGGATTGCATCCGTCCGTCGAGGGCCGGGGTCTGAACGACGACAGCGAAGGCGCTAGCCAGTCGCGGATCCGTAGCAACCGATTCGCAAACGGCCACCTCAATGCCGATGGTATTCATCCGGGTGCGCAGCACTGCCAGCGAGGAGGGCAGGATTCCTTCCTCCACCAAAACCAACTCCCCCTTGCGGTTCAACCGTCTGGCCATCGATACCCCTTCGGCGAGAGCTGTGGCCTCGTCGAGTAGAGAAGCGCCGGCAACCGGGAGCCCCGTTAGATCGGCGATCATCGTCTGGAAATTGAGCAGCATCTCCAGGCGCCCCTGGGAAATCTCTGGTTGATAAGGGGTATAGGCGGTGTACCAGGCTGGATTCTCCAAAATATTGCGTCGCAGCACCGCCGGGGTGATCGTTCCATGAAAACCCATGCCGATGAGACTGCGTCCCGGGTTGTTGCGCAGTGACAACTCCAGCAACCGTTGCTGCACTGTTGCCTCGTCCCGTGCTGGGGGCAGACTCAACTGCTCATCCCTGATCGTCAGGGGTACCACCTCGTCGATGAGGGCATCAAGCGATGCGACCTGGATGGTCTCGCACATGGCGTGCTGTTGTTCGGCATTGGGGCCGATGTGACGGGAGATAAAAGACGACACCGTTGACACTCCAACCTCTCGTGGTTTGTTGAATTAATCGTAGAGGTTGGGACCGGTTACGACCGGCGGCAGCACTAATGCGTGGAGACAGGTTTCTCAGGCCCTGATCCGGCGGGCCCGGCGCATCGCAAGCTCGTCGGTTGCGTCGGTGGAGGCCGCAACATGATCCTCGGAGGATAGAGTCAGCAAAGTACTTTCCAGGTCACGCCACACCCCGCCCAGAGCGATCGCGAACATGCCTTGGCCACCGCGCAACAGATCGACGACCTCGTCGTCCGAAGTGCACTCGTAGACCGACACGCCGTCGCTCATTAGCGTCACCTGAGACAGGTCCTGCACTCCCCGGGAACGCAGGTGATCGACGGCGATCCGGATCTGCTGCAGTGAGATACCTGCGTCGAGGAGCTTCTTGACGACTTTCAACATGAGGATGTCGCGGAAAGAGTAGAGCCGCTGGGTGCCGGACCCATCCGCACTACGAATCCCGGGGCACACCAACCCCGTACGTGCCCAGTAATCGAGCTGTCGGTAAGTGATTCCGGCGAGGTGGCAGGTGAGCGGACCACGGAAGCCGAGGTCATCGGGAAGGGGGCCAAAATCACCATCGAACAGGACGTCCTGTGCCCCGGGAACCACCACCGCTCGCTCGGCGTTGCGCACAGCCATTTCCACCTCGATCATCCGTTGCTGACGTGACCCGACGCTACGTGTCCCGATCCGAAGCAGCAAACATCGGTTCTATCAGCGTGTCTTGGCGAAGCACTGCCCATACCTCTCAGTCAATTCTGGTTTTCCAGTACTTGACCAGCAGATTTACTGCTCGAAGTCATCCGGTGAGACCGTGTCTAGGAAGCTGCGGAAACGCTTTACCTCGTCCTCGTTCTGCTCGAACATCTCAACCCCTACTTGAGCCATCAGTTCCCCGGAGCAGGTCACCTTGAAACCACAGCGCAGAGAGAGGGCCACCACATCGGAGGGTCTGGCCTCAATGGTTTGCCCATCGACGGTGAGTTCGGCGTGGAACACCCCGTCCAATGTGGAGGTGATGTGCCCAGACAGTTCCGTGTGCCCCAGGGTGGACAACAACTCGGCCATCAGATCATGAGTGAGTGGCCGGGATGGGATCACGCCCTCCAAGGCATTGACGATGGCTGACGCTTCCGCGGCACCGATCCATATGGGCAGACACCGTCCGGTATCCGGATCTCTTAGCAGGAGCATGGGGGTGTTGGTGTTCTTCTCAATTCGCACTCCCACAACGTCGAGTTCGATCATCACCCCTCCAACAGGGTGTACATCATCGCTGCATGGGCGTGCACCACCAGCCTGGAGAGCTCATGAATTGCCCGTCCGGGGTTCTCGGCGGCCCGCAGTGCAGGACGGATGGTCTGTTCCACCAAGCCCGCCTCGCGTTCGGCGGCCTGTTTGATCACCCTCATGTGGCGGCTGTCCAGCCCGAAGGCTTGCAGCTTGCGGGCAACGACGCACACGGTCAGGGCCTCCCGGCCATAGTAGATGGAGCCCTTGCGGGGTGCAATCATCTTTTGGCGTTCCAACTCAATGAGGGTGGCCTCCGACAACCCACTGGTCTGGAGCAATTGGCGGCGACTGAGCTTGAGCGGCTTCTTGTTTCCCCCGATCGGATCGGCGGTTCCGGTCGCATTCGCAGCGGCAATCGCTGCTTGAGACTGGGCCGGAACTGGAACCGGAATCTCGGTGGGCGGCTGCTCCCCACGGTCCATCATCTCCAGATTGTCGCGAATTACCTTGAGAGGAAGGTATTGGTCGCGCTTGACGCGGGCAATGTACCGCAGCCTTTCAATGTCGGAATCGGAGTAACGCCGATATCTGGATGCCTCACGCTCCGGAGAGACCAGACCCTGTTCCTCCCAGAACCTGATCGTGGAGATGGACATGTCCGGAAACTCGCCCTTGAGGACGTTGAGGACCTGACCGATCGTGAGTTTGCCAGCCTGTGGCATCACTTCATCCCATGCTCGCTGACGAAGAAGAGCATCCGAAACTTGCCGATTTGCACCTCATCACCAGGTCGCAGGACGGCCGAGTTGTCAACGAGGGTCCGGTTGACATAAGAACCATTGAGGCTTCCTTTGTCAACCAAGGAGATCACCCCGTCGGACAGGGAGAACTCAGCGTGGTGACGCGAGACCGTGATGTCGTCGAGGAAGATGTCTGACCGGGTTGACCGCCCAACGGTGACGACTGGTTTCTCAAGCAGGTAACGTGCGCCAACGTCCGGGCCTCGGGTGACGATCAGCATCGCATGCCCGGCCGGCAGTTTGGACAAGACATCGGCGTCCTCAGCGCTGATCTCCAGGGTGCGCGCATCCTCCTCAGGAATCAGCAACACTCGTGTCGTGTCGTTGACTGCCTGGGCAGACGACAGCGCATTGCCGCACTTCGAGCAGAAATTGCTGCCCACGGCATTGGAACTGCCGCATTTGCTGCATTCGAGCATTCGATCGACGCCTTCTTGGTCCGGAACGGTCATCACACGGCTGACCTTTGCTGAACAATTCTAGTGGATGCGAACGCTCAGGCATCCCACCACGCCGTCGGGCGCGGAATGATCAACCCTGTTGTTCGACGTGCGCCGCGTAGCCAGATGCGTTGAGCAGAGTATCAACTTGGGATGGGTCGGATAGTTCGACGTCGAAGAGCCATCCCTCGCCATAGGGATCGGTTCCGATGGATTCGGGGTTTTCGATCACCGCGTTGTTCACGGAAGTGACCACCCCGGACACCGGGGCGAACAGGTCGGACACCGATTTGGTGGATTCCAGCTCACCGCAAGCATCCTGGGCAACAACCGAGGAGCCGACGGTGGGCAGAGAGACGTAGACGATGTCGCCGAGAGCGCTGGTGGCATGGGCTGTCACCCCGATTCGGGCAACAGATCCGTCGATGCGGACCCATTCGTGTTCAATGCTGTAACGCAACTCCGCGGGAATGTCCATGTCTAGCTCCTTGCCGACGGTGATGGTATGTGATGATCCCATGCTAGGGCCGGGATCCACACCGCAGGTGATCTTCGGTAAATGTTCTTCCACTCATGCGGGTCTTGCGTGCTCTGGGGCGTGTAGGGAGTGAATCGATGTGACCTCGATAGAGTCGGGGGTCTGAATTTCTACTGACCCTCCCACCTTGCTGGACTCCACTTGGGAAACCAGCCCACCACGGAAGCGAGCCCCCTCGGCCAGCGAATGGGGATCCCCGATGGCATCAATGACTATGGGCAGCTGCACCTTCTGTCCATCGATCACCAAGCCATCTTCGTCGGTGATCCATGATTGGGCGACGAGTCGAACACTGTCGTTGATCTCGATCACTTCGGCACCGGCATCACGCAGTTCCTGGACCGCGTCAAGGAGCAAATCGGCAGATACCGTTGCCGAGGGAGCCGAGATGGTGATACGAACTCCGGGCCCGGAAGCACCCCTGGTGCCGGCCAAAATGGCCAGCTCGTCGGCCCTGGCTTGGGCCTCATGGGCTGCCACTTGGTTGGCGTCGGCACCTGATTCAAGCTGGTCACGGGTGGCTTCCAGCTCCGAAACCTCTCGATTCAACTGCTCGGTTTCGGCATTGAGGGTGTCAAGCAACTGCACCAGATCATCACGGCGCATCCCTGAATACTGGTTGCCGTGGCCACCGTTTCTCATCTGCAACACCAGCGACATGCCGAGCAGACACATCACCACGGCCAGCAAGACCTGTTTGCGGGAAGGGCGCAGGGCGCCCCGGAGCCACTCAAGCATGGAGCACCTGCCTGCGGATGGATGCAGCATTGGTGAAGATCCGGATACCCAGCACCACCAGAACTGCGGTTGATAGTTGCGAGCCGACTCCGATGAGATCACCAATCCACACGATGATCGCGGCTATCACCACGTTCGATACGAAGGACACCGCAAATACCCTGTCGGAGAAGGTGTGCTCCAAACTGGAACGCCATGCTCCGATGAGGGCATCCAATGCAGCCACGATCATGATCGGTAGGTAGGGCTGGAGCCACGGTGGGAGATCCGGCTGCCACATCAATGCGATGACGATACCGATGATCAGCCCGATTACTGCAAGCACTGTGTCCTCCTCATCGTGGCCTCGCCACCTGAAGGCCGAGACCGGGATCGGCCCCCAAATGGAGGCCATTCACTCGTTCAATGTCCCACGACACGCGGTAGTTGCGTCGCAGAAAGTTCAGCCAGGCTCCCCCGGTGCCTGTTTCAAAGCGTTTCTCCAGGTCACTGGGATCACCGATCGCCTCGATTCGGTAGGGAGTAGTCATGGAACGATAATCGATGGTGATTGCGTTACCTGCCTGACGGATGGCGGTGCGGCTCGACAGCCGGTGCCCGTTCACTGCGACAGCCTCTGCTCCGGCCGCCCAAAGGGCATTGACCACCTGCCGCATATCCTGGTCGACGATGATCCCGTCCGCATCGTCGGGGCTGTCGTCGACTTCGACGCGCACGCCTGGCCCGTTCACAGCCAGGGAGCCCGCCCAGATGGCAATTGTGGTGTCCTGGGAATCCGGATCGCCGTTTGCCTCGAGTTCACCAATCCTGGCGCTGGCAGCCTCGGCGCGGGCCCGGAGGTCCATGTTCCGTTGCCTCGCATCCTCGACCTGCCTGATTAACTCGGTGCGCTCGGCTGATTCGAGCGAGGTGCCCCCGATGTGCAGGGCCGATGTGGCAAGCATCAGACCGGCAAGCGCAGTAGTAGCGGCAGCCAAGAAACGATCATGCCATCTGCGGGCATGTCCGGCGGTTTGCACATAATCCGGGTCAATCGTTTCCCTCAGAATGGAGTTCAGCAGCTCCATCGAAGCATCCGGCCTGTAGGTTTGTTCGCTCATCGGTTCTCCGCCCCGGCCCGCACTAGCTCGATCGCCTGGCGCACATACATGCCACCCGCCCACCAGTACAGTGCAGTCCCCCACACCGCGAAAGCCCAGCCGATGATCGTGAATACTGGGGCTAGTGCCCATTCCCCAGCCCCGACAAGCACCAGCGGAAGGGCGTAGAGCAAGCAGAAGGTGGCAGCCTTGCCAATGAAATTGACCGGCAGCGAGGAGTACCCACGAGAGCGCAACGCTGGGACCAATGCAGCTAGCATCATGTCGCGGCCCACCAGCAGAGCGACGAGCCACCAAGGGATGATCCCACGGGCCGCCAGCCCGAGTACCGTCGCGAAGATGTAGAGTCGGTCGGCGGCCGGATCAAGCACCTGGCCGAGCCGGGAGATTTGGTTGAACCGCCGGGCGATGCGCCCGTCGATCAGATCGGAGAAGGAAGCAACGGCTAGCAAGACGATCGCCGCGATGTCATGGTGCGCCCAGATCATCCAGAAGAAGAAGGGCACGCCGATCAGTCGTGCGAAGGAGATGACATTCGGGATCGTCCAGACACGGTTGGACACGGTCGCGGGGGATGCGACGGCATGTTCAAAGACACCGGGTTTCTGGTCGGTCACGACCCCTAGCCTATGCGATCCATCGGCGTGACCTTCCCAGTGCGCCATCGACCTCGGTGAACCGGCGCTCGGCTGCCAACTGATACATTGCCACCACCTGCGGGCCGATCCTGTCCCACGTGAAGCAGGCTGCGCGTTCCCGGCCACGGTGTAGTCTCAAGTCCCGGGGCTCGGCCAAGGATTCAATGACTGCATTGGCCAGTTCCTGGGCTTCTCCCCTTGAGAAGAGGTGCCCGATTGGCGCCTGCTCATCGCTAAGCACCTCGGCGAAGGCATCAAGATCGGATGCGACGACCGGGGCACCGCAGGCCATCGCCTCCAGCAAGACGATGCCGAAACTCTCCCTGCCGGTCTGCGGGGCGACGTAGACGTCAGCTTTCCCCAGCCACCGGTTCCGTTCGGTATCGTCAACCCCTCCGACGAAGGTGACACCCGGGATGCTGAGTTCTTCACCCCGACCGATGACCACCACCTCCAGGTCAGGATGTACCCGGCGAATCAGCGGCAGAGCCGCGGTCAGCACGTGGAAACCTTTACGTGGTTCATCGTAACGTCCCAAGAAAACCAGCCTGGGGTGGTCTCCCCCACGCCAAGTTGTGGCGCACGGGGCGAACGGGTAATCAGTAATCTCGATGCCATTGCCGATAACCACCGGATGGACCCCGAAATGACTCTTAGCGAGTTTCGCAGCAGCCCGTGATACGGCGATTGTCGCATCCAGCCTGTTAACCGCCCCGGGTAACAACCGATTGAGCAATACCAGTGACCTGACCACCTTGGAATTAGCATGGAAGGTGGCAGTCACCGGACGATCGGTCAACCACAGGGTGCTGATGGCTACCGATGGGGTGATTGGTTCGTGCAGGTGCACTGCATCGAAATCCCCCTCATCCAGCCACTGCTTGGCCCGGGAACTTACCCAAGGACCGAAATTGAGCCGGGCAACCGATCCGTTGGCGCGAATCGGCACCGCCCTCCCGGCTGTGGTGAACTGCGCATCGGTCAGGCCGTGGGCCGCCAGTGCCCCGGGGGCAGGATGGCCGGGTGCGAGAATTTCAACGTGGTGACCATTGCGGTGCAGCCACCCCGCCAGCCCTAGCACGTGGTTCTGCACCCCACCGGGAGCGACGAAGGAATAGGGGCAGACGATTCCGGCTCTCATGCAACTATCCCCGGGAAGAAGCGCTGCATCAGATGCCAGTCGTGCACGTGGGCGCGCACCTGGGTGGCAAAGAAATTGGTCAGTTGCTGGGCGCTGTCGGCCATGTCTCCTGCGATCTCCTCACTAAGCTCGATCCTGAGCCGGTCGCCGTGGTAGTGGGTTGCCGCGCCGACCAGTGCGGCACCAGTCTGGCGGGCAATGAGGTGTGGTCCTGCCGGAACGGTGAGTTCCCGGGGACCCTTCGGGGTCGGCCACTTGACCGGTATCCCCCGTCGTCCGAAGTCCCGATCCGCGATCAGGCAGACAACTTGGCCGCATCGCAGATCGGTGCACAAGGTGGGCACCAGATTGCCTGCGTCGTGAGGGTGGATCCGAAAGCCCAGTTGTTCGCGTACCCATCGGAAGTACTCGAACTGGTCACGGGGCAGGCGCTCGGCCACCGAAGTGACTGGCAACCCAACTTGGCAGGCGTAGGCGCCGGCGAGGTCCCAGGAACCCTGGTGCGGCAAGGCCAACACCAGCCCCCGGGTTGCATGGAGTTCACGCAACCAGTCCATCAGCGTCTCGTCGGCCTCGACCAACGACACCAGGCTTTCGCGATCAAGGCTGCCAAGTTGCAGCGATCCGACGGTATTGCGGATCCATGAGAACTGGGCAGCTACCAGGTCATCAGGACCAGGTGTCACGCCGGTGACGACCTCGGCGTTGAGTGCCCACTGCCGCAGTGGAATCGGAGGACGACGTCCCAACCATGCGGCGGCCCACTTCGCGGCAGGCCACCAGAGCCATCGGGGTACGCGTGCCGCGGCTCGGAAACCCAGCAACTGGATATCCATTACTGCCCACCGAGTGCCCGGTGAACGATGGCCATCCGTTGGGCGACGGTGACCGCCCCTGTCAGGCACAACAAGGACATGGCGATTGGCAGGGCCAAGTTGATGCCCAAGCCGGTCAGCAGGGCCCCGGCCAGGACGATTACCAGTCGGTCGGCCCGACCTGCGATGCCACCGTTCACCTGCACGCCAATGGCCTCACCACGGGCCTTCGAATAGGAAGTCACTTGCCCGAATACCAGGGCAACCAGTGAGACCGCTGCCCCCAGCTGGGAATCAGTATTGTAGAAGTACAGGGTTAGTCCCCCAAAGATCGCGCCGTCGGCAATCCGGTCGAGGGTCGAGTCGAGGAAGGCTCCCCACCGGGTCGTTTGTCCCGTTGCGCGAGCCATAGTGCCATCCAAGGAGTCCGAGAAGATGAAGGCGAGAAGGATGACCACCCCTTGCCACAGCCATCCTTGGGGAAAACAGATAATCGCCACCAGACAGGTTGCGGCGGTGCCGAACCAGGTCACCATGTTAGGGCTAAGACCAATCTTCACTAACCCGAGGGCCACCGGTTCGATGAACTTTGTCCACCGGGATTTGATCCTCTCCAGCATCTCAGGCCTCGTCCCATGCCCCGGCGAATATCTCCCGAGTCTGTCCAAGCAAGAATGGGACGGCCTTTGTCTGTCCGATGATCGGCAAGAAATTCGAGTCCCCCGCCCATCTGGGCACCACATGCTGGTGGAGGTGTGCGGCGATCCCGGCGCCCGCGATCGATCCCTGATTCATGCCGAGATTGAAACCAGCTGGTTGTGACACCGCCGAGATCATCCGGATGGCCTTGCGGGTGAATGCGGTCATCTCGGCCGCCTCCTCCTCGGTGGCATCAATGTAGGCGGCAACATGGCGGTATGGGCAGATCAGCAGATGGCCCGGATTGTAGGGGTAGAGGTTGAGCACGGCAAAGACGTGTTCGCCGCGGGCCACGATCAATGCTTCGGCATCGTCATGAGTCGGCGACACACAGAACGGACACCGGACATCGTTGTGTTCCGTGGGCCGGTTCTCCCCGGAGATATAGGCAAGCCTGTGGGGGGTCCATAGCCGCTGCAATCCGTCGGGGATCCCGGGATGGTCCTCGAACTCGTCGACCGGAATAAAATCGGCCATCAGGCCTCGGCCTCCGCTTTCGGGTCGTCGTTGCGGCGCGAGCCCACCCACTCGCAGATGAACTCGATGGCTTTGTCGATGGGTACCCCGTTGCGCTGGGATCCATCCCGGAAACGGAAGGAAACGGTGTCTGCCCCGGCATCGGTTTCACCGGCGATCAGCATGAAGGGAATCTTCTGCCTCTGCGCGTTGCGGATCTTCTTTTGCATCCGGTCGTCGGAAGCATCCAGCTCAGTACGCACGCCCCGCGCCCGTAACCGATCGAATATCGAGGCCAGGTAGTCGTCGAAGGCGGAGGCCACCGGAATACCGACCACTTGGACCGGGGACAGCCATACCGGGAAGGCCCCGGCGTAATGCTCGGTGAGCACGCCGATGAACCGTTCCACCGAACCCAACTTGGCTGAATGGATCATTACCGGCCTCTGGTGGGTGCCGTCGGATGCGACGTATTCCAGCCCGAAGCGCTCCGGCTGGTTGAAGTCGTACTGGATCGTCGACATCTGCCAGGTGCGCCCGATGGCGTCGGTGACCTGTACCGAGACCTTCGGGCCGTAGAAGGCAGCACCGCCCGGATCGGGTACCAAGTCGAGCCCTGTTGAGTGGCAGACCTCCTCCAAGATACGCGTGGCGGTCTGCCAGTCCTCATCGGAGCCGATGAACTTGCCCTTCCTGGCCCCGTCTTCATCCCGGGTAGATAGCTCCAAGTAAAAATCGTCGAGACCAAAGCCCGCAAGGATCGATAGAAAGAAGTTGATCTGCTTGTGGATCTCCTCGGCGGCCTGCTCCGGGGTGCAGTAGGTGTGTGAGTCGTCCTGGGTGAAGCCGCGCATGCGGGTGAGACCGTGCACCACTCCGGATTTCTCGTAGCGGTAGTCGTGCCCGAGTTCGTAGAACCGCAACGGCAGCTCCCGGTAGGAACGACCGCGCGACCTGAAGATCAGGTTATGCATCGGGCAGTTCATGGCCTTGAGGTAGTATTCTTGGCCCACCTTGGTGATATTGCCCTCGGTGTCCCGCTCCTCATCGGCGAGCATCGGGGGAAACATCGTGTCGGCGTAGTAGGGCAGGTGGCCTGACGTATGGAATAAACCACCCTTGGAAATCTCGGGGGTGTGCACGAAGTCGAAACCGAACTCGATGTGACGCTGGGTCACATAGCTCTCGATCTCATGGCGCAGGATGCCACCCTTGGGATGAAAGACCACCAGACCCGGGCCGATCTCCTCTGGGAAGGAGAAGAGGTCAAGTTCGGTGCCCAGCCTGCGATGATCGCGTTTAGCGGCCTCCGCCATACGGGTCTGGTAGGCCTTGAGGTCTTCCTTGGTGGCCCATGCGGTTCCGTAGACTCGTTGCAGGCCTTGATTCGCTTGGTTACCGCGCCAATAGGCGGCTGAGGTTTTGGTCAGGGCGACCGCCTTGATGTAGCCGGTGTGCGGAACGTGGGGGCCGCGGCACAGGTCATACCAAGCAATCTCCCCGTTGCGCCGAACGTTGTCATAGATGGTGAGTTCCTGCCCACCAACCTCGACCGAGGATCCGTCATCGTGAGATCCACCCTTGTCGAAGATGAGTTCGAGCTTGAAAGGCTCGTTGGTCTCGGCAGCCAGGGCCTCTGACTCGCTAACCACCCGACGGACGAAGCGCTGCCTCTCCCTGATTATTGCCTGCATCTTCTTCTCGATGGCCTTCAGATCCTCAGGAGTCAACGGATCGACCATGAAGTCGTAGTAGAAACCGTCGGTGATCGGCGGCCCGATGCCCAGCTTGGCATCAGCGAACAGGGATTGCAGGGCTTGGGCTGTGACATGGGCCGCAGAGTGCCTGATGATGGTCAGGCCCTCCTCGGAGGTGCTGAGAATACGTGCCACCTGATCGCCGTCGTGCAATTCGGTGGCTAGATCGACGGTGATCCCGTTCACTTGCATGGCGACGACGGTCAGATCGTCGCCAAACAGGTCGAGGCCCGTGGCCCCCTTGTCCACCTCCTTCGAGACCTGCGAACCATTGGCGAGGAGGACTACGGACACTGACACGTCAATTCCTTTCGGCGGCATACCTGGCCGCACGCATCGTCGTTCCCGTCATCCGACGGGAACAGTTCGACGGGCGAACACCCACCATTGTGCCTCAGATCCACCCCAGTGGCGCATTCTTACCAGCCCTCGTGGTGCGCAACTCCAATCCTCTGCCAAGGAACCAGGACGACGATCACCAGCAGACCGTTGCATTCCCACGAAGGACGAATTCCTGGAGCCCACTACCACGATCGAGCCTGGCCGTCGCAGGATGCGCGAACTGGGTTCCCGACGGATGCTAGACATGATGCATGAAGCGACTCATCCTGATGGCAGCCGGTCTCACCATCGTCTCGGTGCTGGCAGCGTGTTCTCCCGTCAACAACGGCGACTCCACCCCCAGTCCGACCCCCGAGGAGCAGTCCTTCTCCCAGCTGTGGGATGAGTTGGTATCACAAGCCCAGCTCACCCAGATCTCCGGCTATGAGATTGCCATGCAAGACGGCACTCGTGTGGTGTCCGCCACGGTCATGGAGGGAACTACGCTCACCACCCACCGTTTGGTCGCTGGCAACAAGGTGAGTTCTGCGGTCAATCAGGGGCCGGCGACGGCCGTCGGCCCCACCTGGGCAGCCGATCAGGTGGACGTCCTCGTAGAGGAGTCCCGGCTGGCCATCAACGGCTGCCAGAACCCCGCGGTGCGATTCACTACCACGATCCTCGGCAGTGCAGTCTCCTACCAGAGTTGCGACATGAAGCCAGTACCCAATTCAATGCAGGTTAACGGGCAGCAGATACCGGCCAGCTTCGATCCCACGGTCCGGGAATCCTGGGATGACCTGGTTGCTTATCTAGCTGTGTTGGCACCGCAACAGTTGAAGATCGGGCATGCCAGCGGCGTGCTGACCAGCATCGGCGTTCCCACTGCCCAGCTCGCGGACGGCAGTTCCTGCAATGCGGTGCTGAGCGTTGGGGTTCCCGGCTCAGATCTGGCCCCCTATTCGGTCTCCTGCGCTCAGGACACCCCGAGCGGTGCCGGACAGCCATTCTCCCTTGCCGGATACGATCTTGACGCCATTTATGGAATGGTGGCTAAGGCGACGAACAATGAGCCGGGAGCCTTGGCGACGGTCACGATCACATCGGGCGATGGGACGAAGATCACCGTGTCCATGACCTCCAACAATGGAACCGACCCAGTGACCCAGACTTTCGACCCGAAATGACCCTTACCGGGGGATGCGAACGTTTATCCCGGGTGTGCTGACCACTCGGGACAAACGTTCGTCGCGGCGTTGAATAACCTAGTGAAGCGAAGAAACTGACCGTGCTAGCCGGTGGATGGTGGGCGATACTGGGTTCGAACCAGTGACCTCTTCCGTGTCAGGGAAGCGCGCTACCACTGCGCCAATCGCCCGAGGTGGGTACCGGATTTGAACCGGTGTAGACGGATTTGCAGTCCGTTGCCTCGCCTCTCGGCCAACCCACCACACGGAGAATTCTGCGTGTGAGCCGCGGCCTTACGCAAGACCCTCTCCGAGCGGACGACGGGATTCGAACCCGCGACCCTCACCTTGGCAAGGTGATGCTCTACCAGCTGAGCCACGTCCGCATTGCACCTACCGAAGCTTTGCTCCGTTGTAACGCAAGGAAGAACTTAGCGGGGGTCGTCGCTTCTTGCAAATCGGCATCACAGCGATCCGTGACGGAAGCTGGAGTTGTCGCCTGCTCGAACCATCCGCTATGTTTGTCCCTCGCAGGGGCGATTGGCGCAGTGGTAGCGCGCTTCGTTCACACCGAAGAGGTCACTGGTTCGAACCCAGTATCGCCCACTCTGGTAACTTTCAGCCTCTCCCATCCACGTCGAGTATCGTCTTGCCTCCAGCATCCCTCGGAAATCAGGCTATGTGCGATGTTTCCCCATCCATCGATGCATCCGACCAGATGTAGATTCCCGACACTGTGGCTTGATCTACCCAGGCAGCATCCCAGCCAGACCATCACTACATCCACGATTCGGACTAGTGTCCACGCATCGATCACGGGATGACACAACTTTCCGCACCTTGGCTTCTTCTTTGCCTCTTCTTGCCACAATTACACGCTGACTGGCCGCCTGTTGCAAGAAAACATGGCGAGATCTTGTCTCACTATACGGTCATTCGGCTTGCACTGGCCAGCGGATCGACGGAGGATTGAGCAGCAACGCGGCAAAGGCGCCGAGCTTCTGCACACGACGATGGAAGAAGGTGGGCGCACGATGACTGCACCGGCGATGATTTTGTTCGCGGAGGGCTCTGAGGACCCGAAGGTTGCCTCCGTCTTCCATACCCTGCGCCGCGAGATGCAGTCGGCGCATCCCCACTTGGAGATCCAGCTCGCCTTTCTCGGGGGAAATCACCCCACCGCCCAGCAGGTCGTCTCAACCCTTGCCCACCGCGGCGCCCAAGAGGTCGTATTAGCCCCTATGGATGTCGCCAGGGTATGCGAGGCCTCCGAAGCCATGCAGGCCACCTACCAGCAGCTCTGCACTCTTTACCCCAAACTCAGGTTCGCCATGGCCCGGCCAATCGGGCCTGTCAGTGAATTACTGAATGTCGTCGATGCTCGCCTGCGGAGCGCCCTGAATTCCATCCGTGCCACTGAACTCGACGCCTTGGTCCTGTGCGCCCCGAGCGCAGGTGATACAAGAGGAAATGCACTCATCGCCCGTCGCGCCCGGCAGTGGTCTTCCCACCACAAACTGCCCACGCTCGTCGCCCACGCCGACGGACGAGGAGCTGACGTGGCCGCGGCCATTGCATCCCTGCGATCGACCGGCCGCCGATCAATCGCGGTCGGTTCTCTGCACATCGCAGCCGACCAGTCCTACCGGGCGCAGGCTGAGATCGCCTTGGCCAGCGGGGCAATCGCCGTCAGCGCCCCGTTGGGTGCCGACGTGCGCATCGCAGAATTGGCCATGGCCCGCTACGCCTTCGCATCCATGGATATGGTCGCAGCTCTCATCGGTGAGGATCTTGATACGGCCGAGGTCATCTGAGTCCTGTCACCGGGTACGGATTCGGTCGGGTAAGTTCTCGGGCAGTGCCGAGACCCGGTGTCTCTCGGTCTCCACATCGAAACTCGGCGCGGGCCAGCCGAGATCCAATGAGCCGAATGCTTCGACCAAGAGCTTGGCGACCACCCAGCTTCGGTACCACTTCCGGTGGGAGGGAACCACGTACCACGACGATGTCTTTGTGTTGCATCTGGTCAAAGCGATGTTATAGGCGGCGACGTAGTCGTCGAAACGCTTCGCGACATCGACATCCTCTGGGTTGTACTTGTAGTACTTTTCGGGATGAGCCAACCGCTGGGCAAGACGCTGGTTTCTGCTCCGCCCGCGAGACATGGAGATAGCACTTGATGATGCGAGTTCTGGGCGCCGTAACCATCGACTCGAATTCGTTGATAACATCGTAACGTCGTTCGATTTCTTCCGGAGGCGCCATTTGTTCAACCCGCTGGATGAGGACGTCCTCGTAGCGCGATCTGTCGAAGACGCCGATCATGCCCGGGCCGGTAGTTTCGGTTCGATGCGCCACAGGAAGTCGCGTGCGCGTTCCTCGGCAGTGGGTACTTTGAATGATGCGATGTGCATGTCCTGAGGGTCGACCTGCCCGACTACATGGCGGATCACTCCTCTTTTACCCGAGGTGTCCAGTCCTGCAGGATGAGCAGCACCGACGGGGCCTGATATCTCATGGAGAGCCCACTCGCATGTGGAGATTGCTGAGCATCATGCCAAGATCTTCCAGCATCTTGGGGGTCCTTCTTGCTCGTATCCTTGGGTAGCCCGGGAATGGCCTCAGATCAATGGCCTGTATCGACGGGGGCGACCGGGCAACGCAGCAGGGGCGAGATGTTGTTCTTCATGACTCAAGTATCAGTGATCCAGCGGTGATCTATCAGTAATCCGGGCTCCGATGTGGCACATAGACTGGCCGGAGAAAGGAGCACACATGACGAAACTTTTTCCCGGGAATGGGCGTTTCTTCTTGTCAGACGAGCAATGGCGGGAGTACCTGTCGCCCGAGGAGTTCCACATCCTGCGTGAGGCCGGGACGGAGGCTCCCTTCACCGGTGAGTACACCGATACCACCACCAACGGGGTCTATTCCTGCCGGGCCTGTGGGCATGAGCTATTCCGTTCCGAGACGAAATTTGCCTCCCACTGCGGGTGGCCCTCGTTCTTCGCTCCCGTGGCAGAGGAACAGGTCAGGTATCTGGATGATGACTCGATCCCCGGGCGCCCGAGGGTTGAGGTGCGCTGCGCCAATTGTGATTCTCACCTTGGGCACGTCTTCAAGGGTGAGGGTTATGACACCCCGACGGGTCTGCGGTACTGCATGAACTCGGTCTCTCTCACACTGACACCTGACGAAGACTGATTCCGACCGGCGCGCCACTGCGGGTTCCTCACTCGGAGGCCATATGCTCAAGGTGTGGTTTCTGAGCTGGGAAGTCTTGTGGGACGAGGTCGTTTCGACGATCTCGTGTCCGTCGTCGAGAACTTCGGCTGGCGCAAGGAACTGTCGGTGGAGAGGATTCCCGCACCCCAGAGGATCGCCCCCCATTCCGTGGCCATCGAGGCAGATGTCATCATCAACAAGAACCAGGAACTGGGCACCGGTCGGTTGATCATCCTGCATGATCCCGCAGGCAATTCTTCGTGGAGTGGCACCCACCGATGTGTCTCCTTCGCCAGGGCGGATGTGGAGGTGGAAATGGTCACCGATCCTCTGCTTGCCGAAGTGGGGTGGACATGGTTGATCGGCTCTCTCGAGCACGCGGGAGCTGATCACCACGACGTATCGGGGACGGTCACCGCCGTGTCGTCTCGATGTTTCGGTGACTTGTCCGGGGAACCCGACCGGGCCGAGGTCGAGATCCGCGCATCCTGGACACCGGAGGTCACCGAACCCGAGGACATCGCATCCCATCTGCGAGCTTGGCAGAACCTGCTGTGCACCACCACCGGCCTGCCTCAGCTTCCCGAGGGTGTTGTTCCTCTGACTAGCAGAATTGCTCGCTGAATGACGGTCGACGCGGCCTCTGGACTGCCGACGCTGACCAAACCGGCCGACGGTGTTCCCGATGTCACCGATAATCCACACACTTGGCGGGTAACCCTCAACGAATTAGCGAATGGGTCGGGCCCGATCGCGATTGATGTCGAACGTGCTCAGGGATACCGGTACTTGAGCAAGGCCTATCTGCTCCAGTTGAAGCGTCACGGTGCGGGAATCCACCTCGTTGATCCAGTGGCCTTAGAGGGTCCCGGTGAAGCGGTGGCCGATCTCACTGAGCTACAGGAGATCATCGGTGACCAGGAATGGATCCTCCACGCTGCCACCCAAGACTTGCCGAATCTGGTCGAGCTCGGGTTGCGGCCTAGCAAACTCTTCGACACCGAGTTGGCCGGTCGCCTGCTGGGGCTGGAACGAGTCGGTTTGGGCTCCATGGCGGAGGCCTATTGTGGGGTTCATTTGCTGAAGGAGCATTCGGCTGTTGATTGGTCGAGGCGTCCGATGCCCGAGGATTGGTTGGCCTATGCCGCTCTCGACGTCGAGTTGCTTCATGAACTGCGTGATCACCTGCTCACTGAACTCATTAATACGGGCAAACAGCGTTGGGCACGCGAAGAGTTCGACCATCTGTGCCGTTGTGCGCTCACCGAACGTCCGGCGCGGCCTGATCCATGGCGCAAGACCTCGGGATGTCACCAGGTGAGGTCCCGACGCGGATTGGCCTTGGTGAAGCAGCTGTGGACGGTGCGGGAACGGATAGCCGAACGAACCGACACCGCTCACGGAAAAATCCTGCACGACAAGGCCATCACCGAACTTGCGTCCATGATCACCCGTTCCCATCCGGAAGTTCCCGGTGTCGCCGCCCTGCGGCGCATTGATGGGTTCAAGCGGCGCCGAGCCAGAGCCAATGAACAGGCATGGCTTGAGGCCATGGACGAAGTGGCAGATATGCCGGAGGCCGATCTGCCACCGATGAAGCGACCTTCCGAGGGCGTTCCGATGCCGCGCAACTGGGAGCGATTACGTCCCGAGGCCCATCAACGCTGGGAGGCGGTGCGTCCCGCGATTGTCGCCCTGGCCGAGGAACTGCGCCTGCCCGTGGAGAACCTGATCTCCCCGGATTCGCTGCGCCAAGTGCTATGGGCCCCGGAGAGTACCGAGGATGCAGGGATTGCGACTCAACTCGAGGGTCTTGATGTGCGCGCCTGGCAGCGGGAACTGGTGGTTCCGATCATCCTGGCCGGCATCTCCTGAAGTGGTGTGAGTGGTATCTGTGCCCTTCGATGCTAGCCGAGTTCTCTCGCACTCGCTGTGGTGAGGATCTGCTCCGCGATAGTTCTGGCATCCAGGCCGATTTCGGCGAGCACTTCGGCGCGGGTGGCAGCTGGCAGATACCGCGAAGGAATGCCAAATTGTCTGGTGGGCGTGTTGATTCCGGCTTCGTCCATCGCGATCCGCAGCTGGGACCCCAGCCCACCGACCACGAGATTGTCCTCAATGCTAACCACCAGTCGTGGGCCGCTAGTCATGGAAACCAGCGCAGGATTGACCGGCAACCCCCACACCGGGTCAACCACCATCGTCGGGATATCACGCCCTCCCAAGATCTGGGCAACTGAAAGAGCCGTCGAGCACATCGCGCCCCAGGCTACGACCAACACCTGTGGATCTGTTGCATCCCAGATTATTTCGTTGCCTCCCTCGGTGCGGATCTCGGGGATCGGTGCAGGCAGCGGATCCTTCGAATAACGAATGACGGTGGGGGCATCATTGATTCTCACCGCATTTTCCAACGCCTCGGCTAGCCGCTGCTCGTCGCGTGGGCTGGCCAAGTGAATACCTGGCACGATTCCGATCAACGAAACGTCCCAAACACCGTTGTGGGAGGGACCGTCAGGACCGGTAACCCCGGCCCGATCAAGGACGAAGCTCACCCCAAGCTGGTGCATTCCGACATCCAGCAGTAGCTGATCGAAGGCTCGATTGAGGAACGTCGAGTAGACCGCGACTATCGGGTGAAGACCTGCCGCGGCCATTCCGGCAGCCGATGCGACGGCGTGCTGTTCGGCGATGCCGACGTCGAAAACCCGCTCGGGATATCTGTGGGCAAACTCCCCCAAGCCCACCGGATGCAGCATGGCTGCAGTGATCGCGACGACCTCGGGATGTGCTTCCGCTATGTCCACCAAGTGCCGGGAGAAGGCCTTGGTCCAAGTAGTGGCGGTAGAATTTGATAAAGGTCGTCCGGTGCGGGCATCGATCCGCCCGACAGCATGGAAATGATCCGCCTGGTCGGCTTCGGCGGCCTCGTAGCCATGGCCCTTCCGAGTGACGGCGTGCACGATAACCGGGCCACCGTATTTCTTTGCTTGCCCCAATGCCTCGACCATCATCTGCACGTCATGCCCGTCGACTGGGCCGAGGTACTTGATGCCCAAATCACCGAAAAGTTCCTGGCGGGCGAGAACATCTTTGATTCCGACTTTCATACCGTGCAGCAGATCATAGGCCTGCTGGCCGAAGGGAGCCCGCTTGACTTGATGCTTGAGATTGTCCAAGGCGAGTTCGTAGCGGGGATCGGAGCGGATGGCAGATAGCCTGCGCGACAGCCCGCCCACCGTGTGCGCATAGGAACGACCGTTGTCATTGACCAGGATAACGATCGGCAGGTCGTCATCGACAGCGATATTGTTGAGTGATTCCCAGGCCATCCCCCCGGTGAGAGCTCCGTCACCGATGACCGCGATGACCACCCGGTCGTCCTCTCCACGTAACCGGAACCCACGGGCTATTCCCTCGGCCCAGGACAGCGAGGTCGTAGCGTGCGAGTTCTCCATCCAATCATGCTCGGATTCGGCCCTGGATGGGTAACCTGATAGGCCATCTTTCTGACGCAGGGTATCGAAGCGATTGGCGCGGCCGGTCAGGATCTTGTGCACGTAGGACTGGTGCCCGGTATCGAAGATGATCGGATCGTGTGGGGAATCGAAGACCATGTGCAGGGCCATGGTGAGTTCCACCACACCAAGATTAGGTCCCAGATGCCCGCCAGTGTTGCTGACCTTGTCAACCAGGAATGCCCTGATCTCGGCTGCCAACTCGGGTAGCAACTCGCGATCCACCTTCCGCAGATCGGCTGGTTGGTTGATCGTCTCCAGCAAGGACATACCCACAAGCCTATCTGGTATCGCGGGTGCTGGCAGCACCGATATACCCGGTCGGGGATGGTGGCAGCCAGATCAGGCTCACGAGTGCAATCCCCAGCGTCGGTCCACGCATCCCGTGTCGTGCGTTGATTCTTGCAGCCGAGCACCAGCTCTGCTGTCGTTGCACGACACCAACAGATCACTGACTGTTGAAACGCTTGCGGAGTGCGTATGGTGGACTTGTCCATGGACGCGAGGTGGTCAGGGGATCTGATGAGCGATGTCTTCAGCATCTTCATGCCGGGTGCTGCGCACTGGGAAAAGGTGAAACAGGTCGAGAAAATGCTCCTCATCGACGCCGAGCAGGGTGGCGAGGGGCCGAAGCCCGTAGATCTGGATAACGGGTTCTTCGTACTCACCGACCGCACCGGAACCGCGACGCAGACCTCCACCGATATCGGCAATCCGAACCGGGTGCGCTCGACCACCGAGGTGGAAACCGATTCGCACACCGCTGCCGACGACCTGGGAGCCCTGCCGATCATCGACCAGCAGTAAGCCAACAGGACGGCGGAGGCAGATGGGCCTCAGCTTGCCAGTCCCGTCATTAAATGCCAGTCAGACGTTTTTCAGGCTGCGCAGCACGTACTGCATAATGCCGCCGTTGAGGTAGTAGCTGCGCTCTCCAGGAGTGTCGATGCGGACGATGGCCTCGAAGGTGGTCACCTTTCCCTCAGGAGATGTCGCGATGACGCTCAACGTCTTGGGCGTCACCTCCTGGTTGAGCCGGGTGATCCCGACGATGTCGAAGATCTCCTCACCGCTCAGTCCCAGGGTGTCGGCGTCTTGGCCCTGCGGGAACTGCAGGGGCAGCACGCCCATGCCGATCAGATTCGATCGGTGGATGCGCTCGTAGGATGCGGCGATGACTGCCTTGACCCCCAACAACATGGTGCCCTTGGCGGCCCAGTCACGCGAGGAACCCGAGCCATATTCCCTGCCTGCCAGGATCACCAGCGGTACCCCGGCCTCCCGGTACTTCTCGGACGCCTCATAAACGGTGGTCACCGGCCCGCCATCGGTGGTGAAATCCCTGGTGAAACCACCCTCGGTTCCGGGCGCGATCTGATTGCGCAGGCGGATATTCGCGAAGGTCCCCCGGATCATCACCTCATGGTTACCGCGGCGGGAGCCGTAGGAGTTGAAATCCTTGCGATCTACCCCGTGCTCGGTCAGGTAGCGGCCTGCTGGCGAATCTTCCTTGATCACCCCAGCCGGGGAGATGTGGTCGGTGGTCACCGAATTCCCCAGTTTGAGCAGCACCCGGGCGCCCGTGATGTTGGTGACTGGTGCGGGGCGCTGGGGCATCGCATCAAAATAGGGCACCTTGCGCACATAGGTGGAATCCTCGTCCCATTCAAAGATGTTGCCCGCCGGGGTGGGCAGGCTACGCCATCGCTCGTCACCGGTGAACACGTCAGCATAGGAATCCGCGTACATCCTCGCATTGATGGCCGATCCGATAACCTCCTCAATCTCGGTGGGGGTGGGCCAGATATCGGCCAAGAAAACCTCTTCTCCCCCGGCACCGGTGCCAATTGGGTCGGTGGTGATATCGATGTCCATGGTTCCTGCGATGGCATAAGCAACAACCAGCGGCGGTGATGCCAAGTAATTCATCTTCACATCGGGGTTGATTCGCCCCTCGAAGTTGCGATTGCCTGACAGCACCGAAGTGACGACGATCCCGTTGGTGTTGGCAGCGGTGGACACCTCGGGAATCAGCGGACCAGAATTTCCGATGCAGGTGGTGCATCCGTAGCCGACGGTATCGAAGTCCAACTCTTCGAGGTACTTATTGAGGCCCGATTCGCGTAGATAGGAGGTAACTACCTGGGAGCCCGGAGCCAGTGTGGTCTTCACCCACGGCGCCCGCTTGAGACCCTTCTCAACGGCCTTCTTGGCCACCAGTCCGGCGGCCACCATGACCGAGGGATTGGATGTGTTGGTGCATGAAGTGATCGCGGCCACACCCACCAGACCATCGGCCAGTTCGACCGATTGCCCATCGATGGTGGTCAGAACCGAAGCGCCGGGTGCGGCCGACTGGACGGGTAACGCTTCAGCGAAGGCCTGCTTGGCTGCGGACAGCGCGATTCGGTCCTGGGGACGTTTCGGTCCAGCGATTGATGGGACTACCTCGCCAAGATCCAGTTCTAGATATTCCGAGTACTCGGGGGTGGCGGAAGGATCGAACCAAAGTGCCTGAGCCTTGGCATAGGCCTCGACGAGTGCCACTTGGGTTTCGTCACGCCCGGTCAGTCTCAGATAGTCGAGGGTCTGGTCATCGATCGGGAAGACTGCAATGGTGGAGCCATACTCCGGGCTCATATTTCCGATAGTTGCCCGATTGGCCAGCGGGATCGCTGATACACCGGGCCCGTGAAATTCAACAAATTTTCCGACGACGCCGTGGGCACGCAGCCTGTCAGTGATGGTGAGTACCAAGTCGGTGGCTGTCGCCCCCTGGGGCAGTTGCCCGGTAAGTTTAAAACCGACGACTCGCGGGATGAGCATAGAAACGGGCTGGCCCAGCATGGATGCCTCCGCCTCAATACCACCCACTCCCCAGCCGACCACGCCCAGACCGTTGACCATAGTGGTGTGTGAGTCGGTACCAACACAGGTATCTGGGTATGCAGTCAGTTCACCGTCGTCAGTCATGCGCGAGAAGACGACCCGTGCTAAGTGTTCGATGTTGACCTGGTGAACTATACCGGTGCCCGGGGGAACCACCTTGAAGTCGTTGAAAGTATTCTGGCCCCATCGCAGGAACTGGTAGCGCTCGCGGTTGCGTTCGTACTCGATGTCTGTATTGGTACGAAGTGCTGCCGGGGTACCGAAGGCCTCTGCGATCACTGAATGATCGATGACCATTTCCGCAGGCGATAGCGGATTGATTCGAGCGGGGTCTCCCCCGAGTTCGGCCATTGCCTCACGCATGGTGGCCAAGTCGACGATACAGGGCACACCGGTGAAATCCTGCATGATCACCCGCGCTGGGGTGAACTGAATCTCATGATCGGGCTCGGCATCGGCTACCCAGTTGCCCAGGAAGGTGATGTCCTCATGGGTGATGTTGGCTCCGTCCTCGGTGCGCAGGAGGTTCTCCAGGAGAACCTTCAGCGAGTACGGCAGGCGCTCATGCCCAGGCACCGCATCGATTCGATAGTAGGTGTAGAAGGTCCCGTTGACCTCGAGAACGTCCTTTGCCCCAAAACTGTCGATACTCACTCAGACTCCCATCGATATTGTCTTGACATCAAACTATCATTGGTTCGGCCTGTACCCCATTACTTCGGGAGAAGGTGTGCCTGAGTGCATCGCACTCATACCAAGGTCTCGGCCTGGCGGAGTACGGGCAGCGTAAGACATATCGATAGATAGCACATCCCTGAGAAGCCCGGGAAAGCCGAAGACTTCGTGGTGTGTTACTTCGGAACGCCAATCGGCAAGATGTTGTACCGCATCACAGCAGACCAGCCGCTGCTGACACAGGCGTCCACCTCAACGGGACCCAAGATCTGTGGCCGCAGAAACTGCTGCGCATCAAGATCGTGGATGCTGCAAGCTCCTGCGCCCCTCCCGATGTTCCCTGATCCCTGCCCCCGGTTCACCCCGGATCTGGGGTGTATATCGGTTGGTCGTCCTTCTGATCCCGGATAACGTCAGTACATGGTCAACGACAGCTTTCAATCCGACAGTGGCGAATACCGCTCCCCTAAAGGTGGCCAGAACTTCAACTCGGCGATGAAACAGTTCTTGGTGACGGGCAAGACCAACAAGCAGATGGTTCTGCGGGACAACAACGGCAAGGAACTGTTCGACATCCCCATCACGTGGGGCGTCGCAGCGGGTGTTGTGGGGTTCATCGTAGCCCCTGCCATCACCTGTCTCGCCGTCGTGGCGGGTTACCTCATGAAGTGGCGTATCACGACCTATGACAAGAACTATAAGAACTAATCTACGGCTTCTTGTCGTTCCTTTCGTGCCGGTTACGGGTGCGCTTCAACTGCTCGGCATACAGTTCGCGTAGTTCGGGGTCATCCATCACCAGGTAGACCAGCCCGCAGTTGTGCGGGCCGTCGGCTCCGGGCTGGCACAGCGAACAAGGGTCGCCCGGACGCAGCGGACAGCGAGCAGCAGACGGCTTCTTGTGCTTCATGATGCGTCGAACAATACGCCCACATGCGTGACGCGAGGACACTGGTTCACCCACCGACGGTCCTCGTCACATCATTTGGTCCCCATCAACAGCCCCGATCCGCTCAGCAGCAGTGTGCGCGCCTCACATCGGCTCATGAACGTCCCATCAGTGGTGTCGGTGAACTCCACCTGTGCACAGCCTGCCTTCCTCAGCCTGTCCACCAGCACATCAGGGTCTCCGTACTTGGATACCGAGAAGATGTCATGGATCACGAAGGTCCCGCCTTTTCGCAGCACCCGCAGGGTTTCCAGGATGATTATCAGCCGGTCATTGGCGGGGATGTTGTGGTAGCAATAGTTGCTTGTCACCGCGTCGAATGATTCATCGTCAAAGGGCAGTTTCCGGGCGTCTCCCCGCAGGAAACTAGTTCGCGCTGAGACCCCCTCAGCCTGGGCGTTATGCTCACACAGCGCTTGACTGAAGGATGCGTACTCGGCGCCCCATCTGTCTATCCCCATCACTTGGGCCCCGGGGTTGCGCTTGGCACAGGCGATGGACAGCGCGCCACTACCACAACCGACATCAAGGATCTTACCGCCAGCACCGGTCTCCACTCGAGCCGACACCCCTTCGATGATCCGCTTGGCCAGTTGCCATTTCCCGGTCCAAGAAAAGGCATTGTACATTCGCACCAGAACCACCACTGCAAACAGAAGAACTACTAGCAGCAGGATCAACGAACCGAACAGGATCTTCCCCACCACGCCGGTCGCGACACCGGCTGCCGATACACCCACCAGCAGCACAGTAATGGCTAAAGCTCCGGTACCCACGCCGATGATCATTCCCGTAGGAACCCAGTTCTTGTATTCAGCCTCCATGGCTCATCTCCACTCAGATCTTCAGCCGACAACGGTGAAACGGTCATCAGTCAGTCTGGGAACCAGGCGGTTCCTGACCCATCCTGCTCGGTTGGCGCCTGCTCGTCTAGGGTCCTCGGGATGAGTCCTCAGATCTGCTGGTTCACCAGTAGTGCCACGCATTCCACATGATGGGTCATCGGAAACAGGTCGAGGGCGCGCAGGTCGGCAAGTCGGTAGCCGTGATCGGCGAAGGTAGCCAAGTCCCTAGCAAGGGCTGCCGGGTCACAGGCGACATAAGCTATCGCGCGGGCCCCCACATGGGACAGATAACGTACCACCTTGGCACCGGCACCGGAACGAGGTGGGTCCAACACAATGAGATCAACATGTCGGGGCAGGGCAGACAGCAGACGTTCGGTCGGTCCCACCCGGAACCTTGCCTGCGGCACGTTGTAGCGCGCCATGGCGATGGCTGCGCGACCAATCTCGACCCCAATCACCTGGCATCCCTCGTCGACGAGACGACCAGCGAATAGACCGACCCCGCAGTACAGATCGAGGGCAAGCTCGCCCGGAGATGGTTCCAGCATATCGACGACGGCATCAGTGAGCGCTTGTGCAGCGCTCGGGTGAACTTGCCAGAACCCGTCGGCGCGTACCCGGTATCTCCTGCCCGATACCGTTTGGGTCACCTCTGGTGCCCCGCTGAGGCAGTAGCCGGAACCATCGATGACGCTGATCCCGGAGTCTGCGACGATGACCTGGATCTCCCGGTTACGTTGAGCATGGTGAGCGGCGGCCCATCTGCCGTTGGGATGGGCAATCGCGCAGCCAACATCGCTCAGGTCAACCATCTGATCGGACCGCCAAGCACGCAGACCGAACCGGCCCTCATCGGTCAGATAGCGCATCCGGGTGCGCCACCCCAGACCGTCGGATTCTCCGGGAGCAGCCTCCACCTGCACATTGCGGTCGATACCTGCCAACCGGTGCAATTGCTCGGCGACGACTTGTGCCTTGAGGTCGCGTTGACGGTCGAGGGCGATGTGTTGGAAAGCGCATCCGCCGCACACTCCAGCCACCGGACACGGTGAGGCCAGTCTATCCGAGGATGCCTCAATGACCTCTGCCACCTCACCCCACCAGAAACGGGGTTTCGAGTCGTCGGTGATCCGCACTCGGACTATCTCCCCTGGTATTCCGTGGCGCACGAACACGACTCGCCCGTCAATGTGCGCGACACAGTGCCCGCCATGGGCGATCGGGCCCAGAACAAGAGGACCGATGTCGGTCACCGGAAGGTCAGCCCTTGGCCGTGGTGGCTGCGGCCTCTAGGGCTGCGGGAAGAGTCATCGGGATCAGATCGCCGGGGACCTTGGGTGAGGAATCCCGGCGTACGACAGTGTTGGCGAAGAATTCGTAAAGCATCTCGGTGGGCCCATCGATTCCTGAGACCTGCCCAGCTTCGCCCATGACGACCCCACGTAGCAGCCAGCGTGGCCCCTGGGCGAACCAGGTGCGTGACACGTGGACCGCATCGTTTCCCTTGGAATCCTTCAGCGGAACTGCGCGTCGCACCTCGGTGCCGAAGGGGCCTTCCGCCAGGGCGACCCGACCCCCGTGGGACTGGGTAGTTGTCACCATTTCGTCACGTACATCGCCAACCATGGAGGTATGCGCTGGGGCTGCGAACAGGGCAATTTCGATGGCAGAGTTCTCGTACATGACCAAGGCGGCCTGAACCTGCTGGGTCTTCTGGTCCACTTGGAGCTGTAACTGCATCCCATCAAAGGGGGTCAGAACCACGCAGCCGAAGTCAAGTCGCTCGATCTCATCGGCATCCAAGTCGACCTCCTCGATATCGAAGGGGCCCTCCGAGCGCCAGTCCCGGCTCACATCAAGGGCCGCCCACTTGTCGGTGGGTTCATCGAGTTCTGCCTCACCGGCCTCTACCTCGTCCTCGTCCAGTTCGTCGAGCGTCTCGGGATCCGGTTCCACGACGGATTCCTTAGCGCGCTTGCGACGGCCAAACATCACGTTGTCTTCCCTTCTTCGGTATCTACAGCCTATCCTCCAGCGTTCGCTACCCCACAACTCAGCACCAACTGGCGACCCCACCGCTGGAACCGTAGCCACCGGTCCCGCGCTGGGTATCGTCGAGGACGTCAACCTCAATGAAGTTCACGGTCTCTACTCGCTGGATGACCAACTGGGCAATCCGGTCACCACGCCGCAGTTCAATGGCAGCTTTCGTGTCGGTGTTGATCAGGCAGACCTTCAGTTCACCACGGTAGCCAGCATCGATGGTACCCGGAGTGTTGACAATGGTCAGACCGTTTCTGGCTGCGAGTCCCGATCGGGGAAGGACGAAACCCGCATAGCCGGTGGGCAGGGAAATGGCTATGCCGGTGGGTACCAACTGCCGCCGACCAGGAGCCAGGACGATATCAACGGTGGTGAATAGATCGACCCCGGCGTCCAGGGCATGGGCGTAACTGGGCAGTGGCAGGTCCTTGTCGAGCCGCAAGATCCGAACAGTGATGTCATTCACCCGCCCAAGACTAGGTCAGCCGGTCGTCCCATGATCCCTCACAGTCACAAGCCCTCTACGACCAGGGATGACCCAGACCAACCGGCCACAATGATCTCGTGCCCGTGGATGATTCATATCGCCTCCCAGTCACCGCAGCTACCCAACTGATCTAGGATGACATCGTGAGCAAAGACCAGATCCAAGCATCGTCGCTGGGAAACAAGATCGCGGCTGGCGTCCTGGGCGCGGTGACCACGATGATCGTCCAGAAACTCATCCACGCCTCGTGGAAGACCATCACTGGCACTGAGCCGCCAGACCCCGAGGACCTGGAGGTATCGACCGCTTCCGTGGTGACCTGGACCGCTGCCTCTGCCCTCGGCGTTGCTGTTGCCCAAGTCATCATCCGTAGGTTCACTCTGGGAAAGTGCGCAGAACTCATCAAGAAACGAATCGACACTCTCTGATTACGACACACGCATGACGAATGGGGGCTCCCACTGGTCGGTGAGAGCCCCTATTCGTGTTTCTTGCGCGGAGGTTTCAGACGCAGTCGACGCAGTACCCGATCCCGTCACGGGTCTCCGCCAACTGGCTGGAGTGCTTGACCAAGAAGCACGACCCACAGGTGAACTCGTCTGACTGCTTGGGAAGGACCCGAACCGTCAACTCCTCGTGCGAGAGATCGGCCCCGGGAAGCTCGAATGCCTCCGCGGCCTCTACCTCGTCCTCGTCCACCTGGCCCGATGCCTTGTCATTGCGACGATTCTTGAGCTCCTCGAGGGAATCCTCGCTGGCATCTTCCTCATTCTTGCGAGGGGCGTCGTAATCAGTAGCCATTTCGCCCTTTCATCACGTCTCGATGACTTGGCCGCACCAGATCCTGCCGTTCGATGCGACGAAGCTTGTTGTACCATACCGGCACAAGGCTCGCCGCCCCAGTCTGCACGATTCCCTCGGACTCGGTGAGTCCGAGGTCACATCTTTGTGACACAGCGGTACGGTACGTGGCAGGACGCACGTCACGTGGCAGGACTCCGTGGGATTCGCCAAGGTTCGGTCGCAGCTCGTACAGTTCAGGAGATCGGTTGATGGAAAGCGCACTCACTCCGCGCGACATTCAGGCCCGGATTCGCGGGGGCGAGTCCCTCGAATCGGTGGCTGCTATCGCAGGTGTCCCTGTTGCCAGCATCGCCGACTATGCCACCCCTATCCTCCGCGAACTCGACTACTTGGTGCACCTTGCCCGTAAGTCCCAGGTGCGGCGGCGGGGTGAGGCCAGTGCCCAGAGACTCCTCGGCGACGTGGTGGACACCATGATGACCAAGCAGGAGATCGATCCCGAGACGGTGAACTGGACTGCACGCCGGGACGAAAACCGTCGCTGGACGGTACGGGTGACCTGGCAGCAGGATGACCAACCTCAAGAGGCAAATTTCAACTACGACCAGCGGGGACGCTTCGCCACTGCGGCAGACGAGGGAGCTCGCGGTCTCATCGGTGATACCCCCAAGCCGAGTACCGTCACGGTAGTTAACCAGGACGAGGAACCCACTGTCGACCTCAATGACGAGTTGGCGATCGTGCGGGCCGTCCAAGATGAGGTGCCGGTCACCGTGTTGCCAGACGTGCCTTCGTCGCGCATCGTCAAACTGCCCGAAACCTTCGAGCCCGCCGACTACGCCGAGGCGGAACTCGCCGAGGTAGACGGTATCTACGACATCGTTCCTAACCCTGACTCGGACATGGACGTGCTGTATGACATGCTCGCCGGGTTCAACGAGGACTCGGTGCGGATCTACTCCGGGCTCACCCAGCCCGTCGCCCCGCAGCTTCCTGCCGAGCCAGCGGTCGAGGAGATGACCGTCGAGGTAACCCGCACCGTGCATATCGAGGCCACCACCGAACCCGGAAAAAATCTCTCTCCCAGCATCCAACAGGAACCCGACGACGCATCCGGTCCGGCCTCGGAGGAAACACTCGAGCCCGCTCCCTCAGCGCCGGAACTGGCCAAGGCGGGGCAGGATCCCAAGGTCTCGGATTTGGTCGAGGAAACGACCACCGACCAAGATGCCTTGGCCACCGCCGAACCCAAGGTCGCTTCGAAATCTCGCAAGAGCAGCAGCAAAAAACGCAAGCGGGCTTCTGTTCCCAGCTGGGACGAGATCATGTTCGGCGGGCCTTCGAGGTCCTGAACCCAACCACATGACACCGACATGGATGATTTGGTCACTCTTCTCACCACCACGAATCTCTACCGTTTCGTCGACGTCGTGGGTGTTGTCGCCAATGGGCTGCTGGGCGGCATCGTTGCTCGGCAGATGCGTTTCGACATTATCGGGTTCATGGCGATCTCAATGATCTCTGGGTTGGGCGGCGGAGTGTTGCGTGACTTGATGCTCACCACCCGCCCCGTGATGCTCACCGATCCCGCCTATCTGGTGGGTGTTCTCATCTCGGCAGCCGTGGCCTTCCTCATCACCCTCCATGACAGGTGGCTGAGACGCCTGCTGATCCTCGCGGATTCCTTGGCGATGGGGTGCTGGGCAGCCGCCGGAGCCGTCAAGGGGTTGGCCTTCGGATTGTCGCCTTTGCCTGCAATCCTCATGGGGGTGATCACCGCGGTGGGTGGAGGCATGATGCGTGATGTGCTCACCGGTCGGGTTCCGAGTATCTTCGGCGGCAACACTCTGTACGCCTTGCCTGCTTTCATCGGTGCCGTCGAGGCCTTGGTCTTCGTCCGGTTGGGTATGTCGGATCTGGGCATGGGCTTGGCTATCCTCACCTGTTCGTGCTTGGGACTGGCCGCCAAGTGGTTCAAGTGGAGCCTGCCCGAGGCACGCGATTGGACTTTGCCCCGCAAGAACCCCAAGGCGCCACGACGCCCACACAAGGGGCCTCGGGATCCTCAGTGATCACCCGCGTCAATGAGTAGGGGAACGCTCATCTCGACGCTGGTTAGTGAGGCATGCTGACCGACTAAGTTCAGTTCCTTGGGCTTGGACAGGGTCATCACTGCCCAATCCTCCTGCACCGCGACGAGGACATCGCCGATCCGGTCATGGGCAAGTTCGCCGACGTGACCGAACCAGCCCCGTTCGATGGCCTCTGCTCGGGTGCACACCACTGCCCGTTCCCCCATGACCTTCGCCCACCGCTGGGCAACAGCCCTGGGAGTTGTTGTGTAAAGCTGGCGCAGCCGCCCCTCTCCCCCGATCAGGTCAAGGTCACCGGCCAACTGTGGGTCATCCTCAATGACGATCTGGTGCTTCTTCGGTACGTCAACCATCCCGTGGTCGCCGGTGATCAGTAGCACCGTGCTGGGATCTAAGGATGCCCGCAGCTGCTCAATCCAGTTGTCGATCTGGTGGAGGACCGAGGCCCATTCGTGAGAGGCAACCCCACGCCCGTGCCCGACGTGGTCCAAACGACGTTCGTAGGTATAGACAAAAGATGATTCCTTGGCACGGGAGGACTCCACCACTGCAGTGATCCGATCGGTGGAGTCCTCCTCATCGGTGAACCCCCGGAAGGTGGAGCAGCCACGCAGTCCCGCGCGGGTTAGTCCAGATCTCTCGAAGTCGGCGATTGACACCGTGCTCGTCATGATCCCGGCCGCAGTCATCCGCTCGAACCAGGTCTGGTGCGGCTGGAAGGTCAGCGGATCCAACCGCTCATCCCAAGCCAAGGCATTGATGATGGAACCCAGGGCGCGGAACGAGTACCCAACCATTCCGTGGATCCCGGGGACTAGCCCGGTGCCCAGGGTTGTCAGGGAAGTTGCGGTGGTCGAGGGCACAGCACTGGTCAGCGACCGGGCACCATTAAGGAGTCCGGCCAGGTAAGGGGCACACCTCCGATTGGTGCGCAACAGTTCATGACCCAGACCGTCGACCATGACTAGGACGTAGCGGCGCGCAATCGGCAAGTCAAGTGCATTGCCCTCGGGAGTGAAGGTTTGCGGGTCAATAGCCGAAGCGATCGATCCTAAGACCTCGGCCAAGGTGGAGTGTCCGTAGTCGGGCACCAAAATGTCGGTCATCAGCGAACCCTTCGGGTGAGTTGGGTGGCGAAAGCAACCAACTGGGCCACCGAATCGTTACCGTCGCCGGTGGCGGAGATGCGGATCACCAGATCCTCGGCAACCCCGGCGCCGGCATATCCGTGGTCGGCGTCACAATTCGGATCCCCGCACGAAGCTGGTTCGAGATCAATCTTGTTCAGATTTCCCCAGACCACCGACAACCATGTCTCGGTGACCTCGCATCCGCTGGTACCGAAGGCCTCCGGTGCGGAGACCGCCCGGGTCAGGGCGACGCTGCGGATCGAGTCCAGGGAGACGGTCTCCGAAGAAGAGATGGCAGCCGATTTTCCCTGATCATCGGTGCGGTCATCGGTGTGCACGACAACAAGTCTGGTCGGGGTGAGCACCAACACCGATATGTGCCGACCCAAGGCGTCGTGGGCGAAAGTCGCCTCGTGATGGACGAGAAAACCCTCAACTGGCTCCCCGCCCAAGGCGAGGGCAGCCGAATCTGCGACCAGCCCCGGGTAGAAGCCGGCGTCGATGATCGCCTTGTCCAAGGCTGCAGCGGAAGGTCCGGAGAACACGGGTGGATTCACGGGCCAATCTTGCCACCTTCGTCGTCTTCATGCAGGCTGCGGGAGGGTGAGCCCCACTTCGCAGCTAGGCTGACGACCATGAAGTCACGCCAATTTCTCGGGGCCAGAATCGACGACCTGCTCACCGTCGCGCTGGCCAAGACCCTCGGTCGACGAGGCTGGCGACTCACGATCATTCCGTTTACCGGTTACGGAACCCCGGAACACGTCCGGGTCCTGGGGCGGTTGGTGCTGCAACCGGCGAAACCACGAACCTTCTTGGGCATGTATGCCGAGAACATGTTGAACCAGCGGGGATGGCGCAACTTTTTCTCCGTGGCAGTACCCCGCCACCAGGTGACAGTGAAGGTGAGTGACAAGGAGATAGACCTGCTCACCGACCGAGGCGGGTATTTCGACATCGCAGTACGCACTGAAGGTATGACCCCAGGCTGGGGATCGGTGGAGGTACGCAGCAAGGGCGCCGACACGGTCGCGGCACCGGTGCATGTCATCGCATCAGACGTACGTTTTGGGTTGATCTCCGACATTGATGACACGATCCTGTCGACCTTCCTTCCCCGATTGTTCCTGGCCGCCTGGAACTCCTTCGTACGCACCGAGGGCAACCGGCAGGCGGTGCCGGGGATGGCCAGGCTGTACCAGCAGTTGCTGGCCGAACATCCTGGGGCTCCGCTGGTCTACGTCTCCACCGGAGCCTGGAACACCTTACCTTTCCTACGCCGGTTCATGAAACGTCACGGCTTTCCACAAGGACCAATGCTGATGACCGATATCGGCCCCACCCAAAACTCGTGGATGCGCAGTGGCCGGGAGCACAAAAGACGTGCCCTGGCCGAGTTGGCGCGGGACTTTCCCGGAATCTCCTGGGTGCTGATCGGCGATGATGGCCAGCACGATCCAGTGATCTACCGTGAGTTCGCCGAGCTACGCCCCGGCAGGGTACGGGCCATCGCGATCCGCGAGTTGTCCGCCTCCGAGCAGATATTGGCCCACGGTACGGTCACCGTGCTGCGGGATTCGGCAGACCTGAGCTGGTCACCACCGGTGGTGCCGGAGGTAACTGGCGAGACCGGGGACGAGCTAGCTCCGAAACTGTGCTCGGTACTCAATGCGCAACCTGAGTAACCCATCTCGGACACGGTGTGCTCCCGTACCGAGGGTCGCACCACCACAAACCGTGATTCGCAGGGCACAATGCAATCCGTCGACCAACCACTAGGAGATCATGCGGCATGGCCAAGCAGGAAGCCCCCGAACTCGATGACTTCGACGAGCGGATCATCGACGTCGACGTGTCCTCGGAAATGGAGACCAGCTTCCTCGAGTACGCGTATTCGGTGATCTACTCCCGGGCATTGCCCGACGCACGCGATGGGCTCAAACCCGTCCAGCGCAGGATCTTGTACACCATGCACGACATGGGGTTGCGCCACGACAAGGCCCACGTCAAATGTGCCCGTGTCGTGGGACAGGTGATGGGTCAGCTGCATCCCCACGGTGACACCGCCATCTACGACGCCTTGGTCCGATTAGGACAGGGCTGGTCGATGCGGTTGCCCACCATCGACGGACACGGAAATTTCGGTTCCCTGGATGCCGGCCCGGCCGCATACCGCTACACCGAATGCCGACTGGCACCGGCGGCCTCGGCAATGGTGGACGGGCTGGACGAGGACACCGTCGACTTCCGACCCAACTACGACGGCAAGGAAACCGAACCCGGGGTCCTGCCCGCAGCCTTCCCGAATCTCCTGGTCAACGGTGCCACCGGTATCGCTGTTGGCATGGCGACAAACATAGCCCCGCATAATCTTGGTGAACTGGTCGGTGCCCTCAAGCACATGCTGGCTGATCCCGATGCAGATCTGGATACCATCATGCGGTTCGTTCCCGGCCCCGACTTCCCTACCGGCGGGACGATCATCGGTCTCGATGGGATCAGAGACGCCTATGAATCCGGTCGTGGCTCCTTTAAGCTGCGCGCAGCCTCCCGTATCGAGCAGACCTCCCCTAGACGACGGGGTATCGTCATCACCGAGCTTCCCTATGGCGTGGGTCCGGAGAAGATCATCGAACAGATCAAGGATCTGATCGCCAAGAAAAAGATCACCGGCATCGCCGACGTCAAGGACCTCACCGACCTGACCAATGGCACCCGGCTGGTCATTGAGGCGAAGAACGGGATCAATCCCGAGGCTCTGCTTGCTCAGCTGCACAAACTGACCAAGCTGGAGGACAATTTCTCGATAAACGCTGTTGCCCTGGTCGATGGGCAGCCCCGCACCATGGGGTTGCTCGAAATGCTGCAGGTCTATCTGGATCACCGCTTGGAGGTGACCACCCGACGCACCCGCTTCCAGCTGAGCAAGTCTTCCGAGCGGCTCCATCTGGTCGAAGGGCTGCTGCTGGCCATGGTGGACATCGACGATGTCATAGCGATCATCCGGACCTCCGACGATGTCGCTCAGGCCCGATCCCGGTTGATGGAGACCTTCGAGCTGTCTGAAATACAGGCCAACTACATTCTGGATCTCCAGCTGCGTCGGCTCACCCGCTTGTCACGGCTGGAATTGGAGACCGAACGTAATGACCTGATCACCCGGATTACCGAGTTGCGCGAGATTCTCAACAACCCCGAGGTGTTGCACGCCTTGGTGGCTCGAGAACTGGATGAAGTGGCGCGCACCCACGGTTCACCACGCCGCACGGTCCTGCTGAACGGCTCCGGTGTCACCTCGGCCTCGGCTGCGACTCCCCTGGAGATCCCCAACGCTCCCTGCTGGGTGATGCTGTCTTCGACTGGGCTGATCGCCCGGATGGACACGACCGAGGTCCCGAGAGCCGATGAGGGGCGCGCCAACCACGATGCGGTGACCGCTGCGATCTACACCACCGCCCATGCCGATTACGGGGTGCTGACCTCCTCGGGACGGCTCATCAAGGCAAAAGCGATTGAGCTGCCCGCCTTGCCAGTGACCGCCGCAGCCCCCAACCTGCAGGGAGGAGTACGCCTCGATCAGCTGGTGAAGTTGGAGAAAAAGGAACGGATCATCGGTATCACCTCTTTGCGTCTCGATTCGCCCGGGCTCGCCGTGGGAACCGCCAAGGGTGTGATCAAGCGGGTCAATCCGGAAGTGCTGAGTTCCAAGGAATCCTGGGAGTTCATCAACCTGGCACCCGGTGACGAGGTGGTTGGTGCAGTCGAGCTGGCCAACGAGGATCTCCACCTGGTGTTCATCACCGATGACGCTCAACTGCTCCATTACCCCGCTTCTGCGGTGCGCCCACAGGGTAGGGCAGGCTCCGGAGTGGCAGGAATCAAATGCTCTGGCCAAGCGCGAGTGATCTGGTTCGGGGCCGTAGACCCGGAAGATGATGCCGTGGTAGTCACCGTTTCGGGCGGGGTGGACTCGCTGCTGAGCTCGGAAACAGGATCTGTGAAGGTGAGCCGGTTCTCCGAGTTCCCGGCAAAGGGGCGGGCCACCGGCGGAGTGCGATGTCATCGTTTCCTCAAGGGGGAAGGTGCCCTGATGCTCGGTTGGGCCGGGGCATATCCGGCAATCGCCGCGACCGATTCGGGCGCCCCGATCGATCTGCCGGCACCCACCGGCAAACGCGATGGTTCCGGTGCTCCCGCTCCCCAGCCGATCGTCGCCGTGGCATCTCGCCACCTGGCTCACACCGGGCCAGGTGGCGAGACCCCGTCGGCAGCACCCTCGACCGATCTGCTATCAGGTGGGGTATCTGATGATCAAGAGAGTCTGGGACAACCGGAATTGCTCTGATCCAAAGACGCCTACCTGCGCAACAGCACTACACTGCTAGCCATGGGTTTTGATGACCTGCTGGCGGCGAATGCCGAATACGCGAAGACCTTCCACGACCACGAATTCGATGGGAAGGCCCGCCGTGGGGTGCTCGTGCTCACCTGCATGGATTCACGGATCGAGCCGCTTGCGATGATGGGGCTGGGCATTGGCGATGCTAAGATCCTGCGGACTCCCGGCGGGTTCCTCACCTCGGAATCACTGGTCGGTTGCATCGTAGGCATCCACAAACTGGGGGTGAACCGGATCATGGTCATCCAGCACACCCGCTGTGCCATGGCATCCAGCACCGATGATGCGATCCGCAAGATCATCGCATCATCAGCTGGCAGGCCCGCCGATGATCTCGTGCTAGGAGCCGACACTAACCAACGGGGTCACCTAGCCAGCGATATCGCCACCCTGCGGGACAACGAGTTCATCGCTGGTCACGCAGAGGTCGGTGGTTTCATATACGACGTCGACTGGGGTCATCTGACACAAGTCCTGTGAGTCGGCGCTCCGGCTCAGGCAGCCACGAAGCAGTTCCATGCGGACCGATTGTCTACCATGGGCCACGCCCGAAAACATCGCATACGAGGACAGCAATGATTGAATCGACACCGAACCCCACCCTCACCACGACCTCCTACTTGGACGAGCCTGAATCCATCGGGGCATGGTTCATCCGCCTGCTCAAAGGCATCCTCGTGGGCATTGGCTTCATCCTGCCTGGCTTGTCCGGTGGAGTGCTTGCGGTGATCTTCCGCATCTACGACCCGATCATCCGTTTCCTTGCCAAGCCCTTCCATCGCTTCGGGCGCAATGTCATGTACTTCATCCCGATCGCCATCGGAATGGGGATCGGCGTGTTGTTGTTTTCCATTGTTGTCGAGGCAGCCTTCGGGCGTTTTTCAGCGCAGTTCATCTGCCTGTTTATCGGCTTCGTGGTGGGCACCTTTCCATCCCTGTTCCGTCAGGCCGGGAAGCAGGGTCGCACCATCGTGCATTGGATCTTGATGGGCATCGCTGCCGTGGTCATCTTCGTCATTATGGTTGCCGGGAACTCTCTCGCACTGAACGTCAGCCCGAATATCCTGGTTTGGGTCATGTCCGGAGCCCTGATCGGTTTGGGTGTCATCGTTCCGGGGATGTCTCCGTCGAATTTCCTCATCTACTTCGGCCTTTACGACAAGATGGCCTCCGGGATCGCAGCCCTCGACCTGACAGTAATCATTCCCCTGGTCATTGGCCTATTCGCCTGCGTACTGCTGCTGGCCAAGGGGGCCGCCTGGGCCTTTGACAACTACTACGGGGGCATGTATCACTTCATCCTGGGCATGGTCGTGGGTTCATCGCTGGCGATCTTCCCTGCGGTCGTCTTCCCCAGCTTCAACACCGAGGGCCTGGCCGCCCAAGGGCTGTCCATGGGACCGGCCGTAGCCTTTGCAATCGCTTTGTTCGTGGTGGGAACGCTGGCTTCCTGGGCCTTTTCAAGGCTTGAGGACAGAGTCTCGGTGCAACGCGAGGCCCTGGAGGCATCAGTGCATTCGTGATCCGCCGATGCCTTTCTACATAAACCGCTGGCCCGGCGCGTCCTAACCCGGGCCAGTACCATCTTTCCTCGCGGATGGGGAGATGCTTTTGCAAGTGGATATGAGTTTGGCCGGATACCGGGCTCTTACCCAGCCGAATGATGACGCCCTACTCTGCGTATATCCGCGGCGTCAGGGCCGCACTTTCGTAAGATGTGCACCGTGACTGGTACCGGACCGGATGACAGCTGTGTGCCAGGTGTGCCGTGCTCTGGTCACCTTCGCCTCTGTCACCTACGCGCCCATGGCTTTGTCAGTCGTTGACGCTCCTCCTGCGTGGTCATGGCCTGGGGATTGCAGGGCATCACTTGCTCACACAAGGGCGGAAGCAGAGGCTGTTCCCCCTCGATGAATGATCATTCCAGTGTTGACCAGGGCGGCATTCCTTGTGCTTAGCCTTTGCGTCGAGCACCCGGATAGGGCGTTGCTCGGCTTATGGCTCTTCGCGATGATGGTTCTGATGAGATGGATCACGGCTAGCAAGCCCCATCGTTACTCTGACTGAGGATTAGGTTCCAACGGGACTTCCCGCAGCCCGGTCGTATAAACCTCGCCCAGCGTCCTGTCGCGATGCGCCACATGGCTCACTTGACGTTGGTGATCTTCTCGACCAGCTGCGGAGCCCAATCGGGATTGTCCGCCAATAGCTTGTTGGTGACTGGCTGAGTCATCTCCACGAGCTTCGACCTGTCCTGCTCACTGGGAGCCGTGACCGTGAGGCCCTCACTCTGCAAAAAGGCCCGGTCCTCATCGATCGATGCGATGTACTTGTCCCAGGCAACCACCGAGGTTTCCTTGGCTGCATCCCGCACGATCGTCTGCTGCTCGGGAGTCAGCTTCTCCATCCACTCGCTGTTGGCAATGATCTCCATCGTGGCAATGATGTGGTTGGTCTCGTAGACGTACTTCTGCACCTCATAGAGACCTTCCGAGCGCACCGTCACCATGCCGTTGTCCTGACCATCGACGATTCCGGTCTCCAACGCGCTGAACAGCTCACCGAGCGGAATGACTTGAGAGGAAGCGCCCAGGTTCTCCGCCAGTCCGACGTGGACCGGGTTTGAGGGCATCCGGAATTTCTGCCCGGCGAAATCCGAGGGCGAACTCAGTTGCCTGTTCGAGGTGAAGGTACGGGCCGAGTTGGGACCCCAGGCCAGCATCTCAACGGCTGGGAATTTCTCGTTGAAGGAAGCCGAGACCTCCTCGGAGATCTCGCCGGTCCACACCATTTTGGCGTGCTCGGCGTCGCGGTACAGCCATGGCCAGTCGGAGATCAGCATGGTCGGGTATTCCTGGTTCATCACTGAACCGATCACCACGACCTCGATAGTTCCTTCACGCACACTCGACCACAGATCTGCCTCGTTGCCTCGGTCATCGTCCTGGTGGGCCTCGACCATGATGGCACCGTTGGTCTTCTCCTCAATCTGTTTCTTGAACACCTCGTTGACAGCTTGGGTCATCGGGTGGCTAGCGGCCCAGATGTTGCCCACCTTGATCGTGGTAGAACCGGCGCTGCCCGTGGTGACGGGGCCGAGGTTGCACCCTGCCACCGACAGCGCCATGGCAACTGCTCCGGCTGCGATGATTGTCTTCTTCATCGAGTCCTCCTCATCAAGAGCACGTGCAACGTCGCCCATTGCGGACGGCGAAGATCCGGCCCGCCACCTCCGGTCACGCACCGGGTTGATAACGCACCGAGGCTACCGGACTCCATGATCGTGCTGCATCCGGTAGCAGGATTGCAGCAGGAACGATACGAAACTGACGTCACTTAGCGGCCGATTTTGTCATCAGCACACGATGGAAGCCGACTGTTTTCCCTCACCCGAATCATGGCGAGCAGGCCAATGAGAAGCACCACGACAATCCCCAGGATTCCCCAGTACTGGGTGTTCTCCTCTCCGGTCATCCAGCCACCGATGGTGATGAACACGCCGAAGAGCAGCGGCGACAGGAAGGAGGCCACTCGTCCGGTGGTGGCGTAGAGACCGAAGACTTCACCGGATTTGCCTAGTGGAATCATCCTGGCGAGGAAGGAACGTGAGGCCGACTGGGCTGGTCCGACGAACAGACACATGCCCAGACCAGCCACCCAGAACAGGCCCGGTCCGATCGCGTGGAAGACGAAGATCCCGGTGCCAAAAACGATCAAGGCGATCAACGACAAAATGATCACCTTCTTGGGGCCGATCCGATCATCCAGCAGCCCGAAGATGATCGTCGAGACACCGGCGACGATATTGGCAGCAGCCCCAAAGATGACCACTTGCCCCGAGGAAAATCCGAAGGTGCCCGATGCGATCACCGCGCCGAAGGCGAATACCCCGGCCAACCCGTCGCGGAACAAAGCAGAGGCGATGAGGAACCACACCGTGGAACGTGACGTAGCCCAGAGCCGACGCACCGTGTCGATCAGCCCGGCATACGCCCCCAGCACCGGAGCCAGCATCAGCCAGATGAGCTCCGGCCTGCGTCCAGCCCACCGCTCGGCCCCGGGTACAGGCACCGACTCGGTTCTGGGGGGATCTTTCAGCTTGACGAAGGTGGGGATGGTGAACACCAAGGTCCACAAACCACAGACAACCATCGAAACCCGCACGTCCATGCCGTTGTCATCGCTCACCCCGAACAGCCCGACCTCGGGCGAGATAAAACCGAAGAACAGCAGCACCAGCACGACGATGCCGCCCAGATATCCCATTCCCCAGCCGAAACCCGAAACCAAGCCCACGTCCTTGTCCGAGGCGACCTGCTCAATCAGTGAGTTGTAGCTGGCCCCGGCGATCTCGGAGATCACTGAACCGACAGCCAACGCCCCGAGCCCGAACCAGAGGAAATCAGGTTGTGGAGCTACTAGGAACAAGCTCATTGAAATCAAGGACAGGCTCCAAGTGAGTCCCCGCAACACCGTCACACACCGTCCCGAGCGATCGGTCATCTGCCCCAGCACCGGAGCCAGCAGGGCCACCACCAGCCCACCGATCGTCGTCGAGACGGCCAGTGCCCGCGAGGTGTGATTGACCTCCCCAAAAGCCGCAGATGTGATGTAAACCGAGAAGACGAAGGTGGTGATCACCGTGTTGAAGGGCTGGGTACCCCAGTCCCACATCGCCCAGGCAAGCACCTTAGAGCGTGAGGTCTGCTTGGAAGCAGTCAGGGCGGTGTCTAGGAGAGTCTCACTCACAACGGGCACTGTAGTCGCATTCAAGCATCTCGTGAGGAAGGTCCAGCCCCCACACTGACATGCCTCAGGTATCAATGCGCTTCTCATCGAGCTGATAGGCACCCTCGACGATGAACTCTTTGCGTGGAGCCACCTCATTGCCCATGAGCATCTCGAAGGTACGTTCGGCCACCACGGCATCGTCAACGGTCAGTCGCCGCAGCATCCGGTGCCGCGGGTTCATCGTCGTGTCCGCAAGTTGGTCGGCATCCATCTCTCCTAGGCCCTTGTAACGCTGCGGTTCTTTGAAACCGATCCGCTTCTTAGTCAGTTCGGCAAGTTTGCGCCGGTACTCGGGATCCGAATAGGTGTAGATGTAACGTTCCTGCCCTTTACGCGGGTTGGTGAGTTCAAAGCGGTGAAGCGGAGGAACCGCGGAGTAGACCTTCCCGGCCTCGACCATCGGACGCATGTAGCGGAAGAAGAGGGTCGACAGCAAACAACGGATGTGGGCTCCATCTGAATCCGCGTCGGCCATGAAGATGACCTTCTCGTAGCGGGCCGCGTCGATATCGAAGCTGGGTCCGGATCCAGCACCAACGACCTGGATGATCGCCGCGCATTCCTGGTTCTTGAGCATGTCGGCCACGGTGGCCTTCTGCACATTGAGAATTTTGCCTCGGATGGGGAGCAGGGCCTGGAACTCCGAGTTCCGGGCGAGATTGGCTGTACCCAAGGCCGAGTCACCCTCGACGATGAACAACTCGGCACGCTCCGTCGAGGAGATGCGGCAGTCCTTCAACTTGGGCGGCATTGATGCCGATTCAAGGGCTGTCTTGCGACGCTGGGTCTCTTTATGCATGCGGGCAGCGATCCTGGTGCGGGAGGCATTGACGACCTTCTCCATCACCGTGCGCGCTTGGGGGCGTTCGGTGGTCTTGTTCGAGCAGAGAAACTCCCCCAACTCGCGTTCGACCACCCCGGTCACCAACCGGGACACTGGCGGGGTGCCAAGCACCTCCTTGGTCTGGCCCTCGAACTGAGGTTCCGGAAGACGCACGGTGACGACCGCGGTCATTCCTTCCAGGACGTCGTCCTTGACAATCTCGTCGCTGGCCTTGAGCAGCCTGGTGCCTTCCAGCCCAGTCTGGAAGGCACGCAACAATCCCCGTTCGAAACCGGCGATATGGGTTCCGCCCTTAGGAGTAGCGACTATGTTGACAAAGGATCGTTCAACAGTGTCGTAGCCGTTGCCCCAACGCACCGCGATATCGATGTCCAGGTCACGGTCCACGTCGGTGGGGGTCATGGCACCATTACTGTCGAGCATTGGCACCGTTTCAGTGAAAGATTCCCTGCCTCGGATGCGCAGCACATCGGTGATCGGCTCGTCGGTGGCCAAGTAGTCGACGAATTCGGAGATACCTCCGTTGAAGCGGAAGGTCTCAGTGACGGGCTCGCCGCTACGACGATCATGGACCACCAGCTCCAGACCTGGCACCAAGAAGGCGGTCTGCCGAGCACGATCGAGCAGATGGGAGACAGACAGTTCGGCACCGGCGAGAAAGATCTGACGGTCCGGCCAGTAATGGACTCTGGTCCCGGTACGGTCCTTGCTCACCTTCCCGACCTTGCGCAGCCCGTGCTCGGGGGTGAAGGGGGCGTCGGGGCCCGGGCCATCGAAGATCCCGGGCATCCCCCGACGAAAACTCATCGCCCACGTGACGCCGTTGCGGTCGACCTCGACATCCAACCGGGACGACAGCGCGTTGACCACCGAGGCCCCCACTCCGTGCAGGCCGCCGGTGGCGTTGTAGTTCCCGGTGCCGAATTTTCCGCCGGCATGCAGCTTGGTGTACACCACCTCGACCCCGACCAACCCGGTGCGCGGTTCCACATCAACAGGTACCCCGCGTCCCCGGTCGGCAACAGAAATTGAGCCGTCGGATTCCAGGGCCACTTCGATGTGTGAGCCGAAGCCTGCCAGCGCCTCATCCACCGCATTGTCGATGATCTCCCACAGGCAGTGCATCAATCCGCGGGTATCGGTGGAACCGATATACATGGCAGGACGTTTGCGCACCGCATCCAGGCCCTCAAGGACCAAGAGATTCTTCGCCTCGTAGTTCCTTGCAGAGCCCTGCTGGCTGTTCGACTTGGTCACTGGCACGGCGGGCATCATAATCAACCGGGTACAGCTTTGTCCGAGAACCACGCCACCAGCACCAGTTGGTTGGCAATGTTGCCCCGAGCTGTGATCTGTGCTCCGAAGTGGTTCGTTCGCGAGGTAGTCTCAATGCAGGGAAGCAGCCGAGCGGGAATGTTCTCCGCACGGTCAGCATTCCAACAGTGGATGACAGGGCGTCACCGCTACAGGAGGAACCATGGACGCAATGACTCTGGACCGACAGCTCACGGCCGAAGATCGCTGTGACCGTTGCAGTGCCCAAGCATACATGCGGGTCACCCTGCCCTCCGGTGGAGAGTTGTTGTTCTGTGCCCACCACGGGAAGGTCCATCATGAGAAGCTGAACCAGGTCGCCCTACACATCCAGGATGAGACCCAGCAGCTCAGATGACGCGCGCTTGATCGGCGGGCTCGTCCTTTTTGGGCGGGCCCGCCGTTGCATTTCCCATTACACCGATGGTGTCGAGGACCCGGTCGGCGGCACGTCGCCCATCCGCCACGCAGTCAGGTACCCCGACCCCGTGTAACGCTGATCCGGCAACCACCACTTGAGGACAGAGCCGTTCCAGTTCCCCGTCGATCCTGGCCACCCGCTCCAGGTGCCCGACGGTGTATTTCGGCATCACCTTCTGCCATCTGTCGATCCTGGTGATCAACGGATTTCCTTGCACCCCCAAGTATTTGGTGAGGTGTGCGGTGACTTCGCGCAGCACCACCTCGTCGGGGGCATCGACCAATGGTCCCCGCTTTGCCGGAATGAACACTCTCACCAAGAAGTGGCCCGCGGGAGCACGATCATCGAATTTGGCTGAGGACAAGGTCACCCCGCTGATCGGCCCCCGGTCACAGACCAGCCACCCCTGTGCGTTCACCGGATGCTCCATTGCCGAGGTCGGGTAACCGAGGGTGACCACCGTTGTGGATCCCAGCGGAATCTCATCCAGCACAGCTGCCAGATCCGGCATCCCGGGTTGCAGCAGCCGGGCCGTGGCACCGGGATCACAGGCCAGCACGATGGCATCAGCCTCGATCCGCTCTCCCGCCGCCTCGATCCAGCAGGAACCGATCCGATCCACTGGAGTCCCGAGTCGCATCTCGACACCGGCTTGTTCCAGCTGGGCCGTTAGCTCATCAATCAGGGAGCCCAGTCCCCTCGCCAAGGAATGGAAGGGGGGACCTGCCGGGGATGTGCGTCGTGCTGCGGCACGTCCGGCACTCAGTGAGGCCAGCAACAGCGAGCGATACTCCTCCTCGTTGCGACGCAAAGATGGCAGGACCGCGTCCAGACTCAACTCATCGACCCCGGCGCCATAGATTCCCCCGACCATCACCTCCGCATAGCCATCAACTATCCCGTCGCCGAGACGGCGACGCAGGAAGACACCGATGGATTCGTCGCGACCGGGAATGAGCATTCTGGGGACCACCAGATCGCAGGCAGCCCTGAGCTTCTGTCGCCAAGTGAGGATTCTGGTGGTCACGAAGGGACCGATTCTGGTGGGCAATACCATCCCCATGCCTGCCGGCATATCCTGCATCCGACCTCGTGACAGCAGATTCACCCGGCGCCCGGTCTGGACAGCGATCACCTGGTCGGCCATACCCAACTCAGTGGCCAACTCAATCAGGGCCGGATTGCGGTCAATAAAAGAATCCGGGCCTGTCTCAATGAGGAAGCCGTGATCGGTGACGGTGTGGATCTTGCCACCAAACCGGTCATCTCGTTCCAGCAGGCATACCCGCGCTCCCCGGCGAGTGCACTGCCAGGCGGCCGACAACCCGGTGATGCCGCCGCCCACCACGATGACCCGAGCGGGTTGCGAGGAGATCACACGCCCGCCTCATGGATCAGATCAACAATGTGGGTGAGTACCCCTGGATCGGTCTGTTTGGGCACGCCGTGTCCGAGATTGAAGATGTGTCCTGCGGCTACCTGTCCCTGGGCCAGCACCTCAGCCACGGCCTGTTCGATGCACTCCATCGGAGCCGACAACATCCCGGGATCGAGATTTCCCTGAACGGGCACCGAGGCTCCCACATTCTGCGACGCAGCCGACAAAGTGATGTCAGAGCCCACCCCGATGACATTGGCCCCGGCTTCGACCATCGCGGGAAGCAGGTGGGCGGTGCGTACCCCGAAATGGATCCGAGGCGTCCCGAACCCTCGCATTGCATTCAGCATCCGGCTAGCAGTAGGCATCACCCAACTGCGGTACTCTTGCTCGGTTAATTCTCCCACCCAGGAATCGAAGACCTGCACCGCGCTTGCCCCGGCAAGCACTTGGGCCGTGAGAAAGATCTCATTGAGCCGGGCAACCCAGTCGATCAGCCGGGTGAAGGAATCGAGATCGGTATGCATCATCGCCCGGATCCCAGAGTGGGACGCCGAGGGACGACCCTCAACTAGGTAGGAGGCTACCGTATAAGGCCCTCCACAGAATCCGATCAGTGGGGTGCCATTGAGCTCAGCAGTGAGCAATCGCACAGTCTCAATGATCGCTGACATGTCCGCGGAACCTACATCGGGTAACTCCGCAACATCGGCCGGGGTGCGGATTGGATCATCAATCACCGGGCCTGTTCCGGGCTCGATCCGCACATCCATTCCCGCCAGCTTCAGCGGCACCATGATGTCCGAGAACAGGATCGCCGCGTCGACATGGTGACGGCGTACCGGTTGCAGCGTGATCTCCGTTGCCATCTCAGGGTTCAGGCAGGATTCCAGCATCGCGGTTCCACGTCGTATCGCCCGGTACTCGGGCAGGGATCTACCTGCTTGGCGCATAAACCATACCGGGGTCGGTGCCCCACGCCGCCCACGGCAGGCACGCATGAAAGGGGAATTCAAGGTCCGCTCGTCGCGCAGTGCATGGTCGGCGGGCAACTGATCCCCCGGTGATCCGGTATCCGAAGTGGAGGTGGTCTTTGTCATCGTGGACATGCTTTGGTCGTTCTCCTGCTCTCTGCGCCCAGCAGCACCAATCTGGCAGTCAGCCAGGATGTGAGCAACATTCCGCTGCATCGACCATCTCGAGTCGGATAAGGTTATCCTTGGTTAGCACACGACGGCGCAACGAAACCGGTCCGTTCCCATACCCAGGGCGTACTTGCGTCCACGTTTAATCGTGATTTCCCATATAGATTGGATCCGCCGACACGATGAGTGGGTCGTCTGGTGCAATCGGTGTCGGTGCCTACATCCAGTCGGAGAGCGAAGATGTGAGTAGCCACGTCAAGGATCACAGCCACCACGGTCCGCATGCGACGATTTCATTCTGCAACTTCGAGACATGGTTGGCCCAGATCACCATTTCGACGGTGCGGAAAGCCGACAACGTGATGAGCACCCTTCGACAGCGTGGCCCTCCGAGCAATGCCTCCGTGATCGGATCTTGGCCTGAGGTTCCCGATGTCCCTCGGCATCGTCATTCCTAGTCAGTGCTTTACTCGGCTCCGCGACCTCCCGGTGACCGTGTCCGATCACTCGAGATAGTCGCGCAGAATTTGCGAACGCGAGGGGTGACGCAGCTTCGACATGGTCTTGGATTCGATCTGGCGGATCCGCTCACGGGTGACACCGTAGACCTTGCCGATCTCGTCCAAGGTTTTGGGTTGACCGTCGGTGAGCCCAAAACGCATCGACACGACACCGGCCTCGCGCTCCGACAAGGTGTCAAGGACATCGTGGAGTTGTTCTTGAAGCAAAGTGAAATTCACCGCATCGGCCGGAACGATCGCTTCGGAATCCTCGATCAGGTCACCGAATTCGGAGTCCCCATCCTCACCCAGCGGGGTGTGCAGGGAAATCGGCTCACGACCGTACTTCTGGACCTCAACGACCTTCTCCGGAGTCATATCCAGCTCGGCGGCCAATTCCTCAGGCAGCGGCTCACGCCCCAGGTCTTGGAGCATCTGACGCTGTACTCGGGCCAGTTTGTTGATGACCTCAACCATGTGCACCGGTATCCGGATGGTACGTGCTTGGTCGGCCATCGCCCGGGTGATCGCCTGCTTGATCCACCAAGTGGCGTAGGTAGAGAATTTGTAACCTTTGGTGTAGTCGAATTTCTCGACGGCGCGGATCAAGCCCAGATTGCCCTCCTGGATGAGGTCCAGGAAGAGCATCCCCCGGCCTGTGTAGCGCTTGGCCAAGGAGACCACCAGTCGCAAGTTAGCCTCGAGCAAGTGGTTCTTTGCTCGGTGACCATCCTCGGTGATCCACTCATAGTCATCGAGATCGGTGTCGGCGACGTTGTTCAGAGTCATCTGTTCCTCGGCGAACAGTCCGGCTTCAATGCGCTTGGCGAGGCTCACCTCTTGCTCGGCGTTCAGCAGGGCGACCTTACCGATCTGCTTGAGATAATCCTTGACCGGGTCGGCTGTGGCGCCAGCGGAAACCACCTGCTGTTCCGGCTCGTCGGAGTCATCTGAATCGGAGACATCGAATGCCTGCTCCTCGGCGTTGATCTCGGCCTCATCCTTGGCGGCCTCCACTGAGTCGAAGTTTGAGTCATCGACATCGTCCAAATTGCGCTTCTTACCGCCTACAGTGAGCACGACATCGTCGCCGTCACGCTTCACCTCGACCTCAACGACCTGCTGGACGGCATCAGCGACGGTGGGTTGCTGCATGGCTGACTTCTTTTTCGAAGCGGTGGTGGACTTTTTCGCGGCGGTGGTGCGGCGGGTCGTCCTACGAGCGGTGGTCGACTCCTGTTCCTCTTCCGTCCCGGATGCCTTTGCCTTGGTGGCCTTAGACTTGGGTGCAGCCTTCTTGGTGGTGCTGGTCGTCACGGGGGGCCTTTCGGAGAACCGATGATTCTGGGCACGCCGGACGTCGAAGGCGTCAAGCGCTTCGTCAATAGTGCCACGCACCACCTACCAAAACCCAACTGGGTCACCCGATCGGTGTGCCAATCGGCCTGTGCACCCTTAGGACCGAACTAACCGCCACAGTCTACGACCATGGTCCCATCGCAGCCCCTACGGTGGCCCGTTGTCATGGCCACCGTGATGAAACAGAAACAAATCGGGCACCTCGGTGCGTTACACCGGATGCACGAAGGAAAGGCGGAAGCATGGATTCGAAGAGCAGAATTCGTACTAACGAGGGCATCGACGGCAAGGATTCCGTCGGTCTGTACCTGGAGTCCATCGCCAGAACTCCCCTGTTGAGTGCTGCCGAGGAGGTCTCACTCGCCAGGCGCATTGAGGTCGGCCTGTTCGCGCAGGCAGCACTGGAGGGCCGAGTGGCCACCTCGAACAAGGCTTCACGCGAGGAACTCGAGTTCTTGGTAACCGACGGTGAGGAGGCCATGCAGCATTTCGTCCGCGCGAATCTGCGGCTAGTGGTATCGGTTGCCCGTAAGTACGGGCGCTCCCAGATGCCACTGCTGGATTTGGTTCAGGAAGGCAACACCGGGTTGATTCGCGCCGTCGAGAAGTTCGACTACGCCAAAGGGTACAAATTCTCTACCTACGCCACTTGGTGGGTGCGTCAGGCGATCAGCCGGGGCATCGCCCAGCAGGGCCGGGTAGTGCGCCTCCCGGTGCACGTCGCCGAGCAGGTCAACCAGATCTCCGCGGTGCGCCGCAATTTGGAGCGCACACTTGGACGGGAGCCAGAGATCGGCGAGATCGCTGCCGAACTGGATCTGCCAGAAGACAAGGTCGTGGACCTCATCCGTTACTCCCGAGAACATGTCTCCCTAGATGCTCCCGTTGAGGAGGATGGTGATACCTCCTTGGGAGATCTGATCGCTAAGGAGACCGCACCCGGACCCGACGAGGTCGTACTGTCTCAAGAAGACCGGGATCGTCTCGACGCGATGCTTGAGGGCCTCGACGAACGCTCGGCAGATGTCGTACGACGTCGTTACGGGCTCGTCGATGGCAGACAGGCCAAGCTGGCCGACATTGGTCAGATCTGGGGAATCACTGCGGAGCGGGTACGCCAGATTGAGCGGGCTGCCCTGGTGGTGCTGCGGCAGACCGGAGCAGTTCCCGCGACCCGCTGACGAAAATTGACTTCATACGTAAGTTGGGTGGTGCTGCACATTGCAACACCACCCAACTTGGTTGTTCCCTAGGTCTACATTGCCTCAACTGAGCACAGCACGGTCTTCGACCGGACGGATGAGTCCCTCTTGGGCAGTGGCAGACACCAACAGTTTGTTCTGGAAGATGCGTCCCGACCCGTGTCCCAGCCCGCCGGAGGCCGACTGGGAGTACATGTCGTAGAGCAACCACTCATCGGCCCGGAAATCGCGGTGAAACCACATGGCGTGATCCAGTGAGGCAGTCTGCAACTGCTTCGAGATGAATGCAACGGGATGCGGTACCGCCGAGACCGACAGCAGCGTCAGATCCGACATGTAGGCCAGCATCGCCCGGTGGATCCGCGAATCAGTGGGCAGCATGTCCCGGGTGCGCATCCAGATTCTCATCGAGGCCACATGTCGCCCCGGTTTGATGACTCCACCCGGTGCCGAATCCCCCGCGAAACGTACGTCGAGGGCATCCCACTCCCGCCACAGCGGTGAGGGTCCGATGGTGGCATCCATGTACTCAACGAAAGTCGGGCAGTCCTCGGGGCCGGGAACATCGGAGGGCATCGGATCGGCGTGGTCCAAGCCGGGCTCAGTGATGTGGAAGGAGGCCGTCATCCGGAAAATTTCTTTGTCCTGGTCAGTGACCAGTTGCCGCCCGATCACCTGGCGGGTGCTGAACGAGCCACCATCCCGGATGTTCTCGGTGGCGAAGCAGATGTCGGCATCCGGGGCCCCCGGGCGGACAAAGCAAGCGTGCAGGGAATGCACCTGACGGTCATCAGGAACGGTTCGGTGAGCAGCCATCAGTGCTTGGGCGAGAACCTGCCCACCGTAGGTGCGTTGCATGAGAGTTCGCGGATGGGCCCCGACGCAATGATCACGGTCCGGGCCGGTGAGGGTGAGCAGGTCGACGACCGCCTGTGTTGTTGCTGGCACATCAACACTGTGCCACAACTCACACAAAGGGCCGGGCACGCTCGGTACCCGGCCCTGGTTCGGTGTCTTCAGGACTGCTCGTCACGCTTGCCGAGGGAACCCTTGAACTCGTTGAACTTGGCGGTTACCTCGCCCTTGAAATTCTCGAACTTGTCATCCAGGTCTGAATCGTCGTACTTGGCTTTCACATCATCGGCGATCGACCGGTACTTGTCAGCCACGGTGGCGGTGAATCCCAAGAACTTCTCGTCTAGGTCGGTATCGTCCAGCTTGTCCTTCACCGTCCCCGAGAAACTCTCGTAGTGGGCTGCAACATCGGTACGGAAGGACTCCCACTTCTCGTCCAGATCGGAGTCCTCATACTTCTGCTTCACCTGGTCGGTGAACTCGTTGAGCTTCTCCTGGGTGGTGCGGGCGAATTCGGCGAATTTCTCGCTGAGGTCCATGTGGTATCTCCTCAATCGTGGTCCTGTCCTTGACGGTAGCGGTCCCCAGGGTCGTAAGCCAAGGGGTGTTGATGATTTTCCCAAGTGCGCCCCTGTCAGCAACAGACGCCGATGCCCGGTGCCACCTGCGGCAGGTAGTTTTGGAGATACACAGATCTTCTCGGAGGCCCGATGACAAACGTTCCCATCAAGGCACCCATCTCTCACGATATCGCCCACCTCCCCTCGGCGGGACGACACATACCGACGACAACCTATCGCCTACAGCTGGGCCCAGAGCTGGACTTCGACGCGGCCACCGCAGCCCTGGACTACCTCCAGGACCTAGGGGTAAGTGATGTCTACTGCTCTCCTATCCTGCAGGCAGCCCCAGGATCCACCCATGGCTACGACGTTGTCGACCCGACCCGGATCTCTGCCGAGCTCGGTGGGCGGGAGGGGTTCGAGAGATTCGCGTCCGCCGCTCATGGCCGTGGGATGGGTGTGGTGGTGGACGTCGTCCCGAATCACATGGGGGTTCCTACCCCGCTGTATCACAACCGTGCCTTGTGGTCGGTACTGCGCTACGGACCGTCTTCACAGCATGCCAAGTGGTTCGATGGCACTGGCGAGGGTGAAGGAATCCTAATGCCCTTCCTGGGATCACGGATCGGAACAGCACTGGCCAATGGCGAGATCACTCGCCGCAACCTGGTGGTTCCCGGACTGGAACACGAAGGACCGCAGCCGGTACTTGTCCATCACGATCAGGTGTATCCGGTACGTGCCGGAACCGAGAACCTGCCGTTGGACGTCTGCGTCGCTGAGCAATATTACCGGCTCGCCTACTGGAAAGTGGCAGCCGAGGAACTGAACTTCCGGCGGTTCTTCGATGTTGACACCTTGGTGGCGGTGCGTGTGGAGGATCCGGAGGTCTTCGACGCCACCCATGCATTGCTGCTTGAACTGTATGAGGCAGGTCACATTGACGGCTTCCGCATCGATCACCCCGATGGTCTGGCGAATCCTCGTGACTACATGCGTCGTCTCTCCACTGCCACCAAAGGAGCCTGGATTGCGGCAGAGAAAATCCTGGAGGCCGAGGAAACGTTGCCCGATGACTGGATGGTCTGCGGGACGACGGGCTACGACGCGACCTGGCGCATCGGGGCTTTGCTATGCGACCCAAACGGTTACGGGGAACTGGCGTCAGTGAGCCACATGGTAGCTGGGGATATTCCTGGGACCCTCCCGCAGGTTGTGGAACAGGCCAAGTCCGAGGTGATGAATTCATCGTTGATGGCCGAGGTACACCGCATCGCTTCCTTGGCCTATGAGATCTGCTCAGCCGACATCATGTTACGCGATCACACCCAAGGATGGATAGCCAGTTGTCTGGGGGCAATGGTGGTGGCCATCGACCGCTACCGGGCCTATATAGTGCCCGGGGAACCCGCTCCCGAGAAATCCACCGAAGTATTGGAGACCGCAGCCGCCAAGGCCAAGAACATGTTGGACGAAGACCTCCACGACACATTGGAGGTGGTGCTCGACCTGGTGAGTGGGCACGACGTGGGATCGGGTGACCACCGGTTACAGCCGCTACGCGACGAACTGGTCATTCGCTTCCAGCAGGTATGTGGCGCTGTGCAGGCGAAAGGTCTGGAGGACACCGCATTTTACCGATGGACCCATCTCGTGGCACTGAACGAGGTGGGTGGATCCCCGCAGACCTGGGGGTTGAGTCCCGACGACTTCCACCACTGGTGCGCCACCACGGCGAGCAACTGGCCTGCGACCATGACCGCAGGAAGCACCCACGACACGAAACGCAGCGAGGATGTCCGAGCGCGACAGCTGGTTATTTCCCAATATGCCTCGGAATGGCGGGAGATGATTACCTCCCTGCACCTGCTCGCCGAGGACATTGAGGGCCACGCGGAAAATCTCTTGTGGCAGACGATCGCAGGTACATGGACCGATAGCGGGCCGATCGAGGTGGGGCGGCTGGTGGAGTACATGATCAAGGTCGTACGAGAACAGAAGATCTGGACATCGTGGACCTCCCCGGATCTCGAGGCTGAGGATCGGATGACCACCCGGATCAAGGCACTGTGCGCGAACGAGGATGTAATGGGCACCTTCGCCGACTGGTATGCACTGACCGAGGATGCGGCCCGCGACACGGTCCTGTCTATGAAGGCTATCCAGCTGACCTGTGTCGGAGTAGCCGACAACTATCAGGGCACCGAGACTCTGCAGAACACCCTGGTGGACCCGGACAACCGCCGCCCAGTTGACTTCAGGGCAATCTATCGGACGGTGAAGGACCTCGCAGGACGCGATCCGGTCACGCTGGCCGAGGAGAAACTCCACCTGACCAGGTCGATCATGAGACTGCGCAGGCGACGCCCGGAAGCCTTCGTCGGCAAGCAGGCAACCTACTGCGCGGTTCCGACCTCTTCAGGGCATGTCGTGGCCTATTCCCGGGGCGAGGATGCCCGGGTGATCGTGGTAGCCACCCGGCTGCCGCGCCCGGTGCTGGAACGCGATGCCCTAGTGGGTGCCTCGGTGGTACTGCCCGAAGGTAGCTGGCACGACGTGGTGAGCGGTCACGACTGGAATGGCGGAAATATCGATTTGGCGGAACTGCTTGCCCATTTCCCGTGCGCGGTGCTAGAAGAGGTCTCCTCGGCAGAACGGACCTCATCCTTCCGAGCCATCACAGCTCCCCCACACCGTCAAGGGCTACCGTCAACCAATGATGGGCAGGGAATCCTTGGGTGGCTCACCAGACGACTGAACAGGACTGAGGGCAACGATCGGGAAGGACTGGAAGGATGACCGGAATCAGGGTGTGGGCCCCCTTCGCCTCACATGTGGATGCGATCATCGGCGAACGGACAGAACCGATGACCCCCGACGGTCGAGAGTACTGGCGCATTGATCTCGCCCACGGAACCGACTACCTGATCAGCGTCGATGGTGGGGTTCCTCGGCCCGATCCGCGTAGTGCCCATCAGCCACACGGGGTTCACGGACCCTCCCGGGTGTTCGATACTTCACAGTTCAGCTGGACCGACGCATCGTGGAACGGAATCGAGGTGTTGGGCGGAGTCATTCAGGAGGTCCACGTCGGCACATGGACGCCTGAGGGTACTCTCGACGCGGCAATCACCCGGCTTGATCATTTGGTCGATCTGGGAGTGGACACCGTCGAATTGATGCCCTTGGCCTCCTTTGCCGGGGACCATGGATGGGGTTACGACGGAGCCTTCTGGTACGCGGTGCACGAGGCCTACGGCGGGCCGGCCGCACTGCAGCGGTTCGTGGATGCTGCCCACGCTCACGGAATCGCGGTTTGCCTGGATGTGGTCTACAACCACTTCGGACCTGCCGGAAACTACACCAGCACCTTCGGGCCCTACACCACCGACCGATACACCACCCCGTGGGGCGATGCAATCAACCTCGACGGGCAACATTCCCGCGGGGTCCGGAATTTCATCTGCGACAATGCCCTGCGCTGGTTCACTGAGTTTCACATTGATGCCTTGCGGCTGGATGCGGTGCAGACCCTGCACGACTCTTCCACCGAACACATCTTGGCCGAGTTGTCCCGCAGGGTCGAGGCAGCTCGGCACAGCCTGCCCCAGCAGGTGGTGTTGATCGCCGAATCGGATCTGAACCAGGTGCGCATGGTGACCCCACGGTCAGATGGTGGGCTCGGCATCGATGCGCAGTGGAATGACGATGTGCATCATGCCATCCACGCCTACCTCACCGACGAAAGCTTCGGCTACTACGTGGATTTCGGATCACCTGAAGTACTGTCCAAGGCTCTGGAGAAGGTCTTCGTGCACGACGGTGGGTATTCAACCTTCCGGGGCACCAACTGGGGGGCTCCGGTGGACACCACCGTGGACCGTAGGCGATTCGTCGTATTCACCCAGGACCACGACCAGATCGGGAACCGGGGAATGGGTGATCGCCCTGATGAGGCCATCCCCCCCGGGGCCGTTGCTGGCGGGATCGCCTTGGTGATGTTGTCCTCCTACACTCCTATGCTATTCCAGGGCCAGGAATGGGGAACCAGGACACCCTTCCGCTTCTTCACCGACCACGACCCAGAACTAGGGGCGCTTGTTACCCAGGGTCGTCTGAGGGAATTCGCTACCCATGACTGGGCCTCGGTCTATGGTACCGAGGCACTGTTCCCCGACCCCCAGGATCCGGAGACCTTCCGGGGCTCTCATATCGACTGGAACGAGCTCGATGAGCCGTACCATGCCGAGATGTACGGTTGGTACAAGCAATTGATCGCTCTGCGCCGGGCCTATCTGCGGGGAATCGGCACGCCGGTGGTCACCGACCACGGTCACGGCTGGTTTCGCATGGTCAATGGGCCGTTGACTGTCATCGTGAATCCTGGCCAGCACCCCTGTTCACCCGCCGAGTCCCGGGGTAGGCTCCTCGCGTCATGGGGTGAGGTGACGGTGGGAGACCAGAGTGTGTCGATGGGAACCCACAGTGTTGCAGTTCTGGGGGAATGAGAGTTCATCCGATCAGCAGCACTCCGGTCAATGACACCGCCCGCATCAGCAGGTGCCTCGATACGAACCCGATATCCCCTGTCCTAAGGAGTGAGCATCGGATGGAGGCTGATACACGATGGCAGCGATGGCGGTAGCAAGCTCCCATTCTTTGGTTCACCCGGCATCATCGGGTCAACGTGGCTTAGCTGTCCGCCTTGGTTTGGTGGGGACCAATGCGAGCGAACCCCCAGTTGTTGCATCGCCGAGTGCACGGCAGGGCTCTACCGGGTTCCGCACGATCACGGTGCTCAAGTGACCTGCAGTTGGGCCATTGCCTTGCGAATCCGTTTGGGTGACACAGTGATTGAGGTGCCCAGCGTCTGGGCGAAGATCTGCACCCGCAGTTCCTCGATCATGAATCCGATGTCATCGACAGCATCAGGCAATCGGCCGGTGGGTTGCACAGCACACAACGTATCGTATTCGTCGAGGAGCCCGTCAATCGGGGCGACCAAGCGTTCATCACGGGCCGGGTCGATGCGTGCGGCCAAAGCACGCCGGGTGATCGCATCCACGTAGCGGGGCAAATGGTCATACCACGGTTCCCTGATCCATGAGATGAATCCCTCGAAGAGCAAGTTGTCCAATTGCTCGGTGAGTTCGGCTGCGATGGGTGAGGCATTGATCGCATCGCGGGCCTCCCGGGCTGCATCGCAGACCTTGGCTGCCACTGCCACGACATGGCGCATCTGGTCGGCCTGCACCTGACGCACCTTGACTGCCAAGGCGTCGAAAACCGCCCGATCACGCACCTCGACGGGATCGACAAACCGTAGCATCGCCTGTTCAACGGCCTTCAACCGGGCATCGGCGAGCAGCTGCGGAACCGAAGAGTAAGGACTCGCTGGTAAGGCTAGCTTCTCGGCTGCGGTGAGATGGGAAACCGCCCAGCGGGTGGGATCGGGGTTGGTGAGTACCAACAACCGACGCAGCCCCAGGCGCTGAGAACTGGCCGCGGCAAGCTGGGTTCCGGCCAGCACGACCCCCACCCGGTCACCGCGGTCCACCAGGGCAGGGTACCCGATCGCGGTGATCCCCGAATTGCGCGATGTGGTCTGGACGTCGAGGGTTCCAAACTCCCAGTTTGTGGCATCATGGATTTTCGGCGCGGCTCTGGTGATGGTTCGGGTGACATGGTCGGACAGGTCAGTTCGTTGTTTTCCCAGATCCCGGGAGTAACGCGCGGGCTTTCCCGGGGAAGTGATCTCAAAACCAACCTGCAGGTGAGTGGGCACGGCCTGCGGATTCCACTGGGCAGGTTCCACCACCACTCCGGTGAGGGCTGTCAGGGCACGGCCCAGCTCGTCACAGAATCGTTTGGATTTGTCGGGATCGTTGTGGGCCAGCCATGCCAGAGCGTCGCGGGCGTGGTCCGGGGCCGGGATGAAATTGGTACGTAGAGATTTGGGCAAGTGGCGGATGAGCTCCACCGCAAGTTCCTGGCGTAGTCCCGGTACCTGCCAGCTGAAGGGCTCAGGGCTGAGCTGGTTCAGCTGAGCCATCGGGATCCGAATGCTGACCCCGTCACGACCGTGACCTGGTTCAAAGACATAGCTGACCGGCAGATTGAGATCACCGATGACCCAGCGGTCCGGGAAGCTGGATCTTGCCTCGGCCACCTCACCGAGGTCGGCCACCATGCCCACGTCGAATTCCAAGAAGGTCTTGTCCGGGTATTCCCGCCACCAGGCGTCGAAACTTGCCTGGGAACAGACCTGGGCAGGAATGCGTATGTCATAGAACTCGAAGATGTCCTGATCATTGATCCGCACTGAGCGAGATCGCACCCGGTCGGCCAACTCGCCTACCTCGGCCAATACCCGGTCGTTGTGTTTCAGGAAGTGGTAGTCGACTGGGCCGCGGTCAGGCCGCCACTGACCCTCGACCAATCCGGTTCTGATAAAGATTTCGCGAGCCTCGGCCAGGTTAACCCGGGCATAATCGACGAGCCGGTCGACGATGATCGGTACTCCCAGCAGGGTGACCTTCTCGTAACAGAGCACCGATGCCGAGTTCGTTGACCAGTGAGGTGCCGAGTACTGGCGACGCACCAGGTGGAGACCCACCTGTTCCACCCATTCGGGTCGGATCCCGGCTACGGTGCGGGCCCACAATCGGCTAGTCTCCACCAGCTCGACCGCCATCACCAGTTCGGGTTGCCGACGTGACAGCGACGACCCTGGTTGAATGGCGAAACGAGCTCCCCTGGTGCCCAAGTATTCGGTTTGCGAGCGTCGGCGTTGTGCCGGATCCTTCTTCAGATGCGGAAGTCTGAGCCCCACATGGGACAACAACCCGGACAACACCGAGACCAGAATCTGGTCGACCGCCCCCGGCCCACGGTTGCGCCGCATACCGAGGTCCTTGCAAGCGCTTTTCAGCTGGGTATGCAGGTCCTGCCACTCCCTGATTCGCAGATGATTGAGGTACTCGTCATGGCACAGCCTGCGGAACTGGTTCCCGGACAGGGCCTTGCGCTGGTCCTGCAGGTAACCCCACAGCCGCACCACCACCATGATGTCGCCACCGGCATCTGCCGCAGGATTCAGCCCGACGGATGTGCCGCGGGATGCGAAGCGAACCGACTTCGAGGTGTGCGGGGTGTGCCTGGCAGGTGTCCCGGTCGTTCGCTGCAGACTGAATTGCACTGAGGTGCCCGCAGTCCGCAGCCCTCGGGCGGATCCTGAACCGGTCTGCTGAGCCTGAGCCAAGGCTTCGTCACTGAAGAACCGCGCATGAAGTTGGTCGGCTGCCTCGCGATGCTTGGCAGGTCGTTCCCTGACATCCTGGATCGCCAGGAAGGATGTGATGACCAGCACCTCGCGCAGCACGTCGCGATGATGGGCCTCTATGAGCATCCGGGCAAGCCGAGGGTCGATCGGTAGCTGCGCCAGTCCTCGTCCGATCCGTGATAGACGCACTGGTTTCGTAGCACTGAGCGCACCGAGTTCAGTGAGCAGCCGAAGTCCGTCGCCGATCTGTGCCGAGTCGGGAGCCTCCACGAAGGGGAAGTCGACGATCTCTCCCAGCCCTGCCCGAGCCATTTGTAAGATGACCGAGGCCAGATTGGTACGCAGGATCTCGGGAGTGGTGAACGCGGGTCGTGACTCGTAGTCCTCTTGGGAGTAGAGACGGATTGCCACCCCCGGGCCTACCCGGCCGCAACGCCCGGAACGTTGGTCGGCTGAGGCTCGTGAGATTGGCTCAATGGGCAGCCGCTGTACCTTGGTGCGATTCGAATAGCGGGAGATGCGCGCGGTTCCGGCATCCACCACATAGCGCACTCCCGGAACGGTCAACGAAGTTTCGGCGATATTGGTGGACACCACGATGCGACGATCCGGGTGCGATGCGAAGATGCGGTGCTGTTCGCTGGCTGACAGCCTCGAATGCAGGGGTAGAATCTCAGTCGCCGACAGCCGCGCGTCGCCCAGGGCGTCGATGACATCCCTGATTTCCCGCTCCCCGGAACAGAAAACCAAAATGTCCCCCGGTGCTTCGGCACTCAACTCCCGAACAGCCGCAACGATCGCATCAGGTTGATTGATCAGTTCCCCGTTCGCGTCGACGGGTTCCCGGTACCTGATCTCGACCGGGAAGGTACGTCCTGATACCTCGACCACAGGCGCGTTGTCGAAATGGGTCGAGAAGCGCTGAGTATCGATGGTTGCTGAAGTGATAATTACCCGCAGGTCCGCACGTCGTGAGATCAGCTGTTTCAGGTAGCCGAGCAGGAAATCGATGTTGAGTGACCGTTCATGGGCCTCGTCGATGATCACCGTGTCGTAGCGTTTCAGATCACGGTCATGGGCGATCTCGTTGAGCAGGATGCCGTCGGTCATCACCTTGAGCCGGGTGGCCTTCGAGGCCTGTCGGGTGAACCGCACTTGGTAGCCGACGATCTCGCCCAGGTCGGTGCCCGTCTCAGATGCGATGCGCTCGGCCACAGAACGGGCTGCGATGCGTCGCGGCTGAGTGTGTCCGATCGACTGGCGCCCGGCAAGCATCGCAATTTTGGGCAATTGGGTTGTCTTGCCCGATCCGGTCTCCCCCGCGATGACTACGACCGGATGAGCGCGAATCAGTGCGGCGATTTCGTCGACGTGGGCACTGATCGGCAATAACGGGTCGAAATCGAGGCGAACACTGTCATCGGTCATAGCCCATCAATCCTAGCCTGGCTATCTTTCGTGATACCTGCACCCGACAGCGGCCGGGCGTTGCCTCAAATGCCCTGGAAGTACCGTGAAGCCACAGCCCTGTTGTCGTCACCGTTCCTGACCGCTACCGCCCTGCTCACGGATGTTAGTCCGACGAAAGCCGTACAACATCCAGGCGTGCTGTTCAGGGGAGTGCCAATCCGGTGGACGCCACCGATCACAGGGAGACGACCCACACCATGGCGGTCACCGAAACGATGGAGACCACCGAAGTGATAAAGATCACATCGCGCGCCAACGTGACGGATTCATCGGCCCATGTCGCGAAGACGAAGACATTCTGAGCGGTAGGTAGCCCCGCCATGACCACCACCGCCAAGGTGGTGGTTGCATCCAGGCGCAGCAATTCGGCGAGCAGCAGGGCGATCAGCGGCTGGACGATGGCCTTTAGTCCTATGACCGTGAGGGTTTCGGGCATGTTGCTCTTCCCGGGCAACGGCCCAAGACGCAGGGAGATACCGAAACCGAGCAGCATCGCGGGCACCGCGATGCCACCCATCAGCTCACTGGTCTCCAACAACAACCTGGGTACCGGGAGCCCTACGAGATTACTGGCCAATCCGCCGAATACACCCAGGGTCATCGGATTGCGCAACGGCAGGCTGATGCTCCACCACAGCGATGACCGTTGTCCCTCACGAGCTGCCCGGGAGGCATCAAGTACGGCAAGGCCGACTGGCTGCAGGAAAGCTACCTGCATGAGCAGCACTGGAGCCACCCAGGAAGTGTCGTGCAGGACATGGGCGGCGACCGGAAGCCCCATGTTATTGGCATTCACATAACAGCTCGTGTACCCCCCGATGATCTTGTGGGGCAGCGATCTGTGCCACAAGAAGGTGGCTAGCAGAAGGTAGATACCGAGGGTTGTCGCGACAGCTCCAGCGGAGACGATGACGTTGCTGGAGAAGATCCGTCCCAAATCTGCTGACTGCAATGAGTGGAAGAGAATGGCCGGGAGCCCCACGTAGTAGGCGACCCGGGTCAGCACACGCTGCGCGGAATCATCCATGACCTTCAGGTGCCCCACGAACCAACCGACACCGATGATCAACCAGATCATCGCGAATCCGTGCAGCACCTGTCCCACGCCCCAACCCTAGGACTGATTCGTGCTCCGCACCCAGGCTGTTCTCTAGAATCCCCTGACCACGAGGACTTCTGAGACCGGTGGGCAATGGGACGACAGCGTCCAAATCTCCTTCGGCGTCTTAGTCGTTACTGCCGCATTAGCTCGCTGACAAGAACAGATGCTCAGCGTCTTTATGGTCACCGATAGGTCATAATTCACCTTCGTCGGCGCCTAGGCGGGTGAATCGCTAGGGATTCTCGGTGTACTGGCTGCGCTTATCGTGACGAACAACATGTGCGCGCAACAGGAGTTTTCATTGGAAGCCCGGGTCATCTCCTTGATGGCAGCCAATGCCTTACTGCGACTTCGGGTCCCATTTCTCGTAGTCGTGCTCATCGGAGTCATCTGTGCGGTGGGAGCATGGTAGCCGAATATCGGATGATGTCGGCACTTGCTGCGACCTTGTCCCCTGTTAGCCCTAGGCTTGTGGATGGGCCGAGTGCATCAGCCCGGCCATAGTCGATAGGAAGGAGGGCCTCATGGGAGCCTTCGACGAGATCAAAAACGCCGTGAACGATCATGGGGACCAGGTCAAGGACGCCATCGACAAGGTTGGCGATGTCATTGATAACAAGACCGATGGCAAATTTGCTGACAAGGTCGATCAGGCTCAAGACTTCCTCAAGGACCAGGTTGATAAGGCCTGACAACGGTGTGATCGGGGTCATATCACCCTGAACGTCGAAGCAATGTGGGACGGACCTAATGGTCCGTCCCACATCCGTCTTCGCGTACACCACCGATTTGCCCGGCGGCTACCGGTGACTCACAGTACCTTGCCAAAGAATTCAACGGCCCTGGGGTGCGTGGGATTCTCGATAGTTTCGGCCGCGGAACCGTCCGCGATCACCACTCCCCCATCCATGAACACGACATGGTCGGCAACCTCCTTGGCGAAACCAACCTCATGAGTAACCACGATCATCGTCATACCCGATGCCGCAAGCTCCCGCATAACGCCCAGCACCTCCCCGACGAGTTCGGGATCTAGCGCGGAGGTGGGTTCGTCAAAGAGCATCAACTCGGGAGTCATCGCCAACGCCCGGGCGATGGCCACCCGCTGCTGTTGGCCGCCAGACAGCTGGGCTGGATAGTGATCGGCGCGATCACTCAACCCGACGCGTTCAAGCTGGGTCATGGCCATCTCGCGCGCCTGGGGTTTAGGCATCTTCTTGACCTGAACCGGGGCCTCCATGACATTTTCCACAGCGGTGAGGTGCGGGAAAAGGTTGAACCGTTGGAAGACCATGCCAATCCGGGAACGCTGAGCGGCAATCTCTGAATCCTTCAACCGGTACAGCACTGACCTGCCGTCCTTGACGACCTCCCGTAGTCCCATCAGCATGCCATCGACGTATACCCGCCCTGCGCTGATTTGCTCCATCTCATTGATGCATCGCAGCAAGGTCGACTTACCCGAGCCTGATGGGCCCATCAGCACGCAGACCTCGCCCGGAGCGACCTGCAGGTCGATACCCGCGAGTACGTGCAAGTCACCGAAGAATTTGTGGACTCCACGAATATCCACCATTGGTTGCTGGGTCATGGGGTCACTTCCAGATTCGTCACGTCGTTGACCGTTCCCGATGCGCCAATCGCCTGCTGCCGTGCAGCGCGCTTGTTCCGGGGCCTGCCTGAGGGCTGTCCCTCGAATCCACGCCCGTAATACCTTTCCAGATGGGTCTGCCCTACCATGAGCACCGAGGTGATCACCAAGTAGTGGATAACCGCCACCAACAGCAACGGCACTGGCAGGAAGTTCTTGTTGCCGATCGCGTTGGTGACAAAGGTCAACTCGTAGGTGAACGGCACCGCCAACACCAGCGAGGTGGTTTTCAGCATCGAGATGGTCTCGTTGCCTGTTGGGGGGACGATGACCCGCATGGCCTGGGGAATGATAATCCGACGCAGTACCGTGCCGTGTCTCATGCCCAGCGCGGTGGCCGCCTCCCATTGTCCCTTGTCCACCGAGTTCAACCCGGACCGAACAATCTCCGACAGATAAGCACCCTCGTTGAGTCCCAATCCGAGGATCGCAGCAACCGCAGCGTTGATCACCTCCTGGGTAGTGAATACGAAGAACTCAGGGCCGAAGGGGACGCCCAGCGAGAGTTTGGGATACAGCACCGGGAGCAGCCCCCAGAACACCAACTGGGTGTAGATCGGGGTTCCGCGGAAGAACCAAATGTAGGCCCAGGCAACCCCGCGAAGCACTGGATTGGTCCCCATCCTCATCACCGCTGTGGTCACGGCGAGTACGATGCCGATTGCCATCGCCGCTAGGGTCAGCAGCAGCGTCCATCCCACGCCTTTTATGACTCTGGCGTCAAACAGGAACTGGGCGACCACATCCCAGCGAAAATTGGGGTTGGTGAACAGGGCATGGACGAGCATTGCGCCGAGAACCAGCACAATGCCCGCCCAAATCCACAGATCAAGGCGGAACACCGGCTTTGGCTTGATCAACTCCGGTTTGCCGGTCGAGGTCGGCACGTCGGTCATGCTTGCGGGTTCAGTTCGGCCGTGCTGAGCCCGGCCTCGGTGGATATTCCCCAGGACTCAAGGATCTTTGACCACGTGCCGTCATCCATCAGCTTCTGCATTGCAGCCTGGATCGCCGCGGTCAGTTGCGGATCGTTCTTGGAGACGACGATTCCCTGCGAAGCGGCCTCGCGCACTCCGCCAACCACTTCAAGCTGGCCGCTCGTCAAGACGGTAGCGTAGTCGGATACGGTCGAATCGGCGTACAGTGCATCCAGCTTGCCACCCACCAGATTGGTGGTCACATCGGATTGGAGCGGGTAGGACAGCACCTCGACGGGCTGTTTGCCTGCACTGGAGCATTCGGCGGTCAGCGTTTCAAGCTGCTCGACCTGGTACGTGCCGGTCTGGACACCAATGGTGGCGCCACACACGTCGTCGGGGTTGAAGCCTTTGGGGTTACCCTTCTGGACAGCGAAGGAGGAGCCCACGGTGATGTAGGCGATCATGTCGTAGGCCGCGGTACGTTCCGAGGTCACCGTGAAAGAGGAGATCCCGATGTCGTACTTGGTTCCTATGCCCGGCAGCAGAGATGCAAATTCACCGTGCTCCACGCTCGACTCCAGCCCAAGGGTCCGACCGATTGCCTTGCCCAGATCGACGTCATAGCCGATGGGGGTACGCAGGTCCTCGCCACGGAACTCAGCCGGAGCGTAGTCGGTTGCCGCACCGATGACCAAGGTGCCTTTGGAGGTCACCCCAGCCGGAAGCATAGCTGCGATGTTGTCGTCCTTGACGATCCCCGAGACGTCGTAGGAACGATCGGCAGTACCTGGAGTTCCACCCGAGGGTGTCTCGGAAGTGGTTGCAGAACCGCCTCCGCAGGCGGTGAGGGAAAGGGCGGCCAGAAGGCCCACAGCCATGATGCAACGCATTGTCATTCCTCCTACGCGGTCAGTGTCATGTGATGATAATGCAGACCGGAAAGGTTGTTGTGTATGCGCCACCTATTGGTCATCATGTAAGAAAAATTTGGGCTGATCGCCACTGATGACGAAAAAACTCGGGGCGGGTCGGTGACCCACCCCGAGCAGTGATCGATCAGGAGCAGCCCGAAGTGGATCCGCAGCCCTCACAGACATAACAAGATCCCGACGGGCGCATCTTCGTACCACAGGTCATGCACAACGGAGCATCAACCGCCATCCCAGTGATGGACTCCATCAATTCCGAAGTGGTGTGCGGTTTCGCATCGATGAGCGAGGGCTGGATGGGACCGGCTTCGTCCACCTGAAGGTTGTCGGCCGCGTCATTCTTCAGCTGTTCGTATTCGGGTAGTTGGGCCTCGTCCTCCTCGGACAGGTAGGAGCCGGTCTCCACGTAGCGGGCCCGCTCGGCTGAGGTGAAGATGCCCAACTCGGCCCGCTCATCGAAGGACAGGTAGTCCAGAGCGAGGCGACGGAAGATGTAGTCCATGATCGACTGGGCGATGCGGATATCCGGGTCATCAGTCATGCCAGCTGGCTCAAATTTCAGGTTGGTGAACTTCTGTACGAAGCTCTCCAGCGGTACCCCATACTGCAGGCCGATGGATACCGCGATAGAGAAGGCATCCATCACACCCGACAGGGTGGAACCCTGTTTGCCTAGTTTCAGGAAAACCTCACCGAGCCGACCATCATCATAGGCGCCCGAGGTCATATATCCTCCGGCCCCGGAGACAGCAAAGGATGTGGTGCGACCGCTACGGGACTTCGGAAGGCGCTTACGTCTAGGCCGGTACTCGATCCGGACCTCGGGAGCAGCGGTCTGAGTCGCCGACTTCGCCTTGGCGTCGGACAGCGGCTGACCGACCTTACAGTTGTCTCGATAGACGGCGATAGCCTTCAGCCCCAGGCGCCACCCTTCCATGTAGACGTCGGCAATTTCTTCGACGGTGGCCGATTCGGGGAGGTTGACGGTCTTGGAGATGGCCCCAGACAAGAAGGGCTGCACCGCAGCCATCATCCGAACGTGCCCCATCGGCTTGATGGAGCGCACTCCCATGGCAGTATCGAAAACTTCGTAGTGGTCCTTTGACAGGTGTGGTGCGCCCACGACGTTGCCGTGTTCTTGGATGTATGCCACGATCTCGGTGCTCTGATCCTGGTTGTAGCCCAGGTTGGCAAGCGCCTTGGAGACTGTGAGGTTGACGATCTGCATCGACGATCCACCAACCAGCTTCTTGAACTTCACCAAGGAGAAGTCCGGCTCAACGCCGGTGGTGTCGCAGTCCATCATGAAGCCGATGGTGCCAGTGGGCGCGAGCACAGAGGCCTGGGCGTTGCGGAAGCCCTGGATCTCTCCCAGTTCGACCACCCGGCTCCACTGCTCTCCAGCTGCATCACGTACTTCAGAGTCAATTCTGTTGAAGGTGCGCAGGTCATCGTTAGCCGCCTTGTGTTTGCGCATCACTCGGTTGTGCGGGGCGGCATTGATCGTGTATCCCTCATAAGGACCCACGATTCCGGCGAGTTCTGCGGATCGCCGGTAGGCGGTGCCGGTCATTAAAGATGTGATGGCAGCTGCCAAGGCACGTCCGCCCTCGGAGTCATAACCCTTGCCGAGAGCCATAAGCAAGGCTCCCAAGTTGGCATAGCCGATGCCCAGCTGACGGAACTTCCGGGTGGTGTCACCGATCGGTTCGGTCGGGAAATCGGCGAAGGTAATGGAGATGTCCATCGCGGTGATGATCAGTTCAACGGCCCGGGCGAATTTCTCGACGTCGAAGGTGTCATCCGTGCGTAGGAACTTCATCAGGTTCAGCGAGGCGAGATTGCACGAGGAGTTGTCCAAGCTCATGTATTCAGAGCAGGGATTGGATGCGTTGATCCGTCCGGTGTTGGGGTTCGTGTGCCAGTCGTTGATGGTGCCGTCGTACTGCACGCCGGGATCGGCGCACTCCCAGGCAGCCCTGGCGACCTTGGTGAACAGTTCCTTGGCGTCCACCTCCTCAATCACCTCGCCGGTGGTGCGAGAGCGAAGACCGAACTTTTCGCCATCGATCACGGCGCGCATGAACTCATCGGAGACCCGCACCGAGTTGTTGGCGTTCTGGTACTGAACCGAGGTGATGTCTTGCCCACCGAGATCCATGTCGAAACCTGCATCACGCAAGGCGCGGATCTTGTCCTCTTCGCGCGCCTTTGTGTCGATGAACTCCTCGATGTCGGGATGATCAATGTCCAGTACGACCATCTTGGCAGCCCGGCGGGTGGCCCCACCCGATTTGATCGTTCCGGCCGAGGCATCGGCCCCACGCATGAAAGAAACCGGGCCCGAAGCGGTGCCACCAGAGGAGCGCAGCAGTTCCTTGGAAGAACGGATCCGCGACAGGTTGAGTCCAGCACCAGAACCGCCCTTGAAGATCATTCCTTCCTCGCGGTACCAATTCAGGATCGATTCCATCGAGTCATCTACCGACAGGATGAAACAGGCAGAGACCTGTTGGGGCGCTGATGTGCCGACGTTGAACCACACCGGCGAATTGAAGGAAAAATATTGGTTGAGCAGCAGCCAGGTCAGTTCTTCCCCGAACACCTGAGCATCCTTCTGGGAGGCGAAGTAGCCGGCCTCGAGACCAGCAGAACGGTACTTGTTCACCACTCGGTCGATGAGGGTGCGCAGGCTCGCCTCTCGAGCGGTGCTACCCTGGGCCCCGCGGAAATACTTGGTGGTCACGATGGTCGACGCGTTGGCCGACCAGAAATCGGGGAACTCAACTCCCCGCTGTTCGAAGACAGTCTCCCCTGTCTTCCAGTTGGTCTGCACGACATCGCGTTTCTCCCAGGTCACCTCGTCATAGGGATGAACGCCCTCGGTGGTGAAGACACGGTCGACGACGAGTCCCCTAGACTTCGGCGTCCGGGATGATCCCGTCTTGCTGCTTTTCTCGGTCACACTCATCTCCTGGGTGGTTGCATACCTGTTTCTGGTTCTTAGACGGCCGGGGGCCAGGACATCACCGTGCCGCAAGCCACCAGCATTCCGATCAGTCGGTGACTGACCCTTCGGTTTCCATTCGTTCGATTTCATCAACGAAGTCCTGGGCCGACTCGTAGTGCTTGTATATAGATGCGAAGCGCAGATAGGCCACCGGATCAAGTTCCGACAGCGGCCCAAGGATTGCCACTCCCACGTCTTGGGTGGGAACTTCAGCCTGACCCGAGGCCCGGAGACTCTCCTCGACCTTCTGCCCCAGCCTGGCAAGTTCTGCCTCAGTGACCGGACGGCCCTTGCAGGCCTTGCGCACCCCGTCGATGACCTTCTGTCGGTTGAAGGCTTCGGTGACCCCGGAACGCTTCATTACCACCAGCTGTGTCTGCTCAATGGTGGTGAATCGCCGACCACACTGCGCACACTGCCGCCGACGACGGATCGAGCACCCGTCCTCGGTGGCACGGGAGTCGAGTACACGGGTGTCCGTGTTCCGGCAAAACGGGCAGTACATGCATCTCCTATGGGTCAGCGAAAGCGGTTCACAGAGCACCCTAAAAACACAACTTGTTGATGAAAGGCATCCATAAAACTACTAGATGTAGTTACCGTACACCCGAACCGCCCCCTGTCGGGGATATCGCGGGCGTGTTGTGTCGATCTCATCGGCGATGCACCACACGCGATCACACAGCACCATCGGTAGGGCTGCGCAAGGGGCTCACACGAGATTCCTGACGACCATGAAGATTAGGCCCGTGACACCCAACCACCGGTAGACCCGGTTCTGGGTAACTGGTCCGACCCACAGTGGCGGACGCAGCCGTGGCCCACCCATTGCCTCGACGATCCAGGCCAGCACGCAGACCCCTAGCACGATACCCAGGCAAGTCGTCCAGGCATTCAGCGACCAAGCGCCCGCAAGGTCGCCATTGAGCACGGCACTGGCTGCTCTGGTCGTGCCACACAGCGGACATTGGATTCCGGTAAGGGCGAACAGCGGGCAGGGTAACCCAACCCCTAAAAAGGCGTGGACGGCCAAGATTGCAGCCCCGGCGCAGGTAAGACCGCCGACACCTGCCAGGGCTCTTCGTGCGTCGAAGGGGGTTCTGGGATCGGACCTAGATGTATGCAACACGCAACCATTGTGCCGCGGACACCAGTTCGCTCTGGCCTCAAGAACACCTAGGATGATTGCGTAAGTACCGAAATCTGAACGGAGAATCCCTTGAGCGGTGAATACTGGGGTCGTCCCGACGGCCAGCAGCCCAGCGGCCAGAATCCGGCCGGCAACACCAACTACCCCACTCCTCAACCGCAGGAGTCGGCCAACACCGACCAGCCCGGGAGTGAGGCCTCCGCCCAGGGGTGGACCACCCCAGGCTACGGAACCCCAGCGCAGCCGGAGCAACCCGCACAGCCATCCACCCCCAGCTACGGGGTACCTGCTCAGGGTATGCCCACATACGGCACCGGCTACGGATCGACCGACAACGGCCAGCCCGCTCCGAGCGCCTCGTCAGGCTACGGAACCGATCCATCCACCCCCAGCTACGGGGTACCTGCTCAGGGTATGCCCACATACGGCACCGGCTACGGATCGACCGACAACGGCCAGCCCGCTCCGAGCGCCTCGTCAGGCTACGGAACCGATCCATCCACCCCCAGCTCGGGTTACGGCTCTTCTTCCAGTTACGGAACCCCACAGCCATCCGGATACGGAACCGACGCCTCCACCGGGTATGGCTCCACCTCCGATTATGGAAGCAGCACTTCTGCTTCGCAGGTCGGCTACGGAACCTCCACCCCGGAGTCATCTGGGTATGGGACCACTGACTATGGCACCAGCGAGACGGGATCGACCGGATCCCCATTGGATCTCGGTGCTCAGAGTTCCTACCCCTCGACCGCTCCCCAAACGCAGAGCTACGGGACTCCCCAGTCGGGCTACACCCAGCCCGCCGATGGCCCTTATTCGAGCGGAGGTTATGACTCCCCGACCCCGGGCTATGGCGCCACCACCGACTACGGCAGCGCATCCCAGGGCTACAACAGCTATGCCCAGACCCCGCAGGACCAGTACGCATCGGCCGGGAACTACGGCTACACCACGCCGAACTACGGGACAGCACTCACCGGTCCGGTAGCCCCCAATGGCCAGCCCCTCGCTTCCTTCGGCAAGCGAGTGCTGTCCTACTTGGTCGATTTCGCAGCTCCCGGCATTGTTGCGTACACACTCGCAGGAATCGGTACAGCTACCGGCTCAGAGACCCTGGCCGGCGTCCTGACCCTCATTGGGTATGGTGCTTACTTCGCTTGGTTCCTGTACAACACCGTGTACTTGGGCGGCACCACCGGCCAGAGCTGGGGCCGCAAGGTCGCCAAGACTCGTCTGCTCAGCGAGGCCACCGGCCAGCCGCTGGGCATGGGCATGGCCTTCCTACGCCAGTTGGCTCACGCGGTTGACGGCATCATCTGCGATATTGGCTACTTGTTCCCACTGTGGGATGCCAAGAGGCAGACTATTGCCGACAAGATCGTCGGCTCCTTGGTGGTGGATGAATCATCTATGGGAACGACTGGCTACGACATGCCTCAGCAGCCCACTACGCCGCCTCAGCAGCCCTATTCTTACTGATCCGACGGGGTTACACACAGCGCTCCGATCATCGGCCAACACGTGATGAAGGGGTGGTCCCGCGCAATAATGCGGGACCACCCCTTCAATGTCATCGGACGTGCCAGACCATGCCCGACCTTTGGAGCATTCTCAAGCGAGAGGGGCACCCAACGCAATGAACTGGGTGATGATGAAGACCACTGCGGTACCAAAGATGACGGCAACGATTCCCATGATGAGCGCCAAGCCACGATCGGTGAACTGCCACCGCTGCGCTGGGGTTGCCGGTCGAACGATCGTTCCGGCCTGCAGTAGGGACAGCGGTCGATTGCCGTCGCGCATGGGCAACGAGGGCTGGGCGGGACGCCGACCAGGAAGAACAGGTTGGTTAGCACGGGTGATGGGTCCGCGTCGAATGGTCGGCACAGTGATGCTGCGAACACCGCGTCCTCGGTGCTGGTGCAGTCGGCGGGTACCGGTAAGCATGCTATCTTCCTCCATCCATCGGACAGCCGTCCATGAACGAACAGATGTTCGTCGAACTTTTGTTCGATCAGTACCCTAATCGCTCAACACGGATCGTTCAAGTGTTCGATTGCGGGTTTTGGGCGTCGCCGATCCAATCACCAGGCATCGGCAGTTCCCACAAGACCGGACATTCTCGAACATGTGTTTGATTCAGTTGCGACATTCCCCTAGCGTGATTCCATGGTCACCGTTCGGCGCATCACAGCACAGAACTCCAGAGGAGCTGATCGTCCCAGTCGGGTAGGCATCGCGAACCACGTTACCGATGCGTCATCCGACTTTCCTTCGGCCCAGGTCACCGGACTGCCGGACAGCCCAAGCGATACCGATGGCCTGAGTCCGCGTCAGCGTCGCATCCTCAAGGTACTGCGAGAGACCGTCGCGACACGTGGTTATCCGCCCTCCATCCGGGAACTGGGCGAGGCCGTAGGACTGGCCTCACCTTCCTCGGTTTCCCACCAGTTGAAGGTGCTGGAGGCCAAAGGTTTCCTACGCCGCGATCCGAACCGTCCCCGTGCCTTGGAGGTCATCCACCCTGTCGACCCTGCGGTTAGCCAGGCTACTGATCCCACAGGGGTCGGCGACGAGTTCCCGGCCGCGATCCATGTACCAGTGCTTGGGCGCATCGCTGCAGGGACGCCGATCCTCGCTGAAGAACAGATCGAACAAGTGCTGCCGTTACCCAAACAGCTCGTCGGCTCCGGACAGTTGTTTTCCTTAGAAGTACACGGCGATTCGATGGTCGATGCCGCGATCTGTGACGGCGACTACGTAGTTGTTCGCCAGCAATCCACTGCGGACAACGGGGAAATCGTCGCCGCGATGATCGACGGGGAAGCCACGGTCAAGACCCTGCACCGCACCCCGGGGCAAGTGTGGCTGATGCCGCACAATCCCGCATACCGGCCGATCGACGGGAATGCGGCGACCATTCTCGGCAAGGTCGTCGCCGTTTTGCGCAGCCTTTGATCAGGACCCACCACGCAGCCGCTGCAACGCCCGGATTGCCACTTCATGGTTCGTCGTTGTCCAGAACGGTGGTAGTGAGGACAACAGGAAACCGCCGTAACGTGCGGTAACCAGCCGTGGATCCAAAATCGCAACGACACCACGGTCCGTATCGCGACGGATCAACCGCCCCGCCCCCTGAGCGAGTAACAGAGCCGCCTGAGTGGCCGCCACCTGCATGAACCCGTTGCCTCCCGCCCGGGCGACGGCCTGCTGCCGGGCCTGCATCAACGGATCGTCGGGGCGCGGGAAGGGGATCTTGTCGATGACCACCAGCTGACAAGTGTCGCCAGGGACATCAACCCCCTGCCACAGACTCATCGTGCCGACCAGCACCGAGCTCTCATCCTCAACGAAATGCCTAGTCAACTCTGCGAGGTGATCCTGTCCCTGGCACATCACCTCAAGAGTGGGGAAAGCTGTCCGTAGATATTCCGCTGCAACCTCGGCCGAACGCTGGGATGCGAACAATCCCAAGGTGCGGCCTCCTGCAGCCCATACGAGTCCGGCGAGTTGCTCTAGGGCATCGGCTGATATTCCCTCAGGTCTCGGATTGCCCAGCCCCGCCGCCACATAGAGGATTCCCTGCCGGGCATAGTCGAAGGGAGATCCAACGTCGAGACCCCGCCAGGAACTCTCGTCGACCACCTCATCATCCAAGGCGATCCGGTCATTTTTACACAACCCGACCGACCCAGCAATTGCGTCGAATCTTCCGCCCAGGGTCAGGGTCGCTGAGGTGAGGATGGTGGTGTGCTGGGACAACACCGCTTGGTTCATTAATCCTGCCACCGACAGCGGGGCGACGCTGAGCCCATCACCGAGACGCTCCGACCTGGTGGTCCAGACCACATCCAACTCGCTGAGCTTCGCCATCCGTTCGCTGGTCTCGAAGAGGTCCTTCATTACCCCGACCACCAGACCCCGTCCCGGATCATCCGGCTGATCCTTGTCTAAGGAAGCTGACACCTGGGAGACGGCCCTGCGACTGGCCTCACGCAAACGTTCAAGCACCCCGCCCAGTGCTTCCTCCGGGGCCTCCACACGTCCCGGATCGCGAGCGGCCAAGGCACCCCGGAGTTCATCGGCGAGACCAAGCAGATCCACACCAAGGTCATCATCCAGCCACGGCAGACATCGTTGGGTGGTACGTTCGACAAGTCCAGGATTCAGTTCCGCGGTCGCGGCATTAGTGACCCGGGCGACGAGCTCGTGGGCCTCGTCGATGATGACCGCATCGTGTTCGGGCAGGATACTGCTGTTCGTCATGGCTTCGATGGCCAGCAGGGCGTGGTTCGTCACCACCAGATCTGCCCGCCGGGCCCGCGCCCTGGCCTCCTCCACAAAACATTCTGCGCCATAAGGGCATTTACTTGCGCCGATACACTCCCGGCTGGACACCGAGACCTGCGCCCAAGCCCGCGCCGAATGGGATGGCGCGTCGTCGCGATCCCCCAGTTCTGCGGATCCGGCCTGAAGCTCCGCCCACTCCCGAAGAGTGAGCACCTCCGCGCCCAGCACCGAGGCGTCGTCGCTGCCTGCCGCACGGGTGGCATCAAGGAGATCCGTCCCACCCAGCAACGAGTCCTGGGTAGCACCAGGTTGGTCACGCACCTTGAGCAGGCACACATGGTTGGATCTTCCCTTGAGGATCTCGGTGCGCGGGGTACGACCCACGACAGCGGCCACCGCCCGGGCAGCCACCGGGATGTCCTTGTGGACGAGCTGATTCTGCAGGGCCAGTGTCGCCGTCGCCACGACCACGGTCCGGTCATGAAGTACCGTCCAGCTCAGCGCCGGGACGAGATACCCCAAGGATTTGCCGGTACCGGTACCAGCCTGGATGAGCAGATGACCACCGTCATCAAGGGATTTGCTGATGGCATGCGCCATCTGCTGCTGACCGATGCGGGATGTGCCTGCGACTCCGCGAACGGCCTCGGCTAAGACGTCGTCGAGTTGCGGATCACTCACTCGCATTCTCCAGGGCACTGGCCAGGTCCGGATACACCCAGGCATGGATGTAGGTTCCATTCTCCCGGTGCTCCACGAGGATCAACTCGCCTTCCTTGTGCACCCGGTTAATCAACTCGCCGTGGGTCCAAGGAATGACGAATTCCACCTCGACGCCGGGCACCGGTAGGCCGGATTCCACGGCCCGGCGCACCGCGTCGATTCCCTCCCCAGTCCGGGCTGAGCAAAACACCGCATCGGGATTATGGGATGCGAGGATCATTAGGGTATCGGGATTGGCGGCATCGATCTTGTTGATCACAAGTTGTTCCGGGCGATTCCGGGCACCAATCTCGCCCAAAATCCGGTGGACCGCCTCGATCTGTCCTAGCGGGTCCGGATCGGAGCCATCCACCACGTGCACCAACAGGTCAGCATCAAGGGTTTCCTCCAATGTGGAACGGAAGGCCTCGACCAAGTCGGTGGGCAGGTGCCGGACAAATCCGACGGTATCGGTGAGCGTAAACACCCGGCCCGTGGCGGTTGTCGAGCGGCGGGTGGTCGGATCCAAGGTGGCAAACAACGCGTCTTCGACAAGAACCCCGGCGCCGGTGAGCCGGTTGAGCAGGGAAGACTTGCCGGCGTTGGTATAGCCGATGATGGCCACTGATGCCATCTTGCGGCGCAACCTGTCAGACCGCTTGATCGCCCTGGTCGAATCCATATCGCGCAGCCGTGATCGCAACACCGAGATGCGATGGCTGATCCGGCGGCGATCCGCTTCAATCTTGGTCTCACCCGGGCCCCTACCGCCGATACCAACGCCGCCGGAGGCACGGCCACCCACCTGACGTGACAGATTGCCGCCCCAGCCACGCAGCCGCTGCTTGAGATAGTTAAGCTGCGCCAGCTCCACTTGGGTACGGCCTTCCACCGATTTCGCGTGCTGGGCGAAGATATCGAGAATCAGCGCGGTCCGATCTATGACCTTGACGCCCAGCCGGTCCTCAAGAGTGCGCAGCTGAGCCGGGGAAAGCTCCCCGTCGCAGATGACAGTATCGGCCCCGTGTACTCGTATCTCATCGGCGATCTCCGCCACCTTCCCAGATCCGACATAGGTGGCTGGATCGGGGTACTGGCGTCGCTGCACCAAACCCGCCAGTACCTGGGAACCCGCGGTCTCGGCGAGGGCCTTCAACTCAAACATCGCATTGTCTGCATCGGCCTGGGAACCTACGGTCCACACAGAGACGAGCACCACTCGCTCCAAGCGCAAACGTCGGTACTCAACCTCGGAAACATCCTCCAGTTCGGTGGACATTCCCTGGACGCGACGCAGGGACCTCCGGTCGGCCAAATCAAGTTCTCCGATGTCGGCCGACTCATCGGTCTTCCGGCTCATCGCGCCCCCTGCTCGGGAACCTGCACGGTGCCATGGGCGACGACAACGGCCGGTCCGCTCAGCCAGATCTCCTCTCCCAGGGAGACACTGAGACTCCCACCTGGCACACTAACCCGTATTTCATCTGGTGATCCGAAGGTGCTGCGGGCGTGGGCGACAGCGGTGGCGACGACCCCGGTACCGCATGACATAGTCTCCCCGACCCCGCGCTCGAAGACCCTCATGTGGAGTCCTTGAGGGGTAACGACAGCGAATTCCACGTTGACTCCCGCCGGAAAAATAACCGGATCGAAGCCGGGTGCTTGCTCCAAGTTGAGTTGACGCAACTGATTCAAGGTATCAAGAAAGACGACAGCGTGAGGGTTGCCGACGTCCACAACGGTCGCTGACCACTGCCTACCGTCGTGGGTGACCCAGGTCGGTTCCTCATGAAGGGTCACCGCCCCCATGGAAATCCGCACCACTCCGTCGGGCAGCACCTGTCCGGTGCGGACCCCTGCCCTGGTGGCAACCGGAACCGGAACACCGGTGGTGATGAGACCCTGCTCGTCGAGGTGGCGGACGAAGACCCTCAACCCGTTGCCGCACATCTCAGCAATGGACCCGTCGGCATTGCGGTAATCCATGAACCATAGATCCGGATCACTCTGCCATTCGGGAACCAGCCCGGCACGAACCGCCCGCAGCAGCCCGTCGCCCCCGATACCGCCACGGCGATCGCACAGCCAAGCGATGGTGGGGACATCAAGCCTGATCAAGTCGTCGTAATCGGTGAGAATCACGAAATCATTGTGGGTGCCGTGGCCCTTGGCGAAGTTGAGAGTCTGCACTCCGCAATTGTCCCACCGGTGGTCAACCACGGCGAAGTCGCACCGCCACAACCGGGTTCCTTCATAGCACCCGGGTACCGTGCAATGATCCGACTGGCTTGTCTCCTGATCCGGGTCACAGGTCGGCGATGAAACCCGCGTTGTTCTCGTCATCAGCCGACAGCCATGTGATCCGGTGATCGCGTTTGAACCAACCAAGTTGTTTGCGTGCGAGACGCCGGGTCCCGTCTGCAGTCAAGGTACGCGCCACTTCTTGGTCATACTCCCCCGCCAAGTGGCCCAGCACCTGGTGATAGCCCAATCCTCTGGAGGCCGTGAGACCTTGCCGAAGACCTTTGTCAACAAGGCCCCGCACCTCAGCAACCAGCCCTTGGCGCCACATAGCCCCAACCCGGGCATCGATTCTCCGGTCCATCTCCGCACGTTCCAAACGCAGTCCGAATTGGTGCACGTGCGCCAAAGCATATCGAGGCCGTGGGAGCCGGGGTTGGAAGGTTCCGGTGAGTTCGATGACCTCCAAGGCCCTGACTACCCTGCGTGCGTTGCCAGGTAGGATCGCGTCGGCCGCATCGGGGTTGATCTCGCGGAGTCTGGCATGCAGGGCCACCGACCCGATCCTGTCGCATTCTTCCTGCCAACGCTGACGCACCACCGGTTCGGTTCCGGGAAAGTCGAAGTCGTCGATGATGGCCCTGATGTACAGACTCGACCCGCCTACCAGAATGGGCACCACCTGCCGGGAACGCAGAGCGTCGATGATCTGGCGCGCCATTGCCTGGAAGTCGGCCACGGTGGCGGTCTGGGTGACCTCCATGATGTCCACTAGGTGATGCGGTATCTCCTGCAGTTCGGCACGGCTTGGTTTGGCAGTGCCGATGTCCATTCCCCGGTAAACCAGCATGGAATCTGCGTTGACGATCTCGGCCTTGTACCCGTCGGCAATCAATCGTCGAGCTACCTCGATGGCCAAGGAGGATTTGCCGCTGGCGGTCGGGCCGACGATCACCAGCAGAGGAAGGGAATCGGCCTCAACCACCTCAGCTTCTCCCGAAGCTCGGTATCCCCAAGGCGACGCCGTGAGGACGTTCACCTGGTTGATTTGCGGCCTCCCAGGCGTCTCCTCCGCGGGTTCTGCGCAGGTCGGTGATCGGGGCATCGGCCACCAGATGGTGCGGAGCAGCCCGGGTGATCACCGTCCGTGCGATATCTCCTGGCCGGGGGCATGCGGCGGGGTCCTCGGGTGCAGCCACGTGCACGAGTCTGTTGTCCCGGCTGCGACCGGTGATCCGTTCGGTGGCAGCATCCTTGCGTCCCTCACCAATGGCAAACAGTACTTCGACAGGGGTACCGACGAGGGCCTTGTTCTCCTGCCAGGCGATATCGTCGACCAACTCGACCAAACGCTGGTAGCGCTCGGCGACGACCGGTGCGGGTACCTGATCGGGCATGGTCGCAGCCGGAGTACCAGGGCGGATGGAGTACTGAAAGGTATAGGCGGCGGAGAACCGCGCGGCCTCGACCACCTCCATCGTTGCTCGGAAGTCATCCTCCGTCTCACCCGGGAAACCAACGATGATGTCGGTGGTAATCGCGGCATCCGGCATGGCTGCACGTACCTGGTCGAGAATGCCCAGGAACCTGTCGCGCCGGTAGGAGCGGCGCATGGCCCGCAACACGGCATCCGAGCCCGACTGCAACGGCATGTGCAGGCAGTGCATCACATTGGGGGTCTCGGCCATGGCCTTGATGACGTCGTCGGTGAAGGACGCCGGGTGTGGTGAGGTGAATCGGACACGTTCCAAGCCCGCGATCTCCCCGCAGGCCTGCAGCAATTTCGCGAAGGCTCCACGGTCACCAAATTCCACCCCGTAGGTGTTGACGTTTTGCCCCAGCAAGGTGATCTCCTGGACGCCTTGGTCAACCAACATCCGAATCTCAGCAAGAATGTCGCCCGGGCGGCGATCAGATTCCCTACCGCGAAGCGAGGGCACGATGCAGAAGGTACAGGTGTTGTTACAGCCCACTGACACCGATACCCAGGCCGCATAGGCCGAGTCACGTTTGGCCGGCAGATTGGATGGGAAGGTCTGTAAGGCCTCGACGATCTCAACCTGGGATTCCTGCTCGATGCGTGCTCGTTCCAGCAGCACCGGCAGGGAACCAATGTTGTTGGTTCCGAAGACGACATCGACCCACGGCGCCCTGCGAGTGATCTCCTCGCGATCCTTCTGAGCCATGCATCCACCCACCGCGATCTGCATCCCGGGATGCTCACGCTTGATCCGCGCCATGTGACCCAGATTCCCGTACAGGCGGTTGTCCGCATTCTCCCGCACAGCGCAGGTATTGAAGACGACCACGTCGGCATCCGCCAGTTCCTGGTTATTCGACGGTGCCGGGACCAGACCGGCCTGCTCCAGCAGGCCGGAGATCCGCTCGGAATCATGCGCGTTCATCTGGCACCCGTGGGTGATCACCTGATAGGTGCGGGGCGATGCGAGGTCAGGCTGTGTGGTAATCATGGCCCGACCACTGTAGTCGGACCGCTCAGCTGATGCGAAGTATGCAGCGGGTAGCGGTGGAAGGCCGTGTCCGTCTCGACGAACCAGGCAGGATCACGATCCACGAAATCCTCCTTCAATCCCGATCGAAGTGTTAAACCACCGGTATGGTATTCACCTTGCTGCCGCACATCGATGACTCTGGTTTCTGGGTCGCATCACGGTTCCTCAGGCTGGATGTGGCAGGAGATTTGCGGACTTGGGCGGTGCTGTGGGCTGGGTTCCTCGGCATAACGATCATCTTTGGCTGACCGCCTGAGCATCTTGGTGGGTGAGGGATTCTCGTCCTTAATACCCACCACCGCAACGATCACCCAATCCGAGTAGCGGGGAGAGCACCCGGATCAGTCGTCACCATTCAGGGCACGCCGCGCGCACTCCCAGGAGATCTCCGGGGAGAAACCTCTGCGTCCGAGCACGGAGACCAGTCGTCTCAGCGCCTTATCGTGGTCCAGTTTGGCCATCGTGCTGGCTTTTGTCCGAGCAATTTGGAGGGCAGCTTGGTACTCTGCGCCGTGATCCACCACCGAGATAGCTTCATCAATGGTCTCGGGGGCAATGCCTTTTCGCCGCAGTTCCATCGCCAGCCTGCCTGCCGGAAGACCGCGGGCCCGGTGCCGTGATTCCACCCACTGTCTGGCGAATTCGAGATCGTCGACCAGGCCCAGTTCCTCCAACCGGTCCAGAACCCGCCCAGCGATCTGCTCGTCGGCTCCCTTACGGATCAGCAAGGAAGTGAGCTCGGCACGCGAGTAGGCCCGGCGGTCCAGTGCTCGAAGCGCCATCTCACGGGTAAATATCCAAGGATCTGCCGACTGATCAGGCCCGGTCGGCTCCGGGACTTCTCGCCGACTCAGAAGTCCTCCTCAATAACTTCACCGGTCGTTGGGTCAATTCCCTCGGGTACTTCTCCCATTCCCAGGGCATCACGGATCTTGCGGTCGATCTCGTCGGCAATTTCGGGATGGGCGATCAAATGGTTGCGAACATTCTCCTTGCCCTGCCCAAGCTGGTCGTCGCCATAGGTGAACCAAGAACCGGCCTTGCGAATCACGTTGGCCTCCACGCCCATGTCGATCAGCGAACCCTCGCGCGAGATGCCCCGTCCGTACATGATGTCGAACTCAGCTTGCTTGAACGGCGGGGCCACCTTGTTCTTGACAACCTTCACGCGAGTACGGTTGCCGACCATCTCACTGCCATCCTTGAGGGACTCGATGCGCCGCACATCAAGGCGCACCGAGGAGTAGAACTTGAGCGCCCGGCCGCCGGTGGTGGTCTCGGGGCTACCAAACATGACGCCGATCTTTTCCCGTAGCTGGTTGATGAAGATGGCAGTGGTGTTGGCCGACTTCAGGGCACCAGTGATCTTACGCAGCGCCTGACTCATCAACCTAGCCTGCAGGCCCACGTGCGAATCACCCATCTCTCCCTCGATCTCTGCCCGTGGAGTGAGGGCAGCCACGGAGTCGACAACGATGAGGGCCAATGCCCCCGACCTGATAAGCATGTCGGCAATTTCTAGGGCCTGCTCACCGTTGTCTGGCTGGGAGACCAGAAGAGCATCGGTGTCCACGCCAAGAGCCGCGGCATAGGTTGGGTCCAAGGCGTGCTCGGCATCGACGAAGGCGCAGATGCCGCCCTCGGCCTGCGCATTCGCTATGGCATGCAGGGCTACTGTCGTCTTTCCGGAGGATTCCGGGCCATAGATTTCGACAATTCGACCGCGGGGTAGCCCACCGATGCCGAGAGCGACGTCGAGGGCGATCGACCCGGTCGGGATTACCTCAATGGCAGCATGGGTCTGGTCTCCCAGACGCATGACCGATCCCTTGCCGTGTTGCTTCTCGATCTGGGCGAGAGCGGCTTCCAGCGCCTTGGTGCGATCCGTTGCAGCCATCTTCGAGTCCTTCCTGTGGTCAGCAGTGCTGAGGAAATCGTGGTAATCCGACACCGAGAAGATAGGCGGCGGGACTGACAAATGCTCATCCTGCGCCAAACCTGTGGACAACCCGGTGGGTCAACACATGGAACAGTATACGAACATTTGTTCGAAAAAAAGTTGCGAACGAGCGTGTTCTAGTTCAACGTTCCCGGGCAGGCAGCTCGAGGTGCGCCCACACTGCACGCCAGATGGTCTTGCACCCCACCCCATCATGCAATGCCTCGCACACCGTGCGCCCCTGCAGATCGGCGAGCACCACCTGCTCGGCCCACACTAAGGCATAGCCGGAGCCGAGATGGGATTCCAGTCTGCTCCACAGCTCTGCCTCACGCATGGTCACCACCATACTGGGCGACTCACGCCACATCGCATCGCAGAATGTCACAGCAAAGCGTCACAATGAAGCCATGACGGATCGCCGAGACCCATTGCAAGGTTTCTCGACACCCACCAAATCGTGGTTTACCTCCCGCTTCCCCGCACCCACCCCGGCCCAGTGCGGCGCCTGGCAGGCGATCGCTGGTGGGGACGATGTATTGGTCATCTCCCCCACCGGATCGGGCAAGACCCTCGCGGCCTTCCTCACTGCTATCGACCGCATCACCGGAACCTGGGATAACCCGACCACCAGCGTGGTTTACATCTCTCCGCTCAAGGCCTTGGCCGCCGACGTGGAAAAAAACCTCGCCATTCCCCTGCGCGGAATCGAGGAGGCGTCCCGACAACTGGGTGCCCCCAGACCACCGGTACGGGTCGGTATGCGCACCGGCGACACCGACGCGGCCCAGCGCCGACGACTAGTCACCCATCCCCCCGATATCTTGGTCACCACTCCCGAATCCCTATTCCTCATGTTGTCCAGCGCCGCACGCCGCACCTTGGGGTCGGTGTCGACGGTCATCGTCGACGAGGTGCATACCCTGGTCGGCACCAAGCGAGGCGCCCACTTGGCGCTGAGCTTGGAAAGACTCGCCGAAATGCACCCTCACCAACGTATCGGGCTGTCCGCGACGGTGTCGCCACCGCAGGCCGCAGCAAGGTTCCTGTCAGGTGAGCGCCTCTGCACGGTGGTAAGTCCACCGATTCGTCATGACTGGGACGTGCAGATACGCAGTGCCGTTCCCGACATGACCGACCTCGGCGTCAACCTCACCACCCGCCGCTCGAACTCGATCCACCCACTCATCGCCGAGCAGATCCTCGATCTTTGCGAGACACACACCTCCACCCTGTGTTTCGTCAATTCTCGGCGCCACGCAGAACGCCTCACGGCGAAGATCAACGAACTCCATCTAGAGCGTCAAGGACAACGACTGCCCGACGAGTTGCCCTCCAGCTTCGTAGGTGTCGATGCCACCTGTCGGGGTGGGGACATCGAAGTAATGGCGATGGCGCACCATGGTTCAGTGAGCAAGGAACACCGCGCTTGGATCGAAAATCAGCTCAAGCAAGGCCAGCTCAAATGTGTCGTGGCCACTTCCTCCCTAGAACTGGGCATCGACATGGGCACCATCGACCTGGTCATTCAGGTGGGGGCACCCATTTCGGTCTCTTCTGCACTGCAACGGGTCGGCCGTGCCGGGCACCAGGTCGGTGCAACATCGCGATGCGTGTGGTTTCCCATCACCCGTGATGACCTGCTCACCTCCACTGCAGTACTGCAACTGATGACCGTTAACGCGGTGGAGCCGATGCACGAGCTCAGCAATCCGCTGGACGTGCTTACCCAGCAGCTCGTCTCCATGTGTCTCGACAGATCCTGGGATCCTGGCGAGTTGTATGTCTTGGTGAAACGCGCACACCCGTTCTCTACGCTGCCGCGATCCCTTTTCGATGCAGTCGTCGACATGCTGTGCGGCGCCTACCCATCAGAGGAGTTCAGTGCCCTGCGTGCCCGACTGGTCCGGGATCCCTCAGGCCGGTTGAGGGCCCGCACCGGGATGCGGTCAGTAGTCACGCGCAATGCCGGGACTATCCCCGACCGTGGCCTCTACCCCGTTCTGTTATCAGGTGACGGAACCGATTTACGGCATCCCACCCAACGCATCGGGGAACTTGATGAGGAGATGGTCCACGAATCACGGGTGGGTGATCTCATCACTTTGGGAACCAGCAGTTGGCTCGTCGATGCGATCACCGCCAATCATGTCGTTGTCTCCCCGGCATCCGGTCGGGTGGGTCGGCTGCCTTTCTGGCGCTCGGACGCCCATTCGCGCCCTTTAGCCATAGGCGGCACCCGAACACAGATTGCCGATCAGCTACTCACCGATCCGAAATCAACCCGGTCCCGGCTGGCAAAGCTCGGTCTCGACGAATGGGCAATAAACAATCTGACTGCACACGTCTCGCAGCAGGTAGAGGTTACCGGGGTGCTGCCCGGTGAGAATCTCATCCTCATCGAACGGTTCCGCGATGAGTTGGGCGACTGGCAGGTATGCATCCATTGTGGTCTTGGTACCGCGATCACCACCGGACTCGGGATGGTCATGGAGTCAGTGCTCGGTAACCGTGCGGGGCCCCCGGTCCAGGTGACGGCCATCGACGATGGCCTTGTGCTGCGCATCCCAGATTCCGATTCCGTGGCACCGGGCACAGAACTGCTCATGGATCTGCCCACCGAGATCGAGACAGTACTCACTTCTCGGGTGGCCTGCTCTGCGCTGTTCGCCGGACGTTTCCGGGAATGCGCAGCTCGAGCCCTCATGATTCCGCGTTCCTTCAAGGGCGGCAGGTCACCCTTGTGGCAGCAGCGGCTGCGGGCATCACAGTTATTAGATGTAGCCCGGCACCATCCTGATTTCCCAATCACCTTGGAGACGATGCGTGAGTGCCTGGAGGACGTCCTCGACCTGGACGCACTCAGAGATTTGCTCATCAGTATCCGGGAGGGAACTGTCCGAGTGGTCGACGTGTACACCGAAACCGCATCCCCGATGGCCCGGGGCATGATGTTCAACCTGCTCGCTGGGCTGGGGGCGATCTACGACACCGACCAGCAGCTGACCCCCGAGGGGGGAGCTGTCCTCGACTTGTCCCCGCAGGCCCTCGACGATTTGCTGGGGCGCCCGGCCACCACTGATCTATTGGATCCGGAGGTGGCCGATGAACTCACTGCACAGATGCAGAACTTGGCCCCAGGATGGATCTGCGATGATGTAGAGGCCGTGTGGGACATGCTCGCCCGGATCGGCCCGCTGACCCCTGACGAGGTGGAACATCGCTGCGATCCCCCACAGCAGCAGTCCGCCGGGGGGTGGTTGACCGAACTACGAAATGATGCCCGCGTCATGGTGTGGGGCCGGTGGCTAATGACCACCCAGGATTTCTCCTGGCTACCCAATGCCTTGGACGGTGACCGCAAAGGGTTGGAGCGGCTGATCGCCAGATGGGCCCGGAATCACATCATGATCCGGGCCACCGACATTGCGGAACGTTTCGAACTACCCATGGATTTGGTGGCCGAAGCGGTGGCCACTGTGGCCGCAGAGCAATCATGGAATGTGATAGGCAATGCCCACATCACATCAGCCAACTTGGCCAAAGTCCGTTCCCGTACAGTGGCCCGGAGGCGTGCCACAGTGCGCCCCGTCACCGCCGACGACGTCGGACGTTTTCTCACCCGCTGGCACGGGCTTGACGAACCGTCCAGCGGGGCCGCCGCCCTAAGTGAGGTGGTCAGCCAGCTCAGTGGGGTGCGCCTGCCGTTGTCCCAGCTGGATCTCGTGTTGTCCGGGCGTATCGCCGACTACGACCCAGCCGCGCTTGATGCCTTACTGTCCTCTGGGATGCTTCGTTGGAGAGGGGCAGGCGCGATTGGTGCCACCGATGGGTGGATCGAATTGTGGGCAGTCGGCATACCGGCCCACGAGTGCTGTTCAGAATTGTCGCCAGAAGCCACCACAATCCTTGAACGGCTGCAGGGTGGTGGGTCGTGGACCATTGCAGAACTCTTCGCTGATGCTCGGGACCATATTTCGACCCGGACTGTGGTACAGGAACTCGTCTGGTCTGGAAGCATCACCTCGGCCTCCTTGTCCACACTACGGCAACTGTGTGGGACCTCTGCTGCCCAAGTACGGGTCCGTGATCCGCGCCCGGGGGCGAGAAGATCCCGGCGCTTATTGCGTATTCCACCAACCGATCCCATACTGGCAACCACCTGGCGGGCCTGGTCGGATGACAAATCCGATCCAGCCACTCTCGCTCTACGCGATCTCGATCTGCTTATCGACCGTCAAGGGATCATTTGCCGTCCGGGTTTCGAGACCCACCACCTGCCAACCACTTTCTCCGATGTACGTCGGTTGGCGACTCGCCTGGAGGAGCGCGGCGAATTGCAGCGAGGTTGGTATTGCCCCAAACTAGGCGGGGTCCAGTTCACCACCGGTCAAGTGGCAGCCGGGCTACGCAATCAGGATCCCACCGGGATGGTCGTGTTGGCTGCTAGCGACCCAGCAAATCCCTACGGTTCGGTGCTGGCATGGCCGACAGATCCTGACTGCCATCCCACCCGTTCGGCGGGTAGCGTGGTGGTGATCAACGATGGGCATTTGGTCGCCCATCTGGAGCGTGGGCACAAAACGATGCTAGTGCTCACTGATGACGAGGAAGGCGCTTCGGCACTGCGCAGGTTGTGCGCCGAATTGGGTGACCTGACGATCACAAAGGTGAATGGAACCCCGGCCCTATCCACGCGTCGTGGGCTCTTCGAGGCCGCAGGAGCGGTGATGGTTCCCCAAGGGTGGCGATTGCGTCGCGGCTCGCTGAGCGACTGAACCCTGCTAACGCTCTCGTCTTCCTGCCTCAAGCAGCGATTGGTTCCGGGACTCGCTCGGTGACCGCGAACAGCCGCGCCACCTCACCGTAGATGGCCGATAGCGGTACACCGAGAGCATCGCTGATTGCGTGGAGCAGTTCTGAGGACGCCTCCTTGTGGCCACGCTCGATCTCTGAGAGATATCCCAGACTCACCCTGGCTGCGAGAGAGACCTCCCTGAGAGTGCGGCCCTGGCGCATTCTCTCGGCGCGCAGAACTTCTCCGAGCAGTTCTCGTGTCAGTGCCATGTCAGCGCCTCCGATCAGGTCGTGTACAACTTTCAACAACTGCTCGGAGCAGGATTATTCCCGGCAATCATGAGAAATTTTCCTTCAGGCATACGAGCAGCCAGGACAAGGCTCCATGGATGGTTTGTTCCCGGATCTCGGCACGATCCCCGGCAAAACGGAATTCCCGGGCACGCACCCTGTCCGACCAGCGGGCAGGCAGTGCAAGCCCCACCCACACAGTTCCGGGTTCCTCCCCATCCTGGGAATCCGGACCGGCAACCCCCGTAGTGGCCAAGCCGATGTCGCTGCGACAGGTCCAGGCTGCACCGACGGCCATCTGCCGAGCAGTAGACTCGTTGATCACCCCTCTGGTGACCACCGTGTGTGCATCCACCCCGGCAAGGGAGACCTTCAGATCGCTGGCATAAGTAATCAGTCCGCCCCGGAAGATCGCTGAGGCTCCAGGAATCGATGTGAGTATCGCTCCAAGTCCGCCGCCGGTCAGTGACTCGCAGGTGGAGACGCTAAGCCGTGCGGCCCGCAGTTCCCAGATGACCTGGGCCGCCAACAAGTGAGTCGTTTCAGACATCTTCGGCAGCGGCTGGGATATCACCAGCCTGTTCGGAGAGCCAGCGTTGCCGCAGCTTGTGGGCCTCCCACAGGTAGTCGATTCCGGTGAACACGGTCAGCAGGAAGGCAGCCCACATTAGGGTCCATTTGGTCACCTCGAAGAAAGTTCCCAGCGATGGCGCCCACGCCAGGAAGGCGATGAGTGCGAAGGACTGGATCAGTGTCTTGAGCTTGCCACCCTTGTTGGCCGCCATGACCCCATATTTCAGAATGGCGAAGCGCATGGCGGTAATACCCCATTCCCTCCCCAAGATGATGATCGTCATCCACCAGGGCAGTTCGCCGATAATGGACAGCACAATGAAAGCAACCCCGGTCAGCGCCTTGTCGGCGATGGAATCCCAGATTTTCCCGAAATTGGTCACCATGTTGTATTTGCGGGCAATCTTTCCGTCCGCCATATCAGTGAGGATCGCCAAGGTGAATACAAGAGTGGACCACAGACGTTGCGACTGTTCATGGGGAGCAGCCAGAAAGACGACCACAAAAACCGGCACCATCACCATTCGTGCGATGGTCAGGATGTTGGGCAGGTTCCAGGCAAAGGTGAGCTGATTGTCTCCTGGGACATCCTGGGACATGTGGCCTCCATCGTTGTGGTGCCTTGAACTCTACGTCAGTCCACGGTGCGGGCGAGCAGATCCACCCCAATCGAGTCCACGACGAGCGCATCGACGAACTGGCCGACCGCTGCGGTGGAGTTGAGCAAGGTAGTGGTTCCGTCTACCTCGGGACCTTGGTGCGCTGCCCGGCCCACCACGCCTTGGTCATCTAAGCTTTCCGCCAGCACAGTAACGCGCTCACCTACACGCTCAGCGGCGCGCTGGTCGCAGACCTCATCAATCAACTGGGCGATCCTGGCATGACGTTGCGCTATCTCCTCCACCTCGACGTGACCGTCGAGGGATGCCCCCTCAGTGTGCTCCTCGTCGGAGTAGGCGAAGACCCCTGCCGCGTCGAATGCGGCATTACAGATGAAATCGGCGAGGATCTCCACGTCCTCCGGTTCTTCCCCCGGGAAGCCAACGATGAAATTCGATCTGACCCCGGCATTCGGTGCGGCTTCCCGGATACCCCCCAACAACTTGCTGAAAGATTCCGGGTCGCCGAATCGTCTCATCCTGCGTAGTACGCGCTGGGATGCATGCTGGAAAGAGATGTCGAAATAGGGCACGACCTTCTCGGTCGATGTGATGGCGGTCAGCATGTCGGGGGTGATCTCCGCGGGCTGCACGTAGGAGACTCGGATCCACTCCAGCCCTTCTATGCCTGATAGTCGTTCCAGGAGGGTGGGCAGTGGATGGCGGATGCCGAGATCTTTCCCGTAGGAGGATGTGTTCTCACTGACCAACATCACCTCACGAACTCCTTGAGAGGCCAGCCACCGGGCTTCGGTGACGATTTCATCAATGGGCCGGGAGAGGTAGGAGCCCCGGAAGGATGGGATGGCGCAGAAGGCACAGCGCCGATCGCAACCGGATGCGATCTTCAGTGGGGCGAATGGCCCGGTGTGCAGTCGTCGGCGCAACACCCTAGGCCCGGAGGCCGGGGCCAGCCCAGTCGGTAGGTTTGCAATGCCAGAATGGCCAGGCACGATTGCAGAGACCAAATCCTGACGCGCATTAGGCGCAGCGGGCAGTAGAGTCCGACGGTCAACGGGAGTGTGGGAGCCCAGACGGTTCCCGTCGAGCAGAGACTTCAGCTTTCCGGCGATCTTCGGGTAAGCATCGAAACCGAGAACCGCATCCGCCTCGGGTAATGCCTCGGCCAGTTCGGTTCCGTAACGTTCGGCCATGCATCCAACAGCCACTACTGCCTTGGCCCGCCCGCTGGACTTGTGATCGGAGGCAGCAAGCAAGGTGTCGATCGAGTCTTTCTTCGCCTGTTCGATGAACCCGCAGGTATTCACCATGATGACCTCAGCCGCATCCGGGTCATCGACCAGGCAGAAGCCGTCCTGGTCGAGCCTGGCTGCCAATTCCTCGGAATCGACGTCGTTGCGAGCACATCCGAGGCTGATCAGGTGGACCGATGTGTTCACTGCTCTCCTGCGAGGTTAGCCAAGACCTCGTCGAGGTCATCGGGTTTGACCAGCACCTCTCGTGGTTTCGATCCCTCGGATGGGCCGACGACCCCCCGGTTCTCAAGAATGTCCATGATGCGACCGGCCTTGGCGAAACCGATGCGCAGCTTGCGCTGCAGCATCGAGGTGGACCCCAATTGGAGTTCGACTACATTGCGTGCTGCATCCAACACCAGTTCCAGATCATCGCCAATGTCCTCGGCAACCTTGGGAGCCGAGGAAGCCGCGTCGTCGATGTCGGAACGGTACTGTGGGCTCACCTGTGCCTTCAGGAATTCTGCCACCTCGTGGATCTCTGAATCCGCGACCCAGGCGCCTTGGACACGCATCGGCTTAGCTGCACCCATCGGCAGGAACAAACCGTCGCCCTGACCGACGAGTTTCTCCGCACCTGGCTGGTCGAGGATGACCCGTGAGTCGGTCATTGAGGAAGTCGCAAAGGACAGACGTGACGGGACATTCGCCTTGATCAGACCAGTGACCACGTCGATGGAGGGCCGCTGAGTGGCCAGCACCAGGTGGATGCCCGCAGCACGGGCCAGCTGGGTGATGCGCACGACGGAGTCTTCGACGTCGCGCGGGGCAACCATCATGAGATCGGCCAGCTCATCAACGACCACCATGAGATAGGGATAGGTGATCAGTTCTCGTCCGGAGCCCGGCAGGGGCTGGATTTCCCCGGCCCGCACTGCAGCGTTGAAATCGTCGATATGCCGGAACCCGAAATTGGCTAGGTCGTCGTAGCGCTGATCCATCTCCCGGACAACCCATTGAAGGGCTTCGGCTGCTTTCTTAGCCGAGGTGATGATCGGTGTCACCAGGTGAGGGATACCGGCATACTGGGTGAGTTCCACCCGTTTCGGGTCGATCAACAGCATCCGTACCTCGTCGGGGGTGGCCCTCATCATCACCGAGGTGATCAACGAGTTGATGAACGAAGACTTGCCCGATCCGGTGGCTCCAGCCACCAACAGGTGGGGCATCTTGGCTACATTAGCCAGCACATATCCGCCCTCGACATCCTTGCCCAGCCCAACGGTGAGCGGATGATGATCGTTGCGTGCCTTCTGGGAACGCAGAACATCACCCAAAGAGACGATCTCCTTGTCGCGGTTGGGGATCTCAATGCCGATAGCAGAACGACCGGGGATGGGTGACAAGATCCGCACATCGGCCGAGCCGACTGCATAGGCAATGTTTTTGGTGAGACCGATCACCTTCTCGACCTTGACACCGCTGCCCACCTCAATCGAGTACCGAGTGACAGTCGGGCCACGGGTGTAGCCGGTTACATTGGCGTCAATGTCGAATTCTTCGAAGACTTCCTGGAGCTTCCCGACAACCGCATCCGAGGCCTCAGTCCGCGCCTTGGGAATGGTCCCCGCCTTGAGCAGGGCGGAATCCGGAAGAGTGTAAACCACATCACCCGACAGCATCAGTTGCTCGCTGCGTGCCGGGTGCTCAGTGTGAGCCGGTGGTTGAAGTTCGGCCGGTTCGGCGACCTTGACCTGGGACAGACCGGCGGTAACCGGGGCTCGGCCTACCGACAGCGAATCTTGGGCCGGAGCCGACTGGCTAGAAGCCTCGTCGGGGTCATCAATGGGATCGGCGTCGATGTCATAGAACTCACCGTTGGATGTGACCGGCGAGATCTGGGGAACCGAGGGCTCATCGGATCCAGCGACGATCGGCGACTCATAAGGTTCGTCGTGGAATTCCTGCCGGGCAGCCATAGCCTCGCGCTGTTCGGCAACCTTGCCGCCGATCCATTCCTGGATGTCACGGAACATCTCAGCCCATTCGGACAGAGGTTTACCAATCACCACGAGCATCCCGAATAAGCAGACCATGGACAGCACGAAGGCCCCCAACCAGGTCGGCACCAACTCAAGCATGAAGGAAGAAGAGATGTAGCCGACGACGCCCCCATGGGCACTCATTGCTGCGACGTCCGAAGGCCCGGGCAGCGGTTCGGCCGCTAAGTTCACCACCCCGAGCCCGCCCATCCCTAGGCCGACCCAACCGACTACCTGGCGTCCTGCTGGGCCATTGTTAAGCGGGTTGCGCAGGGTGCGCCATGCCATCACCAACATGAGTATCGGGGCAACCCAGGCACCAAGACCCGCCAGCCAAGTGGCACCTCCACGGATCCACTCCCCCACCAATCCAGGCATCCGGAACCAAACAGAGGCCGCGAGTAACAGGGCGAGGATCGTAAGAAACAACCCCACACCGTCCCTGCGGATCCCGGGGTCCAGGGCCTGCGGGTCGCCACCGAAGGAACGCGTGAGCCCGCCCAGCCCTGACGCGCCGGCCCGCCACATGCCTGCTGCGGTACGCAGCACCACATTGGGCTGGTTGTCACCAGCACTCGTCGCGGACGAGGATCTCTTGGAACTTCCTGACGCGCGCGGACTCGACGACTTGGATCCGCCCTTCTTCCGGGAGGCCATGCCGCGAGACCGGGCGGGGGAAGACGCACGGGTCGCCATGATCTCGACCATAACGCACTCACCGGGTCGCTTCCGGCTACCACGCCGAGCTGGTCATCGCCGGAAGTGGGTCCACCCATCCAAATCATCCAGTGAGCGCCCATGGACACTCACCGCTGGACCCTCCTCGGGATCGGGGGCTACCACCTGCCCGATGACCCGCCAGAACTCCGGCACTATTCCGACCGGGAAAGTAGCCACCAAGGCGTAGTCCTCTCCCCCAGCCAGCACGTGACGCAGCGGATCCGAGTTCGTGGCCCGCGCAACGGTGGCGACGGGCTCGTCAACGACCAGCAAGTTCGGGTCGATCTGGATTCCCACGCCGCTGGCCTTGGCCACATGGCCCAGATCGGCGATCAATCCGTCGGAGATATCGATCATGGCAGTGGCCCCAGCCAAGGACGCGATTCTCCCCTGGCCGTGAGGAATTAGCGGACGCCGGTGCGCATCGACGGCCGCTCGCGGGGATCGGAAACCGCGTCCCAAGGCCTCCAATCCCGCAGATGCCCAGCCAAGTCGCCCGCACAGGCAGACCTGGTCCCCAATCCGCGCGGTGCTACGCAGTACCGGGGACCGACCGTCAAGTCCCCCGAAGACCGTGACGGTCACGGTGATGTCGCGAGCGGAACTCAGGTCCCCACCCAGCAGAGCCACCCCCGCAGCTTCTGCCTCCTCGTTGACGCCTGTCATGAAACCACGCACCCAACTCACTGGCAGATCAGCGGGGGCCCCGAAGGCGATCACCATGCCGACCGGTGTTGCCCCCATAGCCTCCAAATCGGAGAGATTGATGGCGACGGCCTTGTGCCCGACATCCTGGGGGCTCGACCAATCACGTCGGAAGTCGACTCCCTCGACCATCATGTCGACGCTGGTCACCACCGATCCATTGGTGAGAAAAACCGCGGCGTCGTCGCCTGGACCAACAGACACCTGGGGAGGCAGTGGTACACGGTGCGCGATCTGACCGATGAGTTCGAACTCACCGATCTCGGCGATAGTCTGCTCGGTCATCTGTCCTCGACTCAGCGAACGGCGGTGTTGGGGCGGGACAAACCTTGGGTGATCAGGTCTGTGATGAGATCACGGTAGTCCATTCCGGCTGCCTGCCACAGGCTGGGGTACATGGACAACTCGGTGAATCCGGGCATGGTGTTGACTTCGTTGACAAAGACCTCTCCCGAAGCAGTGACGAAGGTGTCAACCCGGGCAAGTCCCTCACAGCCCAGTACATCGAAGCTACGTGCCGCAAGTTGCCGCACGGTATCCGAAACCGAGTCAGGAATCCGGGCCGGGACCTGGAGATCCACTTGATTGGCCGCGGGACGGTACTTGGCGTCGAAGTCGTAAAATCCGTCCTGACTGTTGACGACGATCTCTCCACAGGGGGAAGTCCGGGGTGTGATTGTTCCGGGCAGGGGGCCCAGTACTGCACATTCGATCTCACGAGCACCGACGAATCCTTGTTCCACCAAGACCTTCGGATCGTGAACACGTGCTTTCTCAATGGCCCGCGGCAGTTGGTCTGCTGCCACAACCTTGGAGATACCGAGCGAGGACCCGCCGCGGGCAGGTTTCACAAACAGCGGGAATTCCAAGGCCACGACGATCCGTTCGCAGCAGCCCTCGGAATCGGATACCCAGTCAAGATCACGGATCACCTCATGAGGGCCCACGGGCAACCCACTCGCCTCCAGGACAACCTTCATCAGATGTTTGTCCATACCAACAGCGCTTGCCGCTACTCCCGAGCCGACATAGGGGATGCCGAGCATCTCGAACTGGCCCTGTACGGTACCGTCCTCTCCGTATGGACCATGCAGCATCGTCATGGCAACGTCGATATCGACCTCATCGGTAAGATGTCCACCGACCAGCCCGGCAAGTACCACGCGGTCGCCCTTGCTGATCAGAACCACGGGTTCGGCGTCGGCCGGAACGGTGGGGAGTTCGCGGCCACGGGCCCTGAGCTGCTGCAATTGGGCGAGGGAGATCCGGTGCCAGGTTCCATCGCGAGAGATCCCCACTGGATGCACCTCGAAGGCATCGGTGTCGATCGTCCTCGCGACACCGGATGCAGTCAGGCAAGAGATCTCATGCTCAGAGCTGCGGCCGCCGAAGACCAGTACCACTGAGGCTCGCGATGTCATATTGTTCACCTTTCTCCGGTGGCTCCAGCCTAATCCTCTCGATCCGACTGGCCTTCTGGGATCACTGCAGGGCTTGGTCGCGGGGCACTCTGCAATGCAATTTCGGGTGCCACAGTTCCTGGGGGGCCGACTCGTTACGAGCTACCTCGACCAAGCGGATCACCTCGTCAAGAATGCGGGTGCTAGCTGCATTCACTGCGCCCCGGTCCCGGGGATCGGTGCCATATTCGGACAGGTCGATCCGTGCCCCGGCTACGATGGTCACCGGCCAGCGGCGTAGGCGGAACCGATGGATTCCGCGTGGCGGAAGAGCGTGGTTGGCTCCCCACTGCCCCACTGGTATAACCGGGACTTGGGTTGCGATGGCTAACCGGGCGGCACCCGAGTGCACTGCCATCGGCCATTCATCGGGATCAAGGGTGATCGTACCCTCCGGGTACATGACCACCGTCCGTCCCTGCTCCAAGGCCCGCTGCGCAGCAACCAGGGAATCCTTCGCGCGCACCGACCCGCGCTCGACAGGGATCTGCCTCGCGATTTTGAGCAACGGGCCAAGCAGCTTGGAGTCAAAAAGATTCGCCCGAGCCAGGAAATGTGGCCAACGACCGTTGTAGGCCAGAAAGATCCCGATGAGTACCGGATCTAAGGAAGAGATGTGGTTGGCCACCACGATCATGGGCCCCTGAGCAACCAACTGATTGGCGCCTGACCAACTGGTTCTGGTCCACAGCCTGGTGATTCCGCACAGCATGGGCCCGAAGCATTTGAGAACCCACGTGGTGGATTCCCGGTTAACCCTCGACAGTCGATCGAAACGGGCCCGAGTGGGGGCAAGCGGATGCGACGATGGGGTCCCCGGAGAATCCATGGATCCATCATGACCCATACGGGTGGTCAGTCGGACACGAGGACCGGAATCGTCTTCGGTTTGAATGAGGGACGACGCGACTCATAAGCCTCGATCTGGTCGGCATGCTGCAAGGTCATCGCGATGTCATCCAGACCGTTGAGCAATCGGTGGGCGGTGTAGTCATCAATCTCGAAGTGATGACTACGGTCTCCTGCGGTGATGGCGCGGGAGGGCAGGTCGACCGACAACTTGGTACCCGGATTTGCCTCGATGAACTCCCACAACTCTTCGACGACCTCCTGGGCAACTGTGGCAACCAGCAGCCCTGCCTTCCCGGAGTTGTTGCGGAATATCTCGCCGAACCGTGACCCGATGACAACCTTGAAACCGTAGTTCTGCAGAGCCCACACCGCGTGTTCTCGAGAGGATCCGGTTCCGAAGTCGGGTCCGGGTACCAGAATCGTTCCGCTGGAGTAGACCTGTTGGTTGAGCACGAAGCCGGGATCCTTGCGCCAGGATGCGAACAGGCCATCCTCGAAGCCAGTGCGGGTGATCCGTTTCAGGTAGACGGCTGGAATGATCTGATCGGTGTCAACATTGCTGCGACGCAGCGGAACCGCAACCCCAGTGTGCTGAGTGAATTTGTCCATTGCTTCAGTCCCTTCTCACAGATCCGCTGGGGCGGCCAGATGCCCCGCGACAGCGGTGGCGGCTGCGACGGCCGGGCTCACCAAATGAGTGCGCCCACCCTTACCCTGCCGTCCTTCAAAGTTTCGGTTCGAGGTGGATGCGGAGCGTTCCCCGGGTGCCAACTGATCTGGATTCATGCCCAGACACATCGAGCATCCCGCGAAGCGCCATTCGGCACCGGCATCGGTGAAAATCCTGTCCAGCCCCTCGTCCATCGCCTGCTGGCGTACCCGCGCGGAGCCAGGAACCACCAGCATGCGCAGACCATCGGCAACCCGGCGCCCCCTGAGCACCTCTGCGGCCTGTCGTAAATCCTCAATGCGCCCGTTGGTACAGGATCCCAGGAAGACGGTGTCGATGGCAATCTCACGCATCGGGGTGCCGGCACGCAGATCCATGTACTCCAAGGCTCGTTGGGCCGCATTGCGAGCCACCTCATCGTTGAACGATTCGGGAGCCGGAACCTTGTCCCCCAGCCCCACACCCTGCCCGGGATTGGTTCCCCAGGTGACGAAGGGAGTCAGCAGGGTAGCGTCGATGAACACCTCACGGTCGAAGACCGCGTCGTCATCTGTGCACAAGGTGCGCCAGTATTCCAAGGCCGCATCCCATTCGGCTCCCTGCGGGGCATTGGGGCGCCCCTCAAGGTAAGCGAAGGTCGTCTCATCAGGGGCAATCATCCCGGCCTTGGCGCCCCACTCGATGGACATGTTGCAGATGGTCATCCTCGCTTCCATCGACATCGCATCAATGGTCGATCCGCGGTATTCAGCGACATATCCGGCACCACCACCGGTCCCCACCATGGAGATCAGCTTCAGTACCAGATCCTTGGAGGTGACCCCGGCGGGCAGCACACCGTCGATGGTGACCGCCATCGTCTTCAGCCTCGCCTGCTGGAGGGTCTGAGTGGCCAGCACGTGCTCAACCTCAGAGGTGCCGATGCCAAAGGCCAAGGCCCCAAAAGCACCGTGGGTCGAGGTATGGGAATCACCGCAGACGATGGTCATGCCGGGTTGGGTCAGCCCAAGCTGGGGACCGATGATGTGTACCACTCCTTGGTCTTTATCACCCAAGGAGTGGATGGGGACCCCGAAATCCGCAGTGTTGCGCCGTAGCGCCTCGATCTGTTTGCGGCTGGTCGGCTCAGCGATCGGCTTGTCGATGTCCCAAGTGGGAGTGTTGTGATCCTCAGTGGCCAAAGTAAGATCGGGGCGACGAACCACCCGATCGGCCAATCGGAGTCCTTCGTATGCCTGCGGACTCGTCACCTCATGGCACAGGTGGAGGTCGATATAGAGCAGATCGGGTTCGCCATCAGCCGATCGCACCACGTGGTCTGCCCAGACCTTCTCACTAAGAGTTCTTCCCATGGTGGCATCATGTCATTGCCGACCAAATCGTGAGATGCTAATCTCATTTTATGGACAGTTCTTCGGGAGTTGGCGTGCTGGACAAGGCAGCCATGGTACTCACCGCCCTAGAACAAGGGCCGATGACCCTTGCTGGGTTGGTTGCAGCCACTGGTCTGGCCCGGCCCACGGCCCATCGCCTCGCAGTCGCCTTGGAACACCACCGTCTGGTGGGCCGGGATCTGCAAGGACGTTTCGTCCTAGGGCCCCGGCTCGCAGAACTCGCCATGTCGGCCGGGGAAGATCGCCTCCTGGCCGTCGCCGGGCCCATCCTCAACCGGCTGCGTGACATCACCGGGGAGTCTGCCCAACTGTTCCGCCGCCAGGCCGACGCCAGGGTGTGCGTCGCATCCGCCGACCGTCCGACCGGTCTTCGTGACTCGATACCAGTCGGCTCAGTGCTGCCGATGAATGCCGGTTCCGCCGCCCAAGCATTGCTGGCCTGGGAGGAACCTGACAAGTTACATGCCGGATTGCTGACGTCCAATTTCTCGGCGGTCGCCCTCACCCAAGTACGACGGCGGGGCTGGGCCCAGTCGGTAGCCGAGCGAGAACAGGGAGTGGCCTCAGTATCAGCCCCCGTTCGCTCCCCCGGTGGCAAGGTAATTGCGGCAGTCTCGGTCTCGGGACCCGTCGAACGTCTCACCCGTCAGCCCGGACGCCTGCATGCTCCCGCAGTGATGGCAGCAGCAGACCGGCTCTCTGAGGTACTCCGCAAAAATGCCGATGAGGACTGAACAGCATTCGAAACCGATCAGGCTTGGTTCTCCTCGATGAATTTCTGCACGATCGCGGTGTCCTGTTCACCCCATCCGGCATCGACGACACCTTGGAAGGCATCAAGCAGCCGGTCACCCTGAACAGTGACGGTACCTGTGACCTTTGCCTCCTCCAAGTAGGCCCTGAGATCCTTGATCCAGAAGGCCGCAGCACCCGAGACTGTGTAGTCCTTGTTGATGTAACGCGGGGCCTTGTCGATCATGATCCTGGAGGAGGCATAGCCACCGGACATCAGATCAAAGAGCTTGGCAACATCGAGCCCGGCACGCTCCGCGACGACGGCGGCCTCGGCATTAGCGACAATGCTGGCTGCGCAGATGAGTTGATTGCAAGCCTTGGCGACCTCACCAGCACCTGTGGGGCCGAGATGGACGGGATTACCCGCCAAGCCCAAGTAGGGCATTGCTCGTTCGACGAATTTCTCCGGACCGCCAACCATGATCGACAAAGTTCCGGCCTCGGCTCCAACCTGCCCGCCGGAGACTGGTGCGTCGATGACATGGGCCAGCCCATTGCTTGCCTCGGCCACCTCGGCGTCCAAGGTACGGATAGCATCTGGAGCGACGGTGGAGCACACCACAATCAGGGTCTCAGATTCAATGCCCGCCAGCAGGCCGTCGGCACCATCAAGAGAAGCCTTGATCTGTGGGATGTCGGGAACCATGAAGAACACGATCTCGGCCTTCGCCGCCAGTTCCCGCGGGGTGGCGCACCACACGGCTCCACCGGCCAGCAGGTCAGTAACCTTCGCATCCGACAGGTCATGGAGCACCATCGTGTCATCGGCAGGCAACGAGTCAAACATGTGACGAGCCATGGGCGAACCCATGGTGCCCAAACCAACGAAACCGACAGTGGTCATATCTTCCTCCTTGACCAAGACCCATTTCCCGCAACTCTAGAGGGAAGCAGCCGAACCGCGTCGATCAAATCGGCCGCTGGATCGGGAAATCGTACCGACGAAAATGCCCGGCCTGAGCCGAGCATTTCATCTGGTAGCCCCGAGCGGATTCGAACCGCCGTTACAGCCTTGAGAGGGCCGCGTGCTAGGCCACTACACTACGGGGCCAGATGTGTTCAGTTGCTGACTGCTGTTCGCAGCGTTGGGAAGCCTAGCGGTCCGGCGAAGGTTCTCCAAACCGGAAGCAGGCCTGCCTGCGTTGGGGTACCAGGACTCGAACCTGGACTGACGGAACCAGAATCCGGCGGGCTGCCAATTACCCCATACCCCAGTCCATCACGCTTGGTGGCGCAACGAGAACCAAAGATAGCGTCCCGGTGGGGTCATGACAAATCGGGGGTCACCGTAGCGACGTTCATGCGGCGCCCAATAATCCAGCACAGCAGAACGACAAGGAAATATGCCGTGAGATTCCATGCCGTCGTAGACCACTGCGAACCAGAGATCGTCCGCAACTGCTCCACCCGGTTCCCAGCCACGGCATAGCCGAAGGCGAAAACATTGTTCACCGCATGGACGGCGACCGCAGCCTCCAGACCGCCGGTAAGCACCACCAAGGTGCCAATCAACAGCCCGAAACCTAGCCGATCGACGAAGAGCGGGACGTCCTGGGTTCCATGCAACCCGGCAAAGATGAGGGCGGAGACCACCACTGCGACCCAATTAGCCCGCCCCAAGATGCCCGAGGCCTGCAGTAGGTATCCCCGGAAGAAGAACTCCTCCCCGGCCGCTTGCAGGGGGGCCGTGAGGACGATTGCCAGCATCCACCATCCCCATCCCGCGCCCGGGTTCCAGGTCGGAGGATCATCCCATCGCGACAGCCAGTGGACACTGTTAAGCATCACAACAGCCACCAGCAGCGTAGCCAAGGCGTAGCGCCATCTGAAACCGGGCTGCACCGAACACGCCCATTTCGGGGCGAGATGGTGGACCCGCGCGACCACCACCAGGACAAGCAGGACCAGAGCCCCGATCGCCAAGTGAGTGGCAACCATTCCGGATAGATGCTGGAAACCTATCGCTTGTTCCCGGTAGACCCCAAAATGCCCAGGGGTTCCGTTCAACACCCAAGCACAGGCCACGAGCAGCCACGCAAGCCCGGGGACGATGACCACATAACCGGCCAGGATCGCCAAGACTCCGCCCAACGAAGTCGCGGCCGAGGTAGACAAAGGTTCGCGGCGCAGTACCGCCGGATATGACAGCCCCGGACTAGGATCGGCGATGCGGGTGCCGAACAACCATCCGAATCTGTTCACTCCTGGAACCCCACGATGTCATCGACCACTGGATTGGACAATTCGCCGATTCCTTCGATGTTCACGCTGACCGTCTGCCCAGCAACCATCGGCCCCACTCCCATGGGGGTCCCGGTGAGCAGGACATCACCGGGCAGCAGGGTAGCAAAGGCCGAGACATGGGCAATCAGTTCGGCGATCGAGAAGACCATGTCTTTGGTGCACCCATTCTGCTTCACCTGCCCATCCAAGTTGGTGACCACCGACAAATCACCGGCTTCCTCGAGGCCGAAGTGAGTGACAATCCACGGCCCCAGCGGGCAGAAGGTATCGAATCCCTTGGCGCGGGTCCACTGTCCATCAGTACCTTGTAGATCCCTGGCAGTGACGTCGTTGGCACACGTATAGCCGAAGATAACTTCTGCGGCACGTTCCACCGGCACTTGGCGGCAGATTCTGCCAATGACCACCGCAAGTTCGCCCTCGTAGTGGGTATCCCGGGATAGGGTCGGCCGGACGATGGGCTCTTCGGGGCCGATGACCGAGGTGTTCGGTTTCATGAAAATCAGTGGTTCCGGGGGAACTTCATTACCCAGTTCCGCAGCATGGGCTGCATAGTTACGGCCCACAGCCAGGATCTTGGAGCGAGGGATGACCGGTGCCAGCAACCGCACATCGGCGAGATCCAGTCGCTCCCCCGTCCAGTTGACCGGTGCGGCCAACGGATCGCCGTCAATGACGGCCACCGTTTCCGGGTATTGCCCCTGGTCCGCCGCGAGTTCAACGATCCCGAAGCGCGGGTCGGCGCCCACGGATGCGAAACGAGCTATACGCATGCCCTGATTCTAGGCAATCGCATTCAGTTCCCACCCAGACGGTCAGCCCACCACCGCCGGTACACGTACCAAGCCGTAGAGATAGGCATCGGAAAGCGCTTCCCAAGATGCCTCGATCACATTTGTCCCCACTCCTACCGTGGTCCACCCGTGTTCCCCGTCGCTGGTATCGATGAGGACCCGCACGATGGCGTCGGTGCCCCGGCCCTCGTCTAGGATTCGCACCCGGTAGTCAGTGAGCTGGTAGTCGGCTACTTGCGGGTAGACCGGAGTCAAGGCACGGACCAAGGCATCACCCAAGGCGTTGACCGGACCGTTGCCCTCGCCGATGACTCCATAACGTTCACCCCCGGCCATCAGCTTGAGGGTGGCCTCCGAATTGTCGGTCTCCCCCACTGTCGGCCCGTTACTAGTATGCACCCGCCAATTGATCAGCTTGAAGGGCAAAGTGAGAGCGCCGGTCATGGATCGCACCAGCAACTCGAAGGAGGCATCCGCTGCCTCGTAAGAATACCCTTGGGCCTCTCTGTCCTTGATCGTACGGGTAATCTCGGATGCAAGTTCCTGGTCATCAAGGTTCAAACCGAACTGGGCGGCCTTCATCTGCACCGACGCCCGTCCGGACATGTTCGAGATCAGCATCCGCATGTCATTGCCGACCAGTTCCGGGGCGATGTGCTGGTAGAGATCCGCATTGACCTGGATCGCGCTGGCATGCAGCCCGGCCTTGTGGGCGAAGGAGGAAGCGCCTACATAGGGCTGCCGGGGAAGGTGTGGCTGATTGGCTATCTCAGCGATGGCATGGGAACCATGAGTCAGCCCGGCGAGTTGTCGAGCGGTGACCACCGGCCAGTCGTATTTCATCTGCAGATTCGCGATCAGCGTTGTCAAATCCATGTTCCCGGTGCGTTCGCCGTATCCGTTCACTGTTCCCTGGACGTGCATCACCCCAGCGTCAATCGCCGCCAAGGTGTTGGCCACGGCGCAACCAGTGTCGTTGTGGCAATGCACCCCCAGATCAGCTCCGATCTGTGCGGCCGCGGAGACGATGTCAGCCATCCTAGACGGCAGCATCCCACCATTGGTGTCGCACAGCACAACGACCTCGGCGCCTGCCTCGGCAGCCACCCGGACAACTTCCAATGCGTAGCCGGGATCAGAATCAAAACCGTCGAAGAAGTGTTCACAGTCCACGAACACCCGACGTCTCCTGCTCACCAAGTAGGCAACGGTGTCGGAGACCATTGCCAAGTTTTCCTCCAAGGTTGTGCGCAACGCCTCCAAGACGTGTGCATCATGGGATTTCGCCACCAAACAGATGTGGCGAGTACCGGCATCAAGCAGAGCCTGCACCTGAGGATCCTCGGCGGCACCGATCCCAGCCTTGCGCGTCGCTCCAAAGGCGACAAGTTCGGCATTGCACAAATTCAATTCGGTTCTGGCCCGGGTAAAAAACTCGGTATCCGAGGGGTTGGCGCCAGGCCAACCGCCCTCAATAAAATTCACCCCCAGCCGATCAAGGTAGCCCGCGATGCGCAGCTTGTCTTCAACGGTCAGGGTGATCCCCTCCTGCTGAGCCCCATCACGCAGGGTGGTGTCGTAGAGGTGGAAGACCTCAGGCATTACCGGCATCGGGCTCATCGGACGCGCACCATCCAGTTCCGCTCGTCGGCGCGGCGCCCGTACTGGATATCCAGCAGATAGTTACGCAATGCCATGGTGACTGAATCCTCGCGGACCTCCAGCTGATGAGTCCCGTCGACATCCTTCAGCGAGCCGATGGGGGTTATCACAGCCGCGGTGCCGCAGGCGAAGAGTTCCGTCACCGAGCCATCCGCGATACCAGTCGTCACCTCGGCTAGCTCGACAGGGCGCTCCACCGGGGTAAGGCCTAGCTCAGGCGCGATGGTCAGGATTGAATCCCGGGTAACCCCCGGCAGGATGTTTCCGTTCAGATTGGGGGTAACCAACTGACCAGATGCGGTGACCATGAAAAAATTCATGCCGCCCAGTTCCTCCACCCAGCGCTTTTGGGCGTTGTCCACAAACAATACTTGGGAACAGCCTTGCTCGTAGGCCAGTTCCTGGGGAAGCAGCGAGGCTGCGTAGTTTCCGCCGCATTTCGCATGACCGGTACCGCCATTGGCTACCCGGGAATACTCCCGGGAAACCCAGATGTCCACCGGGGCCACGCCTCCGGTGAAATAGCTGCCCACTGGTGAGGCGATGAGAATGTAGGAGACATCCTGAGCCGGACGCACGCCGAGGAAATCCTCCTTGGCGACAATGAAGGGACGCAGATACAGGGATTGTTCGTGGCCTGCAGGAACCCAGCGTTCGTCGAGGGTGACCAAGTTCCGCACAGATGTGAGAAAGTCCTCAATCGGCAGCTGCGGCAGGGCCAAGCGGCGTGCCGAATTGGCCAACCGCTCACCGTTCTTCTCCGGGCGGAACAACCAGACCGAGCCATCGGCATGCCGGTAGGCCTTCAGCCCCTCGAAGACCTCCTGGGCGTAGTGGAAGACCGCCGAACCGGGACCCAACCCCAAAGGCTGGTTGATCACGATCCTGTCGTTTCCCCAACCCGTCGTTATGCTCCAGTCGGCTACGGCCATGTGGTCGGTGAAGTGTACTCCGAAACCGGGTTCGGCGAAGACCTCGTCGATCCTCGCTTGTTCCGTGAAAGTGGCGTCGCCAGGAAGCTCGAATGACAGCATGAGCGCAACTCTAGACTGGCGCGCGCCACATGAATTTCCCGTTACACATCGTGAACCCACGATGTGCTCTCGTCCCCACATGTGGAATCAGCGGCGCCCCTCAACGAGCGCTGATTAGGCTTCGACGCATGAATACTTCCCAGACCACCATCGCAGTCATCCCCGGGGATGGTATCGGCCCCGAAGTGGTGGCTGAGGCCCTCAAGGTGCTCACGGCCACCGTTGGTGAGGATGCCTTCGCATTCCGCCACTACAGTCTGGGGGCCCAGCACTGGTTGGAAACCGGGGAGGTCCTGAACGACGACACCCTGGCTGGACTCGCCACCGCGGACGCCATCGTCCTAGGAGCCGTCGGAGCCGCCCCGGGCTCCACCCAAATACCTTCCGGACTCCTGGAACGGGGGCTGCTACTCAAGTTGCGTTTCGCCTTCGATCAGGACGTGAACCTCCGCCCTTCGAAAACCTACGCCGGGGTCGGTTCGCCGCTCACCGAGCAGATCACAGCCAAGGGTCCTATCGACTTCGTCGTCGTGCGTGAGGGCACTGAAGGCCTGTACGCAGGCAACGGCGGGACCCTTCGCCGAGGTACCGATGACGAGGTGGCCACGGAGGTCTCGGTGAACACTGCCATGGGGGTTCGTCGCGTGGTGCGCTATGCCTTCGAGCTGGCCATGCGGCGTGGCAAGCACCTGACCCTGCTCCACAAACACAATGTCCTAGTCAATGCCGGGGGGCTGTGGACCCGTATCTTCACCGAAACTGCAGGACAGTTCCCCGATGTGCGCACCGACTACCTACACATCGATGCAGCAACCATCAAGCTGATCACCGATCCCGGGAGTTTCGACGTGATCGTCACCGACAATCTGTTCGGCGACATCATCACCGACGAGGCCGCGGCCATTACTGGAGGCATCGGTCTCGCCCCCTCGGCGAATATCAACACCGCCCGTACCTTCCCATCCATGTTCGAGCCCGTGCACGGTTCAGCTCCCGACATCGCCGGGCAGGGCATCGCTAATCCAACCGCGGCCATCGCATCGATGGCCCTCATGCTTGATCATCTCGGCCATCACGAGGATGCCCGGCGCATCGAGCAGGCTGTGGCTGCCGACATGGCGGATAACATATCGATGGCGACGCGCTCCACTTCACAAATCGGCGACGCAATCGCTGCTGCGGTGCGAAGTTGATGACAGCCAGAGCAGATGGAGTCCCGGAGAACTTGTCCGCGGCATCATCCAATCCCAGTCTCCCCGGTCACCGCAGGCCAGGCATTCGGTGCGCAGGAATCGAGCTTGAGGGATTGCTGCTGCATGACCGGTGAAGGGCCGCCGTTCACCGGGCAACCGACATGCCCCAGCCCCAGGTAGTGCCCCACCTCATGATTAACCAAGTAACCGCGGTACTCCTCGACCGGCTGAGAAGCCCAAGTCGGGGTGCCGAAGGCCCATCGGTCGACGTTCAGATACACGGTGTTGCCCACGCGGCAAGACAAGATCTGAGAGGTTCCTAGCTCTCCACAGCCCACATCGGTCGTGCGGCCCGTAGCGAGTTGGATGGTGAGATCTGCCCGCGCCGGTTCGTTGATTAGGGAGAAAGCGATCCGCCCGTCCCATCGCCAGGAACGCTCGTCGTCCAGGATGGTCTGGATCCGGGCCGCGATCTCATCGACCGGCAACGGAATCGCGTCCTCCATCTGCAGCACCCAAGCACGCACATCCGGGTTAGTCGCGGTGGTCGGCACTGTAACGGTGTTGTACACGAAGGTTCCGCTGGAGGGCAGATCTGAGTGGGCGTAACCCAAGCCGTCGACCCAGGCGGCTTCCAAGGCCCCCGCAGACGGGGGCGGAGCAGACGTTGCGGGCATTGAATTCACGTCGGTTCCCGGGGATGTCGAGGCAGACGGCTCAGTGCTCGGCAGGTCATTGGACCGGGCATGACCACATCCCGCCAGGGCCACCCCGACCCCGGCCATCACAACAGCGCGTCTGGACATCACCCAGATGACAATAGTTCCCCGCTCAACCCCACCGTCCCCGGGGTCAGTCGAGGACCACTTACCGAGGCATCCAGCAGCAAAGCTGACCTAGCCGATAGCTACCGCCAGCCGCATTGAACTCCCAGATTTCGGGGTTCTACATGCCCACAGATACGACAGACTGTTGTGGACTGCACCAGGGACTGGGACCGCGAACACTGATGTGGCCAAGCAGTCGCACAGTCACATCAGCAGCACCTACCAACGCGCCTTGCGCTTCCAGTCCAAGGTCACCGTCCAGGTATCCCAACCATCGAACCACGGTTACTACCTCGACATGACGGTTTGACCCTGATCATCTCCCGACCTTGAGGGTCCGCTCACCCGTGGTCCCATATGCTCGGTGACAGACACATCATCACGAAAGGTGCCGCCCATGGGTCTTATGGACAAACTGCGTGGAGAACTCGTTGACATCATTGAGTGGCTGGAGGATTCCCGGACGCTGCTGGCCTGGCGTTTCCCGCGCTACCAGAACGAGATCAAGCAGGGCGCACAGTTGATCGTGCGCGAGGGCCAGATGGCCATCTTCGTGTACCAGGGTCAGCTTGCCGACACTTTTGGGCCCGGCACTTACACCCTGAATACCCAGAACCTGCCGATCATGTCGACCCTCCAAGGCTGGCAGTACGGCTTCAACTCGCCATTCCGTTCTGAGGTCTACTTCGTCAACACCCGTCCTGTCACCGATCTGCGGTGGGGCACCCCGAATCCCATCACCCTGCGTGACCCGGACTTCGGGATGGTGCAGATCAGGGCCAATGGATTGTGCATCATCAGGGTCATAGATCCGGTCATCTTCCTGCGTCAGGTCATCGGCACCGATTCCCAGGTGGGTATCGACGAGATCACCGAGTTACTGCGCAGGGAGATCTCCCAGGGCTTCTCCGACATGATCATGTCGACTGGTCTGGGTGCTATCGACTTGCAGGGCAGGCAGGCCGAGCTCTCGGCCAAACTCGCCGAGATCGTGCGCACCCGCGTCGACGACGAATTCGGGCTGGGCATTGATTCCATCACGATGAACGTCTCCCTACCCGAGGAGATCACCCAGGCGATGACCCGCGGCGTAGCCAAGGGCGTCGAGGAGCAGGGCTGGATCAACCAGATCAAGGATATGAACCGCTACCAGCAGGCCAAGCAGGCCGACGCCATGACTACCGCGGCAGGCAATCCCGGTGGCGGCATGGGAGAGGCAATGGGAGCCGGGATCGGTTTCGGGATCGCCCAGCAGATGGCCAGCCAGACAACCGCCACACCGGCTCCCCCACCGCTGAACCCTTCTGGGCAGTCCTTCCATGTGGAATTGAACGGACAGGCAGCCGGTCCCTATACCATGGAGCAGTTGTCCTCCATGGCTTCCGCTGGACAGATCAATCCCAATTCCCAGGTTTGGGCCCCCGGCATGGCTGGTTGGCTACCCGCATCACAGGTGGGCCCCTTGTCCCAGCTCTTCCAGACTCCACCCCCACTTCCTGGTGAAGGAGCGCAAGCCCGATGAGCACAGGACAACCCTCGATCCCTGCCAGGACGGGGATCGAGGGGCTCGTCGAGCACACCCGGGAGCGGACCAGTGACCGGGCAGTTCTCCACCTGACTGAGGCAACCCGCACCTACCCTTGCCCAAACTGCGGTGCCAACCTCGCGTGGAATCCAACCTCACAGGATCTGGGGTGTGGTGCCTGCGGCACCCATCTGCCACTCACCCCAGACGTCGCGGAGCCCACGCAGGTCATCAAACGCGATCTAGATTCCACAATGGAGGCTTTCACGGCCCAGAACCAGACTGCCCAATTCCAGGCTGACAAGGAGATTGTTTGCCAAAACTGTGGTGGGCACACGCTGTTCACCGGCACCTTGACCACGGTACGCTGCCCTTACTGCAACACTCCGATTCAACGCGATGACGTGCAGGATTCTCCACTCAGGTTGCCGATTGATGCGGTGCTTCCGCTCAGCATCGACTTGGACACCGCAACCCAGGCCATCGAGAAATGGATCAACACCCGTCGGCTGGCACCTAGTGCCTTCAAGAAATATCGACAGCTAGGTTCCTTCACCTCGGTCTATCTACCTTATTTCAGCTACGATGCGGCCACCACGACTCGCTACGACGGGGCCCGCGGAGTTACCCGGGTCGAGGTCTACACCGATTCCGAAGGCAACACCCATACCCGCACTCATGTCGACTGGTATCCGGTCGCGGGTGTGGTCAAAAATGCCTTCGCCGATGTCACTGGTCATGCCACCGCGGGGCTACAGGACGAGAAGGTTACCGAGCTCGAACCGTGGCCGATGGAGGCAGCCCATCCCTATTCGCCGCAGTTCGTCGCCGGTCATCTAGCGCGCACCTATGACGCCGATCCTCGTCAGGTGTTCGACCGTTTGGTGGAGCCACGCATGGAATCGGTCATTGAGCAGACCATCTGCAGCGACATCGGTGGTGATTTTCAGCGGATCCACTCGATGCGGGTGCTGTGGCACATGCTGCGTTTCGCCCAACTCGCCCTGCCGGTCTGGATGCTCACCGTCACCTTCAAAGGTCAGCCCTTCCAAGTGATGGTCAACGGAGTCACCGGAGAGGTCCAGGGGCAGCGCCCGTGGAGTGCGGTGAAGATCACCCTGCTGGTGCTGTTGGGCGTGGCCATTGTGATTGCGCTGCTCCTGCTGTACCAGTACTACGAACAAACGCCACACTAAGCAGGGAAAGCTGCGCCGACGAAGGTGAAAGGGCGGTCCGTCTCACGATGGTACGACGGACCGCCCTTCGTCATTCGGTCACTGCTGCGGGGCGGATTCCACCTCCGGTGCACGTTCTGCTCCCAGCTTGGTGGCCGCAACCTGCCCCAGGTCGATTCCGGTGGTGTCTTTGAGTAACTGGATGGTCTGCGTCACACCGTCGGTGACTCTCCTGGGCAGTTCCCCGGCGCCATCGCTGGAGATCACGGTCATCCGGTCAATGCCGGACATCGGAGCCGCGACCTGCTCGGCGACCTTCGGCAGGGCCTGGACGAGCATCTCAATGATGGCTGCGTCGTTGTACCGCGCATAGGCATCGGCTTTCTTGTTCATCGCCTCTGCCTCGGCCTCGCCAGTGGCCAGGATGGCTGCGGCAGACGCCTCGCCCTCGGCCCGGGTTGCCTCAGCCTCGGCGATACGCCGTGCCTTCTCCGATTCACCACGCTTGGCGCCCTCAATCGCTTCGGCCTCCGCGAGGGCGGTACGTCGTGACTTCTCACCCACGCCGATTAGTCGGGCCTGCTCAGCATCAGCTTCTGCCTTGGCGATGGCCGCGGCCTTGTCCGCTTCAGCCTGGAAGATGGAGGCATTGCGACGTGCCTCGGCCTCGGTCTCCAGACGGTACCGCTCGGCATCCGCAGGCTTGCGCACCTCAGTGTCGAGCTGCCGTTCCTTGAGTGCCGCCTGCCGGACGGCAACCTTCTCCTGTTCGGTGAGAATGGCTTGATCCCGATCGGCCTGAGCCAGCGGTCCGGCGGCAGCAGCCTGGGCGTTCGCAGCATCGGTCTCGGACTTGATCTCGGCCTGTTTCAGCATCAGCTCCCGCTCACGGATGGCGATCTGCTGCTGGGCGTCGATACGGGCCTGCTCGGCTTCCTGACGGGCTGCTGCCTCGGCGACCGCTGCATGCTGCTGTACCCGGGCGGCTTCGGGGCGACCGAGGTCGTTTAGGTAGGTGCCGTCGTCGGTGATGTCTTGGATCTGGAAGGTGTCGAGCACCAGACCTTGCCCGGTGAGTGAGGCCTCCGATTCATCGGCCACTCGCTGGGCAAAGGCTGCCCGGTCCCTAATGATCTGTTCGACGCTCAGCGAACCGACAATGGAACGCAGTGAGCCAGCTAGGGTCTCCTGGGTGAAGGTTTCAACCTCCTCCTGCTGGGTAAGGAAACGCTGGGCGGCTGCACGGATCGAGTCCTCATTACCCCCGACCTTGACGATGGCCACACCATCAAGATTCAGCTTGATGCCCTGACCTGAGACCGCGCCGCGGATCTGCACCGAGATGCGCCGCGAGGAGAGATCCATGATGAACAGTCGCTGAATGAAGGGGATGATGAACACCCCGCCACCCATCACGACCTTCTGGCCGGACAGGTCCGCGGACACCTCGCCAGTCTCCGGGTTGCGTACTTCCTTGCCCTTACGCCCAGTGACGATGAAAGCCTCGTTCGGACCGGCCACCTTGTAGCGGTTGGCGATCAGCAGGCCGATCAGTACCACCAGGGCGACCAAACCGATGATCCCGAGAGCGACCGGCGATATGCCGTCAAACATGCTTGCTCCTTAAATTCTTGACTTGTGGGGATCACCTTAGCGAGATCGCTGGTTCAGGTGACCCTGTCCTTGCCCTGATCTATCACCACTACCACCTCATCGAATGAACTATTGGCGGTTCACCAGGCGCACCCCAACGGCGACGACTGAAGGATCAAAGATATCCGCAGCTTCTCCGATCCCCAGCAAAGCTGAAAAATAAACAACACTCTCGAGATTTCAGCTTCAATCGAGGCATCCGCAGACCTTCATAAATCAAAAAATCAATCTTGCAAAGATCAATGAAACCTCTACCAACAGATCTCTTGTTCGGCAATAGGCGTCATCATCTGCAGAAATCCTCACCGTGCTGAAGAAGTAGAAGTACGTCGAGACGACCGATGTCTCCCGCGAAGTTTTCGTCGACTGGAGCTGCTTCCCATCACGTTCACGGGCCCACTGAGTTGTAGAATGCCGAGAGCCTAAATCCTTCCTCACAAGGCTCAGAACAAGAGATAATTTCTGTCGGTCAGCACTCTGTGACCGGGCGTACCTCGACGGCGGTAGCCGATAGAACCCCTGATACCCAGATCCGGGATCCGCTGTTCAGTTCGATAGGGCATCTGGCGTTGAGCACATGCTGACTCCCGGCTGAAGAGATACGAACCTGCCCATAGCCTTCGCTGGGTATGTCGGTGATGACTTGTCCCTCGGCCCCGATGAGGGACTCGGTGGAATGGGTCACCTCGTTGGCCTGAGAGCGCAGCAGTCGGGTCAGGCGCCCCGCCCCCCAGGCAAGCAGCGCGCCGACGAGCACACCGACCACGACGCCCACACCCACCGAATCGCTCAACGAGGTCGCGACGGCCCCAGCGAAACCGAAACCGCCCATCAGCCCCGCCACCCCGGCAGTCGATACCACATCGGAATCGAGGATGTTGAATGAGTCGAGTCCCAGCATCCCGTCAAGCACCTCACCGACCGTGAGGGCCAGAATCAGCAGGACGATACCGATTCCACCCAATATCCAAAAGACCGTCATGACTGCTCCTTCACCTGATCATCCAATCCTAGGGGACCCAGCACACGATGATGGCCCGGAGAAATCCCCGGGCCATCGAGTTGTCTACGGATCAGCGAGCCGCCGAACCCTCGACATAGTCGGTATCGGTGCCCTCCTTGAGCCAGGAGAACATCTTGCGCAGTTCCTTACCGGTGGCCTCAATCGGGTGCCCGGCCTCTTCGGCGCGCAGCGCCAAGAACTCGGGGGCCCCATTATCCTGATCGGCGATGAACCGCTCGGCGAAGGCACCCGAGCGGATGTCCTCTAGCACGGCCTTCATGTTGGCCTTGACGTGGGCATCCACGACGCGGCGCCCGGAGACATAGTCACCGTACTCGGCGGTGTCGGAGATCGACCACCGCTGCTTGGAGATACCGCCCTCAATCATCAGGTCAACGATCATCTTCAACTCGTGGAGACACTCGAAGTAGGCCATCTCCGGCTGGTAGCCGGCCTCGGTCAGAGTCTCGAAACCAGCCATGACCAAGTGCGACATACCGCCGCACAAAACGGCCTGCTCACCAAACAGATCGGTCTCGGTCTCCTCGGTGAAGGTGGTGCGAATACCGCCAGCACGCAGCCCGCCGATGGCCTTGGCATAGGACTTGGCCAGTTCCCAGGCCAAGCCAGTCTCATCGCGCTCGACGCACACTAGCACTGGGACCCCGCGCCCATCGGCGTATTCACGACGCACGATATGGCCGGGTCCTTTGGGCGCAACCATGCATACATCAACTCCGGCGGGGGCCTCAATGTAGCCGTAACGGATGTTGAAGCCATGGGCAAAGAACAAGGCATTGCCGTCGGCCAGATTGGGGGCGATCTCCTCGGCATAGACCTTGCGCTGGACCTGGTCCGGCACGAGGATCATGATCACCTCGGCCTCCTTGGTTGCCTCGGCCACGCTGAGTACCCGCAGCCCCTCGGCCTCGGCCTTCGCCCGGGACTTCGATCCCTCAGCAAGCCCGACTCGGACATCTACCCCTGAATCGCGCAGGTTGAGCGCGTGGGCATGGCCCTGGGAACCGTAACCGATGATTGCAACCGCGCGGTTCTGGATGACCGAGAGGTCCGCGTCGTCGTCGTAGAAGATTTCTGCCATGTTCACATTCTCCTGATCTTTTTCAGATTCTCAGTGCGCCGTTCGCAGAGCGGACTTGGTTTTCTCATTAATGGATTTGTTGCCCCGGCCCAGGGCAACCTGCCCAGACTTCACCAGTTCAATGATGCCGTAAGGCTCGAGCATGGTCAGTAGGGCTGCGAGCTTGTCGGTTGAGCCTGTGACCTCGATGGTCACGGATTCCGGGCCAACATCGACTGCCCTTCCCCGGAATAGGGAGACCACATCGATGACAGCAGCCCGGTTGGTGGTGTCGCACCGCACCTTGACGAGGATCAGCTCCCGCTGCACCGAGTTGGGTTCAAGTTCGATGACTTTGAACACCTCAACCAACTTGTTCAACTGCTTGACCAGTTGTTCGACCACAGCGGTGTCCTCGACCTCGGTCACCAAGGTGATGCGCGAAACATCGGGGTTCTCGGTCGGCCCCACGGCCAAGGATTCGATGTTGAACCCACGTCGCGAGAACAACGCCGAGACGCGAACCAGCACGCCGGGCTTATTGTCGACCAAGACTGACAGAGTGTGGCTGCTCATTACCAGTTCTCCTCTTCCCATTCCGGAGCCATATCCCGGGCGATCTTTATCTCATCATTGCTCGTGCCTGCGGCTACCATCGGCCACACCATGGCGTCGGAACTGCAGATGAACTCAACCACAACAGGGCGATCGTTGATCTCCATCGCCCGTTGGATGGCATCATCGACTTCCTCAGCAGTGGTGACCCGGATCCCGACGGCCCCCATTGCCTCGACCAGTGCAGGAAAGTTAGGAACAATGTCGCTGTCCAGGACAGTGTTCGAGTACCGCTTCTCGTAGAACAGGGTCTGCCATTGCCTGACCATGCCCAGGACGTTGTTGTTGATCAGGGCAATCTTGATCGGGATGCTGTTGAGCGCACAGGTGACCAGTTCCTGGTTCGTCATCTGGAAACAGCCGTCCCCATCAATGCCCCACACCACCTTGTCCGGCGCGCCAACCTTGGCCCCCATGGCTGCGGGGATGCAGTAACCCATGGTGCCCAGCCCACCTGAGGTGGCCCAATGAGCCGGACGTTCGAACGGTAGGAAATGGGAGGCCCACATCTGATGCTGACCAACACCGGTCACGTAGATCGCATCGGGACCAGCGATCTCTCCCAGCCGCTTGATCACCGCTTGGGGGGACAGCTTGCCATCACCCGGTTCGCTCCACCCCAACGGGTAACGCTGCTTGGTGTTGGTGAGATAGGTGGTCCATCGGCTCCAGTCCGGGATCTTCTCCGAGCGCATGTCTTCCAGCAGTCCACCGAGGAAGGCCTTGGCATCGCCGACGATGGGAACGTCCACAGGCTTGATCTTCCCGATCTCGGCGGGGTCAATGTCGGCATGAATAATCTTGGCTTCGGGAGCGAAGGAATCGACCTTGCCGGTGACCCGGTCGTCGAACCTGGTCCCGACCGCGATCAGCAGATCCGCCTTCTGCAATGCCCCGACCGCGGCAACCGTACCATGCATACCCGGCATACCCATGTGCATCGGATGCGAATCGGGCAGCGCGCCGCGAGCATTGAGCGTGGTCACCACCGGAATTCCAGCGAGATCTGCCAAGTCCTTCAGCTCTTGGAAGGCCCTCGCACGCACCACACCACCACCGATGTACAACACCGGGCGCGAGGAAGAGACGATCATCTTCGCTGCGGCTTTGATCTGTCTGTTGTGCGGGGTGACCGTCGGCTTGTAGCCGGGCAGCTTGATCGTGTCCGAGAAATCGAAGGGCGCAGTTCCGGCCTGCGCATCCTTGCTGATATCAACCAGCACCGGTCCGGGACGCCCGGTCGATGCGATGTGGAAGGCAGCCTTGATCGATTCGGGAATGTTCTCGGTCCTAGTCACCAAGAAAGAGTGCTTGGTGATCGGCATAGTCACCCCGCGAATATCGGCCTCCTGGAAGGCATCGGTGCCAATGGCGGTGCTGTTCACCTGTCCGGTGATAGCCACCATCGGCACCGAATCCATGTAGGCATCAGCCAGCGGGGTGACTAAGTTGGTAGCGCCGGGTCCGGAAGTGGCCACGCAGACCCCGACCCGCCCGGTGGCCAGCGCATACCCCTCTGCTGCGTGACCGGCACCTTGCTCATGACGAACCAATATGTGGCGAATGGAGGAGTCATGGAATTCGTCGTACATCGGCAGGGCGGCACCTCCGGGAAGCCCGAACATCACCTCCACGCCGCACTTCTCCAGGGAAGCGACGACGGCCTGCGCGCCGGTCATCATGGGCAGGTCCTTCTTGCTGGGGGCCATTGACCTCATCCTTTCCGGATCCTCATGGTTCTCGACAACAAAAAACCCCCGATGCCTGCGGCATACGAGGGAGCGCTTCGTCAGAGCTTCCGAAGCGCTATGTCAATACGAGAATCATCTGGTTCATCACGAACCAATCATGACATCGCCGACACATGGCGGACAGACGTATACCATCATACGGACAAAATCACATTCGCACCGGGACCTCCAAGGCATCGGCAAGGGCATCTTTTACCTCGGCGATGGTGAGTACCCCGAAGTGAAACACCGAAGCGGCCAGGACCGCATCCGCACCAGCACGAACCGCTTCGACGAAATGCTGCACTTGCCCGGCACCACCGGATGCGACCAGCGGGACATCCACCTGTTCCCTGACCGCGCTGATCATCTCAATGTCGAATCCGTCGGTGGTGCCGTCGACGTCCATGGAGTTGAGCAGGATCTCCCCAACTCCCCGCTCCACCGCTTCCCTGATCCAAGCCAATGCGTCCAGACCTGCAGAACGAGTCCCACCGTGGGTGGTGACCTCGAAGCCGGATGGCATTGCTCCGGCCCTGCGAGCATCGACGGACAGGACCAGCACCTGGTTGCCGAAACGACGAGTGATCGCGTCAATGACCCCGGGATCGGCGATCGCACCGGTATTGATGCCCACCTTGTCAGCCCCGCTGCGCAGCAGCCGGTCGACATCCTCGGGAGTTCGTACTCCCCCGCCCACGGTCAACGGAATAAACACCTGTCCGGCACAACGACGAACCATATCGCTAGTGGTTTCCCGCCCACGTGAAGAAGCCGATATGTCCAGGAAGATCACCTCGTCGGCACCCTGCTCGTTGTACTGGGCAGCCAACTCGACGGGATCCCCCGCGTCGCGAAGATTGGTGAAATTGACCCCCTTCACGACCCTCCCATCGGTCACGTCGAGACAGGGGATGACCCGGATGGCAACGCTCATGATCACAGCCTATCGGCCGCTGCCGGAGCAACCATGAGGATCTACCTCTTACCCAGTGTTTACCCAGTGTCCAGATCGACAATATCCCTGCGCATCGCGTTGATTACCCCGCGGCAGGTCTCGGCAGCTGTCCCTGCTCCGGGAGCATTGGAAATTTGGCTCGCCAAGTCGATTACCTGCCGGACCCATCTCACGAAATCTCCCGCAGGCATCCGGGTCTCCTCCAGTACTTGGGCAAGTGTTGCGCCCCCTGCCCAGGCATAGGCTGCAGAGGCAAAACCGATGTCGGGCGCTGGTCCGCGTTCCACCCGGTTGTCGCGTTCGATCCTTCCCAGTTCGATCCACAGACGACGCAGCTGGGACTGAGCTGCCTCCGATCCAGCATCGGGCATCCGATGCGCCGGCTCGCCATCTATCCGCGATTCATACACCAGCGATGACAGGACCGCCGCCAACTGAGGTATGTCAAGGCCATCAAACAACCCAGCACGTACCGCCTCGGCCACCAGCAGGTCGAGCTCGTTGTAGATCCGCGATAGCAATCGACCGACCTGGGTGATCCGATCTCCTTCCAGGTAGCCGAGCCCGTCCAGCACTCCGCAGATCCGATCAAAGCGAGTGGCGATGGAATTGGCCCGGGCCTGCTGTTTGATCCGCGTGCGGCTGAACTCCCGATCAGCTCGCACGGCTTCTTCGGCGAACCGGGTATGGATCTCCCGGTCCGGGCAGCGGTGGCAAGGGTGCGCCTTCATTTCGGCACGCAACTCGGCGATGGCCTCCATCATCCGGGCATCGGCACCAAGCTTGTGGGACGCGGGATGGGTATCTCCGAGTGAGGAGATGCGTCCGTCCAATGAATTCGCCAGTCGGCGACGATCGGCAGCAGAGTGCACGTCCATCCGTTTGGGAATCCGGATCCGGCTAACCGTCCGCACCACAGCATTGAGGTCATCCACGGAGACGATCACCAACTGATGAGTCGCAGTCATCACCAATGGGCCCCGAGTCCCATTCCCCGGACACACCACCACCGCCCACCCCAGGTGCTTTCCCGCAGGAATCCAGAAGACGTCGCCAGCCTCCAGTCCGGTCAACGATTCCGCGATCTCAGTGGCCCGGTCCAGTCGCCGCAACCGTGAGGCCTCATTCTCCATCTCCCGGATTTGCTCGCGCAGCATCGCGTACTCCCGGAAATCACCAAGGCTACAGGCGGCCCGCTGCCACAGTCCCGCGGTCTGTTCCTCGAAACGTGCCGCCTGACGAGCCCAGGTGACGACCTTGCGGTCAGTCTGGAACTGGGCGAAGGACTGCTCCAGCATGGCTCGCGCATGTACCCTGCCCACCGATGCGACGAGGTTCACGGCCATGTTGTAGTTGGGAGTGAAGGAAGACCGCAGCGGGTAGGTACGCCGAGACGCCAGTCCTGCTACCTGGCGGGGATCCATGCCTGGTTGCCAGAAGACCACTGCATGTCCTTCGACGTCGATGCCGCGACGTCCTGCACGCCCGGTCAGCTGGGTGTATTCACCAGGGGTAATCTCGACATGGGTCTCCCCGTTGTACTTGACCAATTTCTCGATGACGACCGTACGGGCCGGCATATTGATGCCCAGGGCGAGAGTCTCAGTGGCGAAGACCACTTTGATCAGGCCACGAGCGAAACCCTCCTCGACGATGGCCTTGAATACCGGGAGCAGCCCGGCATGATGTGCCGCAATCCCGCGAATCAGCGCGCTACAGAAGCCATCCCAGCCCAGAACCCGGCGGTCAGCGTTGCCGAGAACCGCACCGTGGCGTTCGGCGATCTCGGTCAGTTGTCTCGCCTCGTCCTGGGTGGTCAGCACGATTCCCGATCCCATGATCTGGCCCACCGCCTGGTCGCAACCTTGGCGTGAGAAGACGAAGAAGATAGCAGGCAGCAGTTTCCGGTCATGCAGCGCCTCCACGGCGCCGTCGCGCCGGGGCGGGCGTAACCTTGTTGTCGGTAGGTCACGGCCCCGTCCCGAGTTGCGGGCCGCGATACGTCCGCGCGTGTGCCGGGACCGGGATGCCCGGGAATCATCGCGCAGGAACCTCGCCTCCTGTTTGGCGAGCGAGATCAGTTCGGGATTCACCTTCGTCGAGGCTGTCCCGGCGATGGCATCACCTACGAACAAGTTGTTGAGTCGACGCCCCACCAGGACGTGCTGGAACAACGGAACTGGTCGCTTTTCCGAGACAACCAGGTCGACCTCGCCGCGCACTTCATTGAGCCATTCGCCGAACTCTTCGGCATTCGACACCGTCGCTGACAGAGCCACCAGGCAGACACTGGGCGCGAGCCCCAAGATCACTTCTTCCCAGACCGCCCCACGGAACCGGTCGGCGAGGTAGTGAACCTCATCCATCACCACATACCCTAGGCCGGTCAGAGCCGTGGATCCCGCATAGATCATGTTGCGCAGCACCTCGGTGGTCATCACGACCACCGGCGCATTCGAGTTCACCGACTGGTCACCGGTGAGCAGACCCACCGCATCCGAACCGTATCGAGCCGCCAGATCGTGGTACTTCTGGTTACTGAGGGCCTTGATCGGTGTGGTGTAGAAGCACTTCTTGCCAGTTGACAGCCCAAGATGGGCAGCAAACTCGCCAACGACCGTCTTTCCGGCTCCGGTCGGCGCTGCAACCAGCACGCTGTGTCCTGCCGCCAGACAATGACATGCCTTGATCTGGAAATCATCCAACGCAAAATCAAATCCCGCGCGGAAATCCTCGAAGTGATCGTTCGCAGTCATCCCACAATCACCTGCAGACAATTCGGTTCACAACTCAGCCGCAATGGTGCCTTCCCCAATTCCTCACCATCAGCCATGGGGATCAGTCCTTTTCCGTCCAGAAGAACTTCCCTGGCCCGCATGTGGTGTACGGCAGGATGCGAAACGAAGTCTCCCCCGAACAGCTTGGGGAACAGCCGCACCAAAGTGCCGCGGGAGACCGGATCGATGATCGTCACATCGAGAATCCCGTCCGCAGGATCTGCCTGTGGGCACAGGTGGACCCCACCACCAACCCAACCTGCATTGCCCACTGCCACCAGCAGTGCGGACCTTTCCATCAGTTCGCCGTCCACCACAAGGCGGTAGTCGACAGGCCCCAGCCCGGCCAGTTCGGTGAGTATGGCTGCCCCGTAGGAGAAGATACCCATGTTAAAGCGCGAATTGTTCACGCGGCGGTTCACCCGCGCATCGTAGCCTGAGGAGACGACGCTGCCGATGTAGCGACGATCCGCCCCGTCAGACATGATTCCTTGGGCAAGAGTCAGGTCGATGGTGCGGCGTCGCCCAGCGATGATGGCTTCCACGGCATCGCGCATATGACGCGGAATACCAACCCCCCGCGCGAAGTCGTCACCCGTCCCGGCCGGGATGATACCCAAGCACACGTCGGTGTCAGCACAGGCGTTGGCTCCCAGGCTCGCCATGCCATCGCCGCCCATCACGAGTAGAACATCCTCAGTTCGCCGCTCCAACACCGAGGAAGCGACGGCGCGGAAGGCCTGAACTCGCGCCGATTCGTAGTCGGTAGTGCGGATGACCTTGATCGCGCTTCCCGGCATCCCCGAGCGCAGGCACGCGAGAACCCTCGGCAGGGCGCGAGCAGCTCGACCATTGCCGGATCGGGGATTGACCACCAACGTGACCATGCGATCCATGATCGGGACTCTACCTGCGCATGTCCGCCGACGGTGATTCTTGGCCCGGTACCGTTGTGTCTGTGCCGAGACGTGAACCAGTGAACGTGTGTGACCTCGAAGTCCTGACCGTGACGCCAACATCGGCGACGATCACTTGGACGACCCGCTCCACTTGGTGTGGGCCGGTGCCCTATCCCCTCGAGACAGACACACAGTTGTGGTGTTCTGCTTCCGGTGCCCCGTTACGGCTGGTCCACGACGATCCGACCCCGACCGCCCATCACCGAGTCCATCTGACGGGACTCGAGCCGGGATGCAGCTATCGCTTCCGGGCCGTTTCTGCGGGCGTCGAAGCCCGCCCCAGCCTGCGTCCCACGCGTTCGCCGACCGCACCAGAAGCCAGATCACAGTTCACCACCTTGGTCCCTCCGCCCGGACGGCTGCTAACCACCATCGCGGTGACCAACGACATCCACATCGGGGAGCACCGCCAAGGCATCGTGCTCGGCCCGCTACCCACTTCAGTGGCTCCGACCGCGCAGCAGTGTGACTACCCACAGATGATGGTCGGGGCCACGCTCCAGGAACTGCATGCCGCTGGCTACCCGGTGCTGGTAGTCAACGGGGACATTACCTACGGCAACCGCCCCGAAGAGGTGGCAACCGCGAAGCAGTTACTGGATTCCTATGGTGTTGCCGGGACCGATTGGCTCGCAACCCGGGGCAACCACGATCATCCGGGCCGGACCGATCCCTTCGGCGAGACCTTTTGTCCCTACCAGAGTCTCCAGAGTTTGCAGGATTCCAGCGGGTTGCGGATCTTGGGCATCGATTCCACAAAGGGTTCGGGAGGTGGGTGGATCCGCGATGATCAATACGAGCAGATCCGCTCGGTACTTCTCGCAGATCCAGATCGCCCGACCTTGGTGACCAGCCATCATCCGGCAACCAATCACGCAGCCTGGTCTTCACCGTCGGGCCCGGGGTTCATGCTGCGCAGCCGGGATCGTATCCGTCTGCAGTCCCTGGAACATTCCGCGCAGGGCGTCTTTGCCCATGTCACAGGGCATACACATCGGATGAAAGTGAACCGCCGAGATATCGGTGACCGGGTGCATCATTGGGAGAACGCGGCCTGCGCGGCCTATCCCGGCGGGTACACCCTGGTCCAAGTGCACGAGGGCGGTTTCATGGTCAATTTCCATCGTCCCGACGATGACCGGGTACGCGAGTGGATGTTCCGTTCCCGTTGGCAATCGCTGTCAGTCGGAGCGCATATTATGCTGGGCAGTGTGCATGATCGCAACCACGTCGTATTGGCCGACATGTCCGGTCTGCACCCTGCTGGATCTGCCTGAGCGGGCATTGAAGCTGACAGCGACCAGAATTTCGCTTACACTTCTATAAATTCTTCCAATGCCGCATCTGGTTCATTAGCAATCGCCAATCATGCATTTCGCATCCTGCCCCAGCAGTTCAAGACACACACTTTGTCCTCCACAGCCACCGCAGAAATGATCTCAAGGTATACCCCTCATAGAAGATGTTCATCCTGGTTGTTACCATGATGCTGGGTATCCTGAGTATCACACCGAAACAGAACAAGAAGCGCAGTCGAGCATATCTTGACGGGGTTCAGTTCATTCGGGTCTCACAAGCCCTTCTGGGACCTCTCGCACCAAGCACATCGGGGCTTCCGGATCAGAATCGAATTTTTTCCGATGCGCGCCGATGACCGAGGCCACCGGTACTCGCCATCAGGACGACGGCTCCCCGATCTGCTGGGCAGCGAGTAGTTTCAGCTGGGCCAGGGCGACCATACCCGCCGAGGAGGTCCGCAGCACCCCATTGCCAAGCCTGATGATGTGTGCCCCGGCATCGATAAATCGCTCGATCTCCACGAGGCTGATACCACCCTCGAGGCCAACAACCACGGCGATGCGCCCTGATTTCGGAAGCTCCAGACCGGCCAGGGTCTTTACCGCATCCTGATGGGCCACGAGAATCATGTCGTGGTCGTGGAGCACCTCGATGATGTCGGTAGATGCGAACCTGATTCTGGGAACAGTGAACCTCCGGGATTGTTTAGTGGATTCCCTGGCGGTTGCGCTCCACTTGGCAATGCCCCTGGCTACCTTGCCGTCCCATCGAGACACTGAACGTTCCGCCTGCCAAGCGATGATCTCGTCGGCGCCGAGCTCGGTCAGCGCCTCAACAGCGACATCAGCACGCTCCCCCTTCGCCAGCCCCTGCACCGCGGTCCAGTGATGAGGACCGTTGCTGGCTGCGAGCAGCTTCTTGCCCCGCACCCGCGACCCGTGATCTGTCCACCTCAATGGCCTCGCCGCGGATCGCGTGACCTTGGCCATCCATCGGCCACCATGAGTCGCTCCCCGGGGCTGGTCCATTTGACCGTCGCCGCATGCCTGCCCTCATCCCCGGTGATCTCCACCACGGCACCATCGAGCCTGGCAAGGTAGAGAGCATCGGTCATCAGCTAAAGGCTTCCTTCAACCGGTCGAAAAATCCTTTGCTCTCCGAACGATTGGCAATTTCGGGGCCAGCCTCACCGCGCATCTGCGCGAACTGGGAAAGCAACTCACGTTGGCTCTGATCGAGTTTCGTCGGGGTTTCCACAACGAGGGTAACTCCCAGATCGCCCCGCGCGGTTTCTCCACGATGATTGGGACGCAGCGAGGGAACACCGTGGCCGGACACGACCAGCCTGGTGCCGGACTGGGTTCCGGAAGGCACCTGGAGATGCACGGTCTGCCGATCGGGTGGGCACCCTTCCACCTCAGATTCCAAGGTTGGAATGTCCACCTCAGTACCCAAGGCTGCAAGAGCCATCGGCAGCCGCACGACCATCTCCAGATTTGCCCGGTCCCGGGTGTACACGTCGTGGGGCTTCACCTGGATCTCCACATACAAGTCGCCAGCCGGTCCACCACCGGGCCCGACCTCGGCTTGGGACTGTAGATGGACTCGGTTCCCGGTGTCTACCCCGCCGGGTATCTGCACGTTAATGGTCCGCCGCTTGGACACCCTGCCCTGACCCGAGCAGTCGATGCACGGTTCGGCGATGACATTCCCGAAGCCTTGGCATGCTGGGCAGGCCTGCACTGTGCGAATATCCCCCAGGATAGAGCGCTGGGTGGTGGTGACCTCACCGCGCCCTTGGCACTGGGTGCAGGGCACCGGCTCCGCGCCGTTGGCTGCCCCCTTTCCCTGGCAACCCGAGCACACCACGTGGGTGTCGAATTCGACCAGTTTGGTTACCCCGAAGACGGCTTCCGAGAGACTCAACCTGGTACGGATCAACTGATCCTGTCCACGACGTACCCGGGACTTCGGTCCCCGGGTTCCTCCGGCCCCACCGAACATCGCGCCAAACAGGTCACCAAGGTCAAAACCTTGCTGAGCGAAGCTCCCGAAACCGCCCATGCCACCGAAGGGGTCGCTGCCGCCGGGGCCCATCGGATCTCCACCGCGGTCGAAAACGGCCCGCTTGTTAGGATCGGACAGCACCTCGTAGGCCTCGTTGACCGCCTTGAACTTTTCCTCGGCCTTCGGGTCATTGGAGACATCGGGGTGCACTGTACGTGCCGCCTTGCGATACGCCTTCTTGATCTGTTCGGCATCCGCATCCCGGGGAACCCCCAGGATCTCGTAGTAATCATCAGCCATGTGGTGTTCAGCTCATCCTTCTGCCAGATACTTCCCGACGTAGCGGGCCACGGCGCGTACCGCCGCGATGGTGGAGGGGTAGTCCATGTGGGTTGGCCCGACGACGCCCATGGAGGCCCATCTCTCGTCAGGGCCATAGCTGGATGCAACCAAGGAGGTCGTGTGTAGCGGTTGGTAGGGATTCTCCACGCCGATGCGCACAGAGACATCGCCAGGTTGATCAGTTGCGGCCTCACCAAGCAGTTTCAGCAACACGACCTGCTCCTCAAGAGCTTCTAGGACCGAGCGGATAGCGGTCTCGTATGCGGCCCCATAGCGGATCAGGTTGGGCACCCCCGCGACGACTACTTCGGTCGAGGGATCAGTAATGAGCATGGCCGAGACGACCTCAAGAATGTGACGGCCGCGTAATGGATCCCTCATGGAGTTCGGATCGACAGTACCGAGGGTAGCCAACCCCAATTCAGGGGTCATTCCGACGATCTCCGCGTTAAGCCTGTCCCGCCACCAAGTCAGTTCCTCGTCATCATGGGCCTCCAGAATGAACTGACGCTGATCGACCCGGCCCATAGAATCGATCACGATGACCATCACCCGGTCGACCGACAATGAAACCAGTTCGATGTGCCGGATGGTGGCCGAACGGGTCACCGGGTACTGGACGATGGCCACCTGGCGGGTCAACTGGGCCAGCATCCGCACCGTGCGGTGGATGATGTCGTCCAGATCATCAGCATCGGTGAGGAATGTCGAGATCGCCTTCTTCTCTGCTCCGGATAATGGCTTGATAGCCGTGAGACGGTCAACGAACAGGCGGTACCCCTTGTCGGTCGGGATTCTCCCGGCCGATGTGTGGGGTTGGACCAAGTATCCTTCCTCCTCCAGCACTGCCATGTCGTTGCGAATAGTGGCCGGGGAGACATCAAGGCCATGACGTTCGACTAAGGCTTTGGAGCCCACGGGCTCCCTGGTGGCAACGTAATCGGTGACGATGGCCTTGAGGACCTCCAGCTTCCGGTTGTCCACGGCATCCTCCTCACCCAGCTGGCACTCATGATCAACGAGTGCCAATGCTAGCGCGGATGATGAAACGCATGCATATCCGCAGAGCCGATCAGTCGAGGCGATCAGGCAAAGCTATCCGGGTCAGGTCGTATTTCACGACCAGCGATCGTGCAAGTTCCTCCGTGACTGCACCGACGATGGGAGTCCGGACATCGGTAGCTGGACGATAGAGTCTGCCGTTCACCTCGTACATCGCCCCGCCGATCTCCTGCAACATCAACGAACCAGGCAGATGGTCCCACGGCATGGGTCGCAGATAGGTGAGGGCATCGAATTCCCCGTTGATCACTGACCAGTAGTCGAAACCAGCACAGGAATTGGTGCGCACGGGATGAATCCCCTCCCCTAGATCGAAATCGCTCCAGGAGCGCCGGGACCCCGCAGCAAAGGCCGGGTACCCGGGCAGCCGACCACTCATGCGCTGACCGTTAACCCATAGACCCTGGCCACGCTCGGCAACCAAGGCACGGCTAGAACGAGGTTGCCATATCCATGAGCGGATCACCGATCCATCCCTGGTCTCTGCGACCATCACGGCGTGGCGGTCATCGCCCCTCACAAAATTCGATGTGCCATCGATGGGATCGATCGTGAAACCGTGGTCAGCTTGCTGGAAATGAGCGATGATGCCCGGGTCGCTGTAGGCAGCTTCTTCCCCCACGATCACCGCATCTGGATAGGCAGCCGAGATGACTTCGGTGATCATCGCCTCCGCCTCGCGGTCAGCGACAGTCACGTAATCTCCCGGGTGTTTCTCATCCACCTGGTCGTCAACGAGTGTGCGGAACCGCGGGTTGATGACGCATTCGGCGACCCGCTGCAACAGTTCGAGCATCTCGTCGGTGGTCATGACCCCAATTGTTCCAGTTCCGGGGGTTATTCACTCCACTGGCCAATGGCTGAACAACGGCGAGGTCGACGATGCAGCCGCCAGAACGACGATGGACCAGGGTTCCACCGAGTACTGACCGGTGATCACGTTGCTATCGGCAGGGTTCCAGCAGTTGTTGTGGCACTCGGCCCAGCCAGCGGTGTCGACCAGCCGGTGCCAGGAGAGCTCCGACCCGGCCTCGTGGTCCGGCCCGGGCACCTTGAAGGTGAGCGGTGACACATCCATGTTGATGAACATGAGGTAATCGGTTCCCCCAACGCCTGCACCATTGAGCAGCACGGTGAGACAACGGTCCGTGGGCCCGGGCATGCCGTTGAGATCAGGCCGATAGTAGAAGAAAGTCACGTTGTCGGAGCCGAGTTTCTCATCCCCCCATGATTTCTGCCGCAAAGTGGGGTCGAGTTCGCGCAGCTGGGTGATGTAGCGCGCGAACCGGAACATCGGGCTGACCCCGCTCGGGGCATCCATCTGCCCGACGACGTCGTAGTAGGCAGCATCTTCGGGACGCCAAGGATCCACTGGAAGACGCGTTGGAGCATTCGAGGCGGCCTGCGCCCAGTTGTTCCAGATACCCACCGTGTTGAGATTCCATGGGTTGTTATTCCCATTCTGGGTGCGCCCATACTCGTCACCGCTCACGATCATCGGTACTCCACGCGACATCATCGTGACCAAGTAGTTGTTGCGCCACCTCGTCCGGCGCAGGCCATGATCGCCACCGGAATCCCACGAGGTGTTCTGGTCGGCCCCGCCGTCGGAAGGTCCGAAGGGGAAGGGTTGAGAGTTCTCCTTGAAATTGAAGGAGACAAGGTCGAACATGGTGAACCCGTCGTGGGCTGTCATGAAATTGATCGACTTCTGCGGGCCGCCGTTGTCATTGAAATGCAACCAGTCACCATTGAACAGGTCCATGAAGGCGCGGGTGTTGCCATCACCCTTGAGGAAGTGGCGCATGGCATCGCGGAACCGTCCGTTCCATTCCCCCCAGCCGGAGGGGAAATTGCCTACCTCGTAGCCCCACAGGTCCCAGGCCTCCGCGATGACCTCGATGTTGCGGTCCTTGGCCAGGTCGGCCACCTCGCGCAGCAGCGGATGGGCATTGAAAAAGCGACGGCGGCCGCCCCAGTCATCCTTGTCAGAGGCTGCCGGGAAACGACCCAGGACGGTCGCCAAGTCGAATCGGAACCCATCCACCCCCATCACGTCGTGCCAGTACATGAGCGAGTCCATGACCAAATCGCAGGTGACCCTTTGGGAAAAATTCGTCTGGTTTGTCGATCCTGTCGCCCCGTCAATGATTCTTCCATCCGGGGACAGATCGTAGTAGTGGGTAGTAGCAAATCCACCGAAGGAGACGAAGGCCACAGTGTCGGGGTCACCGTCCCAGTTGCCGCCCTCAGCCGTGTGGTTGTAGACGACATCAAGATAGACCTCGATCCCGTGCTCGTGGAAGGTACGGACCATCTGCTTGAACTCGCGGGTGGGACCCCCAGGCGACTTGTCATAGGCATAGTCCCGGTTGGGTGCGAAGAAACCAATGGTCTGGTAACCCCAGTTGTTCGTCGTCCCGTTGTGGTCGCCCACCTGGTCGGAGTCGGTCTCGTGGACGGGCAGCAATTCCAGCGCGGTGAATCCCATCCCCTTCAGATAAGGCGCCAAGTAGGCGGCACCGGCATAGGTGCCGCGCAGATGCATGGGAACGTTTTCGACCTTGTCGTAGAACTTCTCATCAGCCAAGATGTCCCCCAACCGCGAGGCGCTCGGGTGCATGGTGAGGTTCTTGAGATGCCCCTCGTAGATGATGCTGTCTTTCGCCGCGCGCTCCGGGTTTTCACCGGTGTCGGTGGTGTCGCAAACTATGACACCCTTGGGCGCGAAACGGCCGGAATCGACGCTGCGCCGTGGTAGGCCCTGGTAATCCCCGCCACCGGTCGCGAAAACACCCCGATCTGCGCCGACGGCCGTGATGCGCGGTGACAGTGGGACGTGGGAAACTTCCCGGGCATAGGGGTCGAGCAATACCTTGTTTGGGTTGAAGAAATTGCCCTCGGTGTCCCGGTCAGTCAGGAAGCCCTCAAGGGAACCCGGCACCCAGTCTTCGTCTATCTCCCAGTTGCTGCCCCAACAGCGGTAGCCGTAGAAGGCCCCCGGCTTCAGACCGGACAACTGGGCCCGCCAACTCCCGTCCTGGGATTTGACGGTGTCGAAACGATGCGAGGCATCGGCACCGATATCGGCGGGATAGATCTCTAGCACGACTCGCGTCGCCGCCGGCGCATAGACGGCGAAGGAGGTGAGTCCGCTGTCCGGGTCATGGGTTGCTCCGAGCCCCCAGCCTCCGACGGCCCATACCTCCGGTGCGTAGGCCTTGACCGGGCCGTCACCGTCATTGATCACTGCCGCGGGATGCACGGACATGATGGTCTTCTCCTTCTCACGTGGCGGTCAGGACTCCAGGTCCGGGTCGATGTCTGCCCAGTGGTCCTGGGTCACGAAATCGATCAACTTCTCCACTTCGCGGGTGAAGTCTGGATCAAGGTCCTTGAAAGTGTTGACTTTGGACAGGAAATACCGCCAAGCACGCGCGATGTCGGCTCGGTCACTGTGGGGCATACCCAGCGCGGCCAGAGTGCCCTTCTTGAAGTCAATTTCCCGAGGGACTGCGGGCCAGGCCCTGATGCCGATGCTCTCTGGACGAATGGCCTGCCAGATGTCGACGAACCGGTGACCGGAGATCTGCACCATCTCCCCATAACCACCCTTGGCCACCTCACCAGCGATGTACTGTTCCTTCGAGCCGGAGATGAGATGGTCGACGAGCACACCGAGTCGCCGCCCACGCTCCGGGCGGAACTCCGCGACGATTCCAACGAGATCATCAATGCCACCGAGGTATTCGACGACGACCCCGACATGCCTGAGATCCGAACCCCACACCTTCTCGACGAGTTCCGCGTCGTGTCGTCCCTCGACGTAGATCCGCGACGGCAGTGCGGTCCTGGCCCGAGTCCGCCCGGTGTCCCTAGCACCGGAAGGGGTGCGCTGGGTGGTGACCGCACCGCGTCCTGCGGTGGTGGCCCCGGTACGTGGGGGCACGCACAATTTGACCGGTTTCCCGTCGAGCCACCAACCCGGGCCTACCGGGAAGGAGCGGCGATGTCCGCCCCGGTCCTCCATGATGACCAGCCCGTTCTCCCATCCCATGATTTCCCCCACGTATCCCGTGGTGGGATCCTCCACAACCATGCCGATCTCCATAGGCACGTCGGTGGTGCGGGGCCGCTGATTGCATTGCGCCCCCGGATCGAGGACGTCGTGGCCATATCTGTCGCTCATCATTGCGAGGTTACCCCAGCAAGGGCCGCAATGCTCCTGCCACTCCATCAGTCGAGGAGATCGCGAACGACAGCATCGGCCAACAGTCGTCCGGCAAGGGTAAGCACCACACGCTGGTCGTCGGCAACAATGAGGCCACGAGCAACAAGATCGTCTAACCGCGCCCATTCGGAGGCCGTCAGCATCTCCGGGGTCAGCCCGTCAATGGTTCTGATCCCGAGGAACAGGTGCTCGAGTCTCCGTTCTTGCGCAGAGAGTGTTTCCCTTGCCTCGGCGGGCGCCTTTCCCGCATTCAAGAGAGCCGCGTATCGCGCCGGATGCCTCACATTCCACCACCGCACCCCACCGATATGAGAGTGGGCGCCCGGCCCGGCCCCCCACCAGTTGTAGCCGCGCCAGTAGCCGAGATTGTGCCGGGAGACCGACGACTGCCCCAGCGCCCAGTTGGATATCTCATAGTTAAGGTATCCGCTAGCCACCAACCGTTCCTCAGCCATCAGGTAGCGGTCGGCCTGCACATCCGGGTCCACGTCGGGAAGCTCTCCGGACGCGACCCGGCGTCCCATCGCGGTACCGGGTTCCACCGTGAGGGCATAGGCGGACACATGAGCCGGGTGCATCGCAACGACCGCTTCCAGGGAGGCCATCCAATCTTCGTCCGACTCCCCCGGCGTGCCGTACATGAGGTCCAGGCTGATCTGGTCGAAACCGGCACGACGCGCCCAGTCGACGACCTCTTCCACCCGCCCCGGGGTGTGCATCCGGTCGAGCACAGCTAGGACTTGCTCATCAGCCGACTGCATGCCGACCGACAACCGGTTGATTCCCCCTGCCCGTAGTGCCTCGAGTTCCGCCATCCCGATGGTTTCGGGATTCGCCTCGGTGGTGACCTCTGCATCAGGGAGCAGGCCGAATGTCTCACACAGATGCCCAATGATCCCGGTCAGGACCCGAGGCGGTACCAGGGTCGGAGTTCCCCCACCGAAGAAGACAGTCGACACCGGAACATCGCGATCACCCAGAACCTTTCGGGCAAGGTCGATCTCCCGGTGGATAGCGATCTCCCAGGCATCCGGTTGCCCCGCCGCAGGCATAGCCGACGCCAGATAGGTATTGAAGTCGCAGTAGCCACAGCGCACTCGGCAGTAGGGAACGTGGATGTACCACCCGAACGGCTGGGCGGGCAGTTCCTCAAGGGCCGATGCCGGCAACGCACCATCGGCTGGAGCAGGTTCTGCATCAGGTTGTCTAGCCATGGCCGGAACTTACGTCATTTTTTCCTAGGTCAAACATGTGAAAAATCTTCCGTAAACCTTTCCCTTTGATTAGCCTGTCCTCATGAGCAAGCACACTGTTCAAGAAAGCGTCGTCTCCCTCGGCCTCAATGAGGAACTGCCCATTGTGGAGGGTTCCACAACCTCCCGCACCCTGCTCGACAACCCGCTGCTGCGCGTAGTGATGTTCACTTTCGACACCGGACAGCTCCTCACCACCCACTCCTCACCACGAGCAGTCGTGGTGACCATACTGGAGGGCCAGATGGAATTCGTCCTCGACGGCGAACCGCACCTCATGGATGCCGGAGATGTCCTCTACATGGCCCCCGATGCCCCGCATGCCTTGACAGCCAAAAGCCCCTGCCGCATGCAATTGGTCATGGTGGATCCCCAGCAATGATTGCTCTCCCCATGCACCCGGCGGCCACCGAGATCGACACCTCGCAGCCGTGCAAACCGTCACTGCGTCTGAGTGGGCTACACCTAGAACGGCGCGGTATCACCCTGCTGCGTGACCTGGACCTTGAGTTGCGTCCGGGCGAGATCCTGGTGGTCACGGGCGCTTCGGGAACCGGCAAAACCACCTTGTTGAAGGCGATCGCGGGAATTGCTCCCGTGAGCGCTGGAAAGATCGACCACGATCCTCGAATCGGCTACGTCTTCCAGGAACCACGACTGCTGCCTTGGTACACCGCTCACCGCAATGTGGCGCTGATGGCCGCCGACGAGGTGACTGGATGGTTCGATGCCGATGAGTGGTTGGATCGGGTGGGACTGGCAGACGCTAAGAACTTGTACCCAGCTCAGCTGTCGGGTGGTATGCGGCAGCGGGTCTCAATGGCCCGGGCCATGGTCACCCATCCTCGGCTCTTACTGGTCGATGAGCCCTTCGCATCCCTCGACCGGGCGCTGGCTGACGAGTTACGCACCCACCTGCTCGCGTTGGTGCACGCCGGATCCATCGCGACGGTGTGGGTTACCCACGATTCGCGTGATGCAGCCATCGGCGACCACTGCCTGCATCTCCTTGGTCACGACGGCGCCTGGACACTGGGCTAAGGCACCATGATCCGAACAACCCGCCGGGCTTCAACGCCCGTCCGCTTGATCGTGATGATCCTCGGGCTGCTGACTGCGATTACGGCTTGGTGGTGGGTGGCATCATCCCAACCCGCGTATGTTCTGCCCGGCCCCGCCGATACCTGGTCGGCCGTGGTAAGTCAGGCCCGCGAAGGTCATCTGTGGGGGCCGCTCGCGACCACGCTGTTACGCACCGTGATAGGCATGGCCATTGCCATTGTGGTCGGGCTGGCGTGGGGCGCGGTCTGCGCAGTCGAGCGATGGGTCGATCTATTCACCAAATCGTGGCTGTCTCTCCTGATGGCCGTTCCGCCGATTGTCATCGTGGTCATCGGCATGTTGGGCTTTGGCCCTGATGCCAAGGTCGTGGTCCTGGTCATCGTCTTGGTCACGATTCCCCTGCTCACCACCACGTGCCGCGATGCGATCGCCGGGGTGGATCTGGACCTGCTGGAAATGGCCCATGTCTTCGGCCGGTCCTCAATGTGGCGGTGGTGTCACGTGATCGTTCCCTCGGTCGCACCACCAGTGCTGTCGGCTATCACAGTGGCGGCCGGACAGTCGATACGCATCGCAGTCATGGCTGAGCTTCTCGTCACATCCACCGGGCTCGGCGCCCAGATGCAGCGAGCCAGAGTCAATCTGGACACCGCCGATGTCTTCGCCCAGGCCGTCGTCCTGGCATTGGTGGCTCTGGGGATCGATGCCATCGTGCTTACCCCGCTGCGCAATCGAATGGCCCGTATGGGCTCCAACTCCTCAACAACGAAAGGCATGCAATGACCGAAGAGGAAAACACTGCAACAGGCCCCCGCACCGCGGAAGAACACCGGGCTCCTGGCCACTGGTTGCTGGCTCGGATGGGAAAGAAGGTGCTGCGTCCCGGTGGCATTGAACTGACCCGCCGCATGTTGTCGCGGCTAGCCCCGCAGAGCCAGGACAGAATCGTCGAGCTGGGACCCGGTATCGGACGCACCGCCCAGATCCTGGTTTCCGGACCCCACGCCAGTTACACCGGGATTGAACCCAATCCCGAGGCACGGGAACAGATCAGGAGCATTCTGGCCGGGCATCATAATGCGATCGTCGTGGAGGGTGACGCCCAAACCACCGGGCAACCCGATGACTCAGCTACGGTTCTCGTGTCCGAGGCTATGCTCACCATGCAGTCCGAGCAGGACAAGGCAGCGATCGCCGCGGAGGTGTTCCGGGTACTGGCCCCCGGCGGACGATGGGGCATCCATGAGATGTCCCTTCGCCCCGACGACGTCGACCCAAAGGTGGCGACCGATGTCAGCAAGGCATTGTCGCGAACCATCAAGGTGGGGGCCCGCCCGCTGACGACGGCAGGATGGACGAAAGTGTTCACCGATGCTGGTTTCGAGATCGACTGGGTAGACCACAATGACATGCGGTTAGTCGAGCCAAGTCGGATCATCGCCGACGAGGGCCTGATCGGGGCCTTGAAGTTCTTCAACAATGTGCGCCGCAATCCTGCAGCCAGGGAACGGATCCTCGCCATGCGCAAGGTCTTCCGAACCCATCAGGACCATATCGCAGCCGTGGCGATGGTGCTGCGCAAGCCCAATAGCATCCAGGAGGACAAGTGAAACTCTCCCGCCGCCATCTACTCACCCTGGCCAGCTTGGCAACCGCATCCGGAATGGTCGCATGCTCTGCTTCCGGCTCCGGTAAGGGCTCCTCCGCGCCTGGATCCGATCGTGGCACGCCCAGCCCGATGGAGGTCTTGCGCACCTGGATTCCCAGTACTCTGGCCTTCGCTGCTCCGATGGTGGGCTTTGGCAGGCAGTTGGAGGCCAACGGCATGGTTGGCAAGGTTGACGTGCAGACATGGGCCTCTGTGGACGTGTTAACCTCCCTGCTGGTCAACGGCGAGGCTGACGTGGCCGCCACGCCCTCTTATGTCTCGGCAAATCTGTACAACAAGGGTGCCGATCTCAGGCTGGCCGCGATCACAGTGTGGGGCATGCTGTATCTGCTCGGTCCATCAGAGGTGACGGAGACTGACGATCTGGGTGTCCTCAGAGGAAAGCGTGTCGGTGTACCGATGCCGAACAACATGCCGGATCTGGTGTTCCGCTACCTTCTCAAGGAACAATCTGTGCCGACCGATGAACTCGAGATCGTTCCATTCACCGAGCCCCAAGAATTACTCAACGCCTTCGTCCAGGGCGGAATCGAGTTTGCTGTTCTCTTGGAGCATCCGGCCACCGTGGCGATTGCCAAGGCGACCCAGGCGGGACGTCAAGTCACCCGAGTGGCAAATCTGCAGAAGGTATGGGCGAAGGTTACCGGGGGCGAAGCCCGCTTCCCGATGGCAGGCATTGCTGTATCTCAGCGGATCGCAACCGACACTTCCCTGCTTGGTGCCATCCTGAATGACCTGGGCTCGGCCGTCGCCCAAGTGAACGCCGCCGAGGATGCGACAGTCACCAAAATCGCGGAAACCACACAAGTGGACGCGGGGATCGTCAAACAGGTGATCCCTCGTCTGCAACTCGAGATGGTTCCCGCCAACGATGCGAAGCAGGAACTCACTAACTTCTTCACTCGGTTGTCAACCCTTTCCCCAGACATCATCGGCGGCAAGTTGCCTGACGAAGAATTTTTCCTCGTTGACCCCCGCTGATCACTTCGCACAGGAGCACACCATGGAACCCACCTCATCCCATGAGAGTCTCGTCATCTCCGGTCTCGCCGCGAAGCTACCCACGGTCAAAGACTCCACCCTGTCCCGGCTGGTCGTGGAGAATCCGACTGCCCGGGTAGTTGTGTTCAGCTTCGATCAGGGACAGGAGCTGACCGATCATGCCGAACCGACCCCAGAGATCTGGACCGTTCTCGATGGTCAGGTCAGTTTCACCGTTGATGGCCGTCGAACCGAGTTGGTAGCAGGTGACGTGGTTTATCTCGCCCCCGGTGCCCGTCGAACGGTGGTGGCGACGACTTCAGCCAGGGTCCAGCACGTGGTGCTTCCCGGCTAACCGGACCGATCGACCTCGGTGGGTGGGCTGAATCGGCCACCCACCGAGGTCAGCGGTTCAGTTTCTTTTCCTCGGCCCTTCACCTGTGGACAGGGCAGCGACAAAGGCCTCTTGGGGAACTTCGACGCGCCCGACCATCTTCATCCGCTTCTTGCCTTCCTTCTGTTTTTCCAGAAGCTTGCGCTTACGGGTGATGTCACCGCCGTAGCACTTGGCCAGGACATCCTTGCGAATGGCCCTGATCGTCTCCCGTGCGATGACCCGAGAACCAACCGCAGCCTGAACCGGCACCTCGAACTGTTGACGGGGAATGAGTTCCTTGAGCTTGGCGGTCATCGCCACCCCGTATTGGTAGGCCTTGTCTTTGTGGACGATAGCGCTGAAAGCATCGACCGGTTCCCCGTTCAGCAGGATGTCCACCTTGACCAGATCCGCCGACTGCGCACCCGCCTCGTCATAGTCGAGGGATGCGTATCCCTTGGTGCGTGATTTGAGGGCGTCGAAGAAGTCGAAGACGATCTCAGCGAGAGGAAGCTCGTAGCGCATCTCCACACGATCCTCGGAAAGGTAGTCCATCCCCTTCTGGATTCCCCTGCGATTCTGACACAGTTCCATCACCACCCCGATGAACTCGGCCGGGGTGAGAATCGTGCCCTTGACCATCGGCTCGTACACCTCGGCCACCTTGCCATCGGGGAACTCGGAGGGGTTCGTCACATGGTGCTCGCTACCATCCTCCATGACGATGGTGTAGTTGACATTGGGTGCGGTGGAGATCAGATCCAAGTTGAACTCCCGTTCAAGGCGTTCTCGGACGATCTCCATGTGCAGCAGTCCGAGGAAGCCGACCCGGAAACCGAAACCGAGGGCCGCGGAGGTCTCCGGTTCAAAGGTGAGCGCCGCATCGTTGAGTTGTAGCTTTTCCAAGGCCTCCCGCAGCGCGGGGAAATCATTACCGTCGATCGGGAAAACCCCGGCGAAGACCATGGGGTTGGGGTTACGGTATCCGGCAAGCATCTGTTCGGCAGGAAGCCGGGAAAGGGTCACGGTGTCGCCCACTCGAGACTGGCGGACATCCTTTACACCAGTAATCAGGTAGCCAACCTCACCGACGCCCAGGCCCGCCGATTTCACTGGTTCGGGCGAGATCACGCCAACCTCAAGGGCCTCGTGCGTGGCATTGGTGGACATCATGGTGATCCGGTCACGGTGGCTGATTCTCCCGTCAACCACCCGAATATAGGTGACGACGCCCCGGAAGACGTCATAGACCGAGTCAAAGATTAATGCTCGCGTGGGCGCGTCGGTCTCTCCCACGGGTGGCGGCATCTGAGTGACGATCTCGTCAAGCAGACCGTTCACCCCTTCCCCTGTCTTGGCACTCACCCGCAGTACCTCGCCGGGATTACAACCGATGATCGAGGCAAGTTCTTTGGCAAATTTGTCGGGCTGGGCGCCAGGAAGGTCGATCTTGTTGAGTACTGGGATGATCGTCAGATCGGCTTCCAACGCAAGGTAGAGATTCGCCAGGGTCTGGGCTTCGATGCCCTGGGCCGCATCGACGAGGAGCAGCGCGCCCTCACAGGCTTCCAGGGAGCGACTCACCTCGTAGGTGAAGTCTACGTGTCCCGGCGTGTCGATCATGTTGAGTACGTACTGCTTGCCCGCATGACTCCACGGCATGCGGACTGCTTGGGACTTGATGGTGATGCCCCGCTCTCGTTCGATGTCCATCCGGTCCAAGTACTGGGCCCGCATGGCACGCTCATCGACGACGCCGGTGAGTTGAAGCATCCGGTCGGCCAAGGTCGATTTGCCATGGTCGATGTGGGCGATGATGCTGAAATTTCGGATCAGCGCCGGATCGGTCCGGCCGGGTTGTGGAGCGGTCATCAACACTTTCCAAGTTCGGGTGGCCAGCGGACATCGAAACATTCGTCAACCGCTGGGTTCAGTCACTCAATCATCCCATGAACCGCGCCATGACCGCGAAGTGCTCACCCGCCCAATCAGTCACGCCGACCCAACCAGCTACCGCCGAACAGGGCCGCGCCGAGCCCGATCAACCCGCAGCCGGCCCATTTGGCGATCTGCCCCAGCAGCCACCATCCGTAGGCGTTGAGCAGCATGCCCCGAATCGAGTTGCCCATGAAAAAATTCTCGGCACGCAGCTCGTGGAGGGATTTGATCCGTCTGGCCAGTGAGTAGTCCGATTCTGGATCATTGATTTCGGCCCTTGCTAAGGCATTGACCTCCCCGGGGCCAAGCTCCGGGTTGTCCCGACGTACCTCGTCGCGCAGTTCGAGGGTCAATTCCTGAGCGAAATCCCCTACCCCGGCATAGGTGGCCTTGTCCCTGGGCACGCCGGCCTTTTCAGCCGCGAAGATCATGTGCGACAGCACGTAGTGGTCTGCGTAAATCCTCGCCTGGTCGCCGCTGGACAGGGTCACCCCAGCATGGGGCCTGAGACGGGTGGCATCCTGTTCACTGACCAGTCCGATGCCCACTTCACGCTCAATGTCCTCTGCACCGGGCATGGTGATCTCCTCGGAGCGCAGTTGTCCGGCGACGAAATGCTCCGCGAATTTGCCACCAACAATGGCAGCTGCACCGACTATGGGGAACACGACACCGAACACCCGAGCCATTGCTCGATACCCCTGCTGCACCATGGTCCTCCGTCCGCCGGAATGCGTGATGCTCAGTCTACGGTCGACATCCTCACGCAGAACGCGCGCCTCACATTATCCGAGTATCTGTGCTTGCTGACGAGCCGGAACGCGTCCGGAGACATCGGCACATGAAGGTTAACCGATCCCTGTAATGACTGGGCCTAGACCCTGACCGATTCACTGAGGATGGGGAGGCCTATGGCAGGCCCGGTGACGGTCTAGTCCGGAGTTCCGAGCGATCCATATGACGCCCGGTCGCCCACGACCGGAGCCCGCCACCCATGGACTAGATTCGGGACATGGCATCCACAATCACCGCAATCGTGATCACCGTCTCGGATCGTTGCGCCGTCGGGCGGAGAACCGATGAGTCGGGGCCCCTGGCCGCACGCCTGTTGAGGGCCGCAGGTGTGGACGTCGTTGCTGTGGAGATAGTGCCCGATGACGTGGGCCTGATCCGTGGCTGCATCACCGGTGCCTCGGACCGGGTTGATCTGGTGTTCACCACGGGGGGAACTGGTGTCGGCCCCCGCGATGTGACCCCGGAGGCGACCGCACCTCTTCTGACCTGCGAGATTCCTGGGGTTGCCGATGCGATCCGCAGGGCCGGACTGCCCGGTGTCCCGGGAGCGATGCTTGGTCGCGGACTCGTCGGACTCACCAGCCGCGAGCCCGATGCCAGCCTGGTGGTGAACGCGCCCGGTTCGGTCGGGGGTGTAAAGGATGCAATCGCGACGCTGGTTCCGGTCCTCGGCCACATCCTCGAACAGCGCCGTGGCAGCGACCACTGAAACTTTCAATCCTCGTGCGGCCTGACCCAGTCCCCAGACCGTCCACCGGACTTCGCGACGATCTTCGCCTCACGGATCACCAGAGTCCGGTCGATCGACTTGAGCATGTCCACCAGGGTGAGGGCAGCCACCGTAACCGCGGTGAGGGCTTCCATCTCAACCCCTGTTCGATCCGCTGTGCGCACCGTGGACTGGACCCTGATTCCGTTCCCGAGCAGTTCCAGATCCACCTCGCATCCGTGAACCCCGATCACATGGGCCAATGGAATCAGTTCGGAAGCCCGTTTGGCTCCTTGGATCCCGGCGATGCGCGCCACCGCCATCACATCTCCCTTAGGAACCTCCCCTTGGCGCAAGACATCCAGCGTTGACTCGGCGCACCTTACCTCCGCCACTGCCGAAGCGCTGCGCACTGTTGGTTGCTTGCCCGTCACATCAACCATGTGAGCGCTGCCGTCACCTCTGATATGGGTCAACTCACCAACCACGGTTTCCTCCCCTCGTCCGGATGAATTCCAGTGCGTCTCCGATTCGCACACACTCGGTTCCTATCGGCACCATCACCAGCCCATCGGCACGGGGCAGGGACGCCACCAGGTGCGATTTTGAACCCAGACGATGAATGAGATGGACCACGGCACCGATCCGACGGACCGGGCACAGCTGCACCTTCCCGGACGGGGAACTCCATTCTTCCCCTGCCTCCACGGTCAGTGTCGCAGGGCTGCTGTGATCCTGCCTACCAGCCAGCATGGCGATCAATCCCGCAACGTACAGGTGAAAACTGGCGAAGACCCCGACCGGGTTCCCCGGCAGGCACACGACGGGCACGTCGATACCGCTCAGCCGCACCATACCGCCCCCCTGGGGCCCGCCCGGCTGCTGGGCGACGTGGTGGAACCTCACATCCTCGGACTCCAGGCCCTGCCGCACCACCTCGAAGGCACCCGCCGATATTCCCCCTGCGGTGATGACCAGATCCACCTGCGGCCACGCCGCTAGGGTGGATCTCAGGTGTCCAGGATTGTCGCCGACGCGCTCTGTCACCACCACCTCCGCCCCGGCAGCCATGGCCAGCCCCGCGAGCAAGACGGAATTTGAGTCGGGTATCTGACCCGCTACAGGGGTCTCCCCCGGGATGACCAGTTCCCGTCCGGTGGTCAGGATCCCGATCCGTGGCCTGCGGTGGACCGGTACCCGTGGAACGCCCACCGACACCAGGGCGGACACCGCCGCGGGCTCCAGGATTGTTCCGGAGGCAAGGACGAGGGATCCGACAGCGTGATCCTCACCTCGTTGACGAACGTTGGAGCCGATCACGGGGAACGGGGCTCGGATCGTAACCCAGCGAGGCGCCTCCGGAGCCCCGGGCAGGTGGTCGGTGTCCTCGACACGCACCACGGTGTCCGCACCCCTGGGGAGCAGGGCCCCGGTCATGATACGCAGTGCTCTACCAGGTTCTAGTAGGTGACTAGCGCAGTCTCCGGCCGGCACGTCGCCGCTAACCTCCAGTTGCACCGAGCAGCCGGGAGCCGACGACAGGTCGGCATGTCGGACGGCAAAGCCGTCCATCGCCGAATTCGTGAATGGTGGAGTGTCGAACCTAGCCTGGATATCCGCGGCAAGCACACAGCCCCAGCTCTCGGGATCCGACACATCGACCTCTATGGTCGAGGTCACCCGGATCAGTGATTCGAGGAATTCTCGATGTGTCTTTACCTGCCAACTGCTGGACATCACGAACCGCCCATGAAGGTCAGCGTCTCGTAGCGGTTGCGTCGAGCGTCACCGTAAAGGAGTTGCCCGATGAGTGGGGTACCGACACCGGTGATCAGCTTCACTGCCTCGGTCGCCATAGTGCATCCCGCCTGACCCACCACCGGTCCGAGCACTCCGACCTCGGTGCTCGTAGGAGTCTCACGAGGTGCTGGCTGTCTCGCATGGAGACCTCGTAAGCTTGTCACCGGCCATCCCTGTGGAGGATCGGACCAGAAATCCGACACCTGCCAGACCATGTCCACCACGGTGCCCCACACCAGCGGTTTGCCGGTGCGTTCGCACCAGTCACCGACCAAGTACTTGGTCGGGAAATTGTCGGAGCACTCAACGATCAGGTCCCATTCGTTCCGCTGCCCGTCCAGGATTTCGGAGGTGACCCTCCCGAGCTCAGTTACCCGCAGGTCAGGATCAAGTCGGAGCAAGTGTCGCCGTGCCGAGGCTGATTTCGCATCACCAACGTCACCATGACCGTGGAGCACCTGTCGGGCGAGATTGTTCACCTCCACCAAGTCGAAATCGGCGATCCCCAGTCGTCCGATCCCCGCCGCAGCCAGATAGAGCAGGACCGGAGAGCCCAAACCTCCCGCACCGACCACCAGTACCCTGGCAGCGTGCAACCTGGCCTGCCCCTCCACGCCAATGCCTGATACGAGCCAGTTGCGACGATGCCGTTGCCACGCGGTCTCAGCATCTGGACGAAGACCGACCGGTGTCCCCAGAGGAATCCTTGCTCCCGTCACAACCCAGACCACCTGCGGCTGTCATCGGATAAAATTTGGCATTTCCACACCGGAACCGATGTCTTGACCTCATCGACCAGGGACTGCACGGCCGCGAAGGCTTGCGCTCTGTGCTCGGCAGCCGCGGCCACGACCATGGCCACCTCACCGACCGTTAGCCGACCGACCCGGTGCCATGCCTCGATCGCATGCACCCCGTGGTCTTGCACGACCCGGTCGGCAATGTCCTTCATGATGGGACCCGCACTGGGATGAGCAGAGTAGTCGATGGCGATGACGTCGAGACCGGCGTCATGGTTGCGCACTACCCCGCAGAAGGTGACGACCGCCCCGCATCGGGGATTCTCGATGTTCGCGGTGATGGCAGCAGCGTCAAGTGGTGTCTCGACCACTGCGGTGCGCACGTGATTCGTCAATGCCGTCCTTTCTAGGCTGTCAGGGTGTGGCGAGTCGATGGTGATGACTCATCAGCCACCGGCGAAGGGGGGCAGCACCTCTACCGTCGAATCCGGCCCAAGTTCCCGGTCGCGTTCCGCCGGACGCTGGCCCACCAAGAAGGTGCTCACCGCGATAATCGGCTCCAGCGCAGGGTGCCGTTCCACCGCATCGGCAAGAACCTCGCCCAGACGATGACGGAACTCCGTCCGTTCGCTGGAGCAGCCTGCCGCATCGGCAGAGCCCCCGAAATATTTGATCGTGATCATAGTTTCCTCGTCTGCATCGACAGTTTTGGTCGACAGCAGGACCGTGCATCGCCGGGAATCTTTCTCGTCGGGTTCAAACCGTGTCTCCACCATGCCGCAGGCGGTGAGCTCGATCGCTTTCTCAACGAACCCCCGTCGCAGCGTGAGGGCCACGGAGCTCGGCACCTCACTGTCATCAAAGGGACAGGCGTTGAGCACGAATGCAGTGGTCACGCTGGGATGCGGAGATGCCCCCATGCCAAAAGTGGTGAAGAACATCCGGATCTTGTTCATGTGAGCATCGAGGTCGAACCCCAGTGCCGGGGCATGATGAGTCGGCACGTGCATCAATCCCAGTGCCCGGGTGGCCATCAAAGCACCGATCTGCTCGGCAGCCTCCGATCGATTGATCCCGGTCACGTGCAACCACTCGAAATAGCAGTCGGTCAGCATACGGATCATGCTGGTCGGCGAGAGAACCTGAGGTTCGGTGTTCGCCGCGTATCCCAGCGCAGGGCGCCCTCTGCCCTGGGATGGGAGCTTGACGCTCCTCACCAGGCCCATCTCGACCAAGGCGTCCAAGACTTCCCGGACACTGGAGGTGTGCAGCTCAGCCTCGCCCGCCAAGCCCGCCACCGTCACAGGCTCGGCATGACTCGCGATACGACGCAACAGGGAACTCTGGGAAGGAGTCAGCTGAGCCAGACGGTCAAACAGGGTGTCTAGATCCGGAGTACTCGGCATCGGGGGCGTATCTCCTTCCTGATCTGCCGTATCTTCCTCACCAGCCGCGTGGAACCGGCTGGGTCGCATCCGCCGGTCTGCGCGAGCGGTAGACGACATAGGGCCGGGTGAAGTATCCCACAGGAGCGGACACCACATGGACCAGTCTGGTGAACGGCCAGATGCAGAACAGCAGCATGCCCGCGATGATGTGCAGTTGGAAAACTAACGGCACACCTACCATCAACTCCGGTCTCGGGCTGAGCACCGGGATGGAACGGAACCAGACAGATATCGTCTCACGGTAGTTGTACCCGCCATCAGGCCCGAACACCTGCGTGGAGAAGGTCGCCACAGCACCCAGCAGGATCGGAATGGCGAGCAGGATGTAGGCGATGACGTCCATGCGCGTCGTCGCGAGTCTGATCGACTTGACGAAGATCCGCCGGTACAGCAGCCCCAGCAGGCCAATGATGGTGACCACCCCAGCGATGGAACCTGGGACGGTGGCGATCAGATGGTAGGCGTGGTGGGACACTCCCAGAGCATCAGTCATCGACTGCGGTACCGCCAGACCCAGGACATGCCCCATGGCCACGAACAGCACACCGAAGTGGAACATCGGGGAGGACCACCTCAAGATGGCGGACTCCCTCCACTGCGAGGATCGGCTCGTCCACCCGTACTGATCGGTGCGGAATCGCCAGACCAATCCGACCACGAGCATGACGATCGACACATAAGGCAGCACCGCCCACGCAAGAATCAAGCCCACCGACATGGCATTCACCTTTCTTTGAAGCCGACAGGGACTGGCTGGACGTTCAGCGGATCGGGAACCGGGGCTCCGCCCCCCGGCATTCCGAGTCCGACGAGTTCGGTCGGTGGGCCCTGGGAAATCAGACGGCGTACTGTCGCGACTGTGTCCCGGGACGGTGACGGAAGGATCATCAACAACGCATCAAGCAGCCTCGCGTAGTGTGACCCGCTGTCGGTGAGAGCGGAGCGGACCACCTCCAGGCCTTCGCGGTGTGATGCGACGAGTTCCTCCCCGGTGCCGCTGTCATCCAGAGCGGCGAACTCAAGGCAGACCGGCACGTAATCCGGCAGTTCGTTGCCCACCTGTTCAAACCCGGCCCGCTGCATGATCTCCCGAAAGGCCAGGATCGCCTGTCCCCGACCACGGGTGTCCCCCTCCACGAAGTAGCTGAGATACAGTGCGCAGCGACGCTGGTGGTCGAAGGTACGCACATAGTGTTCCTGACTCGCCCGTACCCCCATAGACTCAGCGGCAGCACAGAACTCCTCAATGGACGCCGCAACCGCCCTCGGCAACGATCCCAATTCGGCACGCACCTGGGCGACCTCTTCCGTCATGTCCTCTTCTGGATAGTCCAGAAGCAGGGAACAGGCCATTTCCACGATCTGACGACCTGGCCGATCCAACGAGACGCGGACGGCCCCGGCTAGCCTAGAACTGCCCTGAGGATGGTGGAACCGATCAAGTGTACGGCTCATCTGATCACCTCTAGGGGTAGCAGCCTCGCCCCGCGTCCAGTTGCCTGGCCGACGCCAAGAGCGAGGGCACCGGGGTCGTAGAAGACTTCTGCGTCGTAGCTGACCGGGCATCCTTCCAGTTCGGCGATCCCCCGTGGCGTCTCAGGGTGGGTCGTGGGGATGACGTAGCGGTCGTCGTATTTGGCGATGGACAGCAATCGATACATCTTCTCGATCTGGCTCCCCGTCATCCCGACCGCAGCAGCGACGGACTCGTCCCCGGGCCTGCCGTTGAAGACATCTCTCATGTACGACCGCATGGCTCCCAGACGCCGCAGGGAGCGTTCCACGGGTGCGGTGTCTCCCGCGGTAAACAGGCCTGCAAGGTATTCTAGAGGGATTCGCATCTGTGACAGCGCGCTGAGCATCACCTTGTGGTTCTCCGCGTCGTTACCGCTGGCGGTGACCGCATCAATGACGGGCGACAACGGTGGCACGTACCAGACCATCGGAAGGGTGCGGTACTCGGGGTGCAACGGCAGGGCGACCTGGAAGTCGGTGATCAACTGCCGGATCGGAGATTGCTGGGCTGCCTCGATCCAGGAGTGCGGCACCCCGTTCATCTTCGCCTGCCTCACCACTCGGGGATCGAAGGGGTCGAGCAGAATCTCACGCTGGGCGGCGTACAGTTCAGTCTCGTCGGGACGTGAGGCTGCCCACTCAACCCGATCCGCGTCGTACAGCAGGACGCCGAGGTAGCGCAACCGTCCCACACAGGTCTCGGAGCACACGGTGGGTTGGCCTATCTCCAGACGGGGATAGCACAAGGTACATTTCTCCGCCTTGCCAGACGAGTGGTTGAAGTAGACCTTCTTATAGGGGCAGCCGGAGACGCACATCCGCCAGCCACGGCACCTATCCTGGTCCACCAGTACGACCCCGTCTTCCGCACGCTTGTACATGGCACCGGAGGGACAAACCGAGACGCAAGTTGGATTCAGACAATGCTCGCAGATCCTGGGCAGGTAGAACATGAACGAGTCCTCAATGGTCTTCTTGACCTCGAGATTCATTCTGGTGAGCACGGGATCAGTGTCCAAAGTCTCCAAAGACCCACCCAGGTCGTCATCCCAGTTCGGTCCCCACTTGATGGTGTCCATGTACTCACCGGTGATCCGGGACTTCGCGCGGGCGACCGGGATGTTCTTCGAATTAGCAGGAGCCGAGAGCAGCTTGTCGTACTCGTAGGTCCAAGGTTCGTAGTAGTCGTCCATCACCGGCAACCGGGGATTGGAGAAGATTCGGGCCAGGGTCGACAGACGCCCACCAAGCCGCGGGACGAGCTTGCCAGAACTGGTCCGCCGCCATCCGCCGTGCCAATCGTCTTGGTCCTCCCACCGACGTGGATACCCAACGCCGGGCTTCGTCTCCACGTTGTTGAACCAGACATACTCGGTTCCTTCGCGGTTGGTCCATGCTTGCTTGCAGGTGACCGAACAGGTGTGGCAACCGATGCACTTGTCGAGATTCATCACCATCGCGATCTGGGCCATGACCTTCATCAGAACTGTACCTCCTGGTCACGACGGCGGATCAGGGTAACCTCGTCACGCTGGTTGCCGGTGGGACCGTAGTAGTTGAAAGCGTAGGAGAACTGGGCATAACCGCCGATCAGGTGGCTTGGTTTGAGCAGGATCCGGGTCAAGGAGTTGTGAATACCCCCGCGCCGTCCCGAACGTTCGGTCAGCGGAGTGTTCGCCACGCGCTCCTGGGCGTGGTACATGTACACCGTTCCCTCGGGAATCCGGTGGGAGACGATCGCCCTGGCCGAGACGATGCCGTTGCGATTGTAGGCCTCTATCCACTCGTTGTCGCTCACCCCGATCTTCGTCGCATCGGCTGGACTCATCCAGACGGTCTGCCCACCACGCCCGAGCGTCAGCATGTGCGGGTTGTCGTAGTACTGGGAATGGATGGCCCATTTGTTGTGAATCGTCAGGTAGCGGACGGCGACCTCGGCCACGTCCTCCTGTGCAGTTCCCACGTAACCGACCGGGTGCTCGCCGTATAGATGGGGCAGGGACACCGGCGGACGGAACACCGGCATCGCCTCACCCATATCAATCATCCAGTCGTGATCCATGTAGAACTGCGGGCGCCCGGTTAGGGTATGCCAGGGGCGGTGACGTTCCAGGTTCTGGACGAAGGCCGAATACCGGCGACCGCCGTGCTCAGAACCGGACCACTCGGGAGAGGTGATCACCGAACGGGGCTGGATGACCACGTCATCGAAGCTGATCCTCTTCTCCTCGTCGCCCTCGGACAGGTCGTGGAGTCTTGTGCCAGTACGCTGTTCCAAGGTCTTGAAGCCCTCGGTCGCGAGCCTCCCGTTGGTGGTCCCGGACAGTCGCAGGACGGAGTTGATGGCCTTCACATCGGTATCCAGCAGGGGTCGCCCCGCCCCGGCGCCGTCGGTCGCCACCCCGTTCATCTGACCGAGTTCGGTCACCTCCCGGTCAGGGCGAAAAACGATCCCCTTGGTCACCATGCCCAACTCGTCTGCCAGCGGGCCCAGCGTGTCGAATTTCTCCCCGATCCGGGTATAGTCCCGCTCCACCGCGACGATCTTCGGCATCGTGACACCGGGGGTCCACTCCCCCAGATCGGGAACGACTCCTCCAGGAGTGGTCAGTTCGTCCGGGGTGTCGTGGTTGAGCGGCGCGGCCACGGCGTCGACATGACTCCCGAGATGCTTGACCGCCATCATGGAGATCAGCCTCGCCAGTGTCTGGTAGGTCTCGAAATCGGATCGTGCCTCCCACGGTGGCTCAATGGCAACTGTGAACGGATGGACGAACGGGTGCATGTCGGTCGAGGAGAGGTCGTTCTTCTCATACCAAGTCGCCGCAGGCAGCACGATGTCCGAGTGGAGGGTCGTCGAGGTGTTGCGGAAGTCCGCAGTCCACATCAGGTCGAGTTTGCCTCTGGGGGTCTCGTCACGCCAGACCATCGTCGACGGGCGTCGCCCCTCGGCCAGTTCCTCGGCATTGACATCATTGTTGGCCCCCAGCATGTGCCGCAGGAAGAATTCGGTGCCCTTGGCGGAGGAACCGAGCAGGTTTGTCCGCCAGTTCGCCAGGATGCGGGGTATGTTCCCCTCGGCGTCAGGATCCTCCGCGGCGAAGTGTAACCTCCCCGCAGTCAGTTCCTCCGCCACGTATTCCGCCGGGGTCTTGCCCGCGGCCCTGGCCTCGTCACCCAGCACGAGCGGAGATCTGTCAAAGGTCGGATAGGACGGCATCCAGCCGCGCTTGGCAGATTCCACGAGCGTGTCAGCCGTGGTCTTGCCCGCGAGTTTTCCCGCACCCAGCGGCGACGCGAGTTGGTCGGCACGGGCTCCGTCATAGCGCCACTGATCGGTGGTCAGGTAGTACCACCCGGTGGCGATCATCTGCCGGGCAGGGCGGTGCCAGTCGAGGGCGAAGGCGTAGGAGGCCCATCCGGTGATCGGCCGTACTTTCTCCTGACCGACGTAGTGGGCCCATCCTCCACCATTGACCCCCTGAGTAGCGCACATGGTGGTCAGGGCGAGGAAGGTGCGGTAGATCGTGTCCGAGTGCAGGTAGTGGTTAGTACCCGCACCCATCAGGATCATTGAGCGGCCGTTGGATTCAAGGGCGTTAAGAGCGAACTCACGACCAATTCTCTCCGCGGCACCCGCGGCCACTCCGGTGAACTCCTCCTGCCAGGCAGGGGTGCCCGGGGCTGAGGCATCATCATAGCCGGTCGGCCACTCGCCCGGCAGTCCCTCACGGGCGACTGCGTAATTGGCCAGCAGCAGGTCGAAGACCGTGGTCACCAACCGTCCGCCGATCCGGCGTGCGGGCACGCCTCGCCGCAATATTCCACCGCCGATGGAATCTTCCCCTGCCGACGGCGGCAGGTCGAATCTGGGCAGCAACACCTCGACCGGCTCCCAATCGTCAGTGTCCATCAGCGACATCACCGGGTCGACCCCGTCGAGATCCAGGTTCCAGTGACCAGCTCCCTGCTCGCCGAAGTGATCGGCGAGGGTCCCACCTGGGTCCTTGACCCGGCCGTCGACGTCGAGCACTAATGGACGGAAGGCTGCGTTCTCGGTGCGCGCGGTAGTCCCGATCGGCATCTTCTCCGCGGTCAGGAATTTGCCGGGCACGAATGGCTTGGAGCCGGACGCCTCGTGTCGACTGTGGGAGTCCAGTTCGATCAGGAAGGGCGCGTCGGAATACCGCTTCATGTAGTCGAGAAACATCGACTCCCGGCGTCGGACGTGGAATTCGTTGAGAATCACGTGTCCCATGGCGATCGCCAGCGCCGCATCGGTGCCCGGTTGTACCCTCAGCCAGTCATCGGCGAATTTCGTGTTGTCCGCAAAGTCGGGGCTAACCACGACGACTTTCTGCCCATGGTACCTGGCCTCCGCCATGAAATGGGCATCCGGGGTTCGGGTGACCGGAACATTCGAACCCCACATGATGAGGAACTGTGAGTTGAACCAGTCCCCGGACTCCGGGACGTCGGTCTGGTCCCCGAAGACCTGCGGTGATGCGGGGGGAAGGTCGGCGTACCAATCGTAGAAGGACAGCATGGCCCCACCGAGCAGTTCATGGAACCTGGAGCCCGCCCCGTAGGAGATCATCGACATGGCAGGGATAACGCTAAAGCCAGCAATTCTATCGGGACCGAAGGTCTTGATCGTGTAGGTGTAGGCAGCAGCGATGATCTCGGTGGCCTCCTCCCAGCTCACCCGGACCATCCCACCGGTGCCACGTGCCGACTTGTAGGCTCGGGAACGCACCGGGTCGGAGACGATCTCCCCCCAGGCGTCTACAGGGTCCCCGAGCCGGGCGCGAGCCTCACGAAAAGAGTCAAGCAGGACCGAACGGACGTAAGGGAACCTGATCCGAGTCGGAGAGTACTCGTACCAGGAGAATGCTGCCCCCCTGGGGCATCCGCGGGGTTCGTATTCCGGCATATCAGGCCCGGTGGTGGGGTAGTCAGTCTGCTGGGATTCCCAGGTGATGATTCCATCCTTGACGTAGATCTTCCACGAACATGATCCAGTGCAGTTCACCCCATGGGTTGACCGCGCCACCTTGTCGTGACTCCAGCGTTGCCGGTAGAAGGCGTCGGCCTGACGGCCACCTTCCAGGAAGATCTGGCGGGTGTCCTCGCTGGCCCTGCCGCGACGCAGCCAGGATCCCATACGGAGCAGAGGTGATCCTCCAGTGGAAGTCGATGTCTCGGTCATGTCTCTCCTTGTTGAACTCAGATCGGCCAATGGCGAACTCAACCTGGGAAGGGGGCCTTAGGGCGGGCGTACTGGAACCAGCAGACACCCGAGCACACGGCGGCGTAGATGGCACAGATCCAGAACCACGTGGCGGCCTGCATCTGGGATAGGGCGATACCGACGAAGAACGGACCGAAGGAAGCGACTGCCGCGGTGAAGCCGATCGCTCCCCCAGCCTGAAGCCTCGGCATAACCATTGGCATCTGCTTGAAGGTGCCTGCGTTGCCGATACCGCTGAAGAAGAAGAAGGCGAGCATCGCCCACAGGAAACCCGGGAACTGGTCCAGACTCGTGGGGTTCAGGAACAGTGCCGCCCAGATCAGAGTTCCGGTGACGCCCACGCCCGAGACAAAGGTCCAGATCGCTCCCCCAAACTTGTCACACAACGGCCCCCATGCGGCCCTGACGAGAGATGCAATGAGCGGCCCAAGAAAAGCGTAGGTAGCGCCCAGGGGGATCCCGTCCTGTTCCGCGAAAGCAGACTCTCTACCGTAAGTGTTGTTAATCAACAGACCGAATTGGGCGCTGAAACCGGAGAACAGCCCGAAGGTCATGACGTAGAGCAGCGTCATCAACCACGTGTTTGGGTTCCCGAAGATGTCGATCTGTTGACGGAAGTTGGCCTTCACAGGGACGTCCCGGAGCAGGGTGAAGGCGAGAACCGCAGCAAGAACCGCCCAGGGAACGAAGAAGATTGCGGCATTGTGGACCCAGACCGAGCCGCCATCGGCATTGTGCTGTGGGGCGACCCAGGTGATACCAAACAGCGAGAACCCCATCAGCACCGGGCCCACCAGTTGGATGAGGGACATACCCAGATTGCCGATTCCCGCCTGCAGGCCCAAGGCCGTACCCGACAGACGTTTGGGGAAGAAGTAACCAGTGGAGGGCATGTATCCCGAGAAGGTACCACCACCGATGCCGCACAAGATTGCGAGCCCCATCAACACCCCGAAGGAGGTATCGGTGTTCTGCACCGCGAAGAACCACCCCATCATCGGGATGACGTACAGCAGGGAACTAATGCCGACGAGTTTGCGCGTACCGATGATTGGTGGCAGGAACATGTAGAGCAGCCGGATCAGGCCACCCGACAGTCCCGGCATCGCAGTGAGCCAGTACAGCTGTTGCTTGGTGAGATCAAAACCGATCTGGGTCAATTTGGGCGCGATGGCCGAGACCAGGAACCACACGCAGAAGGCCAGCACCAGCGAGTAGGTAGAGATGATCAGTGTCTTCCAAGCCAACCTCGAGTCCCAGGACTGCGCGTCCTCGGCATCCCATTCCGTAAGCACAAACCGTGTCGAGTTCATCGCACTCCTCAGGCCAGGCGAGCGGGAGTTTCCGTCTCTCATTTAGGAGGGACATTACCAAGAATAAATCGGGAGCGTCGATGAGCAGCCTCACCATCACTTAGGTTAGGGGCACCTAAGAGGTGGATATGCTCATCCTCCGATCCGACTCATCGTACGTGATGGCGTCGCAAAATTGACCTCGTCCAAGCCGTGCGCGGAAGGCTTCAGCCACATCGCATCCGCCCAAGCCCTTGCCACCTCCACGTCGGAGCCACCGCCGCGCAGGATCCCTCGCAAGTCGAATTCCCTGGTGGCGAACAGGCAACTGCGAATCTGCCCATCGCTCGTCAGTCGGGTCCTGTCACAGTCCGCGCAGAAGGGCTCAGACACCGAGGCGATGATCCCCACCCGATTCTCCGGATCGTCGTCGACGAGCCACAGCCGTGCGGGGGCCGACCTCTCGCAGCGTTCCACGGGTGTAAGCCGGTGGTCCCGCCCGAGCAAGGCCAGGATGTCGTCCCGTGTCACGAGCCTGGAGCGATCCCAAGCCTGACGGGGACCAATCGGCATCTGCTCAATAAACCTCAATTCGATGCCACGGTTCAGGCAAAATTCCAGCAGTGCCCCGGCACCTTCATCGTTGATTCCCTTGAGGAGCACGGCATTGACCTTGATAGGCGATAGCCCGGCATCACCGGCCGCAGCGATACCTGCCAGCACATCGGGTAGGCGGTCACGCCTGGTGATCTGTCTGAAATGATCCGCATCGATGGTGTCCAAGGAGATATTCACCCGCACCATCCCTGCTCCGGCGAGCCTGTGGGCACGGTGTGCAAGTCCCAAACCGTTGGTCGTCATAGAGATGTCGGGAACCATGCCCTCATCGGTGCGCAGTTGGGATACCTCCTGCACAATTGCCTCCAAACCCGGACGCAACAGAGGCTCACCGCCGGTGAACCGGATTGCTCGAATTCCCAGTATCTCCACCCCGATGCGGCACAAACGGACGACTTCGTCATCGGTCAGGGTGCACTCGTCGGGCAGCCATTCCAAGCCCTCAGGTGGCATGCAGTAGCTGCACCGTAGATTGCACCGATCGGTGAGGGAGACTCGAAGGTCTCGTGCGACGCGATCGAACTTGTCGCGCAGCAGAAGGGTATCTGTCCTCCCGGATCGGTCTGTTGCGGACATGGGTGCGACGATACCGTATGGGGACGAGTACTCCACACGTTCAGATTCCTTGAGGTACACATTCACGATGCTCTGTCCATCCCAGCCTTCCTTCAGGACGACCGTTCATGCCGTTATCCTCGCCGGCGGACGCGGGAAGAGACTGGGCGGTGTTTCCAAGGCAGACATCATGCTGTCAGGACGCCGAGTACTGGACATCGTCCTTGAGGCCGCGGCCGCCGTGGCGGATGGGCGGATGATCGTGGTGGCCCCGGACTCCGTGGTCGTCCCCGATACGGTGACACGCACCCTGGAAGATCCTCCGGCGGGTGGTCCCGTAGCGGGTATCGGTGCAGGAATCGCGGAGCTTGAGGACGCTCCGCCCTGCGACCTCGTGCTGATCCTGGCTGTTGACACCCCGGGGGCAGTCTGTTTTGTCAGTGATCTCGTCGAGGCCACCAGCAGATCGGGGCTGGACGGTGCCGTGGTGGTCGGAGGTGCTCCTGAACCATTCATCCAACGTCTCCAAGCCTGCTATCGTCTCGGAGCGCTGCGTCGAGCCCTGGCTTTGGTTCCTCCCCATGGTTGCAGCGTTCATCGGGCTTTGGGCGTGCTCAAGGTCGCAGCCGTACACACAGCACCGGAGTTCAGCCAGGACATCGACACGTGGCAGGACGTTGTCGACTGGCACGGCCGGGTACAACCCTGAACCAAGCTCAGCGTTCCTCCTCGAGCTGCGCAAACACGGCCCCGAGAAGGGGTATCACCACATCAAGAGTATCTTTCGCACCGCCGACGGAACCGGGGGAAGCAACGATCAGGGCTCCTCGTTCCCGGGATGTGACACCGGCCACCGACCGGGACAGCCCCGACAGTGAGGTACTGTCTAGGCCGTGGGCCCGGATTTGTTCGGCGATGCCCGGGATCTCCACCTCGATAAGACCGCGAACCACCTCAGGCGCCTCGTTGTCCCGTCCGAAACCTGTGCCTCCCAGCACGAGGATGAATCGGGACCCTGCTCCCAGTGCCCGCCGCACTGCGGTGGCCACCGGCTCCAATCCCTCGGCCACGACAACGGTGTCGACCCGCCCGATGCCTGCGGCCTCCAGATGGGCAGTTGCCTGTGGCCCCGCCCTGTCTGGACGTTCCCCCCGCAGAACCCGATCGCTGCTGACCACGATGGTCGTCGACACCGTACTGAGGTCGAAGTCACGTCCGGTCATGGTATCCTCCTTCATCCCATCTCGATCAACGGAATCACAGAACGGGGTAAGCCCAGCACGGCGCATGCCTTCATCGCAAGGCATCAGGGCGCGAAACGATCATCCTTCCCACTCACGATCCGACAGCAGACCGGGGATGCCCTATACACGACAAGCTCATTGCAAGCCCAAGGTGGGAGCCGGAAAATCGACGATCGTCACGGAACCGGTGCGGATGCACAATCGATTCCGTTTCCGAGGGAGGATCCCCGAAAAAATGGAGTATACTTTCACCACTGCGTGCACGCGAGAGGTCTTCGTCAGCGACCGTCGGTGAGCACTGCCTCTTCAGGCATACAATCCGGAGATGATCGGAGTCCAACCATGACAGGCATTCTGACCAAGTGGCATCTCATGGCGGTAGTCCTGATCGGTGGTCTGCTCGCCTGCGGTTCATCATCGTCGGTCTCCTCTTCCGAGCCCTCAGGGGACGAGCAGGTCACGATCACGGTGTTTGCCGCAGCTTCACTCGAGAAGTCATTCACCGCGATCAGCCACGATGTGGAGGCCACCACCCCAGGATTGACCGTCAATCTCAATCTCGCCGGTTCCCAGTCCTTGGTCGACCAGCTGATCAACGGTGCGAGGGCAGATATCCTGGCGACTGCCAACCAGTCGACGATGGACAAGGCTGTTCAGGCGAACCTCGTCACCGCTCCCAGAACCTTCACCACCAATGTGCTGACCCTAGTCACGCCCGCCGGGAATCCTGCAGGCATCACTGGCTTGGACTCCTCTATGAACGGCAAGAATTTGGTCGTCTGCGCACCCCAGGTACCGTGCGGATCGGCAACCGTCGAACTCACCGCGCTGCTCGGCGTCTCCTTGGCCCCGGTGTCCGAGGAGCAGTCGGTCACCGATGTCATGAACAAGGTCAGGTCGGGCGAAGCAGACGCCGGCATCGTCTACCGGACCGACGCGATCTCCGCAGGCGATGAGGTGGAAGTGATAGAGATTAACCGGGCGAATGATGTGGTGAACACGTATCCAATCGCTTTGGTGGCCGACTCCTCCCACTCCGACACGGCTCAGATCTTCATTGATGCGGTGTTGTCCCCCGAAGGTCAGCAGAGACTGGCGGAATACGGCTTCGGCGCCCAACCGTGATCCGACGAAGGGCTTCTCCGCGAGGCTCCGACCGAGTCGATGGCATGTGTCCTGATCCTGCGAAGGCGCCCACCCGAATATGGCACAGGTCTTGCCCCCGCGCATCCTCGGCGCCACTGTGGCTAACGGTATTAGCGTGTATCGGCATCGTCTACCTAGTGCTGCCCCTCATCCTGATGAGTGGCCGCATCCCGTGGAGCAACATTTTGGCAACGCTGAGCCACCGGTCATCGGTCGACGCGCTGTGGCTGAGTCTGCGCACCTGCCTTGTAGCCCTGCTCGTCGACCTCACGCTGGGCATCCCGCTGGCCGTGGTCTTGTCCCGGCCCTGGCCAGGGGTCCGCGTCGCCCGGGTGCTGGTTGCCCTGCCCCTCAGTCTGCCTCCAGTGGTCGCAGGCCTAGCACTGCTGACAGTGTTCGGGCGACGTGGGGTCATTGGGCCATGGCTGGAATCGGTGGGGTGGCAGGTCGCCTTCTCCACCACTGCCGTCGTCTTGGCCCAGGTGTTCGTCTCCCTGCCCTTCCTGGTGGTGACACTCGAGGCCGCGCTCAGAGTCAGACCGCGCGAATTGGAGGAGACTGCAGCGGGACTCGGAGCAAGCCCGACCCGGGTACTCATGACCATCACCCTGCCCCTAGTGGTACCCGGGCTCGTTCGTGGCGCATCTCTCGCGCTGGCCCGTTGCCTTGGCGAATTCGGTGCCACCCTCACCTTCGCAGGCTCTCTGCAGGGAACGACCCGCACGCTGCCACTCCAGATCTATCTGGCCCGTGAGTCCGATCCCGGTGAAGCACTCGTCCTAGGCATGCTCCTGGTCGTCGTGGCCGCCATCATCGTGGCAACCACCGAATGGCGAAGGATCCCTGACACCGTAGACACGGTGTTCGATGATTCCGACGACGACACCCCGGGAGAGAGCCAGCACCAGGTGACTTCCTCTCCTCCTGCAGCTTCCGTCCTCGTCGACGGAGGAATCCTGAAACGGGACTGGCAGGTGAAGCTGGATATTCCACCAGGTCAGGTGGTCGCGATCATGGGTCACAACGGTGCGGGTAAGTCAACCCTGGCGGACGTCCTGGCAGGGAGACTGGCGCTCGACTCGGGATCGGTGATGATCGCTGACAGGAAGTTGGACGGTCCTGGAGTCTTCGTCCCTGCGAGGGACAGGCGGGTAGCGGCACTCGGGCAGCAACCGAATGTATTCGGACACATGTCCGTGCTGGCGAACGTCGCCTATCCCCTGCGATCAAGGGGAATTCCGCGCTCTGCCGCCGAGACCCGGGCGATGGAACAGTTACAACTCTTCGGCGCCTCCCATCTGGCTGGTCGACGGGGAACCCAGCTCTCGGGTGGGCAGGCTGCCAGGATCGCGCTGGCGAGGGCGCTGGTGTTCGAACCCGATCTGCTCGTGTTGGACGAGCCGACGGCCGCACTGGACGTCCAGGCGACAGACCGCGTGAGCCGGGTGCTGCGTCACCGGCTGTGCACCCTCTCGACGACCACGATCCTCATCACTCATGATCCCATGGAGGCCTTGGAATTGGCGGACCAGCTGGTGATCATGGACGCCGGGCGAGTGGTTGAATCAGGTCCACCCTCGCAGTTGCTTCGATCACCCACGAGCCGATTCACGGCTCGGTTGGCCGGCCTAAACATCGTCTCAGGACCTGTGGTACCCAGAGCGGACGGTCTGTTGTCGATCGGCATCGGCCAACAGGAACTGGTCTCTGCCTGGTTCCCCACAGAAGGTGAGAGTCGGCCCGAGCGCGCGACGATGGTCTTCCCACCAGAGGCCGTATCGCTCCACCCTCACCTGGTCACGGGTTCTCCACGGACGATGCTGTCTGCCAAGGTTCTGTCCGCAACGCAAGCTTCGGGACTGGTCACCGTCCGCGTAGAGCTCTCCGATGGTTCTCCACTGAACGTACGAGTCACCACCGCCGCATGGGCAGAGCTGACCGGACAGATTTCCGGGAGTCTCTGGTGCTCAATCAAGGCGACCCAGGTGCGGGTGATTGATGCGGCAGGCACCTGATCAGCTTTCACAAACAAACCTGTCCAGATATCGAGTGTCATCGAAACGACCCAGATGGATGGCAGGTGCAGTCCTCTACCTCGCGGGCGAGTGCGAATGGGAAAAAGCCTCGACGGACATGCACGAACCGTAAGCATGCCGAGACGCATCGTGATACTGTGCGTTGACAGTGCATCGGGGCATTAGTAAAGACGGGGTTTTCATGATGCGAAGGTCAGGATCTACGGCGCAATGGGGGCCGGAGGAACAGCCGTTGCTCGAGGCGCACGACAGGGGGCGAGGAACCAGACGCCATCACCACCGCGTGGTGAGTCATTCGCTGGTGGCTGGTGCCGCTGCAGTGTCGGGATTCATCCTCGGCGTAGAGATCCAGGAGAGCACAGCACCGACATCAGCCACTTCTCCCGTCGCTGTCACTGCGACCACGACCATGACCGCGATTTCCACCATCATGACGCCCGGTCCGACGGTTACCATGACCATTGAACCGACAGCAGAAGTCGCATCCGTGGAGCAGCAGCCACCTGAACCGCAGAATCAGGCCAAGCCCGTGCAGCCTCCTGTCCCAGCGACGCAACCTGCACAGGTTTACTACAAGAACTGCGCCGAGGTCAGGGCCGCCGGGATGGCCCCCATCCTTGCGGGTCAGCCCGGGTATCGTTCCGCGCTCGACCGAGACGGGGACGGAGTGGCCTGCGAATAGTCGTGGTGCTGAGGCGGGTGCACCCACCCGGAAGGACAGCCAAATAGGCGCGCCCAGCCAGCTCATCTGCGAAATCCGCACCGGTGTTGCGTGTGATTCGGTGGTCCCCAGGGTGGGTGAGGTGTTGGGTTGGGGTGTGGTGATATACACAAAAGAAAATAAGCAGTGTTCCTCT
>ERZ772986.6-NODE-6-length-193920-cov-7.277239_pt1 | contig 193920 bp, 182 predicted proteins | sample MGYA00511898_ERZ772986 | MGnify/ENA primary metagenome ERZ772986 (study PRJEB29015, sample SAMEA2737934) | human oral metagenome | biome: human oral; feature: human-associated habitat; material: dental | place: China | collected 2148 ... | reverse complement strand
TATCAGCAATGAACCCAGCCCATTGCCGACCAACATCTGCAATGGGCTGCGGCCTACTACCCCATTCAGTAATGCATTCGCTCTTTTCCATCATATTATGATCCTATGCTGGCACATGAACAACCTCAATGCCGGTTACACGTTTTCTCCTCAGTAGTTTTGTGATGGCATCGACTGCTTCTGGTTCCGCCACCCGCCACTGGATGGGAGTACCGTTCGCCGCTTTGAGCTGATTCCTGGCCTGAGTAAGCATGGCCTCACCTCCGGTGTTGAGCCACCACTCTGCGAACTCGCCGTTCTTGATGAAGTGTGCGTAGCCGGGGCCTTTCGCTTCGACAAGAAAACCGTTATCGAAACCATCAAACTTCACAGTGTTGACCACGTAGGCGGTATTAGGTGACGACCCGGTAACCTTCGCCTGATACGCACGAGCCCGCGGCGACATGGCCTCATTGACATTACGCCACGCACCCGGCCCGCTCTTCTTAGCGCCGGTGGTGATCGCCGCACGAGGTGGAGCAGGCCCGATCTGTTTCAACCCAGGACGCAACGCCTTATTGAACTACTCCAACACGCTACGCAGAATCGACGCCCCAGCCTTACCCAACCCCCTAGTGGCAGCCATCAACCCTCACCCATGATCGTGGATGCCACCTTGTCGATTGCGGCATTGATCGCGAACCGTATCGCGAATTTCACCCCGATCGACAACGGGCCACCCGCCAATGAGGCAGCAGCAATCACCAACTGTGCCGCCACTGCCACCTTCATCGCCAATACGATCGTGGACGCCACATCAGCTACCTCGGCACCCGCCACCGCCCCGGCACCCATCGACGACAACACATCCAGTTCGCTGCCATCGTTGCGTAACGTATTCAACGCTACTTCGACCCACTCGCCCTGGTTGTTGTTGCGCACATGCCCCACCGCAGATTCCAGCTCGTCATGCTGGGCGTCGATCGTTGCCGACAACTGCCTAAACGCATCCCCCATCTCCTTGAGCACATCCTCGTTGGTGGTGGGCCAGTTGAACCCCAGATAATTGAGTGCCGTCGCAGCCTGCGATGGAAGCATGAACGCCACCTGAATCACCCCATTGCTTCCACGACACCGACATTGTCGGCTTCGACCTGCTCCCACGCCACGGCAGTCTCTTCCATCACCGCAGCAGACTCACCAAGCACCTCCACGACATCACCGCATCGTTCAGCGACAAACTGGGCGCCAAACGGGAACACCACCGAGATCGCCATATCGGCCACGGTCTGTGGCCCACCAGGACACAACCGGCCCGCATCGAAGCCATCCATCACACCCTGCGCACTCAACGCCTCGGCCACCTGCCGATACACTCCTGCAGCCCTGCGCCACGTCTCAGGAGTCACCTCATAGTCACCCATCAGCCAACCCGCCCCCGCAACTCATCGACCAACTGGTCGAACGCGCCCGACAACCGCGCCGAGAGTTCCTGCAACCCTCCAGAACCCATCGCCTCGGCCAGTTCCTGCTCGGTCTCCATCTGGCGGGCGAAGAACTTCGTCAACCCGTCATTGAATGCCTCCGCCAAACGGGTCTTCATCTCCTCCAGTTCGGCTTCCGGGAACCACAGATGATCCAACCGCACCCGACTCACCCGGTAGTTGCGGATTGTCACCTCCACCAGCCCACCGGCATCAACCCCAACCACAGGCTCCGGCACATCGACCAGCTCCCACTGCGGATTACTGGCATTCGTCGTCGCTACCTTCTGCGAGACCTCGATACCCTGGCGTACCAACTCCACAAACGATTCCGACATCACATGCCTTCCTGCACTGTGGCTTCACCTGCTCCCCAGACCATCATCCGCACACCAGCCCGGTCAACACCCAACAAAGCATTCACCTCTGTATCGACAGCAAACACCCTAGTCGCTGCGAAAGAAAACCCTCGGATCCACGACGTGGGGCCACACCGCGACGCCGGTACCACGACCAAGCATCCCTCCACATGCCTGCCGATCCTTCGTCAGCACCCCACCAAACCACTCAAACCGGCAACCAGTAGGGGATCAACGCCGTCGTGTGGCGCAGGAACATCATGGTGTGGCTATGCTTTCCCCGTCGGCCCTGAGGCCGGACCGGTCAAAGTGGCCGGGTGGAGCAACGCGCGAAGCCGGTGAGATCCCGGCGCTGTCCCGCAACGGTAATGCCTGCGGACGCAGGATGAGCCCGGTCGACCGTGCTCCACAACCTACGACAAGCCCTCGGAAGAAGGGCCGCTAGGAGGCAACCGCCATGCGACTGGTCGGCATCGGAGTCGGTCCCGGAGACCCAGAACTCATCACCGTCAAGGCACTCAACGTTCTCAAGGCCTGCGACGTGATTTTGGTCCCAGCTACCGAGGCCAGCGGTGATGGGGCCGGGCGAGCCGAGAAGATCATCGTTGCTGCCTGCCCGGAGGTCGAAACCAGGATCACCCGCGTCCCCTTCTCAATGGCCGACCTCAGCGGGGTGACCAAGCGTCGCTCCGAAGCCTGGGAGACCTCCGCGAAGGCAGCCGTCGAGGCATTCGAAGCCGGGGCCACCCAGGTCGGTTTCGCAACCATCGGCGACCCTTCGGTCTACTCCACCTTCTCCTACCTGGCCGCAGGGGTGCGCGAACACATCGCAGGCCTAGAGGTCGAGGTAGTGCCCGGCATCATGGCGATGCAGGCCCTCGCAGCGGCCTGTCTCACCCCACTGGTGGAAGGCGACGAAACTCTGGCCCTGGTTCCGCTGAAGAAGGGCACCGAACAGCTCACCGCGATCTCCGAAGTCGTCGACACCTGCGTGGTCTACAAGGCCGGACGCCATGTCAGGAAGCTCGCCGACCTAGTCGGCGACGATCCTGCGGTGGCCGGTTCCAATATTGGGCTGCCGAACCAGGTGATCACCCCGCTGTCCGAGGTCGACGAGGCCCCGTACTTCACCTCCGTCATCTGGCCGCCCAAGCGGGGCGGCACCGGCGAACGCATCTGAGGAAGGCGTCAATGAACAGCGAGTCGATGAACAACGAACCGGAATATCGCGTCGTCAAGAACACCGAGGTGCCTGAGGGCGCCGGAAAGGTGGTCTTCGTCGGTGCGGGCCCCGGCGCCCCCGACCTAATCACCGTGCGCGGTGCCCGCGTGATTGCCGAGGCAGACATCATCATCTGGGCGTCCTCCCTGGTCAGTCCGGAGATCGTGGCTGATCACAAGGAAACTGCCGAGCTGATCGATTCAGCGACGGCCTCCTTGGAAGACATCACCCCCGCCTATGAGCGGGCTCGCGACGAGGGACTGCTCGTCGCACGAGTGCACACGGGAGACCCGGCCATCTACGGTGCCACCGCCGAACAGCGACAGATCCTCGACAAGCTGGGTGTCGCCCATGAGTCGATTCCCGGAGTCTCGGCCTTCTCCGCCGCCGCCGCCCGATCCAACGTGGAGATCACCCTCCCCGAGGTTGCTCAATCACTAATCCTCACCCGTCTAGAAGGTGGCCGCACCCCGATGCCCGCCAAGGAGACCGTCCGCGAATTCGCTGCCCACGGCACGACCATGGCCCTCTACCTTTCGGCTGCCCGCAACAAGGTGCTCCAGGAGGAATTACTCGCCGGTGGCTACGCCCCCGACACCCCGGTGATCATCGGCCACCAAGTGTCTTGGCCCGACGAGGTGATGCTGCGCTGCCAGCTCAAGGATCTGTCTCAGGTGATGAAGGAACACAAATTCTGGAAGCACACCGTCATCCTGGTGGGTCCGGCCCTGGCCGAGAAACCGATGGTGAAGCGTTCACATCTCTACCACCCCGGCTTTCGGCACGAATACCGGGAGGCCGAACCACAGGCCGCCGCCGAACTGGCCGAGAAAGGAGCTCAAGCATGATCAAGGTTTTCGGGTTCATAGGTGAGATCACCCCTGGGATGCAGGCCGCAGCTGACGCCGCCAACCTAGTCGTCGGCGGTCGCCGCCACCTGGACGCCCTAGGCGTGCCCGAGGCCAAGCGGGTGGTACTGGGCCGCATCGCCCCGGCGATCGAGGCTATCCAGGCGCTTGGTCCGGAACGAAACGCCGTTGTCATCGCCTCGGGCGACCCCTTGTTCTACGGGGTGGTGCGCCGGTTGCGTGCCGCGGGCTTGACGGTGCGGGTCATCCCCGCGGTCACATCCCTGCAACTCGCCTTCGCGGCCGTCGCCCTGCCGTGGGACGACGCGCTGCTGTGTTCTGCTCATGGCAACGATTCAGCCCCCGCGCTGGAGGCCGTCCGTCACCACCCGAAGGTGGGCCTACTCACCGACGGCAAGGTCGGGTTACCGCAGATTGTCGAGGCCAGCGCCGGGCTAGGGCGCTGGTACGTACTCGCTGAGCACCTAGGCACCGACGACGAGCGCATCCGGGTGCTCGACGAGACCGCCGCCCGCCAGGTCGGCGACATCACCCAACCCAATGTGGTGCTGGTGCTCGCCCACCACCCGGATGACCCCGCGGCACTCGGCGAACAACACGCCATCTCGGGTGCCCGCAATCCCGATGGTTCTCTCACCGACCAGCGCTGAGCAGGAGAAATAATGACCAAGCCCAAGATCACCCAGGTGGCCGCCACCGTCGCAGCTATCGCCCGCGCCGAGGAGATCGACAAGGCCCTCGGAGGCACGACGATCCTCACCGGCTCGGCCGCCGACGGCCTACGGGAGGCCTGGGGTTCCGCAGACCTGATCATCTCCCACATCGCTTTGGGCGCGACCGCCCGGCTCATCGCGGAGTACCTGGAGAATAAGAAGACCGATCCGGGCGTTGTCGTCGTTGATGAGGCGGGGCGCTTCGTCATCCCACTGGTCGGCGGCCACGTGGGCGGGGCCAACGAGTTAGCCCGCACAATCGCCGAGAAGATCGGGGCGACCGCGGTGGTCACCACCGCCACCGATGCCCAGGACATTCCGGGCCTAGACACCCTGGGCTGGAACACCACCGGCGATCTGGCAGGGGTTACCCGCGCCATGCTTGATGGCGAATCCGTGGAACTGGTCCGCGCCGAACCATGGCCGATGCCCGCCTTGCCGAACAATGTCTGGGAGCCGGGAGTGGAACGCGTCGAGCGTCGCGGCACTCACGTCAAGGTATTGCCGCCCGCCCCGTCGGCCGTCGCCCGGATTCTCGTCTCCGATGCAGCCAACCCTGCCGCCGACGACCTGCCGACCGTCATGGTCCACCCGAAATCTCTCGTGGTGGGCATGGGCTGCAACCGCGATACCCCGGTGGAATCGTTGCGCTCCCTGCTCACCGACACATTCGCCGCAAACAATCTATCGCTCTCCTCGATCAAGCTGCTGACCAGTGTCGATGCCAAGGCCGACGAGCAAGGGTTGATCGAGCTGGCCGGTGAACTCGGGGTTGAATTCCGCACCATCGACGCGAAGACGCTGGCCGCGATCGAGGCCCCCAACCCCTCTCAGCACGCCGCCGATGCCGTGGGCACCCCATCGGTGTCCGAAGCCTCCGTGCTGGCTGCGGGTGCCAAATTGATCGTCGAGAAGACCAAGACCCCCGAAGCCACCATCGCGGTTGGGCGGATCGCTCCGGTCGGGCATCTGGCCATCGTCGGGCTAGGCCCGGGTGCCGAAGATCTGTTGACCCCGCGCGCCGCCAACGTGCTTCGCACATCCCAGGTGGTCATCGGCTACCGCCCCTATGTCGCCCAGATCAGGCACCTGCTTCGTCCTGGCACTGAGATCGTCGCATCTGGGATGGGGTCCGAGGAAGAACGCTCCTTGCTGGGCATCGAGAAAGCGCGGGAAGGCCGCAACGTCGCCATCGTGTGCTCCGGCGACCCGGCGATCTACGCCATGGCCTCGCCGACCTACGAACTGGGCACCGAGGGTATCGAGGTGGAGGTCGTTCCAGGGGTCACCGCCGAGCTGGCGGCCTCCTCAATCCTGGGAGCCCCGCTTGGCCATGACCATGCCACCATCTCGTTGTCCGATCTGCACACATCCTGGGAGGACATCGAGCGTCGGCTCCAGGCCGTCGCCGAGGGTGACTTGGTGGTGGCCTTGTACAACCCGCGTTCCCGTAAACGCGTCATGCATCTGCCGCGTGCCTTGGAGATCATCGGCGCGCACCGTCCGCCGACCTGCCCGGTGGCCGTGGTGCAGGATGCCACCCGCCCGGGCCAGAATTTCCGCATCTCCACCATCGCCGACTTCGACGTCGACTGGGTGGACATGCATTCGATCGTCCTTATCGGCTCCTCGTCGACGCGGATGATTGCCACCGGCACCGACGACGAGGTCATGGTGACCCCGCGTGACTACACATGGTTGGAGAACAAATGAGTGCTCTTGTGATTGCTGGCCACGGCACCCGTATCGGGCGTGGACAAGAGGCCTGCAAGGCCCTGATCGACCGCGTACGGGGGATGCTCGCCCCTGAGGGGGTGGAGGTCCACGATGGCTACGTGGAGCTGACCGATCCGCCGATTGACGATGCCGTCGCCGAGGCCATTGTGTCGGACTCGGACAAGCATGTCGTCGTGGTGCCGCTGATGATCGGCACCGGCGGCCACGTGCGGGAGGACATCCCCGAGGCCTATACCGCCGGGGCCAGGCGCGGAGGTGGATCGGTTTCCTACGCACCGCACCTGGGCCCGGATCCGCGGTTGCGGGCCGCCGCGCGTGAACGTATCGCCGAGGCGATGGGCGAGTGGACCCCCGAGGAAACCACCGTCATCTTCCTGGGCCGGGGTACCTCGCTGACCGAGGCGAATGCCGACCACGTGCGCCTGGGCCGGGTGCTGCGTGAGGAGGGCGGCTATGCGGAGGTCGTCAACGGATTCATCCAGGTCGCATCCCCGGATCTCACCACCGCCTTGAACCAAGCCCACGGGCAGGGCGCGCGGCGTATCGTCGTCATGCCCCACTACCTATTCCCCGGACGACTGGAGGACTGGGCCCACGAACAGACCGAGGCTTGGGCACGAAACCATCCGGATGCCGAGGTGCGCGTGGCCCGCGTCATCGGCGACTGTGATGCCCTGGCCGAGATCGTTGTCGATCGCTACCGCGATGCCGTGCAGGCCCGCCAGGGGCAAACTGCCGAAACCCCGGTCTACCTGTCCGGGCTGGTGTTGCGGGATCGCAAGGTCGTTATCGCCGGTGGTGGGCGGGTGGCAGCCCGTCGCGTCGGCAAGCTGGTGGCCGCAGGCGCCAATGTCGAGGTCGTCGCTCCCGAGCTCGGGGAGCGGATGGCCGGTTTCGTGGCCGACGGATTGGTCACCCATATTGCCGGTCAGATCGCCGAGGCGCACCTTGATGGTGCTTGGTATGTGCTGGCTTGCACCGATTCCCCCGAGGTGAATGCGCAGGTGGTCGAGTGGGCCACCGCGGAGCGGATCTTCTGCGTGCGTTCCGATGACGGTGCCTCGGGTACTGCATGGACCCCAGCCACCGGCGTGGTCGATGGGATGGTCGTCGGCGTCGTGGGCAGCGGAGACCCACATGTGAGTGCCGCCTCACGCACGGTGGCAGTGGCTGCCGTCGCCGCAAGCCGACGGTGATGAATGTGACCCGGTGGCCAGCTGCACCCGGCTGGCCACCGGGTCTTTTCATATGCGGATGCGGCCAGATTGTCGCCCATGCGTGTTCTTTTCCCGGCCCGGAGGGTCTCAGCCCGCGCGCCCCACAATATTTCCTGCCCGGTCGATGACGACGATGTCGGTTGCCACTGGGGCTCCAGCCAACACCGCGAGGGCCTCTTGGCGGGCCTTCTCGGCGATCATGGTCGCGAGATCGAATCCGAGTTCCTTCGCCTTCTTATAGGCGCCCAAGGCCGTTTGGGAAGCAGGAATGACTTCCACCACCTCGTCGGAGGCACCGTTGTCGCGCGCTAGAGTGGCCAGGAAGTCCAAGTCGACCCGGGAACGCGCCGAGTGCAGATCGAGATGCCCGTCGGCCAGCTTCGCCAGCTTTCCTATACCCCCACAGATGGTCAGCCTGGGCAGCGGTACCTTCTTCAGATAGGTCAGCACGGCACCGACGAAATCCCCCATATCCAGCAGGGACGTTTCCGGCAGCCCATACAACGAACGGATGACTTTCTCCGAGGTTGAGCCGGTGCATCCGGCTACGTGGTCGTGCCCCAGCGCCTTCGCGACGTCCACACCGCGACGGATCGAGTCGATCCATGCCGCACACGAATAGGGGACCACCACCCCGGTGGTGCCCAATACCGAGATTCCGCCGATGATCCCCAGCCGTGGATTCATCGTCTTGCGGGCCAGTTCCTCGCCATGGTCGACGCCCACCTCGACCACCACATCCGGGTCTGGGTCGCCATCGGTGAGCCCCGCAGCTGCCCGCAGATTCCTGGTGATGTAGCTACGCGGCATCGGATTGATGGCCGGCTGCCCGATTTCCAACGGCAACCCCGGCAGGGTGACCGTCCCCACCCCATGACCGGCGCGGAAAACGATTCCCGACTCGGCCGACCCCCGGTACACCCGGGTGCGGATGATCGCCCCGTGAGTCACATCCGGATCATCACCAGCGTCCTTGGTGACGCACACCTCCGCAAACCCAGCCTCATCCAACCGGTATTTGGTCAGCGCGAAAGCGGGTGACCGGTGCTGCGGCAGATCGACTGTCACCGGATCGGGAAATTCGCCGGTCAACAAGGCTGCATAGGCTGCACGGGCACCCGCAGCGGCACAGGCTCCCGTCGTCCAGCCGGGCCGAAGTTTCGAGGATTCCAACTGGCCGCGGCGCCCACCCGCCTGGGAACCACCCCCGGGTTCCACCCCGAGCTGAGCGGGTCCATTGGGTTCGGCAGGAACCAATACCCCCGAAGCGGAGGCCTCGGAAGTCGTCCGGTGGTCCACCGGGGTCCCTGCCGGATCGCTCACTTGCGGATCTCGTTAGTGCGCTCGTCGGTGGAGGAGATCGCGTTGATCGCCGCCGAGGTGATCGCCGAACCTCCGCGACGGCCGCTTACCACCAAGTATTCCAAGCCGTAGGGATTGTCAACCAGGGCTTGTTTCGACTCGGCAGCCCCAACGAAACCAACCGGAATGCCCACCACACCAGCGGGCTTCACGCCAGTGTCGCGGACGATTTCTAGCAGCCGGAACAAGGCGGTGGGGGCATTGCCGATTGCGACGACGGCACCTTCCAGGCGCGGTGCCCACAGATCCACCGCCGCAGCGGTCTTGGTGGTGTTGTGCTGTTTGGCGATCTCGGCCAGTCGCTCGTCGCCGAGCAGGCAGACCACCTCATTTTGTTTGGGCAGCCGGGAACGGATGACACCCGAGGCAACCATCCGGGAATCGCAGAAGATCGGGGCGCCGTTCCACAGGGCATCGCGGCACGTTTTCACGACTCCGGGGGTGAACTTGATGAGTTCGGGAAGTTTCGTATCGGCGGCGGCGTGGATCATCCGGGTGACGACTCGCATCACATCGTCGGGGAATTCCGACAAGTCGGATTCCTCGCGGATGATCCGGAACGACTCCTCGTAGATTTTCCCGGCGTCGACGAGGTACTCGTATTCCACGGTCACTGCGGCCTCTCTTTCAGGTTGCTGAATGGGGTCTAGAATGTCACAAGCACGCGGATTGAGGAAGCCGGGAAACTCCGGCACGGTCGCGCCACTGTGGACGTGTCACCGCCCCGAGGGACGGCGGCACGGGAGTCAGAGACTCACCGGGTGCAGTTGATTGATTGGGACGCGCCATCTCAAGGAGAGATCATGGGCCGACGTGGGCGATGCTCGCCGACGGCTCCATCGTATCCTCAACCCACCGCTTCCGGTTTCGTCGCTGCCCACGCGGTGATCGGTCGCGCCGGTGACCAGCTGAGGAAGCGTCCGATGGTGTCCACCGAATCGATCATGATCCGGTTCAGTGTCCCGCCATGCGAGCGGTACTGGGCCGCCAGCAGTGCCTCGGTTTCCAAGGTAACCCCGTGCGCCACGATTCGTCCGCCGGGTTTCAGCGCTTCCCAGCAACCTTTCAGCACCCCGTCGGTCACTCCGCCGCCGATGAATACCGCATCCGGGGACGGCAACCCCAGCAAGGTTTCGGCTGCCTCCCCGTCCACGACGGTGACCAGCCCGGGCGCCAACCGTTCGATGTTGCGACGGGCCCGGTCGGCGCGTACCTGCTTGCGTTCCAGGCCGATTGCTGTCGCTCGTTCAGCCGCCCGGCACCACTCAATCGCCATGGCCCCCGAACCCGTGCCGACGTCCCACAACAGCTGGCCGGGCTGCGGGCGCAGGAAGGCGAAGGCCGAAGCCCGCACATGGCGTTTGGTGATCAGCCCGTCGTGCTCGAAAGCCTCGTCGGGAAGGCCGGGAACCGCACCGAGTGCGGTGACCTCTTCGGCTGTCAGGTCGGGATACTGCGTGTCGCTCACAACTGGCAGGGTACCCGGCAGCGGCTCTACGATCCCCATCCGAAGGCATCACTCGACAGCGGTCGAACGACATCAGGAGAAACGATGAGCACCACGAACCAAGGCCATGTCACCCTCGTCGGTGGCGGTCCCGGCGATCCGGACCTACTGACCGTGGCAGGCCTGCGTGCCATCCGCACCGCAGAGGTGATTCTCTACGACCACCTGGCCCCGGTCGCCGCATTGGAGGAGGCTCCCGAGGGTGCTGAGTTGATTGACGTCGGCAAGATTCCGCGGGGCGAACAGACCTCTCAGGAAAAGATCAATGAGATGCTCATCGCCTATGCTCGCGCAGGGCGCAACGTCGTGCGGTTCAAGGGCGGTGACAACTACCTCTTTGGTCGCGGCGGCGAAGAGGCTCTAGCCTGCATGGCCGCAGGCGTCGAGGTGACTGTCATCCCTGGTGTGACATCGGCATTCGCGGCTCCTTCCCTGGCTGGTATCCCGGTCACCCATCGCGGTGTCATCCAGGGAGTGAGTGTCGTCTCCGGGCACCTTCCTCCGGACCACCCCAAGTCACGCACCAACTGGGAGGCCGTCGCAGTCTCCAACACCACCATCGTCGTGTTGATGGGGGTGGAATACCTCACCGAGATCGTCGCCACCCTCACCGGGGCTGGTCTCGATCCCGCGACTCCGGCGGCCATCATTGTCGACGCGGCCTCGCCGCGGATGAAGGTGTGGCGGGCACCCGTCGGGCAGATCGCCGAACTCGCCGTCTCCGAAGGGATACAGCCCCCGGCGATCACGGTCATCGGAGCGGTCACTGCCCTGGAACTGCCCACCTCGCCGTGAGTGCCTTCATCTTGCGTATCCCGCACCCTGGTGATCGTTCCGGGGTGAGTGGTCGCGCCCGCTCAGCCCAATGCAGCCAGCACCTCGGCGATGCTGGTCGCGGTGACCACGCCCGCGGGTGGGGCCGGACGAGCGACCATCACCACCGGAATCTGCAGCTGGTGTGCGGCGTCGAGCTTCGCGGCGGTCGAGTCGCCCCCGGAATCCTTGGTCACCAGTACCGATGCATTGGTGCTGGAAAGCAGGTCCAGTTCGTCGTCAAGACCGAATGGCCCCCTGGCCTCCAAGATCTGCCAATCAGGTGGGTACGTTGTTGCGTCGGCCTCGGCGATGCGGGCCACTACTGGATGCAGTTCCAAGTAGTGGGAAAGTGGTTGGCGACCGACGGTGAGCAGCTTAGTGCCCGGATGGCCTGCGGCGGCGCCTGCCGCTGCGGCGTGGGAGCCGACCCACACCCATTCTTCGGCAAATCGATGGGTGCGCCAGCCTGGGCGCTCGAAACGAATCAACGGCACCTTGGCGGCAGCACATCCGGCGGCCGCATTGTGGTGCATCCGGTCCGCGAAGGGATGGGTGGCGTCGACGACCGCTCCGGTGTGCTCCTCGGTCAGGTGAGCGGCCAGCCCCTCGGGCCCGCCGAAACCTCCCACCCGGGCGGCCGAGGCGCGTGCCGCAGCGGTGCGACCTGCCATCGAGACCAGCACCTCATGGCCGCGAGCGGTCAACTCGTCGGCGATATGACGCGAATCGGCGGTGCCGCCAAGCAGGAGTATGCGCACGCAACCACCATAGACGCTGCACCTTGCCGCCTTCTTGCCACGGGACCGGGGGTTATCACCAGGCATGAGCCCACCGCTTTCTCGGTCCCCCGGGCTGCCCGCTACCCAGGGGCCTGCGCATCCGTCCCGGGCATGTACCCGACGACCTCCACCCACGGGGCAGGCCGGTCCGCTTCGTCGCGCCCAGCGAATGTAGCCGACCACTCACCCCACACCATCCGCACCACGGTGGGCCGAATTGCGTCCCACCTTCACAACCAGGAGTTGCGATGACCGGATTTCTCATTGCAGGCACCTCATCCGATGCTGGCAAATCACTGGTGACAACGGGCATCTGCCGGGCATTACGTCGTCGTGGGTTCGACGTGGCTCCATTCAAGGCGCAGAACATGTCGAACAATTCGATGATCTGTGCCGATGGCTCCGAGATCGGCCGGGCCCAGTACCTTCAGGCCATGGCCGCCGGGGTAGAACCCACCTCAGCCCTCAACCCGGTGCTGCTCAAACCTGGCAGCGATCGTCGCTCCTTCATCGTGTTGCGTGGGCGCCCCGGAGGGATACTCGACTCTGGTCAATACGCCACTGGCCGAAAGCACTTGGCCGAGGCCGCCTTCGCAGCCTACGAGGAACTCGCCGCTGCCCACGACATCGTCATTACCGAGGGTGCTGGTTCCCCTGCCGAGGTGAATCTTCGCGACGGGGACTATGTGAACATGGGTTTGGCTAGGGAGTTCAATCTGCCGGTCGTCATCGTCGGAGACATCGACCGGGGTGGAGTACTAGCCTCGGTCTTCGGCACTTGGGGGTTGGTGCGCGACGATGACCGTCCCCAGCTCGCCGGCTATGTGATCAACAAATTTCGTGGCGATGCCTCGATCCTCGCCCCAGGCCTGGACGATCTGTCGGCCCGGACCGGGTTGCGTAATCTCGGGGTGCTGCCGTGGTTGCGTGGAGTGTGGCTCGACGGGGAAGACTCGCTATCGGTGGACCGGTGGCGCAATCAACCCGATCTCTGCCTCGGCGTCAATGACCTGCGGGTCGGGGTGGTGCGCTTCCCGCGGATATCGAATGCCACCGATGTCGAGGCCCTGGCCCACACCGTGGGGGTGCAGGTGGAAATGACCGATGACCCGCACTTCCTGGCTGCGGCCGATCTGCTGGTGCTGCCCGGCTCCCGGTCCACTGTCCACGACCTCACTTGGCTGCGAGAACATGGTCTTGACGAGGTTGTTTCCACGAGAGCTCGGGCGGGGCGCCCGGTACTCGGGGTGTGCGGCGGCTACCAGATGCTCGCCGAAGTGATCAACGACACCATCGAATCGGGGGCCGGTGAGGTCCCCGGGCTGGGGCTGTTGCCGGTGCGTGTCGATTTCGCCGACGCCAAGACCACCCAGCTATCCGTCCACCACTGGAACGGTCATGAGGTGCACGGTTACGAGATACACCACGGTCAGTGCACCCGCACCGGACAGGCCACCGCCTTCCTTGACGGATGGCAGGTCGGCGAGGTGTACGGCACCATGCTGCACGGTTCCTTAGAGAACGACGCTTTCCGGCTCGCGTTCCTGCGGCACGTCGCTGAGGTCACCGGATCGCCCTGGCGCCCCGACGAATCGGCGGTGGGTTATGCAGCAGCCCGGGAACGCATGATCAACACCTTGGCAGATGCCTGCGAGGAGAACCTCGACCTGGACACCATGGTGGAACTCGCAGCCCAGGCGCGACGTCGCGGTGTGCGGCACGAAGCCGTCGAGAAACAACCGTCTGACACCAATACGAAGACCACCAGTGCAGGTTCATCTGCAGATGAAGCGCATTCCATCGCCCAACCCACCACCTGGTCGAAGCGGAACTCTACCCGGCTCATCGTCCACACCGGTGATGGCAAAGGCAAGACCACCGCAGCAATGGGCATCGGTCTGCGCGGGTGGGCGCAGGGATGGAATATCGGGATCTTTCAATTCATCAAGGCTGGCCGTTGGCCAACCGGGGAACGCCTTGCTTTCACCACCCTCGCCGCGCAGCACAGGTTCACCGGCGTGGGCGGGGAGATCGAATGGGTGAACCTCGGGGCTGGACGCACCAAACTGCGTCCCGGACAGACAGCCGATCAGGCTCGGCTGGCGCGCGAGGGGTGGGAACTGGTGCGTCGGCGTCTCAGCGATGGCGGGCAGCGACTGATCATCCTCGACGAATTCAACCATGTGCTCAACAAGGGATGGCTCGACGTTGATGAGGTCGTCGAGGTGCTGAACGGACGCGGGGACGTACACGTGGTGTGTACCGGGCGCAACGCCCCCCAGCAGTTGATCGACGCGGCCGACCTGGTGACCACCTTCGACAAGATTAAACATCCTTTCGACAAGGGTGAACGTGGGCAGGCCGGGATTGAGTGGTGAGATGAGAATTCCTCGCATCGTTGTTGCAGCACCGAACTCTTCCTCGGGTAAGACCACCATCTCCATCGGGTTGATGGGTGCCCTCACCGCAGCCGGGCATCGCGTCGCCCCGTTCAAGGTGGGTCCCGACTACATAGACCCTGGCTATCACACGCTGGCCACCGGCCACCCGGGGCGCAACTTGGATGCCTGGCTGTGTGGAACCGAGCTCATCACCCCGCTGCTCGCCCATGGTGCACTGTTGCCCGACGACCAGTACGGCCCCGCCGAGCTGTCGATCATCGAAGGAGTGATGGGGTTCCTCGACGGCCGCCTCGGAGTCACTGACGGAGTGCGTGGCTTCGGATCGACCGCCCATGTCGCGTCCCTCACCTGCTCACCAGTGGTGCTGGTTGCCGACGCCACCGGGGTTTCCCGTACCTTGGCCGCCACCGTCGGTGGGCTGGCCCGCAGCGGGGATCTGCTGGGTGGCGGGCTGGTGGCCCCCCACATCGCCGGGGTGATCATCAACAAGTGCGGCTCCGCCCGCGCTGTCGGTGAACTGCGCGACGCTTTCAAGGCCGTCGGCCTGCCCGTACTGGGGGCCGTTCCCCGCTCCACCGACCTTGTGGTGCCCTCGCGGCACTTGGGCCTGGTGCCCGCGGCGGAGCGCGACCAAGCCCGGGCAGCGGTCGACGCCGCGGCATCCCTGGTCGCCGAGCATGTCGATCTCGATGCGGTGCTCCGGGTGGCCACCGCCGCCCCCGAACTGGAAGTAACCCCATGGTCACCCGTCAGTCATCTGCATGATGCCTTGCAGCAAGCCGGTTCGGTACCGCACCCGGGCACCCGGATCGCGGTTGCCGCCGGGCGTGCCTTCACTTTCCGTTATGCCGAAACTGTCGAACTGTTCCGAGCCGCAGGGGCCGAGGTCGTCGAATTTGACCCGATGACCGACGAACATCTGCCCAGCGATGTTCACGGCCTCTACCTGGGTGGCGGCTTCCCCGAGATTTACGCCGAAGAACTGGCCGCGAACCTGCCATTGCTAGAGGAGGTCCGTCGTGCTGTGGCCGACGGGGTGCCCACATGGGCGGAATGCGCCGGGATGCTGTACCTGTGCCGGCGTCTGGACGGCATGGACATGGCCGGTGCACTGCCGATAGATGCCACGATGACCCCGCGGCTTACCCTCGGCTACCGTACCCTCACTGCCACCACCGATTCCCTGATGACCAGGGCGGGGGAGCAAGTCAATTCCCACGAGTTCCATCGCACCGCCACCACCTTGCTTGATGACTCCTTGCCTGCGGCCTGGCAGGTCTCATCTCCCGGTAACCCCACCAAGACCGAAGGACTAGTCGGGGCCAATGTGCTTGCCTGCTACCAGCACATTCATCCTGTGGGGGCTCCGGGAATCGTCGCCGGATTCGTCGCCGGGGCTCACGCCCGGGCCATCCGTGGGCGTGCTGCTGTTCGTATCGCCACCACCACCGGGCGGCGCCCAGAACCCGATCTGCGCCACCACGGCGATGGGGATCTCGCGCCCGGGTTGGTCGATCTGGCGGTCAACGTCCACCCGTCGACCGACTGGCTGATTGATGAGATCGTCGAGGACCGCTCCGCCTGGGGCGCCTACCCGGACCCTGCCGCGACCGAGGCCATACTCGCTGCCCACCACGCGGTGAGGCCGGAACAGGTGCTGTGCACCGCCGGAGGGGCCGATGCCTTCACCCTCATCGCACGGTATTTTGCGGGCGGACGGACGACCATTGTCCATCCCCAGTTCACCGAACCGGAGCAGGCAGCCCGGACGTCCGGCCATCAGGTTTCCCGGGTGTTGCTGCGTGCCGATGACGGATTCCGCCTCGACCCGCAGCAGATCCCCGGTACCGCGGAATTGGTCGTTGTCGGCAATCCGACGAACCCCACCGGGGTGCTGCACCCCGCTGAGACGATCGCATCCCTCGCCAGACCTGGACGTACCGTGGTCGTCGACGAGGCCTTCATGGATTTTGTTGACGACGCACCCTCGCTGATCTGTCGGTTTATGGAGGGCATCCTCGTGGTGCGCTCAGTGACGAAGATGTGGGGCATCCCCGGGCTGCGCGCCGGATACCTGGTGGGTCCCGCCGAGCTCATCGCGCGGCTACGCGCCTTGCAGGCTCCCTGGCCGGTGTCGGCCCCGGCGCTGCGAGCCATGTCGCTGATCGGTGACTCGCGAGCAGCAGACCATGCTGCCCAGGTACGTGCCCTGACCGCTACGCGACGCGAGGTGTTGATCGGCACCCTGACCGATATCGGCCTGTCGGTGGTGGCCGGGTCCCGTGCGCCCTTCATCTTGGTGGATGCCTCGGCACTTGGCGATGACCCGGTGGCGCGACTCGCGGAAAATGGTTTCGCGGTGCGACGTGGGGACACCTTCCCCGGGCTGGGTCCGGGCTGGATTCGCGTCGCAGTGCGCGACGATGCGGTGTCGGCTGCCCTGGGTCAAGCGTTACGCAGAGTATTGGGATGACGCCGGTTTGCCGTTGGCAAGGTCTCAATTGACCGGATCAGTCAGGACTTATGGTCGCTTTCCTTATTCCTGGTCTTGATGCAACAGGGGAGCGTCGACTGCCCATCCGGAGACGAAATCATACAGCGGCTTCAATACCCGCTCGAGGACCTCTGGCGGCAGGTCGGCGATGCAGTTCATCCGCGGAGTCATCTCCATTACCGCGTGCAGCATGATCACATCCCACAGTCCAGCAATGTTCTCGATAAACGATCTGGTGGGCATGGTGACCGAGATCTGGAAGTACTCGACTACTTGGTCGAGCTGGGCGCTGAGCACCTCCATCGTCAACTTGTGGGTCTTCAGGAAGGCGTCACGGACTTCGGGATTGCGGGCCGCGTAGAGCCGCAGTTCGGGATAGACAAGCAGGAAGTCGCGGTCGGTCTTCTGCTGGGACATGAAGTAATCGGTGGCGAACTTCAGGAGTGACTCGCGGGTGACCTCTCCCTCATGGGAGCCCAGCAGCTCACCGATCACTTGCGCTGCATCCTCGCTGCTCATCGTCTCGAAGGCCTGGGCAGAGTTGTCACGGTCCAGTTCGAGGATGGCGATTACTAATTCGTTCTTGGAGGAGTAGTTTGAGTAGAAGGCGCCTCGGGTGAAACCAGCTCGTTCACAGATCTCCTCGACACTAGCTCCCAACACTCCGCGATCTGCGAAAACACCGATTGCGGCGTCGAGGATCTTGGACCGGGTTTCTGCGCGACGGCGAGTGATCTGTGTATCCATGTCGGGTCTCCATCTCAGGGGCTTTCCACTGGGGAGACTAGGTTAGAGACATGTTCTGATGCATTCGCGACGCGCCTTGGAAAGTGCGACCGATACAGGGTTGTAATCAGTTGGTGACTTTTTGATGGGCCCGTTGTGCATGCCGTGGGGATACCGGTCTTGCGTGCCGATACCCCCACGGGTTTTTTCTATTGAATTTCAATCGTTTACGCGTTCTTGAATGGTGAGTATCCGGTGGTGCAGCGGATGACAGAAGGCCAATGCCGCCACCGTGAGGACGAGACCGGAAACCAACACTGCAGCCATGATGAGCACCCCGGTACTGGCCTCCGGTGCGTAGCCTCGGCTGGCGGCAAACTGGTACATCGGATAGGCCAGCCCCATGCCCATCAGCGGACCGAGAATGATCGCGAGGGCGAAGGGTCCGAGAGTCTCGACCCACATGACCTTCATTGAAAAACCGTCGGGGGCACCCATCTTGTGCATCGAGCGGGACTGCTCTGCCCGCTCCAGGACCCCCGAAGCCTGGGAGACGAATACCGATACCGCAGTGAGCAGCAGACCGAAGGCCAAGACGATGACCGTTCCCTTAGAGAAGTCCCAGCGGGCGGCCTCCGTGAGGGTCGCTGCGGGGCCGGTCGCTGATGAGGAGTCGATGGCGATCGGCATGATGGCGACGAAGCCACCGATCAGCGACAGCAAGGAGAGCCCGGAGACCCGCTGCCACGTGGCCTTCGGCGAGGTTTCAATGCGACGGGCGGCCCAGATGAGGGTGGGGGTAGGTAGTGCTGCGAAGAGCTTGGAGATCTGCTGCAGGATCAGTGGGCCGACGATGTTGAGCGACTGGACCAAGACCATGAGGACGGCGATCGTGATCAGCAGCTGTCCGGTGCCGGCTTTGGGGTCGAAGGAGGACCAGATGATTCCGCCGAACACCAGGATCGCGGCGAAGGCGACCATCCGCCACCAGCTGATGGCTGGGCGGGAGGAGAGCCGTGCGACACCCAGCGGGGAAATCCGCACCTGGCGCAGGCCGCGCCATGAGGAGAATAGGCCCAGCAGCACCACCGCGGCGCAGACCAGCAGCGCCATCCACCAGGAAAGGGTCATTTCATCGGCGGTGATGGCCATGCCGAGCATCTCCAGGTTGACCCATAGGCCGTGGGTGCACCAGTAGATGACGGCTCCGATGAGGGCGCCGATGCTGGCCTGGATCATGGTGTCCACCAAGGTCATGTTTGTGACATCACTCGAAGACAGTCCCAGCAACCGCAGCGTCGCCAGGCGGCGCTCCCGACCGCGCGCCCCGAGCACCGCGGCTCCGGATGCGAGGGAAATTGCCGAGGGGACGACCAGAGCACAGGCGATGAGGGCCAAGATGAAGTAGAACATGGGCAGGGCATCGAAGGTTGAGTCGGCGGCCAGCACCTCGGCGATGAGACCATGCGGGTGCTTCCAGCGATTCCAGAACATCACTGTTCCGGCGGTCACGGTCAGGGCAGTGGCCGTCACGATGCTGTAGGCGCCGACGGCGGATACCCACAACAGGGATTCCCCCTCCTTGCTGCTGAATCTGGCACGGGTCAGTTGCAGAGCCAGGGAGCCGAGTCCTTGGGCGCGGGGCGGGGCGACGAGGGTGGTGCTCACAGCATGACCTCCTCATGGATCGGGGTGTTGTTGTTCTTGGAGGATTCGATGTCTAGGCGACGATCGGAGTGCACCAGCCCGTCGCGGATCTCTACCAGCCGCGCGCACCAGCGGGCGACGTTGATGTCGTGGGTCACCATCACCAGGGTGGTGCCGGCCATCCGGGCGGTGGTGGTGAGCAACTGAATGACTTCGTGGCCGGTGGCCTGATCAAGAGCGCCGGAGGGCTCGTCGGCGAAGATCACCTTGGGACGGGCCACCATGGCCCGGGCGATGGCGATGCGCTGTGCCTGGCCGCCGGACATATCGCCGGGGCGACGGTTGCGCAGGTCGATCAGGCCGATCCGTCCGATTACCTCGTCGGCTGCAGCGAATGCCTTCGACTTTTTGGTGCCGGTGAGCATGAGGGGCAGGGCGATGTTCTCCCGGGCGCTGAGCTCGGGAATCAGCTGGCCGTCCTGGAAGACGAAGCCAGCATTTGCCAGACGCAGGTGGGAACGCCGCCGATCGCTCATTGAGGAGATCTCTTCACCGCAGAAGCTGACCTGACCGATCTCGGGGGTGAGGACACCAGACAGGCAGTGCAGGAGAGTGGACTTGCCGGAACCGGATGGGCCCATGATGGCCACCGATTCGCCGGCTCCGACCGTCAGCGAGACTCCGCGCAGGGCAGGGACTTGGCCGAAGGACTTGGTGATGTCGTGGGTCTGAAGTACAGGCTGGGTTGCGGTGGTTGTGTTCATGGCTTCATCCAACCGGGATGACGTCTGGTGCGGCACAGTGCTGGGGATGATTTGTGGGTAGTGCCAGCGCTACCCGATCGGTTCGTCTCAGGTGGAGAGTGGGGATAGATTTACGGTGTGCTGTTTGGGCGACACAAGCAGATCCCGCCGGCCTGGATGCCTGCTGGGGAGGAGGATGCTGCACGCACCATTGAGCGGCTGACGAATTCCCGGCGAGTGATCGTCGAGGCCTACGAGATCGAGCGTCGGCGCATCGAACGGGATTTGCACGACGGTGCCCAGCAATATCTGGTGGCCGCATCCATGAAGTTGGGGGAGGCCCAGCTCTCGCCTGCCGTGCGTTCCGATCCAGAGCTCGCAGTCCTGCTCACCGAGGCAGGGAAAGCACTTTCCGATGGACTGTCGGCTCTACGCCGCACGGTGCGTGGCATCCATCCCCAGGTGCTGGGTGAGCGGGGCTTGGAAGCCGCGCTGGGCGATGTCGCCACCACCGCGGCAAATCCGGTGCGGATTGTGTGCCCCAATCCGCTGCCAAAACTGCCTGAAGGGGTGCTTGCCGTCGGTTATTTCTTCGTGTGCGAGGCAATCACTAATGCTGCGAAGCATGTCCCGGGAATCCCTGTGACCGTTCTGCTCAGTGCTGACCAGGATCTGCGGATATCCGTCCTCGACGAAGGGCCCGGCGGGGCACGGATCATTCCCGGCCATGGTCTTGCCGGGATGGTAGAACGGCTCGCCACCTTTGGTGGGAGGCTCTCCCTCACTTCCCCGCCAGGTGGCCCAACCCAACTCATCGCAACCATTCCGGTGCTGTTGCACCGGGGAGAATCCGGAGTGAACCTGTGAATGACACCAACGCCGCGCGGCCCCGGCTGGTGGTGGCCGATGATTCCGCCCTGTTGCGTGAGGGCCTGGTCGGACTTCTGCAACGCCAGGGATTCGACATCGTCGCCACCGAGTCCCGGGCCGATGCCGTCCGCCAGACGGTGACCGCGATGATCGAGAGTGGCGATGCGCCCGACTGCCTACTCACCGACGTGCGGATGCCCCCGACGATGTCCAACGACGGGCTGGTGACAGCCTTGGACCTGAAGACGGCTCACCCCAGGCTGTCGGTGATGGTGCTTTCCCAGTACGTGGCCCCGGTTTATGCCCAGCAACTATTCGCTTTGCCCAACCCTGTGGAATCGGGTGGATCGGGATACTTGCTGAAGGACCGGGTCTCCCAGGTGGTTGATTTCATCGACTCGCTGCGGCTGGTGATTAGCGGCGGGGTGGTCATTGACCCGGAGGTTGCCCGGGCAATGATGATGACCTCTCGTAGCGGGCTTGGCGAGCTGACCCGGCGGGAACTTGAGGTGCTGGAGTTGATGGCTCGCGGAGAGTCCAATTCACAGATCGCCGGGCGGCTCGTGCTCTCCAGCGCCGCGGTGGCCAAGCACGTGTCGAATATCTTCGCCAAACTCGGCCTGGCGCCTGACGAGGAGAATCGCCGGGTCCGTGCGATCCTCGCCTTTCTGTCTCAGTCGAATTGATCTATCCCGGCAGCGCTCCGGGTTTTCCGCCGTGGGCGAGTTTGTCTTCCCATGGGCCAAGTGTGATGGGCCAGCCCTATACCGCGCGGGGATCGCACTTACGTCGCCGCTGGGCACTAGGCTTGGTGACAACCATTCGGACACCGATGAAGTCGTCGAAGGAGGCCGTCATGGCTACCGCAACCAATATCGCAGGAAAGATCGTCGTCGGTACCGATGGATCGGACCGGGCGACCAAGGCCATTGACTACGCCGCAGATCGTGCGGTGGCCCGCGGTCTGGAACTCGTGATCGTCAATGTCATCCCGGAGATGCCCCTACCGGGCCGTACCTCAGCGGCCTCTCGTATCCATGATGGCGTCGCCTATGTGGAGGCGTACACCAAGGCGGCCCAGGAACGTCTGAATGCGCGGGTCGCTGAGGTCATGCAGCGTTTTCCCGGTGTAGTGGTGAGTGGCCAGCTCGTACACGGCCATGCATCCCATGTGCTGGCCCAGGCATCCAAGCAGGCCGCGATGGTCGTCGTCGGGGCCCGTGGGCAGAGCGCCCCCGTCTCGGTGAAGGTACTCGGTGGCACATCTGATGCGGTGACCGCCCACGCTCGCGGGCCGATCACCGTGATCTCTGATTTTGCCGAGATCACCCCGGATGGCCCGGTGGTGGTAGGCGTCGACGATTCTGCCCAGGCAAAGGTTGCCCTACACCTCGGTTTCGAGGTGGCCAACGCCCGCAGGGTACCGTTGATCGTCATCAACTCCTGGGACATCGGGCCCTACGATGCCTTCAATGCCGACATCTGGGCAGCTGCGATGGAGTCGATCACCGCTGAGTGTCAGCAGATGGTCGATGAAATGCTGGCTCCGGAGAAGGCTCAGTTCCCCGACGTGCAAGTGGAGACCCGGATCAAGCGTGGGCGTCCTGGGGTTGCCCTGGTTGAGGCCTCGAAGGGGATGGGCCTGATGGTCGTCGGTTCCCGTGGCCGGGGTGGGTTCAAGGGCCTGTTGTTGGGATCCACCTCCAAGCAGGTGCTGCGCGAGGCGCTGTGCCCGGTGGTGGTCACTCACTCCACCGAGTTGGTGCCAGACGGCCCCGAGCACATATGATGGGTGAAGGTTCCCCGTGCGGCGGCATCTCGCCTAACTCCCCCAGGACCGGAAGGTAGCAAGGGTAAGTGAGCTCTGTCGGGTGCGCGGGGAGCCCCTTTTCGTCCTAAGTGAGTATCCAAGCTCAGGTGGTTGCGCCCCGAAGATGAGCTTCCGAGACGATCCGGCGCCGAATCGGTGGGGCTAGTGTTCTCAATGTGACTCAAGTTCCTGATTTCCAACGCGTGATTGATGAACTGAACGCCGTGTCTGAACGGCTCCAGGCGCAGAGCGAGGAGCTCACCGCAGCACTCGTTCAGTCGGCGTCAACCAAGGAGTGCCCCGAGTTCTGTCTCAAGCTCCAAGGAGCGACTCAGATCACCGAACTGACCTTCACCGACAGAGCGCTTCGCACCGCGCCGACGGCTCTGCGAGAGAAGCTGTTGGCCGCATGCGCCGAACTCGAATCGAAAGCCACTTCCGGATTGGCCAATCGAGTTGCCCGTATCACCGGCAACGAGGAGTTAGCGGCGGGCATCCGCGCCCATGTATCGGTCGCGATAACAGATGATGAGGAACCTGGAACCACAGAGCGTGACCGGGCTGGTGGGGTACAGGCAGGAAATCTTACTGACGAGCAACTTCTAGCGTGGGTGGAGAACAACATTCAGGTCGATGATAGTGACAGTTTCTCGTTCGATGACCTGTTTGATGACGTTCCCGGCTGGGATCCGAACAATCGGATCAATCCGCATACGGCCCAAGCTGAGTTCGAGGCGGAGATTGCCAGAATTCAGGATCAGGCGAAAGGACTTGCTCAGCGTCTTGAACAGATCGAGGTGACGGAGTCTAATTCTCATCTGAGTGTTGTTGTTAGTGGTCATGGGAAGCTGATTGACGTCGTCTTTCGGCCACGATTCGGGGACGCCGGTGCGAATGAGCTGTCCAAGGAGTTTCTCAAGCTGTATTCCACTGCTTGTGTTAAGGCCAGCACCGAGGCTCTTGGGCTTGTGGCGGTGATGGAACCAGATTCGGAAAACCCAGCGTACTCGGTGCTGCAAAAAGCGCACGATGAGTTCAAGAATCAGCAGGATCGTGTTGCGCTGGCAAACGAGAAGGAGTGAAAGTGCAAGATTTTGAAGTGAATGTTGCCGATTTGCGTGACCATGCAAGCGCGGTTGGCAATTTGGCGGGCGATGTCCACACCATGAGTGGTGAAATTTCCAGCGCTAGTGCTGATCAGGCTCAGATGTATGGCATGTTTGTTGGCCCGATGGTGTGTGCTGGGTTATCGGTGATGCTCTTGAGTGCTGAGAAAATGGTCGACCGGGTCGCTGATCTTGTGGAGGGTATCGGCGGCAATCTGTCCGGTACGGCCGATGACTATCAACAGACGGAGGAAGCGAATGTTGCTGAAGCGAAGAATATTCAAGATATGCTCTCAGGAATTGGAGGGGCGCGGGCATGAATGACAATAATACTTTTGCGCTGCCCGACGTCACGGCTGGCGGCGCGAAGATGAACGTTCCGATCTACTCAGCGATCGCTGATGCGAGCAAAGAGTTGGGCAATGGTCATTTCAATTTTGGTGATGCAACCTCCGTTCTCAATGCGGGGATGGATATCCTGACGACCGTCTTGGATCCGCTCGGGGCTATCATTGGTGCAGCACTGGACTGTTTGAAATCATTGATCCTTGAACATGTGAAGCCGCTGAATGAAGCACTGAACATGCTCGCGGGGGACCCGGATGGGATCTATTCGAGTTCACAAAGATGGATCGACTGGGGAAATATTGTCGTAAATCTTGGGAACAATTACGTGGACATGATTGCGAATGTCGATTCATGGAAGTGTCCGCAGGCTAATCTTTACCGAAGTACGGCACGTGGGGTTCGTGACTTCTTTCAAATGCTTGCAAAAAGTTTGGGAAGTGTTGCCGGATTCATGCAAATGGTTGGCGCGGTGGTTGCCATCGTGCGCGAAATTTTGTGGATCCTGCTGAAAGAAGTTCTGACGGAAGTGATCAAGAACGCTCTCCTCACTTTGGCCGCTTCGATTCCGACCCTTGGGACGGCCATTGCGGCCTTCACTGCGTGGTTCACTGCGAAGATGGCGATTGTGTTCAGCAAGTTTTCCAAGAAATTGTCGGAGTTGGTGAGAAAGGTTTCTGATCTGCTGCGAAAGCTTGGAAAGAGCGGCCGAGCAATGGACGGCGCAGGGGACACGCTGTCAAGCGTCACGGATAAGCTCGCAGACCAGTTGGCAAAACTGGGGAAGAGGCTGGAGAACATAGGCTATAAAGGACTCGATGATGTCGGCGGACAGCGCCCGAAATTTCCTGGGATGGTTAGCCCTGAAGCGGGTGCCCGACTTCCCCTTGACAACGCCAATAGTCACGTAGATGATGTCAACAGGTATGTTCAGATAGGGAACACGACAGTGACCAATGCTGAGCACGGGGAAGCTTCTGCCGAGCAGGCCCGAAACCAGGTTGGTGACGTGAAGCAAATGCCCTAAGGATACTGGCCTTTGCCCTAGAACTCAGTCCAGTACCCAGCTGGGCAGGCCGACCAGGTAATCGTTGATCTCCCCACCACCCCAGTTGGAGGCGAAAACGATGCGGCTCAGGTCGCGGGAGGCGCTCGCATGCGGTTCCAGGAAATAGGAATCGCCGCTCACGTCATCCCAATTGGCGTGAATGTGGGCCACATTCAATGCCCTGCCGCCCGCCCGCAACTCCAATAGCCATACCTTGCGGTATTCTGGGCGCAGCGTTGGGGCCGGTTGTTCGGGTGCTGAATCGGTGTGGTCTGCGTAACTGGAGACCACCACCCAGCCTGGGCGGTCGAAGCACTGGCCGCTGATGTGACAGGCATAGGCCTCCCCTGAGGCTGGGTAGAGGGTGTGCAGGTTGGTGCGTTCGCCGTTCTCCACATTGATGGCGGTGATCTGTCCCGCACCGTAGTCGGCGACGACCAGCAGATCTTCACCTGCGGCCCCGATCGCCAGGTCGGAGTGCTCGGACGCGTCGATCAGCCGACGTTGATCCTTGAACTTTTCGTCGTAGGCGACGGTGCCACCCTGCCCGGCCAACCAGGAAACCACCACCCGCTTCCCGCTTGGGGCGATGCTCACATGATCGGGGAAAGCGCCTGGAGTGGGGAAGTCTTGTGCATCTAGGGTCCCGATCACTTTCCCGATGGTTGGGTCAACGGTGACGATGCCGAAACAGGAGTTCTTCTGGGTGGCCTCGTCGTAGCGTGTCGCCATCAGGGCCAGGCGGCGCCCGTCGGCGCTGAGCCCGCCCTCACCTTTGGTCCAAAACGATGTCGCATCGCCCCACGGAGTCTTGCCGGCCAGGTCGAGCACGACATTGCCATCCTGGTCCCACCACGTGGTGGCTCCGTTGCGTGCGGTGTGGATGAACCGGGCGGGGTCATGTGGATCCCACAGCGGTTCACAGTCGCCCTCCAGACGCTCCAGCACCCGGATGCGCTCGAAGGTCGTGGCGTCGTGCAGGCTCCAGCTGCCGTTCTCGCCCTGGGCCAAGAATCTGCTGTTGTCGGCGTTGAACACCTGTCGGCGTGAGTACTCGTGACGTAGCCAGGCTCCCGACTCCGGGGTTGCAGCGGTTATCCGGTAGATGCGGGTCGCATAGGTCGGGTCGATGACTGCGTCGCCCAGTCCGGCTGACACCTCGGGGCGGGACACTGCGGGGATCGGATCGGCGGAGAGCTCACTCAACCGGAAGGATTTGTCGTAGAAGTCATCGAAGGGATTGGGGGGTGCATCGACCGGGGTCGGCGCGGATCTGTTCGTCTGGCATGCCGCGAGACCCGCCGCTGCGCATAGCCCCAGAATCGTTCTCCTCGTGATGTTGTCCATTGCTGCACCTCCGCGCTCACCCTACCCAGCATGTGGGACGAACGGGAGTTTCGCCGGTGCCCGGGCCCCGGCCTACCGCGGCATGTTTCGCACACGATGCCACAGTCGGTGTGACCAACTAGTCTGTGTTCGTGGCTGACGAACCTGACCTTCTGAATCCTGATGACGAGCCCGACGCCTTTGATGCGCTCGAATTCGTCCAGGGTGGGGTCGATCTCTTCGGTGAGGAACTTCCCCCACCTATCCCACCTTGCGACATTGCATCTGATGAGGGCATCGCCGAGGATCCGGTGGTGGACGGTGAGGTCGATCCCGATTCGGTGATCGAGGCAGCGGCCCTGGCCGACGAGGACGACGACCCTGATGCCGATGGTTCCTCAGACGCAGATGGTGAGGTTGAGCCAGTCTTCGCAGTCGCAGGGGCCGACATCGACGAGGAAACCGGTCCAGAGGAACTGGCCGATGAGCCTGCTTCCATAACCCCGGTGCCAGATGCTGTGACAGCGCAGATGCCTGCAACCTCGGGCATGCCAGCCGACCAGCGGGCCACCGGCGAGAGCGGTTTGCCTGGTGACGGCGGGGTTCCACTGGCCCTCTACCGGCGCTACCGTCCCGATACCTTCACCGAGGTCATCGGCCAGGAACACGTCACCGAACCGTTGATGCGCGCCATCGCCAACAACAAGGTCAACCACGCCTATCTGTTCTCCGGGCCTCGCGGCTGCGGCAAGACTACTTCGGCACGTATCTTGGCCCGCTGTCTCAACTGCGAGCAGGGGCCCACCCCCACACCGTGTGGGGTGTGCGATTCTTGTGTTGCCCTGGCCACCGGAGGCCCCGGATCAATCGACGTCATCGAGATCGATGCCGCTTCCCATGGCCGGGTTGATGACGCACGGGAATTACGTGAGGGGGTCTATTTCGCTCCGGTCGGTTCCCGTTACAAGATCTACATCATCGACGAAGCCCACATGGTTACCAAGGAGGGCTTCAATGCCCTGCTGAAGGTGGTCGAGGAGCCTCCGGAGCACGTCAAATTCATCTTCGCGACGACCGAGCCCGAGAAGGTCATCGGTACTATCCGCTCGCGTACCCACCACTACCCGTTCCGTCTGGTTCCCCCCCGTGTGCTGAGCGAATACCTAGAACAGATCTGCCATGACGAGGGCGTGCAGGTTGAGCGGGGTGTGCTGCCGCTGGTGGTGCGTGCCGGGGCCGGTTCGGTGCGTGACTCGTTGTCAGTGCTCGACCAACTGCTGGGAGCAGCCGACCACGGGATAGTCACGGCCACCGCGGCTGCCGGGCTGCTCGGTTACACCCCCGATAGCCTGCTCGACGGCGTCGTCGACGCCTTCGCTGCGGGTGACGGACGTGGAGTCTTCGCCACCATCGACAAAGTCATTGAGACCGGACAAGATCCGCGCAGGTTCGCCGAGGACTTGCTGGAGCGGATGCGCGACTTGGTGATCGTCGCCCAGGTGCCCGATGCCATCGAATCCCGGCTCATTGATGTCGCCGACGACCAGGCGGAGCGCCTGCGTGGGCAGGCCGCGGCAATGGGGCCGGGGGAACTGACCCGGGCCGCCGAGGTGATCGCCGCGGGTCTGGTCCAGATGAGGGGTACCACGGCCCCGCGCCTGCACCTGGAATTGATCTGCTCCAGGGTGTTGCTGCCCACATCTGATGTCGGCGACCGTGGGGTGCATGCCCGCCTCGACCGGCTGGAACGCCGCCTCGAGATGGGAGGGCCACTACCTGCTGCCGTCCTGGCAGCCTCTGGGCAGCCCACCGATGCTCCTGCCGGATCAGTGAGCCGAGATCATGACGAACCCGTAACGATGGTGCAGCAGATGGGTGGGGCATCTGGCAGCCGACCCACTCCGCAACACCTTGTGACCCAGCCCTCAGCACCCGTATCGACCCCTGAGGAATCCCGGGAAGTTCCGGTGCGCCCCGAAGATGGGCACACCGTTGAAACAGCCAAACTGCGGAAGGTCGCGCAGCAGGATCCACAGCCAACCGAGCATCCGGCAACTCTGGGTTCCTCGGGTGGTCCGGGTACCGCCGACGTCCGCCGGCTGTGGGCCCAGGTGCTTGAGGAGGTGAAGGCGCGTAAGCGGTTCACCCACGCGCTGGTCTCCCAGAATGCCCACGTCGTCGAGGTGCGTGCTGGGGAGTTGTTGCTCGGTTTCAGCTCCCCCGGCACTCTGGAGCGGTTCAATGGTGGCGGTTCGGCTGACGTGCTGCGAGCTTCCATCGTCGAGGTCATCGGCGTCGACCTGCGGATCACGGCCTCAGTGGACGGCGGGCCGTCCCGTGAGGAGACCCGGGCGGTGGCGCAAGCTACCTCCTCACCCGCCACTCAACCCACCCACACGACCCAACGCTCAGCTGTCCCACCGACCCCTGGGCAGCAAATTCCTGCCCAGCAGCGTCCCGCTGGTACACCTTCGGCCCCGCACGAGTCCCGGCATGCTCCCGCCCATGTTCCTGATCCAGTCCCGGAACCGGAGGACGACCCCTACGAGGAGGTGGCTCCCGATGACATCGTCATCGACGATTCGGAAACCGATGCCGCCGAATTGTTGGCCAGGGAACTGGGAGCACACATTATTGAGGAAAACGAACGGTCCTGATCTGGGCCATCGAACAGAAAGGACCATCCATGTTCCCTGAAGGCATGGACATGAACACCCTGTTACAGCAGGCCCAGGCGATGCAGGAACAGCTCGCCCAAGCTCAGGAGGAGCTTGCCACCAAGACATTTACCGGCACTGCGGGTGGCGACATGGTCACCGCGACCCTGACCGGGCAGGGTGAACTCGTCGGGCTGGTGATCAAGCCAGAGGCAGTGGACATGGATGACTTGGAGTCCCTGTCCGATCTGATCATCGCGGCGGTGCGCCAGGCATCCACCTCCATGACGAACCATGCAGCCTCGCTCATGGGTCCCATGGGTTTCTGAGAGGCGCACTTTGTACGACGGACCAGTCCAGGACCTCATCGACGAGTTGGGGCGCCTGCCGGGGGTGGGCCCGAAATCGGCCCAGCGAATCGCTTTCTGGTTACTGGACCAGCCAGCCGAAGACGTCGAACGCCTTGCCGAGGTCTTGAACAAAGTGAAGGCTCAGGTGCACTTCTGCGATGTGTGCTTCAACGTCACCGACCAGGATGTCTGCCGGATCTGCCGTGATCCGCGTCGCGATCCGAGCGCAATCTGCGTGGTCGAGGAGTCCAAGGATGTGGTGGCCATTGAGCGCACCCGCGAGTTCCGGGGGCGCTATCACGTGCTCGGTGGGTCGATCTCCCCGATCGCCGGGCGTGGCCCCGGTGACCTGCACATCGCTGAACTGGTTCGGCGGCTGTCCGACGATTCGATCGTCGAGGTGATTCTCGCGACGAACCCCAATCTAGAGGGAGAGGCAACCGCCACCTACCTCAGTCGTCTTCTCGGTCAGACTCCCGGTATCCGTGTGTCTCGTCTCGCCTCCGGTCTTCCTGTCGGTGCCGATCTCGAGTATGCCGATGAGGTGACTCTCGGTCGCGCATTTTCTGGTCGTCGCTTCGTCGAGTGAACGATTTTTCGTCCTTGTCGTCGTGTTTGAAGCGGCGTTTGCGTTTGATCTCGACGCCAGCCATCAGCGCGATTCCACGGATGATCACCTTCGGGCCATCGGGATCTACCTTGTGCGCGGCGGCCTTCTTGGAATTCCAGTCGAAACCACCCATGATGCCGGTTCCCTGGACTTCGACATTCAGATCGGGTGGAACGATGATCTCGACTCCACCCCAGAACGCGCCTACCGTGATGACGGTGACCGGTGCGGTGAATTCCGCCTCTTGCAGATCGATCACGCTGCCGCCCATGACGGTCAAATTCCACAGGTTGCGGGCCAGGGTCCAGTTCCCGGCCAAGGTCGATCCACCCAGGATAGCGATGCTTGCTGCTCGGCCAACGGCCTCTTCCGGTGCCCAGCGTGCCGGAACTCTGCTCCGGCTTTCTGAATCCCACGAATCAGTGATCATCTCGCCGGTGTGGGTGACAGGCTCGAGCTGGTTCGGTGGGGGAGCCACCTGCTCGACCTCGGTAAGGCTTTGGGCATCAAGAATACCCCGGACCCGTTGATTGAACTCCTCGGCGGTGATCTGCCCGGATTGCCATGCCTGGTTCAGTCCGGTGATGGCCTTCTGACGTTGCTCCTCGCTCGGCAAAGGTTCGGGGACGATCGGCCATGTTTCGGTCATGCGATGAGTGTACGGTATGCCCGCTTGGGCGCCGGTCGTGATCAGACCGGCACAATCGTTTACGGGTCGGTGCGGCATACCGGCCAGGCCACCGGTGTTGAGGCCGAGAACCAAGGGTCGGCCGAGGTTCTCGTCTCGAAGAAGCTGAGGGTGAGGACACCGGGGATTTGTGGGCAACTGGAGGAGGTCGTGTAGACGACGCCGACGGTTCCAGTGCCGTTCAGTGGGACGACACGGTTGACATCGCCCTGCATCCTGATGGTGTGGTGCTGGCCGTCGTCGAAAAGTGCCCGCATGTGGGTGATCCAGCAGGTGATCCGCCCGGTGTTCGCCACGGTCAGAGTCGCCGAGAATTGTCCGGCGGCAGGCTCATCGGAAAGGGCCCATCTTCCTGCGGTCAGGCCATCGGTCCGGCAGATTGGCATATTGGCTGGGGTCATCGGATTGTCGGAAGGAACCTTCGGATCGGTGGCGACTTGGACTTCCCAAGCATCGTCGTAGCCATCGCCATCGGTATCGGCAGCTCGCGGATTGGTCCCCAAGACAATGATCTCGGTACGATCATCGAGCCCATCGCCATCGGTGTCGGTGAGTAGCGGGTTGGTCCCGTACACCAGGTATTCGTCGCCGTCGGGCAATCCATCACCATCGGTGTCGACGCGTAGCGGATCCGTCTTCAGCACGACGTATTCGAGATGATCATCAAGGCGATCACTGTCGGTGTCCGGATTATTCGGATCGGTACCGATGAGCCGCTCGGTGTCGTCGGGCAATCCATCGCCGTCGGTGTCAACTGGTTTGGCGGGTGCGACGATGGGAATCTGGACTATGGCGGTGACCGATGGAGAGGAATCGGTCGGCTCCGGGACGTTGTCGGTCCGGGGAAGCGGCTTGGACGCCGGTGTCGGGGTACTGGTGGAGACCGTGGGCTCGGGACTCGGAGCGACCGGCGGCGCTGGCTTCTCGAACGACGACGGGGCGGGCGGCTCCTCGGTCTTAGAAGGCGAAGCGGAAGGAGTCGGCTGCACCGGGGTCTGGCTAGGGCTCGGCTTCATGGCAGATGGAACCGGAGTTGACTGGCTGGCCGGGGGAGGCGTCGGATCCTGACCATCACCGAAACTGTTGACCATGGCATAGATCACGATGACGATGGCAATCACCGAGATGATGATTCCGCTGGCCGCGGCCGTGTGCTGGGCGCGGACGCGCTGACGCTGCTGGGCTGTTCCGATGGCCGAGGCCGTGAGGTCGGCGAAGAAGTCGTTCGGCTCGGCAGGAGTGGCCCCGAGCTTGTGAAGACGGTCGAGCAGGTTCATCGCACCCCTCCTGCCGGGGCCTCGGTCATGGTGGCGCGCATCTTCGCCAGCGAACGATGCGCGGTCACCCGCACCCATGACTCGGTGCGGCCCAGCCGCTCGGCCACTTGGGCTGCCGGTTGATCATCCATGTAGCGTCCGATCACCACCGCACGTTCGATGGGGCTGAGCACCGACAGGCCCTCCGCCACTTGGAGTTCGTTGTCCAGATTGACCCATGGGTCGACGGTATCGGGTACCCGGATCTCCGTCGGAGCCTCCGAGAAAGAACGCTTGCGCGCCCGGGAGAGGAAGTCATTGGTGAGCATCGTGTGGAGATAGGCCGCAGGGTCCTGTGCCGCTTGTACCTTCTTCCACTTCATCAGCGCAGTCACGGCAGTCTCCTGGACCAAGTCCTCGGCGAGATGCCAGTCGTGGGAGAGCAACAGTGCACGGCGGAACAGCGATGGACCTTGGTCTTGGACCAAGGCTTCATAACCGTTGGGGGTTGCCATGTCTCGCTCTCGGTTGTCTGTATGTGGGGGATCGGGGGCGGCGTCATTCGGCGCGCGGCATCCACTCGATGATCCCCTCCTGATAATAGATGATTCTCGTTGTCAAAGCGACATGGTTTAGCGCCCGACCATGCGAGCGCGTGGCAGGACCCGTCAGTCCTTTCCCATGGACAGCGGGTCCTGCTCACACTGAGCGAGAAGCACGTCCCCGACAGCTTCCCAGCACCGAAGGTTCTTGGGCACTCCATCCGAGTCACCACGCCTGCGGCAATAGGTTGACAGCGACACATCCCCGAAAAGGTCGCGGCAACCGCTCACGACCTCTAGACGCCCCGGGGGAAGTGTTTCGTTACATGGATGACGCCGATCCTTCGCTGAACCTCAATAATATTCGGTTTGACAAGGGTAAATGTGAAAAGATGCAGAGCTGTATCAGGGCGTGTCGGATTTCGGGCATGGAGTGGATGCCACGTGATGCCCACCGATTTCGGGTCTCGTGACCCCGCCCCTACAATGACCGGGTGCCTGCAAGGCAGTGATGGGGCCATCACCCCGGAGCCGCCGGAAGAACAGCCCCCATGGGCTCAGTAGAACCGGCAGCAGGACACGAAATGAGTGGGGATTTTTCCCAACAGGGGTGGTACCGCGGGTGGTCGGCAATGACCGCTCGTCCCTTGAGTGGACAACAGACCAAGGACATTGATGAGCGACACCACCCGTGGCTACAACGCCGTTCCTGCCCAACTTGACCTGCCTGCGATGGATCACCGGATCCTTGAGTTCTGGGATGACAACGACACCTTTACCCGCAGTTGGCGGGCCACCGCTGACGGCAAGCCATGGACCTTCTTCGAGGGCCCGCCCACTGCTAACGGGCACCCCGGAACCCATCACATCGAGGCCCGGGTATTTAAGGACGTCTTCCCGCGTTTCAAGACGATGCAAGGCTTCCGCGTTGATCGCAAGGCCGGCTGGGACTGTCACGGGCTGCCTGTCGAACTGGCCGTCGAGAAGGAACTCGGTATTGAGGACAAGTCGCAGATCGAAGCCTTCGGGGTATCCAAGTTCAACGAGATGTGTCGTGCCTCGGTGTCGCGTTACGTCGGTGAATTCCGAGAACTGACCCACCGCATGGGCTACTGGGTGAACCTCGACGAGGCCTATTGGACGATGGATCCCCAGTACGTTGAATCCGAGTGGTGGGCCCTCAAACAGATCTTCGACGCAGGCCTGCTTGTCGAGGATTACCGGGTCACCCCGTATTGCCCCAGGGACGAGACCGCCCTGTCCGACCACGAGGTCTCCCAGGGATACCGGGATGTCACCGATCCCTCGATCTTCGTCCGCTTCCCGCTGCTTGACGGGCCTTGGCAAGGCGCCGACCTGTTGGTGTGGACCACCACCCCATGGACTCTGATCTCCAATACCGCCGCGGCGGTGCATCCCGAGGTCACCTATTTAAAGGTGACCAACGGTACCGACACGCTGGTCGTCGCCAAGGATCTGTTTGAGGAGGTGCTCGGTGCTGAGGAACCGGCCTATCGCGTCGTTGACGAGGTCAGTGGGCGTGACATGGAGCGCTGGCACTATCAGCGTCCGTTCACCCAGGTGAACTTCCGCAACGACGCCAACTATGTGCTGCTGGCCGACTACGTCACCACAGAGGACGGCACCGGAGTGGTGCACCAGGCCCCGGCATTCGGCGCCGAAGACCGGCTCACCTGTTTGGCCTATGGCCTGGAGGTCGTCAACCCGATACGTCCCGACGGCACCTTCGCCGAGGGTCTCGATCTGGTTGGCGGGCTATTCTTCAAACAGGCCGACGCCCCGATCCTGGCGGATCTCGCCGCCCGTGGAATCCTGTTCCGCAAGGTTGATTACACCCACTCCTATCCGCACTGCTGGCGCTGCGACACCCCGCTGATCTACTACTCGCAGCCCTCCTGGTACATCCGCACCACCCAGATCAAACAAGCCTTGCTGGACGAGAACGAGGCCACCAATTGGCACCCCGGCAACATCAAGCACGGCCGCTACGGCGACTGGCTGAACAACAACATCGACTGGGCCTTGTCTCGCAGTCGCTATTGGGGTACCCCGTTGCCGATCTGGCGCAACGATGAGGACCCATCGAAGATGATCTGCGTCGGCTCCCGCGCCGAGTTGGGCGAACTCGCTGGCCTCGACCTTTCCGATCTCGACCCGCACCGGCCCTTCGTCGATGACATCACCTTCGCCCTGCCGGGCGAATCGGGTACCTACCGCCGGGTTCCCGAGGTGATCGACGCCTGGTTCGACTCCGGGTCGATGCCCTTCGCCCAGTGGGGCTACCCCTGGGCCGAGGGCTCCAAGGAGCACTTCGACCAGCACTATCCAGCTGACTTCATCTGCGAGGCGATCGATCAGACTCGTGGCTGGTTCTACACGCTGATGGCGGTGGGCACTTTGGTCTTTGACCAATCCTCTTACCGCAATGTGCTGTGCCTAGGTCACATCCTTGCCGAGGATGGCCGCAAGATGTCCAAGCACCTAGGCAATATCCTGGAGCCGCTCCCGCTGATGGAACGGCATGGGGCCGACGCGGTGCGCTGGTTCATGGCCTGCTCGGGTTCGCCCTGGGCGGGTCGGCGTGTGGGGCATGCCGCCATGCAGGAGGTTATCCGCAAGGTCCTGCTCACCTATTGGAACACGGTGGCCTTCCATTCCTTGTACGCCAGGGCCAATGGCTGGGGCCCTGAGGGTGGGGCACCGGCCGTCGCCGGGCGTCATGTGCTGGACCGCTGGCTGGTCTCGGCCACCCAGGAACTGGTGGCCGAGGTGACCGCGCACCTGGAGAGCTTCGACACCCAGCACGTTGGCAACTTGATCTCAGCCTTTGTCGATGATCTGTCTAACTGGTATGTGCGCCGCTCACGTCGCCGCTTCTGGGATGGCGATCCGTCGGCGCTGTGGACCCTGCATGAGACTCTTCACGTGCTCACCCGGCTGATGGCACCGCTGGTGCCCTTCATTACCGAGCACGTCTGGCAGCAGCTCTTTGTGCCCACCGATCCCACCGGGCCTACCTCGGTGCACTTGTCATCGTGGCCGGTGGCCGATACCGCGCTGATCGATGCCTCCCTGAATTCGGCGATGGGGGTGACCCGCCAGCTTGTCGAGCTGGGTCGCGCTGCCCGTGCCGATGCGAAGGTGAAGACTCGTCAGCCGTTGGCCCGTGCTCTGATCGGGTCGGGGGTTCGCGCTCAACTGGACGAGGAGTTGATCGCTGAGATCGTTGCCGAACTCAATATCGGTGCAGTCGATACCTTCGCCGACGCTGGTGATGTGGTGGATTTTGCAGCTAAGGCGAATTTCCGTGCTCTTGGAAAGCGTTTCGGCAAGCAGACTCCCGTTGTCGCCGGGGCAGTGGCCACCGCGGATGCGGCGGCATTGTCTGCGGCACTGGCTGCCAGCGGTGAGGCGACCATTGAGGTGCCCGGTATTGGAGAGGTGACCTTGGGGGCTGGCGATCTGTTCATCACCGAGCGCCCGCGCGAGGGGTGGGCCGTAGTGGAACAGGACGGGCAGACCATCGCCTTGGACCTGACCCTCACAGAGGAACTGGTGCGCGCAGGCATTGCCCGCGAGGTGATCCGGCTGGTGCAGGAGAACCGGAAAGCCACTGGTTTGGAGATCTCTGACCGGATTCGGCTGGAGTGGGCCTCCGTACGCGAGGATGTTGCCTCGGTGATGGCCGAGTACGCCGACCAGATCGCGTCCGAGGTGCTGGCCTTGGACATCCAATCCGGTGATGCGGCCCCGGACTGGGCGCGCGACGAGGAACTTGGTCTCGCCGTTCGGGTGATCAAGGTCTGATGTTTCTTGCGCATCGTGGCCGCTGGATGCCAGCTACGGACCCCAACGGCCACGATGGGCATGGGATGGGACATCGTCCCGGCCGGTAATCTGATGCCTGTGTGGAGCAGAGCCAATCTTCCCGAGGTCATTGAGCGCTTCGGCCCCGACCCCTATCTGCTGCACGAGGCGAACCCAGATGGGCAACTGTTCGTCAGCGATTCTGGCTGGATGGAAATGGAGAGCCCCGATCGTTTCGGGCGGTGTGGCGCGCTCATCGTGGGTGTCGACACCCTTGGGACTTCCGCGGTCGACGAGGCGGTGTCCCTGCTCGACGACCGGTGCATGCGAGCTAGACAGCGACTGTGCTGGCTGAGCGTCGATATCCACAACGACTGGCCGGGCGGCGGGCAATGGCAGCGAGGCGAAGGCCACGAGTCCGACTGGGTGTGGATGTGGACGAAACAGCCGGCCTGCGAACCCGATCCCGCCTGGGACCTGGTCGAGTTGGACGATATCGCCGACGCCGAGGAGATCAATGCCTTCGCGTTGCCGGTCAACCCGCTGTTCGAAGGTAACCCGGGGCGCGGTGAGAACCTGCTGTGGGTTGGCCTGCGCGACGACCGGGGTCGGCTCATTGGTTGTATTACCGCGCATCCCAACGGTGCCGGCAAGGGGCATCTTGCCGGGTTGGTCGTTGCTCCGGCTCATCGTCGCCGGGGTGTGGCCCGTAGCATGCTCGCAGTCATTTCCCAGCGGATGATCGACCGCGACGGGGTGTGTCTGTTGTCCGCCTATGCGCACAACACCGGCGCGATCCGTGCCTACGAGCAGGTTGGCTATTCGGTGGCGCACACCTTCGATTTCCACTTCCGAGAGCCCCGATTCACGGGTTGATGCCTTGTCAAAGACATATTCTTGGTTCGGGGATGCGGCCATAATAGGTCAAGGCCGTTCAGCGGCACTGAACTGGTTTGTGGAAGTTTCATGGCAACTGCTTGGCGTGACCCGTTCGTGCCCCATTGATGTGCTTGCCTTAGGGGGACTGTGGATCCCGACCGAGGAGCAGCATGAAACTCTCCCGCGCCGTTCTGGTGCTGTGTTCCGTCGCGACGATGGCCGTCATCCCGCAGACGGCGTTCGCCGCTCCGCCGCAGCGAGGGGGTATCGTCCGTCCGGCGAATATCACCGCCGAAGGACAGCAGTATGCGGAGACGATCCTCGCGAAGGTGAACGCCCTGCGCGTCTCGAAGGGCCTGCAGCCGGTCACCCGGTTCGTTGAGTTGGATTCGGTTTCCCAGGACTGGTCCGAGCAGATGGCGGCCTCCCGGAAGATGGAGCATAGGCCGGATTTCATCAAATCCTATCCGGCTGGTTATCAGTCAGGTTCCGAGAACATCGCGTGGCGAAGCGGCGGCGGTGATGTCGGTGCTGGCTTTTACGAGCAATGGCTGAATTCTCCAGGTCACTACGCGAACATGGTCGATCCTGCTGCGAACTCGATCGGGATCGGTGTCGCCCAGGATCCGGTCTCAGGCACCTGGTACGGAACCCAGAATTTTGCCCAGTACCCGGATACTTCGAAGCTGACGGTCAGCGGCGGGGCGCCCACGCCCACCACTCCTGCCCAGAAGCCTCAGCCTCCGACTCAGACGACCACGGCTCCGGCCCAGGAGACTACGACAGCAGCCCCGCCAACGAGTGAACCGTCGGTTGCGTTGCCCGAGACGACGACGGCGGCCATTGAGACGCCGGAGTCCACTGCGGCCGACGCCCCTGCATCAGCAACGCAGCCCACAACGGCCCCAGACGGCGGCGGGTCGGTGCCCTCATCATCACAGCAGGACACGTCGACACCAGAAGCCAGTCCCTCGGCCACCGCACGATTGGTGAACTCGAGCCCATGGAAGAAGGGAGGCTTCTTGGCTGGAGGCTTCATCTTCGTCGTAGGCGGTGCCCTGTTCGTCATCGGGCTCCTGCGCCCCTGACCAGGTTTTGCGGCTGGGATATTGATCACCAAGTCTTTTCGCTCAGCTGAGACGATGTCAGTGCGAGGATGAATTTTCCCGCATGATGCGGTGAATGTCTCAGGAGAGGGCTGCTGCCGTCGCCAACCCCAAGGCCTTTTGAAAACAGGTTTCCCGCTGCTCAGCGGTCATATTCTTGGATGGATCGTTCGGATCATCGGAGACGGTCAGCACGGCCAGGGCTTGGGCATCGAACTCTGCGGCGGCGCCGAATAACCCGGCAGCTTCCATCTCCACTCCGAGTACCCCGTGGGCGGCCAGCCGTTCGTTGCGCAGTGGATCCCATGATGGCAAGTGGAAATGGTCGTGGGAGGTGACCATCCCGATGTGCACCTCGTCCATGTCGGCGGCGGCATCGATAGCGGCGCGGGCTAACTCGAAGGAGGCCACCGCCGAAAAGTTGATCCCGGGAATGCGTTGCTGGTTCATATTCGAATCGGTGTGCGCACCCAGCGCGATGATGACGTCACCGACCTGCACTTTCGGCGAGATTCCCCCACAGGTGCCGACCCGGATGAGTCGCTGCACCCCGTAGTAGTGGAACAATTCGGTGGCGTAGATGGTCATCGACGGCATCCCCATGCCAGAGGCCATCACCGACAGCGGTTTGCCTCGGTGGGTGCCTGTAAATCCCTGGATGCCGCGCACGTCGGTCACCATCACCGCATCGTCGAGCAACTGTCCAGCGATGCGGGCGGCTCGCCTGGGATCTCCGGGCATGAGCACCGCCGGGGCGAAGTCGCCGGGGGCAGCGCAGATATGTGGTGTGGCCATGGATCCTCCGATCTTCATCGCAGTGATTGTCCTGCGGAACCCGGATGCGGTGCAATGGGTGAACCGGGATGATTGAAGGGGGCCAGGATGGATGTCGTTGCAGCGGCCGAGCGGTGGATCGCCCACGATCCGGATCCGAGCGATCGGAAAACGCTGTCCGAGTGGGTGGGAAGGGCTAAGCGTGGCGACGCCGGTGCATTGGATCGGATTACCGGGGCGATGACTGGTCGGCTGTTCTTCGGGACAGCCGGGCTGCGGGGTGAGATGGGGCCTGGACCGAATCGGATGAACACCGCAATTGTCGCCACCGCGACCGCCGGGCTGTGTGCGGTGCTCGGCCAGATGGCCGAGCACCCGAGGATGGTGATCGGTTTCGATGCCAGGCACCGTTCCGCGCAGTTTGCCCGCACTGCTGCTGGGGTGGCGACGGCTGCCAGGTGCGATGTGATGGTCATGCCCCGCGCACTGCCTACCCCGCTGCTCGCCTTCGCGGTGCGGCATCTGGGAGCCGATGCGGGCATCATGGTGACCGCATCCCACAATCCTGCCGCCGACAACGGCTACAAGGTCTATCTGGGTGGGCGCATCGTCGCGGCTCATGAACGTGGTGTGCAACTCGTCGACCCGATGGATTCCCGGGTGATGGCTGCGATTGAAGAGATCGGATGGGCCGACGAGGTGCCCGTCGCCGATGACGGATGGCGGGTGCTGGACGAGACGATCGTCGACGAGTACCTGGCTGCTGCCGGGAAGCTCGCCGGTCGTCTGGGCGTGGACCAAGATCAGATGACGAGGTTGGCGGTGGTGCTCACCGCCATGCATGGGGTCGGTGCGCCGGTGGCAACTCGGCTGCTGGAATCGGCAGGGGTCTCCCGGCTGTATCCAGTTGCTGCCCAGTGCAGCCCGGACCCGGATTTCCCGACCATCGCCTTTCCTAATCCCGAGGAGGCTGGGGCGCTCGATCTTGCCTGTGACAAGGCTCGTGAGGTGAAGGCCGATCTCGTGGTGGCCCTCGACCCCGATGCCGATCGGTGTGCGGTCGCGGTGCCGGATCGCTCCGGGGCCTGGCGGCAATTGTCGGGTGACCAGCTCGGGGCGTTGTTCGCCCAGCACCTGGCCGCCAAGATTCCGGTGGGCGAGGGCGGCGGGGAGCCACCGGTTTTCGCACGCTCGCTGGTCTCGGGATCAATGTGTGATGCCATTGCCGCGGCCCATGGCATCACCGCTCGTCAGAGCCTCACCGGTTTCAAATGGATTGTCCGGGGTCCCGGAGTTGTCTACGGTTACGAGGAAGCCATCGGCTACTGCTTGGATCCGGAGGTAGTCCGGGACAAGGACGGCATCACGGCGGGACTGATCGCCTGCGCGATGGTCGCCGAACTCACCGCCAAGGGCAGGAGTGTCGACGATCTTCTTGATGACCTCGACGTCGCCCATGGGCTGCATGTCACTGCGCCACTCACCTTCCGGGTCGCCGATCGCTCGGTGATTGTCGCCGGATTGGAACGTCTTGCCGCCGATCCGCCGACCGGGCTTGGGGGACACCAGGTGAGCGAGTTCGCCGATTTGTCGCTGGGATACCGGGGGCTGCCCGCCACCGTCGGTTATCGAATAGAGAGCACCGTGGGTGATCGCGTAGTGGTGCGCCCCTCGGGCACCGAACCAAAACTCAAGTGCTACGTGGAGGTGCGCGAACCGGTGTCCGGTCGTGAGGCGCTCGGCGCAGCACGGCGGCGGGCCGCTGACCGGCTGGCCCTAATCCGGGAGGAACTGACCGCCGTGCTTGGATTTTGATGAGTAGCTCCTGCCATGTCGGTGTGATTGCTGGGCGCCCGTCATTGGGATGCATTCGGTCACGGTGCACGGGGGCGCTTGCCGCAGCATTGTGAATTGAGTACTGGGAGATGGGGAGTGCCCGGTCACATCGTTGGTCAGCGGTGCTCGTCGCTCCTATTTCTATATTCGGTGAGAGGGCGGGCGTTGCACGTCACGTCCATATCCTGAGACCTGGTCTTCATTGCCTTTCCCGGCGGATGCGGGAGTTCTAGCATCGTGATGTGTGATCCGCAGGAACAATGATGTGATCTGGGAGGACGACGACGAGTTCTTGGCTGCCCCTATCTACGGGCAGCAGGATGTATCCGGGGAATCCGGTGATGATCCCGAAACCGATGAAGATGCTGGGCCTGGCGCCGCGGAGGAAGCGTGGAATCCAATGCAGGGGTTCCCTGATGGGCTCAGGGCGGTGCGCGTGTGGCCCGGTGACGAGGGCGCTCCGGGTCGCGTGCGGGTGTCGTTGAACTGGCGGGAAAAACTGCGCGATTCGAGCCTCGACCACGCATTCTTTACCGCATTTGCTGCAATGAATGCGGTGTGTCACACCGGTGAGCATCCGCTTCCTCGTCCTGCCCCGCTGCCTGCCAAGGCTTTCGGCGACGCCATCAGCTGGCAGACCTTGGAGATCGTCCGCCGGGAGCGGTGCCGGATTGATGCTCGGATGGCGGAACTCGCTGATGCGATGCCGACGCGGTGGGTCGGCGAACCAGCTGTCGGGTCGGCTTTCGGCAAGGGAGTTGTTGTGACCTTGGGGCTGTTCGGGTATCCGGTGTCGGCCCGCTTCGATCCGGAGTGGATCGAGGGTCCGGTGCGTTCAAGTGAACTGTCGCGTGGCGTGATGACTGCGTGGCGGCAGGCCCTTAAGAAGTTCCGGCCACCACGGGTGGAGTTCGGTGAGCGGGAGTTGCTGGCCCGGGAGTATGACAGGCTTGATCGAAGCCTCCTTCTGAGTTTCCAGAACGGATTGTCCCTGTGATGACCGCCCACCTCATGCCTGTGATGGTCCTTGGCCAAACCATAATGGTGCTGTCCCCATACACCGGAAGGATTCCCGCTGATGGTTAAGAAGCCCTCGATCAGTCAAGAAACTCCGGCCCAGGCTCGTGCCGCCACCCCGGAGTTCTCCGGTTACCGGGCAGACACCGATGATGTGCTCAAGGAGCTTGAACTGACGGAGGAGGACATCAACCCGACCGTGCGAGCCCAGAAACGCAGCAGCGCGGCTGGTGGTCCTGTTGGGGCGATGCCGCCGATGATGGGTGGTGTAGGGAATCCTGTGGGTGTCACTGGGGCTGGTGGATCAGGCAGGTTGGGTGCTGGTTCTGCTGGTGGTGGGCTGGGTTCGACGGGCTCGGTGCTCGGTAGTGCTGGAAGCGGTGGGCCAGTCAGCGGTGCGGGCACTGGTTCGCCGGGCGGGGCTGGTCTTGGTGCTGGTGGTGGGACGGTGGCTGCTAGTTCAGTGGGTACCGATTATGGATTTGGTATCAATCCGGCGACGGGTAGGCCGTGGTCGCCGTCTGATCCGGGGTTCGTCGAACGGTTCGGCACCTATGATCCGGGCACTGGTAGGTACACGAATCCGGTCACCGGGCATGTTTATGATCCGGCCACCGGAACGTGGACAACACCCACCCCCGGGACAGGCACCAGCCCCGGTGTCACCCACGGTACTGACGAAACCAGCGGTATGCCTGGGCAGCATGCTCCGGCTATCCCTGGTGGAACATCCCCAGGTGTGGGAACAGGTGATGGTACCCCAAGTGCTGGCCCCGAAACGGGCATGGACTCCGGGCCTATTGCGGGAGGCAATCTTGGCCAAGAGAGCCAGCTCTCCTCATTTGGTGGGAGACCGGGCATTGAGGTGGATCCCGTCGACATCGACCGGTCGAGGAAACGCTGGGACGATCTCGGTGAGCGGATGAGAGCCGTGCAATCGCTGATCCATGGTCTGGAGAAGGTCACTTTCGAGAAAGTTTCCCAGCCCCTGGCCGCTTACAGCGGAGCAGAGCTGGCAGCGGTGGACACTGCCGGGACTTCGACCACGCAGATGACCAGCACATCGACGAATCTGGGCGCCTCGGCCGCAGGCTACAGCCAGACCGAACAGGAAAACGCGGGCGTCGGAGAAAAGGTGGTGGAGAAGTGAGCGTTTCTTCTGCTGAGAGTGAGATGACCTATGTTCCGTCAGGGAAATTTGTTTCGGTGCATGGGGATCGCACGGCAACGGTTTTCACTGGTGGGGATATCACTGACAGATTGCGGGAGCTGGTTGATTGTTTCCATCTGGCGTTGAGCAATGATCGTGCGGAGGTGGAGAACGCGAAGGCTGCCGCGGATGGCCCGTTGTGCACTGATGGGTATGATGCGACGACCACGCAGCAGGATTTTGATGCGTTTATTGCGCGGGTGACTGCGAATCTGGGGCGTCTGGTGGGCGAGGAGAATGTCGGGGGCATCGGTGAAGACAGTGTCGTGGGCGGAGTGATGGGTCCGTGGGCTGCTACCGCTGATGGGCCGGGCAAGAACCAGTCTCCCTATGACGGGTGGGCGAAGGCCACGGTGCTACTGGAGCAGATCGTGGCAGACACCCAGGCGGAGACCATCAACAGTTGGCAGTCGGCGGCAGGTGATTCCTACCGGCAGAATGCGTTGGACCAGACCAAGCGGCTGGCGTCGTTGGAGTCATTGACGACCAACACCCGTGACCTGGTGGAATCAGTGTCACTGATACAAGGCATCGTGAGTGAGGCAATCCACGGAGCTATCGGCAGAAGATTGAAATGGTGCAACGAAGCAGCCAAAATGGCCCCAAAACCTATCAAAGATTTCAAGAATGAGGGAGACAAATTTTGGAAAGAGACCGATTTTTTCATGCGGGCTGCTGTGGTTGATGCCTGCGTGTGTGAGGTGATTGATTTCGTGGCGTTCACGGATGAGGAGACGCAACCATGGATTCAGGCCGCCAAACAGCTTGGGGTCAAACTAGAGGCAGCTACCGAGGCGACACGTCAGTTGCTGACCAGAGAGTCGGACTATAGCTCCGGCACCACGGTGGCCGAGACCGGCCGGTGCAATATTCCCAAGGGTCAGAAGGGCACCGATTCACTGTTCTGAACCGACTCTGATCGTCAGCATGGAGGTACGTGATGTGTGTTCGTCCGGTTGCTGTGAGTGTTGTTGTTGCTGTTCTGGTGTCCTTGTTGGGCGGATGTAGCCTGTTTAAGGATGATTCGCAAACCCAGCTCGATAAAATCATTACCGCAATAGGAACAGAGAATATTCTTGCCGTCGATATCCATGCAACTCAGAAAACTGCAAGGAATGAAAGGGGTGCCGTCGGTGTGACCTGGGTGCAGGATGGCCAGCTGCTTCTGACGTGGGTAGACGAGAGGAAAATTGTCACCGAGAAATCTGGTTATTCATCATTTGCAGCATCTCCAACAAGTATCAGCAAATTCTCCTTGGACAGAATCCTTGACATGACCAAGAAACTGATCAACGATGACACGTGTACATCACTTTCAGCTACCTCGATGGCTACGCCGGCTGGTTCGGTAGGTACGTGGGCTGAGTGCACTGGCAGAGGCGGGGGCCAGCAGCATGTCGTCGATGAGCAGTCGATGCTTGATGGTGGGTTGTTTTATGTTCCGCGGGTTGATCCGCAGGTTGCTGCTGATCTTGATGCGCTTAGGCAAGCTTATGTGACGGTGATGGGTACTTCGAAGGTTCACAGGTTTAGTTATTATTTTAATCAGGCTTTGCTTAGTTTGGATGGGCCGGTGGCTACCAATGCGCTCGGTGAATCGTGTGTGCCTAGTATGACGGCGCTTCTTTCTTCTTCGTCTACTCCGTTCCCGGTCTCGTGTGATACCAAGGCTACGGTGGGTAGTAATCCGTTTGATGTGAATGAGTTTTCTTCTACGTCGGTTGCTGAGGTGGTTGCCTCTGTTGAGAATTCTCAAATTCTGGATTATCAGTCGTTGGTATCCATTACCTTTTTCCACCAGGGTGAGGATTTGTGCTGGGAGGTCACCACTACCAGCATCGGTGACCTCAGTGCTCACCGTGACCAACTCAAAGGCTGTATCACCAAAGGTGCCTGACCAACCCTGGAATGAAGAATAACAAAGACACTCGCAACCAAGTATGACCACTACGCTTTAGGTTTCTGACGCACCCCTACTCCGCCAGACCTAATAGCCGGAACCCACCATATCCGAATAATGGCACATCAAACAGGTCGGGTAGTTGCTTTCTTCGTAATAGATGTACGTATACGATGCTTTCGCCGGGATTCCTGCGCGACCAAGCCGTAAGATTAGGCAACCTTGCTGGTCGTGTGGGACCTCTCAACCGACCTTCAACATGGCCAGTTGCTTGAACTCCTCACCGTACTTCGATGCCGACACAACACAGGTTTCATCTCGCATCTCCGATAAAACCTGTCTTTCATTACTGCCCATGAAACATGCAGATCTAATGTTGTCGGCCATTTTAGTTGTTGGCGCAGTCGATCTCCTCTAACCATGAGATGGATTCGGTCAGGTTGTTGGGTTAGTGGTGGTTTTTGCGTGTGTGTCGCAGGGTGAGGATGGCTGCGATGATTGCTGCGGTGATGATTGTTGTGGCGCCGATTGCTGCCCAGCCCCATAGGGGTAGGCCGGTGGTGTTGTTGGTTGTGGTGGGTTGTTGGTCGGGTGTGGTGGTGTTGGTTGATGAAGTGGTGGTGGTGGGTTTTAGGATGGGGGTGTCGGGGAAGGTGGGGCCTTGGACGGTGTTTCCGGTTGGGGTGAGGGTGAGCCGGTAAGTGACCGGTGTGGACTGGGTGGTGGCATCGGTTCTGCTGCCAGTGGCGTTCATCATGCTCACCCCGATCACGTGACGCCCAGCCAACCACGAACCGTTGCGGGTTGAGTTGAATTCGGTGGTGTTGGCGTAGGTGACCGGGAGAGTAGTCCCGAAATCTAGCCCGTCTCCGGGTTCAACGTGGACGTTGTTGAAGTTGAAGCCATCCTTGTGGGTGCGGCTGACCAGGTCTATAGGTTGTCCCAGTGACCCCAAAGCGCTGACCTCCAGCTGTCGGTTGATGCCTTCAAGGCCCTTGTCAATGTAGTCGTCTTTGAGGATTTCGAGGTTGGCGTCGAGGTGTTGTCCCCAGCCGAGGTCGATGGCGAAGTATTGGGTTTCACCTTCGACGATCTCGGCGGTCGTGGTGCCGTTAAGTAGTTGTGCGTGATCGGGGGTATAAGACGCTGGCACGTGGGTGTCGTTTCCAGCTGTGGGTGGCACCAACTGGCTATTGGTGCGCTCGGTGGGCTCGGTGCGGTTGATCGGATCCCCCAAATCAGTAGGCTCAGCCACCGCAGCCAACGTCACATCCACATCAATCGGCTCCTGCAACGACAACGCGCTGCCACCGAAACTGAACCGCACTAAGGTATTACCGACGGCACAATCGTCTTCGCCGCCAATCACCGACCCGGTGTATCGCTGGGAAACCGGTAGCTCGAACGATAGCTCAGCCATTCTGAACCCTTGCCAGCCATTGTAGCAGCCAAAGCCATTTTCGTTATATTGGTCGATCGACATGGAAAGGATCGCCTCGTATTTGGTATTTCCATTGGGATCGGTGTGAATAGTTCCGGTTCTGGTGGGGGGTACTGCGGTGGCGCCCATTTGTAGGCGTGTTCCTTCGGCCATTGGTACTCGAAGGTATACATCACGCGTATCGGCGGCGCCGGTTCCTCCGGAGACCTTGGGTAGGGTGAGGTGGAAGCGTGCGGGGTTGTCTTTGGTGCCGGGTTCTACTAGCGGGAACCCAGCGATCTGCTCAGCAGTCAGATCACTTGCATCTACTGGCGCATCGGGTGAGGCCCATACTCCTTGAATGGTTCTATCGGGGAATGTGTAGCTGGTGGCTGTTCGGGTGCTGGCGGTAGTGATGGTGTTTTCCAGTGATCCAGCATCTTTCGCGTCGGCATAGGTGCCACCGGTAGCATCGGCGATGCACTGCAGTTCCGCACGGGCTTGTTCATCGACTTGAAAACCGATGGTATGCACCACAAGTTGAGTACCGGTAGCTTTCAACTGCTTAGCGACATCACACACCGGAGGCGGAGCACACGTATCAATACCATCAGACACCAACACGATCGTGCGGTCTCCTTCACCAGGCAACAACGAGTTAGCTTCTTGTAATGATTTACCAATCGGAGTGTATCCACTGGCATTGATCCCCGCCACCTTGGCTTTCAGATCCCCAGTCGTGGCCTGACCAGGACGAGCCAGTGTGGTGACATCTTGACACCCAGCTTGTTTCTCGTCATCCGAACTACCAGTGTTGGTGCCATACACCACCAAACCCGGTGGTGTTCCGGTCGCCTTATCCAAATAATTCGAGATGGCTGTTTTAGCCGCATCCATACGAGTGCCGCCACCCACATCAGTAGCCAACATCGACCCCGAAGCATCCAAGATCAATACCGTCGGCGGTTGCTCCTGAGCATGAGCAACAGGAAAAACCACACCCGTACACAACATCGCCAACACAGCCACAACAGTGCCAACCAACCGACGCATCACAGCATCTCCTCATCCGACGACCACTACCCACAATTTCCCCACAGGCTAACCCCAAACGAGGGTCACTTCCGCAAAAGCACTAACCAACCAGAGAACAGAGCAGCCATTCGTGACGATGGGCATCGTGGGATGCGGAATGCGTTTCCGCTCCCCGCTGAGGCTTAGTGCTGCTGACCGCTCTGGTCGGTGAAGGAGGCAGCCATCCAGGCGCTCGTCATATCCCGGAGCAGCGCTTCTCGTTCGTCGTGATCCAGGAACAGCGCGGAGGCCCCGGCCAGGGCGAATTGAGCCATTTCGGTGATGGAGAGCTGGAAGGCGCTGGCGACCAGCGCATACTCACGGCTGAGGGTGGTGCCGCCCATCAGCTTGTTGTCGCAGTTGATCGTCACCGTGAATCCCAGCCAGGCGAGCACCCCGAGCGGATGAGCTGCAAGCTCCGTAACGGCCCCAGTCTGCACATTCGAGGTGGGGCAGATTTCCAGCGGAATCCGGTTGTTGCGGATGAAGGAGGCCAGTCGCCCCAGCACGAAGGAGCCATCGGTGCGCCGGGAAATGTCGTCGGCGGTTCGCACGCCGTGACCGATGCGCATCGCGCCACAGTCGATGGCATCGAGCAGGCTCGACAGCGGACCCTCCTCACCGGCGTGGATCGTGTAGTAGAAAGCTTCATGACGCAGCAGATCGAAGGCCGCCTTGTGCTTCGAGGCAGGATTACCCACTTCGCCACCTGCGATGTCGAAACCACAGACCAGATCGGTGTCGCGGTGCCGTAGCGCCAGCCGGGCGATCTCCAGCGAACGGTCAGCGTGCCGCATCGCGCATAAGATCTGCCGGGCGATGATCGGGGTTCCTGCGGCCTTAGCCTGGGCCATGCCGTCGCGAAGCCCCTGGGCAACCGCCTCAACCGTCTCGTCCAGAGACAACCCCATGGTCTGGTGTTGCTCGGGAGCCCACCGGGTCTCGGCCGCAACGACCCCATCGGCAGCCTGGTCGAGAACCCACTCCGCGCTCACCCGGCGCAGGTCCTCGGCGCGCTGCATGAGGGCAGTCGTGTGGGCGAAGGTCGTGAGATAGCGTTCCAGCGAGCCGGAGTTCGCGGCATCGGTGAACCACGTCGCCAAGGCATCCGGGGTGGAAGCGGGCAGCGTGTGGCCCACCTCATCGGCGATCTCCAGCATCGTCGCAGGGCGCAGGCCCCCGTCCAGATGATCGTGCAGGGACACCTTCGGCAGGTTACGGAAGAACGCTTCGTCGGCCATGCATCAAGCGTAATTGCCCCCACGTAATCTGACCGGCAGTACCCGAGACGAGTGCTGCCGGTCACAATCTGGGGTCGTGGCACTCTGGGCGTGGGAACCCGTCGGTCACGTTGCCCCGAGGTACGTGTCATCTGCCGATTCCGCACCTCATGACGCGACCCGCACTTCACCAGGCACGTTGATCTCATCTAGCCGGATGATCGTCGTGCACAATCTCTTGAGAAGGGCGGGATTGTGGCTGATGAACAACAGGCCGATTCCGCGCTGGGAGGCCAGGGCAACCAGCCGGGTGCAGATCTGAGCCTGGGTGAGCGGGTCGAGCATCGTCGTCATCTCGTCCGCGATGAGATAGCGCAGCCCGGGATGCAGCACCCTAGCGATGCAGAACCGCTGCAGCTCGCCACCGCTGAGCTCCCCCGGGAAGCGCTCCAGCCAGGCATCCTCAATGCCCAAGCTATCCCTGGTCTCCTGGTCTACGTCCCAGCACTCGACGAGCACTTCCCGCATCCGCCATCGTGGGTTGACGCTCAGCTCCGGATTCTGGTTGATGTACTGCACCGGGCAGACTCCGGTGCGGGCCAGCGGCTTCCCGTCTACCTCGACCGTGCCATGGCGAGGACGGATCCACCCTGCCATGATCTTGCCGAGAGTCGATTTCCCGTATCCCGACGGGGCGACGAGCCCGGTCCTTCCACCTTCGGCTACCTCAAGGGTGACATGGTTGAGAATCGGCTGGTGCCCCCGGTAGCCGAAAGTGATGTTGCGTGCGCTCAGCATGAATCGGCCTTTCCGGAGACAGAGGTAATGAAATCATTTTGCGGAAGGGCTTTCCACAGCGCCTTGGCATAGGGATCGGTGTCTGATTCGTCGGGATGGGTGAATTCATGGGAGCTCATCTCGCCGACGAGCCTGCCCCGGTTGAGGATCGCCACCCGGTCGGCGACGGCCGCGATGAGATCCACGTCGTGCGAGATGATGATGACGCTGCGACCCTCGTCGGCAAGGGAACGGAAATCGGCGAGCATCTGCCGAGCAAGATCCACCGGTAGCCCAGGGGTCGGTTCGTCAGCAATGATCAATCGTGCGGAACTGAGCATCGCTGTGGCCAACAGGATTCGCCGGGCCATGCCCCCCGACAACTGGAAGGGATACTTGGCCAGATCGCCGGGCTGAAATCCGAACCGTTCGGCAATCTGTTCCAATTCCTCGGCATCGGGAGTCCTGCCCTCAATCAACTGGGAACGCACCCGCTTGAGTGGGTCAAGGTAACTGATCGACTGCGGGATGAGAGCCAACTCGGTGCGTCGCAACTCGGGGAGACGCTGTTTGGTGATGGGTTGACCATCATAGGAGATCTCCCCCTGCACCACCGTGTTGTGGGGCAGCAGACCCATGATGGCGTGGGCAAGCAAGCTCTTTCCCGAGCCCGAGGCTCCGACGATGCCCAGGATCTGCCCGGGCTCGGCGGATAGACTCAGGTGGTCGACGGCGAATCCCAGCGACCGGCGGTAGAAGCTGCGGTACATCCGGAATCCGACGCATAGATCGTGTACGTCGAGAAGTGCCATCTCACACCTACTTCTGTGCCGTGGACGGGCTGATCAGCGTGGACAGGGAGTTGCCGCAGCGGTCGATGGTCAGTACCAATCCCAGCAGCAACAGCCCTGGGAAGACCGCCAACCACCAGTAACCGGAACTGAGGTAGCGCATCGACTCGGACAAGATCACGCCGATGGCGGGCAACTCCATCGGTATGCCGAACCCTAAGAAGGTCAGACCGGATTCGTGCAGGATCGCGTGAGGGAACATCAATACCGTGGCGACGAGGGTCTGCGGGACGATGTAGGGGATGTAGTGGCGTGTGGCGATGAACCATTTGGATCGCCCCATCTGCCGCGAGGCGATCACATAGGGGCTGGTGCGTAGATGGATGGTCTCGGCGCGCACGATACGGCACAGTCCCACCCAGTGGGTGGCGGCAACGCCGATCATCACTCCCGGGATGCCACGGCCTACGAGAATGGCAATGAAGATCATGAAGATCAGGTGCGGCATACCCTGCATCAGGTCGACGAGCCATAGGACGAAACGGTCGAACCACCCGCCCAGCACCGCGGCCCCGATACCCATCAACAAGGCGATGAGCGAGGAAACGATCGATGCGAACAGGCCAATGCGAATACTGATCGACAATCCTTTGAGCGCCCGGAATCCCATGTCGCGTCCGAGCCAGTCGGTGCCGAAGGGGTGGGCCGGGCTCGGTGGGAGGTTCGTCTGATCAAAATGGACTGCGTAGGTGCTCTCGGGGATCAGCGATCCTCCGATGCCTGCCGTCAGCAGCAGAACCAAGGTGAGGGCGAAGACCAGCGTTGCGGTCTTGTGCCCGTTCCACCGTTCGACGACCGGGTCGGAATTCAGCAGCAGGGCACTCATGACCATTTCTCCTTGATGCGGGGATCGATGATGGGGTAGAGCAGGTTCGCGACGAGGTTGCCTAGGAAGACAAGTGTCGCGCTGATCAAGGTGATGCCGATGAGCAGTGGGAGGTCACCCTTGACCCCGGCCGACGCGGTGATCGCTCCCAATCCGGCGTAGCTGAACACCGACTCGGCGAGCACCGAGCCACCGATGATCTCCGAGATCGAGCCGAATTGCAGGGTGACGAAGGGCATCAAGGCATTGCGCAGGCCGTGGCGCCAGATGAACTGCCACGGGGTCTCTCCGCGCGAGGTAGCGAACAGGGCGTAGTCGCAGTGGCGTTCGTTGATCAGCCTCGTGCGGGTCTGCATGGTGATCGTGGAGATTCCCAGCAGGCTCAGTGTCAGTGCGGGCAAGGCTGCGTGATGGATCCGCTCACCGAGGCTGGCGTCGCCCAGGGTGCTGCCGATAGGCACCGACAGCCCGATCGGGAACCAACCGAGCCATACCGCGAACAACAGCAGCATGACCATTCCGAACCAGAAGGTGGGGATCGCGGCGAAGACGTAGCACACTCCGGAGATGATCCGGTCGATCCATTTTCCTTCATTCTTTCCGGCGACTACTCCCAGGAACGCTCCGATGACTCCGGAGATCAACCAGGCGGAGAACAACAATAGCGAAGAATTGGCCAAACCGTCGCGGATCACGGTGACGACCGGGCGTTCCAGCATCAGGGAGGTTCCCAGATCTCCATGCAGCAGATTGCGCCACCACAGTCCGAATTGCACTAGTGCCGGTTTGTCCAGTCCCCATTTGGCGGCCAGCGCCGCCTGCTGCTCGGGTGAGGCCTGGGATTCACTACCGAAATAGGCTGCGACCGGATCGATGGGGGAGATCTTCGCCAGAAAGAAAGTGAGCGCACTGACGGCGACGATGAGTGAGATGCATTTCAGGATCTGCCACAGTATGTAGCTGGCAATTCCGGACCAGCGGCCTAGTGGATTGCGTTGTGGTTCACTTCCAGTGGTTCCAGGTTTCTCGGGAGCCGTCGCGGGAGACGATGCCGTCATCAGGAGCTCACCTGCCAGGTGTTGAGGTTGTAGATGACGTGTAGGAAGTGATCGTGCGGGTGCAGGTGCTGTTCACCGATGTCCAGCCCCTGACGCACGAAGTAGTTGTTCCTGACGTAGCAACACATGATGTAGGGGCTGTCACCGAGGATGCTACCCCCGGTCTCGCCATCCCACAGGGCATCGCGCCAGTGCTGGTTAGCGGTTTCGGTATCGGTGGATTCCAAGGCCTTCGTGAGATTCTGTTCCACGGTGGGATTGGTGCAGCAGGCGATATTCAGCCATCCCTTCTCTCGGGTGCCTTCGCTGCTGAGCTGATTGTGAACCGAGTAGGGGGTGAATTTGCCACCGCCCAGTACGACGGAGTTTATCCGGTTATTCTCTTTGATACCAGAGAAATCAAGGGCGTCCAATTGCACATCAATACCCAAGGCCTGCATCTGTTTCTTAAAGCCTTCCGCCAAGGCTTGGCGGGCAGGGTCGGTTGGCGGATAGTGAAGGGTGAAACTCGCCTTGAGGTCTCCCTTTGCCCGCATTCCATCCGCGCCGGTGGCCCAGCCGGCCGCGTCAAGGATCTGGCGTGCCTGTTCGACGTCTCCGTCGGTGAGCGAGTTCTCCTCGGCTCGTACACCCCAGGGGAAGGCGTCGAAGGCATCGAAGGCGACGTCGCCGTAGCCCAGCAGGCACTGGTCGACGAGTTGTTTGCGATCAACGCCCAGCGCCATCGCGCGACGCAACTCCCGGTCGCTGGTCACCGCGTTGCCGACGGCCTTGCCGTCGACCTCCCAGGCTCCCGGTTGCTGGCAGGGAAGCGAAATGACACGGTAGTCGAAGGTCGGTAACGAGACCATGGTGAACCCAGTCGGGACCTGTTGCGAGAAGTTCGGATAGGTGAACGCCAGGTCCACCTGCCCCGCTTTGGCTGCCGCCAATCCGGCGTCTGAGGCCATCAACAAGATGGTCACTTTGGCAAATTTCGCTTTTTCGCCGTGGTAGTTGTCGTTGCGTTCCAGGATGAGTTGTTGTCCTTGGATGTAGTCGGCGAATTTCCAGGGCCCGGAGCCGACTGGTTTGTCGCCGTAGTCGCTGGTGTAGGCGGCTTCTGGAACGATGCCCAGCACCGCGGCGGTGTACAGCAGCACCGAGGACGGAGCACTTAGGTGTAGTTCCACCGTGTGGTCATCGGTGGCGACTGCTTGTTTCAGATTCGGGATGATCACCTTGGCCGCTCGGATCGCCTCGTTGTAGGTGAAGGCGACGTCTTGGGCGGTCAGTGGTGCGCCGTTGGTGAATGTCACGTCGTCGCGGATGGTGAAGGTCCAGGTGAGTTTGTCGTCGCTGATTGTGTATCCGGTGGCTAGGTCGTTGACGATCTGGTTGTCCTTGTCGGCGACGGTGAGTGTGGAGTGGAAGGGATTCACCCCGGTGTCCCCCCAGCCTTGGATCGGATCGAAGGGGGCGGAGACCGTTGACTGGTCGAGGGCAATGATGAGTTCTTCGTGGGCGGTGAGCCGTTGGGGGAGTGCTCCGGGGGTCGATTCGCCGCTGGAACCGCTGGATGAGCATCCTTGCAACAGCCCGAGCCAGGATGCCGCTGCGGCTCCCGTGGCGGTGACCAGCAGTCCTCTGCGGGTGGGCGCAAAACCAGGTGTGGAGTCGTTCATGATGTCGTCCTTAGGTGTGGTGTTGTTTTTCGTCATTGGCGATCTGGGGTTGGCCGGAGCTGTGGTCCCGGGCCCTGCCGCGGGTGGCTGGCGCCTCGCGGCAGGGCCGTTCCTCAGGCCTTGATGTCCCAGGTGTTGAGGTTGTGGATGACGTGCAGGAAATGGTCGTGGGGATGGGCATGTTGCGTGCCGATGTCCAGCCCCTGACGCACGAAGTAGTTGTGCCGGATATAGCCGATCACCAGGTATGGGTTCTCACCCAGGATGGAACCTCCGGTGGTTCCATCCCACAAGGCCTTGTGCCAGGCTGCATAGGCTTCTTCCTGGGTGGTGGCAGCCAGTGCCTCTTCCAGATGGGCCTCCACGGTGGGGTTGGAGTAGCAGGGGATGTTCAGCCATCCCTTGGCCTTGGCTTTCGTCTCCGACAAGCATGTGTATTCGTGGTAGGGGGTGAGCCGGCCCCCGCCGAGGACGACGCCCTGCTGACGGTTGCGGTCCTGCATCGAGGTGAAGTCGATGCCCTCCAACTGGACGTCGATGCCCAAGGCCTGCATCTGTGCCCGGAAGGATTCGGCGATCGCCTGGCGCCCGGAGTCGTTCGGGGGATAGAAGACGGTGAAACTTGCCTTGAGGTCTCCCTTTGACCGGATTCCGTCGCTGCCCGGAACCCACCCAGCCTCGTCGAGGATTCTCTTGCCGCCTTCCACGTCACCGTCGGTGAGGGCTGCGGTCTCCGTCTTGATACCCCATTCGAAGGCGTCGAAGAAGTCGAAGGCCACCTCGCCGTAGCCGAGCAGGCATTCGTCGATGATCTGCTGGCGGTTCACGGCCGTCGCCATGGCCTTGCGTAGGGCCGGGTCGCTGGTTACCGCGTTGCCGACGGCCTGGCCCTCGACCTCCCAGGCCCCCGGTTGCTGGCAGGGCAAGGAGATCGTCCGGTAACCGAAGGTGGGCAGGCTGGTCAGGGTGAATCCCGCCACATTCTGCTTGGACAGGGCCGGGTAGACGCAGGCCAGGTCCACCTGCCCCGATTTGGCCGCGGCCAAGGCGGCATCCGGTTCCATCAGCAACAGCGTCGCTTTGGCGAATTTCGCTTTTTCGCCGTGGTAGTTGTCGTTGCGTTCCAGGATGAGTTGTTGTCCTTGGATGTAGTCGGCGAATTTCCAGGGCCCGGAGCCGACTGGTTTGTCGCCGTAGTCGCTGGTGTAGGCGGCTTCTGGAACGATGCCCAGCACCGCGGCGGTGTACAGCAGCACCGAGGACGGAGCACTTAGGTGTAGTTCCACCGTGTGGTCATCGGTGGCGACTGCTTGTTTCAGATTCGGGATGATCACCTTGGCCGCTCGGATCGCCTCGTTGTAGGTGAAGGCGACGTCTTGGGCGGTCAGTGGTGCGCCGTTGGTGAATGTCACGTCGTCGCGGATGGTGAAGGTCCAGGTGAGTTTGTCGTCGCTGATTGTGTATCCGGTGGCTAGGTCGTTGACGATCTGGTTATTTTCGTCGGCCTTCATCAGCGCCGAATGGAACGGTAGCACCCCGGTCTCACCGAATCCGAGAACCGGATCGAAGGGGGTCTTCACCGTCGACGGGTCCATGGAGATGATGACCTCCCGGCGGGAGCTCAGGCGCTCCGGCAGCGCCACCGATGCACCAGATCCCCCGTTGGATTCATTCTTGGATGACGAGCACCCTGCCAGGCCTCCAAGGGCGCCCAAGGTAGTGAGCCCGGCAGCGCCTGCAACAAGGCCTCGCCGGGAGATGCGAAAAGGTGTGTGGGACATGGAATTCCTTTCTGGAAACCCGAGTACGGGGACACAGGGAAGATGCAGGTCGGCGCAGGCCGGGTGAAACCTGCGCCGAGTCAATGGGCGGGCGGTGCCCGCATGGGGGAACTGGTGTGGCATGCATGGCCGATACCGGTATCGCCGTCGATGTCGGTATCAGTGGGGCTTTCGGTGCCCGGTGGGCGGGGTCTGTGATGGTTCGGCGCAGGGATGATCCCGGGAACAAGACCGGTTCACGGTTGGTCCTTTCCGGACGGCGTGAAGACCGGGAATCGGCCATCCGCAGTCCACGACGGATTTCTTCAGCCGAGCGGGCTTCGGCGATCCGGCTCGGCCCGGAGGGCCTCACGGTTGCGGGACAGCGCCAGATTCTCACTGGACTTCTCCGACTCACGCTCGGATCACACGGTACTCCTTGGTCCGGGGCTGCGGTACCCCGGTGTATCCGGAATGCTCTCGGCGCCAACGTGAATGATGGGCGCCTATCGGTCACGGCGAGTGCGGATGTAGGTCTGTAGCCGCTCCCAGTCAGTGACCCTGGCCTTGTCACAGGGAACTAGTGCCTCGGCCATGCGTCGACGGGTCTCCTCTTCGTCCATGCCGACACCGATGGCGACCAGTTCGCCGCCGATTGCGCTCCGCGGATGCCTCTCGACGCTGATGCCCCCACCTACCGAATGGACGACGTAGTCACGTCGCCCCGAAGGATGCCTGGTGGTGAACGTTCCCTTGAGCCGGTAGGTCCCGGAAGGCAGTGATTCCAGCAGATCGGCGATCCGCCCGGGATGAACGTGATGATCGGTGGTGACGCTCACCGAGCGGGCATGGTGGTGTGCATGATGGCTGCCGGGTGCTTCCAGGGGCAGCGTCTCCTGTTGTGGCCGCGTGCTGGGGGCGGTGTCCAGCAATAGGTAGGGGTCAATGCGGCCATGACGCGTGTGGATGATGGTCGCCCTCGGGTTGCGCTGTCTGATCCGGGCCTCGATTCGCACCACTTGTCCGACGCGCTCCTGGGCGGTTAGCTCGTCGATGCGGTTGATCACCACCAGACTCGCCACCCCGTAGCGACGCGGGGGAACCCCGCCCAGGTCCACGGTGTCGAAGTGTCGTTTGGCGTCAACGATGTCGACCACGCTCGACAGGCGGATGTGTGTGACTGGGCTCAACCACACCAGACGCGCCAAGGTCCCAGGCTCGGCAAGCCCGCTCGCCTCGATGATGATGGCATCCAAAGCAAGTTTCGGATGGCTCAGCGCGTCGAGTGCCTCATCAAGCTGGGAGGCATCGTCAAGACAGCACAGGCATCCCCCGGATACCGAGGCCACCTCGTCGATCTGCCCCTGCACTAGGGCGGCGTCCACGTTGATCGCGCCGAAGTCGTTGATGATCACCCCGGCCCGCAGCCCGGGATGCCGCAGCAGGTGGTTGAGCACTGTGGTCTTCCCCGCCCCCAAATGTCCGGTGAGGATGACGACAGGGACCGTCCTGTTCACTCGCATTCCTCCCATTTTTTGAGAACAATTCTCAAATTAGCGTGTGTGGTGCGGCTCGTCAAAGTGCCCGGTGTCGTGTCGTCCGGAATCTGCCCGGGCCCTATGCGGGGCGTCACCGGACGTGGAAGCATGGAGGCCAGCCACCGGCGCGCCACCGAGTACGCCGGTGTTCCGTCCTGGAAAGGAGCACGATCAATGACCATCGCAGTGGTGGCGAACCCCAATCGTGGAACCCGCAGCGACGCAGCAGCCCCGATGCTGGCCAAGCTGACTTCCGAGCAGGCCGAATCCGTCATGACCTTTCACCGCTCCATTGATGGCTACCAGCCCACCCCGCTCGTCTCGCTGCCACACCTGGCCGCCGGGCTCGGGGTGCGCGGTCTGCTGGTCAAGGACGAGAGCCACCGCTTCGGCCTCAACGCATTCAAGGCCCTCGGCGGCAGCTACGCCATCGCCAGTCACCTGGCCCAACGCCTGGGCGTCGGCCTCGACGAGCTGCCCTACCAGCGCTTGATCTCCGACGAGATCCGCTCCCGGCTCGGGGAGATCACCTTCATCACCACCACCGACGGCAACCACGGGCGCGGCGTTGCTTGGACGGCCAACAAACTGAGGCAGAACTGCGTCGTTCACATGCCCAGAGGCACCACGCCCGAGCGGTTGCGCAATATCCAGGCCCTTGGCGCCCGGGCCGACATCACCGAGCTGGTCTATGACGATACCGTCCGGCTGTCTGCACGGGAGGCTGAGGAGAACGGGTGGGTCCTGGTGCAAGACACCTCTTGGCCCGGTTACGAGGACATCCCAGAGAAAATCATTCAGGGTTACATGACAATGCTCGGTGAGGCCATCGAACAAATGCGTGATGAGAACCTCACCCCCACCCATGTCTTCGTCCAGTCCGGGGTTGGCGCCATGCCCACCGCGGTCGTCGGCTGCATCGTCAACGCCTACGGCACTTCTGATGAGGGCGGGCCGGTGATCGTCGTCGTGGAACCGAACAATGCTGCCTGCATTTTCGAAACTCTGCGCGCCACCGACGGGAAAATACACCCGGCGGTTGGTGGCCTGGAGACGATCATGGCCGGATTGGCTTGTGGGGAACCGATCACCATCGGCATCGACTTGTTGGCTCATTACGTCGACTTCGTCGCGTCTATTCCCGACTACGTGAGTGCCCAGGGAATGCGGGTTTTATCCAACCCACGTCGGCTCAGCCCCACCGAACCGGTTGCCGATGGCAATGGCGGTCGCTCGGCGGATCGGCGGATCATCTCAGGGGAGTCTGGGGCAGCCGCATTCGGTTTTGCCCATGAGGTACTCACCGACCCTGCCCTGGCTGGGGTCAAGCAGCAACTGAGCATTGATGCAGACTCGGTGCTCTTCTTCATCTCCACCGAGGGCGACACCGACCGCGCCGGATACGATGCGGTGGTCAACGACGGGGCCTATCCCAAACCTTCGGCACCCAGGTGAGGGAGCGGTTCAACTCAACAATGTCTTGTCGGACAGCCCGGTGCCGTCGGTGATCCTGCCGAACTCGGCCATCAGATCATTCACCGTGGCCTTTTTCTTGTCCTCACCAGCCAACTCCATCAGGATGCGGCCTTCATGCATCATGATCAGCCGGTTGCCCAGTTGCAGCGCCTGGTCCATGTTGTGGGTCACCATCAGCGCGGTCAGCTGGTGGCGGGCCACTGTTTCCTTGGTAAGCCGGGTGATCAGGGCTGCCCGCTGCGGATCGAGGGCGGCAGTGTGCTCGTCGAGCAGCAGAATGCTGGGTGCGGTAAAAGTGGCCATGACCAGCGATAATGCTTGACGTTGGCCGCCTGAGAGTAATCCCGCCTTGGCAGTCAGCCGGTTCTCCAGGCCCAGTTCCAAGGCTTGCAGTTCTTCACGGAATATCTCCCGGCGCGTCTTCGAGACCCCCAGGGACAGGCCACGCCACCTGGCCCGAGACAAAGCGATCGCCATGTTCTCCTCGATGGTCAGGTGGGGTGCGGTGCCGGCCATCGGGTCCTGAAACACCCGTCCGACATAGCGGGAGACCGCATGATCGGACAGCCGAGTCACGTCGTGCCCGTTGATCCAGATGGACCCCAGATCGGGGCGGTAGCGCCCGGCGACGACATTGAGCAGGGTGGATTTCCCTGCGCCGTTGGAGCCGATGATGGTGACAAAATCGCCGTCTTCCAGCGACAAGGAGACGTCGCGCAGGGCCACTTTCTCGTTGACGGTGTGCGGGAAGAAGGCCTTAGACACATCGCGGATCTCAAGCATTCTTCCTCCTCATCCTGCGCGTGACCCCTTGCGAAGGCCGGTTCGCGACACCTGCGTCGACGGTCTCCTCGGTGGGCACATCCCAGGTGTAGGTGGTGAACTGCTTCGAGCGGCGATTGCGTATCTGCTTGAAGACAGCCCACCTGGGCAGTAGCAAAGCGGCGATCACGATCAGTGCGCTGAGCAATTTCATGTCGTTGGTGTCGAAGCCCTCAATCGTCAGGGCAGCCTGGATGACCGACCGGTAGATGATCGACCCGGTGACCACGGCGATGGCAGTCACCAGCACGCGACCATTGGGGATGAGCGCTGTGCCGATGATCACCGAGGCTAGCCCTGCAACGATCAAGCCGATGCCCATACCGATGTCGGAGGAGCCCTGGTATTGGGCGAACAGCGCACCCGACAAGCCGACCAGCCCGTTGGACAGGGCCAGCCCGAGGATCTTCTGCGCATCGGTGTTGATGCCCTGGGCCCGGGCCATGCCCTCGTTGTCGCCGGTGGCGCGCATCGCCAACCCGAGATCGGTGGACAGGAACCAGACGAGTGCCGCGACGACCAGCCCGACCCCCAGGGCAAGCACGCCCACCGAGACCGGGGTACCGATCTGCCGGGATTCCTTTAGCGGGGTGAACACTGTGACCGCACGCAGCATCGATAGATTTGCTTTGCCCATGATGCGCAGGTTGACCGAGTACAGCGCGATCTGGGTCAAAATGCCTGCCAGCAGCGGGTGGATCTTGCCCCAGGTGGTCAACAAGCCAGTGACCAGCCCGGCGACGAGGCCAGCCAACCCACCACTCAGTGTCGCCAGCCATGGATTGCCCCCGTTAATGATCAGCACCGCACAGACGGCCGCCCCGGTGGTGAATGAGCCGTCGATGGTCAGGTCAGCGAGGTCGAGCACCCGGAAGGTCAGGTAAACCCCCAATGCCATCAGGGCGAAGATCAGCCCCAAGTCGAGCGCGGCCACGTCACTCGATGATTTCGTCGGCCTGGTTCAGCAAATCCTGCGGGACCTCGATGCCCAAGGCCTTCGCCGTGGTGAGGTTGATCACGAGTTTCGGATCCTGCTGGGTTTGGACAGCCATGGTGGCTGGATCGGCGCCGTTGCGCAGGATATCCACGGCCATTCTGCCGGTCTGGCGGCCCAGTTCCTCGTAATCGAGACCGTAGGTGATCAGAGCACCCTTGGTCACCGAATCGGTTTCACCCGCGACGAGCGGAATGTGATTGGACTCGGCGACTCGGATGACCGAATCGAGGGCGGAAACGACGGTGTTGTCGGTGGGCACGTAGATGGCGTCAACGTTTTCCAGTGTCTGGGCTGCCTGCAGTACTTCGGAGGTGGCAGTGACCGTCTTAGTTACCACTTCCAATCCTTCGGCGGTAGCGGCTTGTTCGGCGAGCTTCACCTGTACTTCGGAGTTCACCTCGCCGGAGGAGTACAGCACACCGATCTTCTTGGCACTAGGGCTGAGCTCCTTCACCAAGGCGATTTGCTCGGCTACGGGATTCATGTCGGTGGTGCCGCTGATGTTGCCGCCCGGGTTTTCCATGGAATCGACCAAGCCGGCGGCAGTTGGATCGGTGACCGCGGTGAACAGGATCGGGGTGGTGCTGATTGCCTGGGCGGCTGCCTGGGCCGCGGGGGTGGCGACGGCGAAGACCAGGTCGAGATCCGAGGAAGCGAATTTCGATGCGATTGAGGATGCGGTGGCCTGATCACCCTGGGCGTTTTGTTCGTCGTAATCAGCCTTGATGCCAGCTTCGTCGAGGGCGGCTTTGAACCCGGTGACTGATGCGTCTAGGGAGGAGTGGGAGACGATCTGGGTGATCCCGATCGAATATTTCCCTTTGTTTCCGGAGGCGCTGGATCCGGAGCCCGAACCTCCGCATGCGGTGAGGGCAAGGGTGCCGGTGGCCACCAGGACGGCCAAGATGCGCAGCTTGTTCACGATGTGTCCTCGGGTCTGTTCTGAAGTGAATTCGTGCCCAGCATCGCGTCGGGCATGGATTCAGATTACTGCCCGGGTAAGACACACCCCGGTATGTCTCAATTGGCGCAGGGCCGAAGTGCGCAGACGCACTAGAATCGGATAGGAATGACCACAGAAAGGCACAGATGAGCGAGCAACAGGCCAGGCCGAGGATCGTCCAGAAATTCGGCGGTTCCTCGGTGGCGGATGCCGAATCCATCAAACGCGTCGCACGTCGTATCGCCGAGGCCAGGCGTTCGGGGTCGGACGTCGTGGTGGTCATCTCCGCAATGGGCGATACCACTGACGACCTGATGGATCTCGCCCTCCAGGTCTCCCCGCAGCCCCGCCCGCGCGAACTCGACATGCTGCTCACCACTGGGGAACGCCAATCTGCTGCCCTGCTGGCCATGGCTCTCAATGATCTCGGGCTGGAGGCGCTCAGCTATACCGGTTCGCAGGCCGGGGTGATCACCACCGCCACTCACGGCAATGCCCGAATCATCGACATTACCCCTGGCCGCATTGAGAAATCCCTTGACAAGGGGGCAGTGGTCATTGTCGCTGGTTTCCAGGGGGTTTCCCAGACAACCAAGGACGTCACCACCTTGGGCCGGGGTGCTTCTGACACCACCGCCGTCGCTTTGGCCGCTGCCTTGGGGGCACCGGTCTGTGAGATCTACTCCGATGTTGACGGGGTGTTCACCGCGGATCCCCGGGTGGTGCCAGGGGCCCGGCAGATTCCCCAGATCAGTTACGACGAGATGCTCGAATTGGCTTCCTGTGGTGCGAAAGTGCTCCACCTGCGGTGCGTCGAGTACGCACGCAGGGAGGATGTCACCGTTCATGTGCGATCCTCGTTCTCCACCAAACCCGGCACCGTGGTGACCGGACTCGCCGACCACCAGAAGGGCAATGCTATGGAAGAAGCCATTATCTCGGGTCTGGCCCACGACCGCTCGGAGGCCAAGATCACCGTCGTCGGCGTGCCCGACAAGGTGGGTGAGGCCGCCCGGCTGTTCGAGGTAATCGCCGGTGCCGAGATCAACATCGACATGATCGTCCAGAATGTTTCCGAGGCCGATACCGGTGACACCGACATCACCTTCACCGTGCCGATGTCCGACGGCAAGAAGGCCGTCGACGCGTTGAATGCCGCACAGCCCGAGATCGGTTTCGCCGATCTGCGCTACGACGACCAGATCGGCAAGGTTTCGGTTGTCGGGGTCGGCATGCGTACTCATCCCGGGGTGGCCGCTAAGTTCTTCTGCGCCCTCGCTGAGGCCGGGGTCAATATTCAGATGATCTCCACTTCCGAGATCCGTATCTCGGTGGTGGTCTCCGCCGACGACGTCGATACCGCCCTGCGTTCCGCGCACACGGCCTTCGGCCTAGATGCACAGGAAGAAGCGGTGGTCTACGCAGGGACCGGTCGTTGAGCCGAGGCCCGGATCCGACTCCCGGCTGGAGTCGGCCAAACCCCGCTGAGGAGCAGCGACCACGGCGGGCGCAGCCGTCTGGGGAGACGGTTCCCCCGGCGAGCCCTGGTCCGCCGCAGGTGCAGCCCCCCGTCCGGTATGCCGCCCCTGACACCCCCGCAACGCCTCCCTCCCAGGAAAGTCCTCGCGCCCAACAGCCTCGCAGAGCGGTCCCCACCGACGACGACCTGGGTTCCGAGGACTTCAACGCCACCCGCATGATGGCAGCCATCTGGGATGTGCCGCTGACCGGATACGAAGCTCCGCTGTTCGGCCTCACTACCCCCGATGGGCAGTACATTCCGCCGTGGCGGATCAACCCGGATGGCACCCCGCAACTGATCACCGCCCCAGCGCTCACCACCTCCCAAGCCGCGGTCACCGACGAGGTCGACGAGATCGACGAGGCTGACCGACGCAACCTCGGCCGGAATTCGGCGCTCATGGCTGCGGGTACCTTGGTGTCGCGGGTGCTGGGCATGGTGAATGGTTCCCTGCAGACCGCGGTGCTAGGTACCTTGGTGGTCGGGGACGCCTTCAAGGCGGCGAATACCTTCCCGAACTTCATCCTGGTGCTGTTGTCCGGCGGCATTCTCAACGCGGTGCTCATCCCGCAGATCACCAAGGCGATGAAGCGCCCCGATGGGGGACAGGACTTCGTCAACCGGCTGGTTACCGCCACCTTGGTTCTGATTCTCGGAGTCGCAGTGCTGGCCACTGCCGGCGGTGGCTGGTTGATGTCGGCTTTCACCTCGCTTCGCGGCCCCGGTCTGGAGTTGGCCATAGCCTTCGCCTATCTTTGCTTACCACAGGTGCTTTTCTATGGCATCTTCGCCGTGCTCGGGAATATCTTGCAGGCCCGGGGCTCCTTCGCGGCCTACGGCTGGGCGCCGGTGATGAATAACGTCGTGGCAATCGCCGGCGAGGTCACCTTCTTGGTGTTGTGGGGCCAGCAGGAGCAGGTGGAGGCATGGACTCCGCAGATGGTCTGGGTGCTGGCCGGTTCGGCCACCTTGGGCATCGTCGTCCAGGCACTCATCCTCATCCCCGCGCTGTACCGGACTGGGTTCCGCTACCGTCCCCGCTGGGGGCTGCGCGGGCACGGCTTTGGGGCCCTGGGCCGCTACGCAGCACTCACCTTCACCGCACTAGTCATTGCTCAGGCGGGCGGCCTGTACACCCTCAAAGTGGCCACTCATCTGCGCGAGATCGCCCCGCCCGACGGCCCGGAGATAGCCACCTATCTGTCGTATCAGAATGCCCTGTCGCTGTTTCAGATGCCCTATTCCTTGGTGGCAGTCTCCCTGCTGACTGCCCTGTTCCCGCAGCTGGCGCGAGCCTGGCAGCGCCGCGACGACGCCGAGGTCGGGTTGCAAGACATGCGCGATCTGTTGCGTCGTGGTCTCACCCTCCCAGCCCTGGGTATCATCCCGCTGTCGGCGATGTTCATGGCCCTGTCCACCCCCGCGGTGCGGGTCGTTTACCCATCGATCTCACCCGAACAGGGCCATCAGACCGGTCGGCTGTTGTTCGTCATGTGCGCATCAATGATGGGTTACACCATCGTCACCTTGCAGCAGCAGTACTGCTTCGCCACCGAGCAGGGCGGAACGAATTTGTGGATGCAGTGCCTGGTCACCGGCATCCAGGTGCTATTTGCCTTCGGCGCCTACCTGGTTCCCCTGGAGCATGGCATGACCGTCGTTGTGGCGGGCATGTTCGTCGGTAACTGGGGGTTGGCGCTGGTCTTCTTGCTCTATGCCCGTCGCCAGATAGGCGACTACGGGTTGGGTGAGGTGATTCGGCTCTACGTGCGTCTCGGTCTGGCCTCGGCCATCGCCGGGGCTGCCGCCTGGGGCGCCGCCCGGTGGGTCAGTTCCCAGGGCACCCTGGTGACCGCGACCACTGGCTGGGCATGGCAGGTGGGCGGTGGGGTTGCCGGCGGGGTGGTGTTCCTCGTCGTGCTATTCATCCTGGTGAAGGTGCTGCATATCACCGAGATGGGCGGATTGTTGACGCCCATCACCCGCAGGCTGCGTCGCCGCTGACCGGTCCGCGGTTCACCGGTTGATCCGGAGACACGGTTGGGTATCGCCGCTCAGGTGGCTTGGCCGTCGTCCCCAGAGATCAGCGCGTCGACGCGGGCCGTTGCCTGGTCCCAGTCGAGATGGGCGTGAGTGGCCCAGGTGAGCCCGATCAGCCGCTGCCGGGTGATGGCCAGATCGCACAGCTGACCGTTCTGGGCCAGGGCCAGATCCTGGATACACTCGTACTCGTCGAGGATTTCATCGGCCGGACGTAGCCGCGCAGTATCCACGCCCACCTGTTCGCCTTCGGCCAGCGCCAAACGCATCACTTCGGCAGCATCGGCTGCCTGGGCGGGCCAGCCGGGCATGGAGCGCGACACCGTCCACAGCAGTTCCTGGGCGGCCTCAATGACTGGCTGCACGGTGCGGGCGAGTGCAGAGTCGTTGGTCTCGAAGAGTTCCCGGTGCGAGGGGGCCAGGGATGCGAAGGCACGTGGGAAGGTAGCCTCCATCGCCTTCTGGTTGATCGGTGATCCAGCGATCACCGAGGCAGCGTAGTCGGAGGCCATCACTAAGGAGATAATGCCCAAGGCGACGTCGATCGCCGATCGGAACTCCAATTCATCGGCCGAACGGATCGGAGGCAGGAAATTGGGCACCTGGAGCTGCACATTGGACTCCAGCCAGGAACGCACCTCGTCGCGTCGGCTGCGGGCTCGTGAGGTGATCGGCACCCAACCGGTGGGGGTACCGTGTGGGCCGGACAGCAGCGGTCGTCCGTCCCCGTCAAGCAGGGCGCCATCCACCAGCAGGATCGAATTGGAAGCCTCCGAGAAGCGTCGCAGGTTGTCGAGGTGCTTCGGGTCGTGGGCATCGAGTTCGAACTGGTAGAGGCGTCTGGTGTCGTTGATGTGATTGATCAGCAGGCGACGTGAGGGGTCACTGGCGCGGGAGTTCGACATGGCCCAGCGTTCCAGGGCACTCAGATGGGCGTCGAGTTCGGCATCCGTGGCGCCGACCTCCCAGCGGGAGCGCTCATTCACCACGGGGAAATCATGCGAGACACGAGCCCGCACGGTCGAGTAGGCGCTGATCAGCATGGGCCCACCTTAGCGCTTGTCCGGATCGTGGAGGGTCTCGAGCGCTAGCACCTTCGACTGGCACCCGGGCGCCGTGTACCGCATAGGCGACGAAGGTGGCGACGGTCGACCGGATCGGGAGCCAGCTGTCAGCGATTTCAGTGTCTCGCCCAACGGCGATGTCAGCGCGGTAGCCATGCACTCACGCTCCCGACTGGCACGGGGCATTCAGCCTTAGTCTGTCATTTCAATATATACCGTGATATTTTGTGCACAATAAATCCCACGGGTGATAACCAGTTTCCCATCCGATTAGCCGACTCCGAGATGAACGCTGGAGAACACTTCCCTGCTGTTTATGTCATCACAGCTAACTCGCATCTCGTGCGCTTTTTGGAGAGACCTCTCGCGACGGCATATCGTCATGACTCAGGTAGCTGCAGAACCTGCGTGTATCCGTGGTCACCGGATCTTCAAGGGCGCTGGCGTCTACCCATCGACCGCAGCCACGAATCATGACCTCTTCAATCCGGAACGTTCCAATATCACTCGACATGTCACGTTCGGCTATGGCCGTCATTTCTGTCTAGGCTCGGATCTCGCACATCTGAACTGTGCGAGGTCTTCACCGATCTTTCGTCGAGGAGTGCCTTCGCTCGCTCTTGCTGTTCGATATCTCGAGTCGGCTGTCCTCTTCGGGGGCGAGGAAGGCGAGAAGCGCCCGCGCCTCGGCCTCCAGAAGCTCCATCTGACTGGTGGGACAAGCGGTGAAGAGTTCGATCGAAAGCCGAGAGGGTCGCTTGTGACCGGACGGGCGTGCATATGTCCACCGCCCAGCCACCATCCCGTCAACCAGAACCATAGATTCGGATGATGCGAGTTTGCGGTAATCCGCCGAGACGATCCTGCTGCGGTCGGCGTAACCCTGCAGTGCATTGTCGAAGCGTGCCATCAGAAGTGGTCGAATGACGGTATCGGGATCCGCGATCACTCCATCCTGCACGTCTACTAGATCTCGCCCATGGTGATCCCTGCGATGAGTCAAGGAAGGCCCCAGCGCTCGTAATACCTCGCGAACGCCAGCGATGCCGCTCCAAGTCCGGATATCGGCTGGCGTGGCGGGGCCAAAAGCGTGGAGGTAGCGGAGCACGAGTTGCTCTTTGGCGCCCTCAACTGCGATGGGGGTACCGACCCAATCGCGAGCCAGCATGATCGGCGTCAGCACGTTGGCGCCCCACAGTCCATCTGGCGGTGGGTGTACAACCGCTAGGAGATTTTGCGCAGTTCGCGCCAACATGGTCCCGTCGGCGTCCGGCCATCGCTCTCGCAATGCTCGGGACAACCGGGGTCTTGTCCATAGGGAGCCGTCGCTCAATAACTGCGCGGCGTAGTCCCGGATCTCCAGCGGGTCAGCCCCGGCGAGGCGTCGAACGAACGACCGCTGTTGCTGCTCAAGTATGGGTACAAAGAGGGGCTGAAAACGCAAATAGTCGGCGGAGGTCACGATGTGCTGTGTACCGCGCATCATCATGGCTCGGACTGCGTGCCGTTCCACGAGAAGGTCCTCCAGTTGATCAGGTGTGAAGCTGGAGATCCGATTCCACAACGCCACGTATGGAGGCGCCGACTCTTGCGCTTGGAGCCCCACGAGGGACGAAAGTACGTCTGCAGGGCTGCTCCCGGAGCGTGCCACCAGTCCCTGACGCATGAGCAGAGTGCGGTTGAGAGTCTGATTGTCGATACCAGAAGCCATAGAAACTCCAATTCGGCTATGGACAGTGATAACCGCCGCTCAAGTGGCGCTCAAGCGAATTTTCTCACACTCTATCTTGTAGCTGGGTGATCTTTCAACGAGAGATTAACGTGAAGACTCGGAGGTAAATAATCGAGACCGATGCGCGGGAACTAATGGAGAAGGCCCGTCAGCAGGCTGAGCTAGCCGACTCCGACGGAGCCCTTGCCCCCGAGGTCGTTAGGCCCTTATGTGCGAGCGGTTTGGCGGACGTCTTCGCGCACTACCGCGATCGCCACCGGCTTACCTTCCGTGAATTGATGAACTTGATCGTGGAGCTAGATGAGGTGCGCGTCAACGAGTTGGCTCGCGGCAGTTTATTCCCACAATAGCTGCCTATGCCGTTAGCTGCCCGCTGAGGGTCAGGCGGTGATCTGGGCGTGAATGCCCAACTCTTGATTTTCTGGGCTGATGCCGATGGGTACACTTCGCCGCGTAGATGGAAGAATGAACATGCCGACCTTGCATGTGCTGGCTGTTATTGGGGAAACATCAGTCATCGTGCCTGCACCACTAGGGAATGCCACCACAAAACAATCAAACACTCACTCAAGGATCAAGCTGCGTAAGCGGGACGTACCCACGATTTACGGAAAAGCCCACTCACCGGCTGGGTGCCACACCTCACCCACCAAGCACGCTCCTTGACCAATAGGGGCCACATATCAGTCGTCGGTTGCGCGGTTGGCGCACCAGATGCCGACACCGGCGCAGACCACCACGCCGATTGCCACGACGAGGTCCGGGATACGCGAACTGACTTCCAGGGTACGGGCCTCCACCTCAAACTGGGTGCCAGTGGCCAGCCAACCGCCCAGGCTTGCTGCTTCGCGGTTGACAAGCAGGAATATGCCCAACCCGAGGGTCAGGATTCCTGAGATGAGCGACATCCAGGAATTGCGCCAGGTGAAATGGCCCAGGCGGACCTCGACGGTGCGCGGCGCCAACCAAGCAATGCCCCGTCGCCCGAGCCTGCCCCAGATGACGGCCAATACCACCAGCGGGATGCACATGCCCGCGGCATACAGCCCCATGAGCACCACCCCGTAAGCAGGGGAACCGAGAGAGGCAACAAGCAGCACCGATCCGAGGATCGGTCCGGCGCATACCCCGGCCACCACGTAGACGGTACCCAATAAGAAGACGGACAGCCGTGAACTGCCTTGCGTGATGCGGGCACCGATGCCGGGCAGTTCAATGCCACTCACCATGAGCGCCCCGGTGGCGACGATCAACCACGCGACGACTCCGATCAGCGCAGCCCGGTTGGCTATCAGCGACCCCAGCGTGCCCGCAAGCATCCCCATCGGCACCAAGGTGACCAGCAGGCCGAGGTAGAACCACAGGGTGCGCCCCAAAATCTCGCGGACGGTTCCGAATGCGTGAGCGAAAAAGGCCGGAAGCAGCATCACCGAGCATGGGGAGAACAGGGACAACATGCCCCCGAGCAGAGAACCAGCGAAACCGATGTCGATCATCTAGCGCGGAACACCGGCTTGCTTGAGTTCCAGATCGATGACCTTCGAGAAATTCTCGAAGGGTTGGGCCCCGATCACCGCGGTGTCGTTCACCCAAAAGGCTGGTACCCCGCTGAACCCCATCTGCTGGGCCAGGGTGAAATCAGCCTTGATCAATTCGAGTGTTGCCTGGTCGCTCAGCGCTGCGGTGAAAGTGTCGATGTCGGGAACCCCTGCTTGTCCGGCGAAGGCGATGAGCCGGTCGGTGGTCAGATCGGGGTGCCCACCTTCGACGACACCATTGGCCGCGACGACGTCCATGTATTCCCAGAACTTGCCCTGGGCACCTGCGGCTCGCCCGGCCATGGCAGTGGCTGCGGACTGCTGCCCAAAGACCGGCATGTCGCGGTATTCCAGGCGCACCAAGCCTTTGTCGATGTACTCGGAACGGATCTGCGGCAGGATCGTTTGCTCGAAATGAGAGCAGAAGGGGCAGCGGTAGTCGGCGAACTCGACGATGACCACCGGTGCATCCACCCTGCCCAGAGCCATCACGTCATTGGGGTCACGACGAGCCAGGCCCGCTGGCGCAGTGGGATTCTCCCTGGTGGGCGTGGTGGAGGGCTGTTGGGATTGGTGGGTAGTGGCCTCTTGCGTGGCGGGGGCGGGTCGGTTCATGTCGACGGTCTGCTGCGCCGCCAAACCGATGAGCAGCGTTGCACCCGCGCCGAACGCGACTCCGGTCGCAAATGCCTTGTTGCGAACCGACTTCATGCTGGATTCGGTCATCGTCCTCCCTCCGTGCCCATGCCCGGCCATTATTGCAGGAGCTGGGCGTTGGTTCGTCGTTCCGGTGTCGGCGCGTGGCGGAGCCCGGCGATGGGCGATGATTGGTTGTAGACCGGGGATTCCCGGAGGACATCGGTGAGGAGTTCGTGTGATGAACGAGCCGAGGATCTGGTCGTTGGCCAGCGTGATGATCGATCAGACGATCGAGGTTCCCCATTACCCGGGCAGGGGCAGCGCGGTTCTCGCCACCACCTGCCGCTACGAGGTGGGCGGGGGATTCAATCTGGCCTCCGCGGTAGCCCGCCAGGGGGCGGCCTGCAATTACGGCGGTACCTACGGGGTGGGGCGCAACTCCGAACTCGCCTTGCGCGCAATGGCCGCAGAGGGGATCGAGGTCGTGCTGGCACCAGATGAACGAGGCGACGGCGGGGTCTGTTTGATCATCGTCGATCCCGATGGGGAGCGGACTTTCATCCCGGTGGCCGGTGTTGAATCACAACGGCGCCTCGACCAACTCACTGCCCTGCCGATCGTCGACGAGGACTGGGTTTCGATCTCTGGTTACGATCTCAACTTCCCGGTGAGCGGGGAGTCGATCCACCAGTGGTTGCAGGGCGATCCCGCGGGGCGTCTGTTTCTTGATCCCGGCCCGGTGGTCGCCGACATCCCCGCAGAACGCATGCGGACGGTCCTTGACCGGATCGAGGTGCTCAGCTGCAACCAACGCGAAGCTCAACTGCTCTGCGGATGCGACGATACCGGTGCCAATCTGGTGGCCCGGGTGCGCGCCGAGGTTGAGATGAACCCCGATGCCATGGTCATCGTGCGTGAGGGACCGCGTGGCTGCGTCGCCACCGGGGGAGAGCTGGGCAAGCGCATCGTGTCTGTGGCGGCACCCCAGGTACGGGCAGTCGACACCGTTGGTGCCGGAGACACCCACTGTGGGGTTTTCCTGGCCCGCATGGTCCAAGGCGCCGACGTCGAGGAGGCCTTGGGTGAGGCCAATGCTGCGGCTGCCGATTCGGTAACCCGGCGTGGCCCAGCCACCGCGCCACGCCGGGGGTGATGCGCATGGCCCTCGTACGCCTTGCCCCCGACCGACGGCTGGTGCTTGAAGGAGCTACGCAGCCCAGGTGCGAGTCATTTCCCGGAAAGGAGCGCATCTGGGGAAAGGAGCAGATGAGTCGGTCGGTCAGCGCTCGGTTGGTTTGCTGGGTTGCGCAGGCTGGTTGAGCTGAGCGGCTGCGCTTGCGTAGAAGTCGAGCAGTTCGGTGGTGGGCACCGGGTTCTTGGCGGTCTGCGAGAGATCTCGGCCCTCTGCGGCGAAGGGTGGCGGATAGGACGCCAGAGACATGCCCAATGGGAGATCGACGATGTCGGCTTGCCATCCTTCCCAGCGCAGCACTTGGAAAGCCTCGTTCAGGCCGCCGCTGACGGCCGCCTGGACGAAGGCCGAGTACCCACCGCCCAAGCCTTCCCATTCCAAGGAGTCGGGGGCGAAATAGCAGACGTCGCCGGGGTTGATGCCTAGGGCGCCGCCGTCGATGGCGAACTGCCCGCCCAGCACGTCGAAGCCGATCACCAGATGCCCCGGCGGGGTGGATTCGGGAGTGGGTGCGCCCATGGCATTGGCATCGGCGATGCTCGGCAGGTCGGGTGCGTAACCAGAGCCCAGCAGGCGGAACCAGCCGTGGTCGGCGAGGATGGCGCCGGTGTTGAGCGCGATGGCACCCAGCATTGAGCGGGTGGTGACCTGCAGCCGCAGCAGGGTGTCGAAGGCTTGGCTGGGCTCCGGTTCGAGGACTTGATCCGCTGAGTTCTTCGTGAGCAGGGAACTGAACTCATCCCAGGTCGTGGAATTCTCGATAACCAGTTCATCCAGTGTGCGGATCTGCATGCCACCAGTGTGACAGGCCGTGGATTCCGGGTGGGGTCTGTTGGGCGGGGTGTGTGGCATCTAAGCTTTTGGCATGAAGATCACGAGCCCCGATTTCCCCGAGAACGGTAAGATTCCGGTTGCCTACGCGCGCACCGGCGATGATCGCCGTCCCTGGTTCGGCATCAGCGGTGTGCCTGCCGCTGCGGTGAGCCTAGCGATCATCTGTCACGACCCCGATGCTCCGATGGATGGCGGTTTCTATCATTGGACGGTGTGGAACCTGCCCCCCACGACGACAGACATTCCCGGAGAGTCGCTGCCCACCGGCGCCGTGGAGGGCATGACCGATTGGAAGGAGACCGGCTACGGCGGTCCGCTGCCCCCATCGGGAACCCACCGATACAATTTCCAGCTCTTCGCCTTGGATTCGATGATCGATGCGCCGACGTCGACCACTGCGCCGGAGCTGGAAAAACTCATCGAGCCCCATGTCATCGACCGGGCTGTGGTGACCGGCCTGTTCTCTGCGGAGGACAACCTATCCTGAAGGTGCCGCGAATGGGCGTATGCGTACGTTGAGTCCGGCGACTTCTGGCTCCTGGCCGGAGGCATGCTGGCCGGTGTGCGCTTGCCGATCCGTCGCCGGATGCTGCGTTGGCTGCCCCGGAGGTCCACGATCTCGGTTATGTGATTGGGTTGCCGGTGATTGTTTCGCCTTTTGTTTCGCCGTTGTGGGCGGTGGCATGGATGGCGAGGTTGTTGTTCATGATGCCGATGGGAACTGACGCTTCCGTGACTCGGGGTTGTCCGTTGGCGGGGGCGATGACGATCTCTTCGGGAGTTTGGCGGGTTGGTTCGGCATCCCCGTAGGCGGTTCCGTTGTCGTCTACTGCGGTGAACCATACAGAACCTTGATCTCCTCCGCCGACGCACCGGCCTTCGGTGGAAGTCAGTCGCATGGCTCCCCAGACGCTGTACTTCCCGTTTGGACTGTGTTTGGCTACTGCTTCTGGGCCGCCGTTGACGCGTGTTTGGCTAGGACTGGCGGGTGGCTCTGACGGGCAGGTGATCTGGTATGCGATTTCTCCGGTTGTTGCTTTCACCGCGAAATACAAGTTCGGTCCTTCTTTCTTGTCGACTTGCACGATGATCAGGTCGAACTCCCGGTCGATGGCCATTGGGCGGATGCTGAAGATCTCATTCTCCGTTGCTCCCGGAAATTCTTTCAGTGCCCAGTTTGGTGATGTTAGTGAGTCTTGCGATGCTGCGGGTGTCCAAAAGGGTGTTCGTCCGATGACATGAATGTTCTGGTATTCTGGAATCTTGTATTCCTTCATGTTGATGGTTGCGATGTTCCCATCTGAATCAATCGTGTTGAGTGTTTGATCGAGTTGGAAGGTGGTGTTGCCGAATCTAGTGGCCCCCGTTAAATCCTTGTCGGTGTCGGTGAGTTCTTTGAGTTCTCTTTCTTCTTTGACTGTTCCATCTTCCTGGGATAAGATTGTCATCTTCAGTATTGACTTCTTTTTGTTTTGGGTCGTGTCCTCAGCAGTCGTTTTCCAGATGATGACCACGATTCCGTTTTTTGTCTCGATGCTGATGTGTGAGGTGGGAAGCTCGTACTGCCACACCTTCTCGCCGGTGGAGGAATAGGCGCTCAATGTCTTGGCTTCTCGTGTGAACAGCCGGTTGGGCTGTACGTCCAGGACTGAATGGTTCTCAGTGGTCTCGATGCTCCACGCTGCAGCACCAAAGACGTCGCTGACTCGGGGAACTGACGATGCAGTACCACTGTGCGAAGGGGAGGTGTCTTCTCTTTGTGGGTCACCTCCACAAGCCATCATGGCAAGGGTGAGCGTGCTCAATGTCATGATGATTGCAACATGCTTCAATGTCATCATCGCTCCAATACCGTTGCTCTTGCGGGGACGAAACCTTGTGGGCATCTTCACTTTTGATGTGCTCGTCCGGCTTGATTTGTGGGTGGTCGATCTTAGCCCTGTTGTGAGGAGCATAGCGGGTGCGGGAACAGATCGTGCGGAGGTGAATTGAACCATTCGTGTGGTCCGTGCTGGCCATGAACACAATTAGGTTCACCTAAATCTCCCGTGGTGCTGTCGATAAATCCTGTTTGGCAAGGTGGGATGTTGCTGTGGATGTGCCGGTGGAAGAGTTCTGGTGCAACTGTGTGATGGTGGGGGCCTTCGGGTGGTGTCCGGAGTGTACAAAGATATGAGAGCGATTTTCAGTATCGATTTGTTGCATTATCGGCATACACCTGGTTTGATCGTTGCTCGGACGACAGGATGAGGCTCGCCACTACGGCGGATCTGTTCAAGGCGATCGGAACGAGTATCGGTTGGCCATTGTGCAGTTCCTCGGAACGGATCGGCAGATGCCGGAACGATCTCTTGCGGAACTGGGCATGACCCAGCCACTGACCAGTCAGCGCCTGCGTGGGCTGCGTGATGCGGGGTTGGTCGACGGTGAACGGCGGGGTCGCTCCATCGCCCATCGGGGGAGCGGCACTTATGTGATTGACATCGTTGCCGATGTGCTCGTCCATTCATCCGAATCGAGAGAAAGGTTCCAATAATGAGCGAGAATACCCAGGCCGGGCACACCGAGGCAGAGCATACCGTCGCCGAGCATGCTCACGGCGAGGGCTGCGGCCACGAGACGGTGCAGCACGGCGATCACGTCGACTACGTGCACGACGGGCACCGCCACGCCGCTCATGGTGACCACTACGACGAGCACTGAGTAAATCGGCGTTGGACGTGGGCCGGGAGATCTGCTCCCGGCCCATCGTCGTGTTTTGGAGTGATTCTGCTTAGGCCGGACGCCCGAACGGCCCAAGCAGAATCACCACGGACTTTTCGCCGATATTTCCCCAAACCTGGTGAGCTTGCCCGGGAGTCCGTTTCTTGCTGTCAATGCGTGGTTGGTATCAAGGATCGGGAGGATCGTGAACAAGTCTTGAGGTGGGGGTCTGGTTGGGGAGCCCACGTCTGTTTGGCTCGGGGTTCCCCAACCAGATGGTTGATCACTTGGGTGGGTTTCCGGTGATCGATTTTGCTCTGAAGATTGTTCCTTCTTGCCGGAAACCGAGGACGTGGACACCGAGCCCTCCGGTCATGATCCCTACGGGATAGTATCCCTTGGAAACTTTCGCTTCGCCATTAGCTGGAACGGTGACGAACTGGTCATCATCCATTTTTTCTTCTGCCCAGGTGCCATAGGCTGTTCCAGAATCGTCCACTGCCAGCAACTCGACTTCTTTCTGCTCCCCGCCGCCGATGCAGCGTCCCTTGTCGGCAGAGATCCAGATTGATTCCATGACACCGTATTTCCCATTCGGGCTATTTCGGGCAATATTCGTCGAGGCATCGGAATGAGAATAGCCCGGGCAGGACAATTCGTAGGCGATCTCGCCTGTTTCTGCCTTGACGGCGAAGTAGGATGGTTTTGGCGCGGCTCCATGCATCGCCTGGACAATGAGTAGGCCAAGTTTGTTGTCAATGGCCAGGGGGTCAATCGCGGAGACTTCTTTTTCGGGTAAGTTCGGGAACTCTTGTAATGTCCAGTTAGCTGAGACGAGGGCGTCTGCCGAGTTGTCTTTTGGCCAGAAGAGTGTGGTTCCGACAACGGAAACTTTTCCTGGGCTTGCGCGGTCAAGTTTTGCTTTGTCCACATTCACGACACTGCCGTCCCAAGCGATTGCATTGACGGTGTTGTCACTCTCAAAAACGATGGTTTCATCGTTTGTAAATACTTTATCTGAAGGAACTTCGATCTCCTTTTGCGTGGAACCGTCCTTCAAGGACAAGAGGGTGATCTTGCTCATGCGGGTGTCTTTGTCGAGGGTCGAGCTCTTGACATTCTTTGAGTCGACCATGACAACCGTCTTTTCGAGGACTTGAACATCGACTCCCTGCTCGAGCTGGAGATCCCACAATGGTTCGCCGCTAGAAGAATACACGGCCAGTGCTGTGATCATCTCACTTGACCGGGCCGCCAGGACTACTTGTTCAGGGCGTACGATGACGTCTTCGTCATGACTTGGATCCCGAGTGAGAGTCCACTTTGCGGGGCCAAAGTTGTCGCCTACCTCGAAGCTGCTCGGCGTTGAACTCGATGAGGCGCTAGGTGATGCTGAGTTGCTCGCTGCCGAATTGGCGGCGGACTCGCTTGGCTGGGGGTTATCCGAACCGCCACCACATGCTGCCGTGCTGAGGGCAAGCGCGGTCAGGGTCAGGGTGATTGCTGCACGTTTCAGTTTCATGGGTGCTCCATCTTTCTTTTGCGAAAAGCTGGTCCTACGTGGCTGAATATCAGAGTTCCTGGTTTGTTTGACTAGTCTACTGGACAAATTCTTGCATTTTAAGTATATCGGGTGGAAGGGTCACTCTACGGCGGCCTCCGCACTGAGTTGTGCACCTAGTGAGCCGTAGGTGTCGATGAACCCGGTACGAGGACCACGTGGTCCGGTGCCGTTGTAGGTGGTAGACTCATGGCGCACTTGTCGGTCCTTGGATACGAAAGACCGACAGAGAGCGCGGTGGTTCTCCCGCGTTCAATCTCGGTTATATGATTGGGTTGCCGGTGATTTTTCGCTGTTGTGGTGGCGAGGTTTTTGTTCATGATGCCGATGGGAACTGATGCTTCTGTGACCGGGTGTCATCCGTTGTTGGGGGCTTTCCTGTCATGTGTAGACAAGCCCCCAGCACGGTTTTTTCGGGGCGACATCGTATTATTTCCTCGCGGAAGATACGATTTGCTCACTTCTTCTTCGTGTAGATCGCGCCATGCCATTTGGTTTGATCCGGAATAGAAATAGTTCCGTCATCATTGATGGAACCGGTCAATGCCGGGGATTCGCTCGACCTCACGAGCGTGAAGTTTTTGTCGGTCAATGTCCATTGACAGCCTTCTTGGACTTCGATATGTACGCCCTCTTCTTCGTCGTAGTCGTCGCTATACCCGCATTTTCCGCCGGATTCCAGGAGCAGTACCGTGTGCCCGGCAGAACCGAGATAGGTGCCTTCGATAGACTTGCCGAAGCATCCTGTCAGCGAGATGCCTAGTCCTACCGCGATGAGTGTGGCAGTAGACCTTGTTAGTTGATTGTGCATGCTGTGCGAGCACAGCCAAGGACCGCGCACTCCTTTCTTCTTTGAACGAGCAGTGGCAGGTTGCGAAGAGATTCTACCGGTGACCGGGTTCACGTCGGGTGGTCTGCTGCAGCGGATCAGATGTTCACTCGTCCTGCTGCCCTGCGAGCAAGCTTGCGGTCATCAACGAGTGAACATATGAGCGTTGCGCGTAGACACACAGGGCCGAGCGCCCACTGCACTCGGCCTACGGTCGGGGTGACAGGATTTGAACCTGCGACCTCTTCGTCCCGAACGAAGCGCGCTACCAAGCTGCGCCACACCCCGGCGGCCCATCGGGGCCTCGTATAGGTTAGCCCAGGTGGGGCCACGCTGCCAATTCAGGCCCGTGCCGTCAGATGCAGCAGCGTGACCTCCGGGCGGCAGAACAGACGCAACGGAACGAATGGCGACGTGCCGATTCCTGCCGACACGTGCAGCGGTACCGAATGCTCTCCGTGATGCCACGTGTTCAACCCCGAGGTGTACTCCAGTGGGATATCCGAATTGTTCACCAGGGCCCGGTTCACCGGCAGGCACACCTGCCCGCCGTGGGTATGCCCGGCCAACACTAGATCCAGCCCGTCATCGGCCATCGCATCCAGCACCCGACGGTAGGGGGCATGGGTGACCCCGATCGACAGATCCGCGTCGGCAGCCCGGGGCCCAGCAACCAGGTGATACTCGTCAAGACCGGTGTGGGCGTCGGCAGTGCCACGCAACTCGACGATCCGCCCATCGGCTTCTACACGACCCGACCGGTTGTCCAGGAAAAGCCAGCCGCCCTCGCTGAGGCGTTCTTGGAGACGTTGCCATGGTAGAGGCCTGGGATGCTTCTGTGGGGTGGAATTCCCCGCCAGATAGCTGAACGGATTGCGCGGCACCGGCTTGGAGAAGTCATTCGACCCGAAGACGAACCCGCCGGGAATTCCCCGCAAACCGGACAGCAAATCTGCCACTAGGTCAACCGAGCCAGCCGATGAGATGTAGTCGCCAGTGCCGATCACCAGGTCGGGGTGCAGATCGACCAGGCCAGCGACGAAGCCCTGTTTGCGTTGCTGGTAGCCCATCAGATGGATGTCGGAAAAGTGCAGCACTCGCAATTCATCCTGGCCCGCGGGCAGGACTGGCAGGTGGGCTTCACGTACCACGAAGGCACGCGCTTCTAACCATGCCCCAGCAGCGATACCTACGCCCAGCGCGGCACCCACGCCGAGAAGTCGTCCGCACCACCCCATGTCAGCGTCCCGAAGGAGCTTGCCAGGGGTTGAACTTGGCAGGTTCTCGTCCGGCCAGCAGCGGTTGCATGATTGGTTTCCAGAACGCACCGGCACCGATCCCGTTGTAACCGCCTAAGCTCCCGCCGCCCAGCGGTGACAACGGCATGGTCAGCACGTTGCGGGATGCGGGGTTGGTCGCCTGCCAACCGGGAGAGGAAGTATCGCCGGCCACCACGATCGCCGTCGACATGTAGGGGGTGTAGCCGACGAAGGCCGAGGAAGAAGCCGAGTTATCCGAGGTACCGGTCTTGGAACCCTGGTCGATGCCGTTGTTGATCCAGGTCTGCGCCGAAAGCCCACGCTCCTGGGTGGCTTTCATCACGTAATTCACCCCGTCGGCGACGGTTGGATCAATGGTTTGCTGGCAGTCGGCGCTGGGTACTGGCACGTCCACCCCATCGCGGTTGGTGATCGATGACAGGATGATCGGATTGCACCGCACTCCACGGTTGCCGAAGGTCGCATAGCTGGCGGCCATCGACAGCGGGGTCACATAGGGGGCGCCCAAGGTGAAGGATGGGACTTCGCCCCAGTCGCTCAACTCGTCGCCGAAACCGGCGGCATCTGCCTCGGGCTTGGCCAGCTGTACCCCGGCGCGCTGAGCCATGTCAGCAGCTTGACAAGGTCCGACCCGCTGCTCAAGGGCGATCCAGTAGTTGTTGACCGACCACATCATGCCGGTCACCATGTTGAATGATCCCTTGTCTTGGCCGCCCACCGCATTGGTGGTGGTGTAATTCTCGTAGAGGGTAAACGTGTTGTCGCCGCAGCCACGGAAAGTCTTGCCACGCCAGTTCTGGGATTTCGCCACCCGGATCGACGTCGAATCGGGGTAGTTACCCTGCTGGATACCCGCCGCGGCGGTCCAGATCTTGAATGTCGAACCGAACATGAAGCCCTCGGCCCCGCCCATGGCATTGGTGACCGAGTAGTTGTAGTTCGTCTTGCCGTCGCCATCACCCCACTGCGGGCGCGATTGCACCATGGAGACGATGCGGCCGGTCGAGACCTCGACCGTGTCGGCTACCGCGATCACCGGGTCAGGTGCGCCGATCACCGAAGAGATCACTCGCTGGGCATTGTCCTGGGTGCCTGGATCGACGGTCACGGTGATCGTCAGACCACCACGGTTCAAGGTGTTACGACGGTCTCGCGGGGTCGCACCCAAGGAGGTCATCTGATCTGATTCCAAGGTCTTCAACGCGTAGTCGCACACGAATGGGTAACGCGAATCGGAACACCCGTTGGTGAATTCCTGAACTTGTGATGTGTCGAATGGGACGGCCTTGGCGGCTTCCGCCTGCTCTTGGGATAGACCTTGGTAACGTATCTGGGAATCAAGCACCGCCGCGCGACGGGCTATCGCAGCCTCCGGGTAATTCACCGGATCGGTTTGCGAGGGGTTTTGCACCAGCCCGGCGAGCATTGCCGACTGGGCCAGATCAAGCTGGGATGCGTTGACATTGAAGTAGTGCTTCGCAGCCGCCTGCACTCCGTAGGCGCCGTCGCCGTAGTAGGCGATGTTCAGGTAGCGCTCTAAGATGACGTCCTTGGGGATCTCCTTCTCCAAGGCGATCGCGTAACGCATCTCGAGAATCTTGCGCTCCATGGTGGCCGCTTGTGCCTCGGCTTCGCACGTGGCGTCGCCGTAGCACAGCTGGATGCGAACCTGCTTGACGTACTGCTGGGTCAAAGTGGAGCCGCCACCGCTGATTGAGCCGCCGGCCACGTTACCCACCAGGGCACGCAGCACCGACTGAGCGTCGATTGCGCCGTGCTCGTAGAAACGGTGATCCTCAATCGAGATCTGCGCGTTCTGCATCTCCTTGGAGATCTGGTCGAGCGGAACGTAGCTGCGGTTTTGGTCGTAGAACTTCGCCAACTCCGAGCCGTCGCCCATCAGTAGGGTCGATGCCTCGTTTTGCTGGGGCACCGACAAGCTGGTGGGTACGGAGCCGATTGCCGTGGTGCTTGCGCGGATCGCTCCGGTGCCCAGCGCGACGAACGGCAGGACCAAACCCGCGGTCAGGACGCCGGCGAGCACGCTGATGGCAGCCATCAGCGCCAAGGACTTTGGCTTGCTCATCAAGAACTTCAGGTTCACGTCACCAAGGATACGTGAAGCCCAGTCCACGGCACCCCTGTTGAACCCCCAGATCAGCCCAGGGTTGATCAAATAGCTCCTCAATAGGCAGGGGGCGAGTTTTCCAGAACTCAACCCCGGGTGTAGTTTGGGTGGCACCGCACCAACGAGGGTGACGGCCACTCGCACCAAGGAAGGAGCGTGTGTCGATGGCCATGCCTGACCCCGAAGACTGGCCCTTGCTGGCCAAGTGCCGCGGGATGAATGATGCCCTGTTTCCCGAGGGCAAGGATCAGAAACGAGCCAAGGCGATCTGCGGCGGCTGTCCTGTCCGCCCCCAGTGTCTAGCCGAGGCACTGGACAATCACATCGAATGGGGCGTGTGGGGCGGAATGACGGAGCGCGAACGACGTCAATTGCTGCGTCTGCGCCCCGATGTGGAGTCTTGGTTCGATGTTCTCCATCAACAGCCGACAACGACGCGCCCCCACGTCACTGCCGGTGTCAGTTCCTGATTTTCCCTCCCCTTGTGGGTCCCGCACTCACGGTGGTGTCCGTGCGGGACCCCGCCAAATAATGTGCTTGAGGTCCGCCGGTCATTGACGAGTGCTCCTCGTTGTTACGGGTGCCACCCCGCCCGATCCTCGTCGATGTGGGGTGAAAGCATCCGGGTGGTGTGCCTCTCGCTACCCGGTCGGGCCGTGTCCTGGGTCCAGCTGATCTTTCCGAGTCTGGCCGGTGCCGTGCGAGGCAATAGGCTTGGGTCATGAGAGATGCACCAGCGCCCATCAAGTGGGAGTACTTCGTCGCCCCCGTGCTGAGCCACGTCGCCCAGCAGATTCTCAACAATTTCGGCTCCGAGGGATGGGAGCTCGTGCAGCTGGCTCCCGGGCCCAACCCGGACACTCTCGTCGGATATTTCAAACGCCCACTCCAGGAGGCATGATGACAGCCAGTCAGAACCTCGCCGATCTCGGTATCGAGTTGCCGACGGTGGCCACCCCGCTCGGCTCCTACCTTCCCGCCTTGCGCGACGGGCAGCACGTGCTCACCTCTGGTCAGTTGCCGATTGATGCTGTGGGCAACCTGGTCGCCGGTCGGCTAGGCGCTGATCTGGATGTCTTGGCTGGTCAACAGGCTGCACGCCAGGCAGCGCTCAACGCCGTCGCAGCGGCTGCCTCGGTTGCCGGCGGCATCGACGTCATCTCCCGGGTGGTCAAGGTGACCGTCTTTGTCAACTCCGATCCGGTATTCACTGACCAGGCGGCCGTCGCCAACGGGGCCTCGGATCTGCTGGCCCAGATCTTCGGTGACCAGGGAAGGCACGTGCGTTCCGCGGTTGGCGTGGCCGTGCTGCCGCGCAATGCGGCCGTCGAGGTTGAACTGACCGTTTCCGTTTGATGTTCGACCAGCTGCTGGCCGCACTCGGCGACGACAACTTGGTCAGGAGTTGGGGAATAGCCGATCGACGCCGCCCTGTGGGAGCCGCCAGCGCCGCGGTCCTCGCCCTACTGTCGCGTGGTGATGACCCGGACCTGGTATTCACCGAGCGCGCCTCCGGGCTGCGAAAACACGCGGGCCAACTCTCCTTTCCGGGTGGGCGGCGGGATCCGGGAGACGCCGATGAGATCGCCACCGCGCTGCGTGAGACTCGTGAGGAGATCGGCCTGGAGACCCAGGAGGTCACTGTGCTCGGCACCATGCCCACCACCCGGCTGCCGGTGACTGCCTTCGATGTTGTCCCCGTCGTCGGTACCTGGGAGGGTACGGGAGAGCTGGCCCCGGTGAGTTCCGGCGAGGTTGCAGCCGTGCATCGCTGGCGGGTGTCCGAACTCGCCGACCCGGTCAACCGGGTGACTGCCCTGCACAGATCCGGGCGGACCGGCCCCGCCTGGGTCTTCGGCGATCTCTTCCTGTGGGGTTTCACTGCCTTCCTCACCAACGCCCTACTCGACTTGGGTGGTTGGTCGCAGCCCTGGGACCGCAGCCGCACCCTTCCGGTTCCCGAGAGATTCGCCAGGGATTCGACGCATTCGGGGGACCAAGTGCGTGGGTGAGCTGTGCGGTGAAGGCAAGTAATGAGGAATGCAGGTACCCGTTGATCACGTGTGATCAGCGACGTGCGTGTTGACGTCCCACGCTTGGGTGCCGCGCGGTCGCATTAGGTGGAAAATTCAGTGAGTCCAGCCTGCGTCGCGGTCGGTGGATAGCGTCCCCAGGCTCGCGACCTCCAGGCCATCGGCGGGAGTGCGATGGTTTTCGACGTTGTCAATTCCTGATTCGATGGCCATGGTGATGGCGCTGATTGATGCCTTGGTCTCGGCGATCGTCGCTTGCGGGGTGCGAACCTTCTTCAGTTGACGCCATCCGATGAGAGCAATGATCAGTGTGAGGATCAGGAAAATCACGGCCAGCACGGTGAAACCGAGAGCCAGTGCGGTGATCGGGTGGCGGTCTAGTACTTCGGCGAAGATGATGGACAGCCCGAAACCGGCCGCCAGCAGAGCCACCTCGAACAGTACGACGGCGAAGATCAACGCCGCGATGATGCCGCCTGCCCCGAAACCACCGTGCTTGACCATCGGCTTGATCTCTGCGGCAGCCAGTTCCTTGATCTGCGCGAACATCTCGGGAACGGAGGTCCTCAGAACCCGGATGTACTCACCCACGTTCGTTCGCTGCGTCATGATCGGTCCTCTCATCCTCACTACGAATGGCGATCTAAGCCTAACGGTCCCAGCCATGCTCAGGGACACAAGGTGTCAGATGATGATGTGAAGGGCACCATCCCCCAGGGTGATTGGCACCGTCAGTTCCTCGTGGTCGACGTGCGCCCGCCAGCAGTGCAGCTGGTAAGGGAGCTGCATTTCCGAGGTGCGTCCCACCCCGTCGAAGACCGCGTCGGCCCGGGCCATCACCTTGGTGCGTTCGACATCAGGCAGGGCCGCGACGGCCGGGGCGGACTCCACCATGGCTCTCACCTGGGCGCGAGTGATTGGCAGCCACAAGCGGAAATCCCGGGTCTCGACTCGCGGGAAATATTTTGAATCGACCAATGACCCGGTCTCCAGGTCGGTCGATTGCATCGCGTCGGCATCCACAGAACGCATCACCTCGATCAACCGCTGTACCCAGGGCACTGAGTCATCGCGCACGATCTGCCACCCGGCCGCCCAGCCTCCGGGCTGAAGGGAGCGGCTGATCTGTGACTGGATCTGCGTAGGGGAGGTGTCGCACCCTTGGCCGACGAGCACCACGTGGGCACTGCAGGGAGTCAGTGGCAGGTTCTGTGGTTCACCGACCATGGCGACGACCTGCTCGGAGTGGGGGTAGAGGGCGGCGAGTTTGTGCGCCCGGATCCACTCCTCCTCAACGGCAGCCACCCCATGCCCTTTGGCGACCAATTCGTGGATGATGCTGCGCGGGCAAGCCAAGGCCACCACACGCACTGGCTCGGCACCGATCAGCCAGGTGAGTGCGGCTTCCGGGAGTTTGGAATGGGAAGCCATAGTCCAATTCTATGGGAATCAGATGCCCAGCAACTCCTCCACCACGACGGCCCATCCCTCTTGGTCGTTGTCGCCCGCGATGTGGTCGGCGATATCGATCACCGCCGGTTCCGCGTTGGCCATTGCCACGCTTCGTCCGGCCCACTGCAGCATGTCCAGATCATTGGGAGAGTCACCGAAGGCGATCACCTCCTGCGGGGAGATGCCCGCTTGCCGGGCGATCCATGCAGCGGCGGTGGCTTTGGTGACCCCGGCGGCCGAGATCTCGACGAAGGGCACCCCCGAGGTGGTCACCACCACCCCGACATGGGCAGCTTGTTCACAGGCGGCTATCAGCTCAGGCAGGGGCGTGGCGGACGAGCGGACGACGATCTTTGTCGCCTCGTGGGTGATCAATTCCTCCAATGGGGCGGTTTGGATCGTTTCGAGACGACGCCCGTGATCGCCGGGATGCATCAGACCGAGGTACTCCGGTTCAGCGATGAAACCCCATCCGGCTTCGGTGAGAACCGCGAATCGTGCGTTGGCGTCCAGGTCGGTCAGTTCTGTCACGAAGGCGGATAGCACCGTGGGGGATACCGGTCGATGGATCAGTACCCGTTCGTTGGCTGCGTCGTAGACGACGGCCCCGTTGGAACAAATGACCCGCGATCTCAGCCCGGGCGGCAGCAGACGGCCGATCTCGACCACCGACCGTCCGGTTGCGGGGACGACCATGATCCCGGCGTCGAGAGCGGCATCGATGGCCGCCAGGGCTCGCTCGGAGATCGACTTGTCGCTGCGCAGCAGCGTCCCATCGAGGTCGGTGAGAATCATGCGAATGGTCACCCACCGATCTTATGGCGTGGGGATGCCGGTGCTGGTGTGAGTTGTGCACAGGGCTTCGGTCAATCTGAACGAATCCACGGTGTCCGGACATCATCAGTGCATGAACCCGCTGCTGATCTCCCGCGACCGGGCGCTGTCCGAGATCGTCGAATCCGTTGCTGCGGCCGCCCAGGTGCATCTTGACCTGGCCCGTGATGTCGACCGGATCCGTGCTGCTTGGCGTGGCGCTCCAGTCGTGCTCATCGGCTCCGATCTCGCAGCGACGGTGCTCGGCATGGCCTTGCCGCACCGTCCAGGGGTGCACCTGTGCACCACGGACGCCGACAGCGCCTTGGCATGGTCTATGCCCCTGGGAGCGCCGGTGCTGGTGCTGCCCCAGCACACCGGGTTCCTGTCGGCGGTGATCAGCGGAGACCAGGATGCTGGGCGCTCCGCGGTGGTGGTGCGAGTCATCGGCGGCAGTGGGGGAGTCGGTGCCACCACCTTCGCTGCGGCCCTGGCGCTTCGCGGTGCGCATCGCTCAATGAGCGCTGCGCTGGTAGAACTCGATGAATGGGGTGGGGGAATCGACTTGGTGATGGGGGCGGAAAAGACACCGGGGTGGCGCTGGCCCGACCTCACCGCGGCCTCCGGTCACCTGGGCGACATCACTGCTCACCTACCGACGGTGCTCGGTGTCGACCTGCTCGCCATGCGGGCCACCAGCAACACAACACCATCGAACGCCGCCATCAACTCCGTGTTGGCGTCGCTGCGCAGATCGCACCAACTCGTCATTCTTGACTCGGGTGCCCGGTGGGAAGCGACCAGCCACGTCGACCATGATGTCCTGCTCGTCGCATCTGGGGTGAAGCAGGTTCTGGCTACTCGCTCCCGGATGGAAATCCTGGGATTGAGCGACGCTCACCTGGTGGTGCGGCGTCGCCCCGGGGCCTCGTTATCTCCGGAGTTGGTGGGGGAGGCCCTGGGGCTTGAGGTGAATGGGGTGGTGGGTGATGACCGTCGGCTGGCAACTGACGCAGCCTCAGGGGTGCCGCCGAGAGCTAGCCGGCGAGTGAACAAAGTGTGCGACCGGTTGCTCGACGCGATGGCGGTGAGCGATGACCAGGCCTGATCTGGAGGAGGTCCGCGCCCGGCTTGCCCGCACGGGTGGTTCTTGGACCCCGCACGATGTGGCCACTGTGCTGCGCGATCTCGGCTGGGCAGTCTCCGACGCTATGGTCCTGGCGACGGTGGAGGCCTTACACCGGGCAAGCACCGGGTGGGGCCCGCTCGACGAATTGGGACATCTTGATGGAGTGACCGACATCCTGGTCAATGGCCCCGACCAGGTCTTCGTTGACCGGGGCAGGGGGTTGGAGCGAGTGTCAGTGCACTTCGACGACGACACCCAGGTTCGTTGCCTGGCCACCCGGTTGGCGGCCAGGGTGGGGCGTCGTCTTGACGACGCCAGCCCGTGGGTTGATGCCCGGCTACCCGATGGCACTCGCCTGCACGCGGTGTTGGGCACCCTAGCCGACCCGGGTACGTGCATCTCGCTGCGTCTGCACTCCGGTGGGCACATGTCGATCACCGACTGGGTGGCCAATGGTTCGATCAGTGAACGGATGGCTGCATTGCTGGGAGTAGTCGTGACCTCCAGGGTTGGGTTCCTGGTGAGCGGGGGAACCGGGTCCGGCAAGACGACCCTGCTGTCGGCTTTGCTCGGATTGGTGCCCGCGGAGCATCGGTTGCTGGTGGTGGAGGATTCCCGCGAGCTGGCCCCTGGTCATCCCCATTGCGTGCGGTTGGAATGCCGCCCCCCGAACTCAGAAGGCATCGGAGCGGTCACCATGACAGACCTTGTCAGGCAGGCACTCAGGATGCGCCCTGACCGGCTGGTGGTCGGTGAGGTGCGGGGTGGGGAATTGTGCGATCTGCTCACCGCGATGAACACCGGCCACGAGGGAGGATGCGGGACGATTCACGCGAACTCGGTAGCCGATCTGCCCGCACGCCTGGAAGCCTTGGCCGCACTGGGAGGCTTGGGACGGGAGGCCTGCCACTGCCAGGTGGCTGCCGCTCTTGACGTCGTCGTCCAGGTGTCCCGGCTGGCTGCCGGACGACGAGCGGTCACCCAGATCGGGATGGTCGGCACTGATGATGCGGGCCGGGTCGTCATCGTCGAGGCGGTCACCAGCCCCGACGGCCACCGTGTGGTGGCGGGGCCCGGATGGTCCCGCTTCGCTGCCCGGGTCGGGTTGCCGGAGGCAGGCGCGCCATGATTGTCGTCGCTATCGCCTGTCTGATTGCCTTGAGGTGCGTGCTGCCAACGCCCTCGGCCACCTGGATGCTCACCGACGCCAAACCCGGTAAATCTTTGTCGATCCCAGGTTGGCTGGTGCCGTTGGTGGCACTCGGGGTGTGTGTCGTGGTGCTTAACCCGCGAGTTCTCGTCGGTGTGGTCCCAGCCGGGGTAGTCATGCTGACCATGAGATGGATCACCCGGAAGGTGCACGCCACCCGTCGGATTACCCGGGCACGAGCCGAAACCGCACGGATCTGCACCGCGTTGTCGGCCCAGCTCCAGGTCGGTGACATCGCCGAGGTTGCGTTGCGACGGGTGGCAGCCGATCACCGGATGCTTGATGAGGTCGTAGCCACTTCCCAGATCGGGGGATCGGTGCCCGATGCCTTGCGTGAATTGGGTACCCGTCCCGGCTGCGAGGGGTTTGCTTCGATGGGTCGGGCGTGGGCACTGAGCCAGGCTACTGGTGCCCCGCTCGCTTCGGCCGTCCAGACCGTTGCCGACGGTGTGCGGGAACAACGCGGGGTGGAACGCACCGTAGATGCTGAACTGGCCTCAGCCAAGGCATCGGGGCAGCTGATGGCTGCGTTGCCGCTTGCCGGAGTATTCATGGGATTCACCACTGGTGGCAACCCATTGCGTTTTCTCGCCACCACCCTGGTGGGCCAGTTGTGTCTGGGAGCTGCGGTGATGCTGGTGTGCCTGGGCCTGGTGTGGACGATGTCGGTGGGCGGCAAAGCGTCGAAGGGGGCAGCATGACTTGGGCGCTGTGCGCGGCGGGAGCATCCGCGTGGGTGTTCTTGTGGTGCGTGCTGCCCGACGACGGACACCGGCTGCATCGGATGATCCACCCGCCCGGCGGATCATCGCAGGGTAATCCGACGACTTGGGCACTCGCCGGGTTGACCGGGTTGGTCATCTGGCTGGGCATTGGCGGTGTGGCTGGGGTGGTTGCCGGTGTCGTCGCGATTCCGTTAGTGCTCAAGGCTATCGCCCTGCTCGACGCCCGCGGTCCGGCCCGGGTCAATCGGCAACTGGCCGAGCAATTACCCGAGACCTTGGACCTGATGCGGGCCGGATTGGACGCGGGGCTGCCATTGCGGACGGTGACCGCGCGGGTGACTGCACTCGTCCCGGAGCCCACGGCGTCACTACTGGGGGACGTGCTGGGCAATGTCGAGGTCGGGCGGTCAGATGATCGCGCCTGGGCACAACTGGGTGACCATCCGGTATGGGGAGATCTGGCCCGTGATCTGGCCCGCAGTGCAGCCTCAGGAGCTGCGATGTCCCGGCTGCTCATGGTCACCGCTCAACAAGCCAGGGCAGAACTGGGCGCTACCCGTACCCGGCGTGCCAGGGCCGTCGGAGTGCGCAGCGTGCTACCGCTGGTCACCTGCTTCCTGCCCGCTTTCGTGCTGGTCGGGGTGGTGCCGATCATCGCATCGACCCTCGCTGAGCTCAACTGGTGAATCGCACGTTGACCAAGGGACCTGCAGATTCGCAGGGCGAGGAAAGAAACTCCGGGTGCGGGCAGCACCCGGTACAAGGAAACCGACATCCAAGCAATCCGGTTCACAAGCCCGCGTGCGGGCAGCACCTGGGTGAAAGCGAATCTTGAGATGCGAGTTTTCCACAGTGTGTTGTCCGGATGGGCGTTCCGGGTTGACTCGCCGATCATCCCGGTGAGCCCGATTCCCGGGTCACCTGGCCCGACGGGCCCGAAGGAAGGAGCCGAAGATGGCTGACAACACTCCCAATACCCTCGACACCACCGCCTGCTCGGTTGTGGGCGAATATCTCGTCCCTGCTCCCGTGACGGCCCACACCGGTGTGGTGCGGCGGACACTCCAGCGGGGCATGGCGACCGCGGAATATGCGGTTGGCATCTTGGCTGCGGTCGCCCTGGCTTTGGTGCTGCTGAACATCTTCAAGCACAGCGAATTCTTCAGCCAGATGCTGAAATTCGTTGTCGATCTCATCGCAAAGATGTCCGGAATGCTCGGCTGACCAGTCACGTGCCGGTGGGGCCGAGTTGCGCCCGGCCCCACCACTGACGAAGGAGAATCGCGATGCAACAACGTGGAATGGTCACCTTCGAGCTGGCCGTCGGTATCTTGTCCGCGGCAGTGGTGGCCACAGTGATCGGCTGGGGCATCTCGTTGCTCATGCTGCAATCCCGCTGCACCGATGTGGCAGGTCAGATCGCTCGTCAGCTCGGGCGCGGAGACACTGCGGCGGCAGCCAAGCTCGAATCGCTGGCTCCTGCGAGGGCCGCCATCATCACCGATGAGAAACCCGAGGAAGTCATGGTCCGTGTCACTGTCGATGCCCGTTTCGGTGTGCTCGGCCCACTCACCGTCACCGGCTCGGGCATCTCCCCGAGGCAGGGACGATGAACCTCCAGCGCGGTGCTGGTTCCGGGCTGGTCATCGCGATCATCATGGTTCTCGCCATGGCTGGGCTCGTCGCGGCCATCCATGGAGGTTGGCTGGCCTCCGGGCAGCGTGCTCGTTCGGCCGCCGACATCGTTGCCCTAGCCGCGGCCCAGGCTCATGCCGATGGTGCCGACGGCTGCGCCCAGGGCGGACGAGCTGCCGAGCAGAACCGAGCGAGGCTGGTTGAATGTGAGCTTACCAGTGGCTATGGGGAATTCGTCATTGACATCACTGTTGAGGTCGAGGTGCTCCCAGCCATCCCGGATGCCCCGCACACCGCACGGGCTAGTGCTCGAGCGGGCATCGTCTTCGACGTCTCTGGGGGATGAAGCAGTTGTTCTCGATATCGTTCCAGCACGAATCGCCTTGGTGGGTGTCTTGTTTACCAAGCAGTTATGCAGTTCATGGTGGCGGGCTCCCATGGGCGTAACGGCTGGGTGCCGGGGAGCAGGTACCCGGAAGCCACCGCAATGATCTTGGTCAACCGGGCTCACTGCCCAGCAGTATCTCCAGCAGATCCGCGGCGCTGTGTTTGTCGAGCATTTGGTTGGCATTGCCGCATTTGGGCGATATACAGCAACTGGGGCAGCCCGCATCGCAGGAGCAACTCCGTAGTCGCTCTCGGGTGGCGGCCCACCATTTCTCGGCGATCTCGTAACCGTATTCGGCGAATCCCGCCCCGCCGTCAGCTCCGTCGTGGACGAAGATCGTCGTTGTGCCGGTATCGGGATGCAGGATCGCCGATAATCCGCCGATATCCCAGCGGTCGCAGGGAGCAAAGGCCGGGAGAAGCCCGATCGCGGTGTGCTCAGCGGCATGGATTCCCCCGCCCAGCTGCACTGTGCTTATCTGCAGCTCGGCCACCACCTCATCGGGTACCAGCCACCACATCGCCCGGGTCCGCATCCGGTGCATTGGCAGTTCCAGTGGGGTCTCGTCCCACACCTCACCGGTCTGCTCGTCGCGTCGCAGGAAACTGGTCACCTGCGAGGCCATCTCGATCTCGCCCCGGCACACCACACCGCGGCCCAGATCGCGACGATCGGTCTCTGCGAGAATGTGAATTTCCTCCTCCACCCGTGCCTGGGTGTAGTAAGGCAACTCGCTGCGTTTCACCAGAGCCACCCGGTCGTCGAGATTCAGTTCGCGCACCAGCCACTGCTCCGACTGGTGTAGATAGACCGCACCAGTGTGCACGGTGCGCTCCACCACTCCACGATCCACCGAGCCGATCACCCGTCCCGAGGCTTCTTCGACTATTTCCACCGGCTTGGTGGTTCCCCCTCGCAGATCGATTGAATCTACTGCCCGCTGTGGTTGGGTCCAGTACCATCCAGTGGGCCGGCGCCGCAGTAGTCCCGAGACGCTCAATTGGTTGGCGATGCCGGTCATCGTTGGCCCGAACCATCTCTCGTCATCCGGCGTGAGCGGCTGCTCCTGGGCTGCGGCAGCGAGGTGGGGAGCTAGAACGTATTTGTTTGAGGGGTGCAGCACCGTCCGTTCGACCGGATGATCAAAGATCAACTCGGGATGGGCCATCAGGTGGGCGTCCAACGGATCATCCTTGGCGACGAGCACCACTAGGGCGTCATCGGCGCCACGCCCGGCCCGCCCAGCCTGCTGCCAGAATGCCGCCAGTGAACCGGGGAAACCCGTTATCACCACCGCATCCAGTCCGGCGATATCGATCCCGAGCTCCAGGGCGCTCGTCGATGCGACCCCGCCCAGTTCACCGCTGCGCAACTGCTTCTCCAGCGCCCGGCGGTCCTCGGCCAGATACCCGGCACGGTAGGAGGCGATCGCACGCCCCGAGGTGGAATGCTTCGCGGCCCACAACGCCACCAACTCGGCCTGGGCGCGGGAACGAACGAAGGTCAGCACCCGCATCCCGGCATCGACGAGCCCAGCCATCAACTCCGCGGCATCGTGCGGGGCATCGGATGCGGGAGCCCAGCACACCACGTCGCGCCCGGAATGCGGGGAGGAATCTTCGGCGACCTCGACGAGTGGGTCGGGCTCCCCGATGAGTTCTGCTCCAGATTTTCCCGCCTGCGCCATGGTCGCCGAGGTGAGGATGAAGGTGGGCTCTGCCCCGTAAACGGCGCAGAGCCGCCGTAGCCGCCGGATCACCTGTCCCACCTGGGACCCGAACACCCCGCGGCAGTAATGGGCCTCGTCGATCACCACATAACGCAGCGACGATAGGAATCGTGCCCAGCGGGTGTGGTTGGGCAGCACCGAGAAATGGATCATGTCCGGGTTGGAAAACAGGAAACCGGCGTGATCCCGGGCGAATTGACGCTCGGCGGGAGAGGAATCTCCGTCCAGCGCCCCGACAAGCCAGCCCTTTGGGCCGAGCCTGCGTGCCGAGGTCAATTGATCATGGGCAAGGGCTTTCGTTGGAGCCAGATGAAGGGCCGTGTGCCGGGCAACACCCAGCCGGGAACGTAGATCATCGCAACTCACACCGAGCCGCGCCCGGGCTGGGTCTACGGCCGTCGCTGCCATGATCGGCATCAGATAGGCCAGCGACTTGCCCGAGGCCGTCGGGGTGCTCAATGCCACGTGTCGTCCCGACCACAGATGCTGGGCTGCGGTCACCTGGTGCTGCCACGGGTGGTGGATACCCGCGGCGGTCAGTGAATCGCGGATCTCGCCGGGCAACCACTCGGGCCATTCGGCGCTCACCCCTGCGATGGCCTCGTGATGGCGGATTCCGACGACCCGCTCGTCGGAGATCAACCAGTCGGGAATAGCCATGGCACAACCCTGCCATGGCTGGATGGGCGGCTCGTCGCAATGTGGAGCGAAGTATTGTGCGACAGTGGGACGATGAAGCACCTTCGTGATCATCTGATCGCCGCCGACTACCGAGTTGATCCCGTGCTGGATCGCATCACCGAGGCCGGGCAGGCTGGGCTGGGCCGCAACTCGACAATCCCGGCGGCTACCGTCCTCGGGGATGCCGATGACCCGCAGGCCACCCTCATCAAGATGTTCGTCTTGGGGCGCGAGGTACCACGTCGTGATGCAGCCAGGGCGCTGCCCCTGGCCAGACTCGAAGGAACCGGGCTGGTCACCGTCACCGGGGACAGCGTCCGTGCCGAGGTCGATATCCGTCCCTATGGGTTCGAGATCCCCGATACCAAACCGGTCGCTGGGGCCCCTGCGACTTTCGATGGCTGGGTTGTCTCCGACCCCACTCCCGGTCTTGACAATGACCGTCGCCCAACACGCCCGGACTACGTTCTTGGTGTCTCCCCGGCTTCCACGACTCTGGCCGGGATGACGATCCCTGGCCATGTCGGCGCCGCCCTTGATCTTGGCACCGGCTGCGGGGTGCAATCCCTGCACCTGTCCACTCACGCCGACCGGATCGTCGCCACTGACATCAACCCGCGCTGCCTGCACTTCGCACGACTCACCGCCGCACTCAACAACATCGACGTTGATCTGCGCGACGGCTCCCTCTACGAGCCGGTTCCCGAGAGTTTCGACCTCATCGTCACCAACCCACCTTATGTCATGTCCCCGCCACGCACCGACGGACGCCTGGTCTACCGGGAGGCTGGGCTGCAATCCGACGACCTCGTGCGGCAGGTGGTCACCGAGGCACCCGCCCACCTAAACCCCGGAGGGGTCGCCCAGGTGCTGGCTAATTGGGCAATCACCGACGACCAGCCGTGGACGGAACGTGTCGCAGCCTGGGCAAACGGGGGCGCTGACTTGTGGATCATTGAGCGTGAACGGCTTGATCCCTTCGCCTACATCGAGATGTGGCTCACCGACGCAGGGCTGGCCGGGGATGCGACCTGGGAGGCCCGTTACCGGGAGTGGCTCGATTATTTCGATGCGCTGCACATCACCGGGATCGGCATGGGCTGGATCACCGTCGTCAATTCCGGACGTGAAATACCGGACGTGCACGTCGAATCCTGGCCCCATGAGGTGGTTCAACCTGTCGGTGTGGCACTGGGTGCCCGGTGCCGACAGGTCAGCGCGGCGTCTATGGACGACGGTGAATTGCTCGGGGCTCGATGGAGAATCGCCCCCGGTGTCGTCAGCGAGACCATGGGAAGTCTCGGGGCGCCCGATCCGCAGTACCTGGTCATGCGACAAGGACAGGGGCTCAAACGCGCCACCCAGCTGACCACTGAACTGGCCGCAGTTCTTGGCGCCTGCGATGGGGATCTACCACTGGGGGTGATCATCGACGCCGTGGCACAGCTGATGGAGGCCGACGTCGCATCGCTGCGTGCTCAACTGCTCCCCGGAGTGCGGGCCGCGATCGTAGACGATTTCCTGCGGCTGGTGTGATCGCGGGTTATCGCGGTAGGTGAGGAGGGTGACCGTGTGGTGAAGTAGTTTCGGCATCGGTCATTGATCGCGCAGTACCCCAGGAGGTGAGAACATGGGAAGGCGGCTGCTCGTACTCGCCATGTGCCTGGTGGTGCTGTGTGGATGTGGGATGAGGTCTTCGACCGGAAAGGTTATGGTTCCCCGGGGCGATGAAACAGGCCTTGAGTTCATCGACTCCACCGGACTCGCCAGCGAATACGGTGTCTGGTCGGCGCATCTTGACCCGGCTGAGACCACCGGGCTCATGATCTATCTGCACGGCGATGGCCACGGCGAATTCGACCCGGACAGTACCGTTCTCGACGACTATGCCGAGGTCGCTCGCCGCCACCACCTGCTGATGCTCGCCGCGGTCACCCCGGACGATATGACCGGCACGTGGTGGGTCGATCCGGATTCATCCCGGTGGCTGGCGGAACTGGTGGCGGGTGCCCAGAAGGAACGCTCCATCGACCTGTCTGATGTGTGGCTTGTGGGTTACTCGGGAGGCGCCGAGGCAATCACCAACTATTTCATGACCATGCATACAAACTTGTTTACCGGGGGAGGGGCATTCATGGTGGCTGGAGGCGATTTTTACCAAGAAGCCGGGTTTGCCCCGTCGCTATCCGATGAACTCAAGGCGCACTATGAGATGGTCTGGGTGGCTGGTGACGAGGACCTCGGAGATTCCATCGACGAATTTAGTGGCTACTATGCCGCTGCACAGGGTGAACAGTGGTTCCGGGAACGGGGTGTGGTGCACACCAGCATGATCGTGCTCCCCGGCGAAGACCACTTCTCCACGCTGTATCGGAGCACCGAAATCCTCGACAAGGTGCTTTCCGAGGGGTGAGGGCCGCTGGGTAGATGTCACCCTCGCCGGGTCGGCATCACTTGCGTGGGAATCGTGCTGCACTGGCCTGCGCCGTGCCCGTTGGCTGCCTAATGACGAGATCGGTCGGGCACATTGCTCTTATTGGCTATACCTCACGCGTATATACGCAGTGTATAGTTGTATTCATGGACACGCGAACCACTCTGCTGGGCCTCCTCGATGCAGGTTCTGGCTACGGATATGACCTGAAGAACAGTTGGGACAGATGGTTTGGTGATACCAAACCACTGGCCTACGGGCAGATCTACTCGACCCTCGCCAGGCTGCTGCGTGACGGCCTCATAGAGGCCCGCGGTTCGTCGGCAGGCGCGGGTCCTGACCGTAAGCAATACGCGATCACTCCTGCGGGTCATGACGTGGTGACCAAATGGATCTTCACCCCCGAGGTCCCGGCTGATTCGATTAAGGCCGAGTTATTCGCCAAAACGGTGATCGCCTTGCTGCTCCACGATGATGCCGAACGTTTGCTTGACTTGCAGCGCGCCGAGCACCTTGCCAGGATGCGCGAGCTCACCCGCGCCAAGAAGCAAGCCGACCTAGCCGGTGTGCTGCTCGCAGATCATTCGCTGTTCCACATCGAGGCCGATTTGCGCTGGATTGACCTCACCGCATCCCGACTGGGTGAACTCAGGGAGCAGGTGGTCGCATGACCAAGCAACAGGCCACTCATTCGGTCTGCGCAACTGGAATCGTCGACGCGGACATTCGCCCTGGGGTCATCATGTCGGCACGAGGGCTGGAGTTCTGGTTCGGCAGCACCCACGCCCTGCGCGGGATTGATCTCGACATCCGGCGCGACGAGATGCTGGCCGTGATGGGTCCGTCCGGTTCGGGGAAGTCCACTCTGCTCCATGTGCTTGCCGGGGTCTTGGTGCCGTCGGCCGGAAGTGTTCATTTCGACGGCCGTGATATCACCCGTCTCGGTGAGGCTGCCCGTTCCACCCTGCGGCTGCGCGAGTTCGGTTTTGTCTTCCAGTTCGGGCAGCTGCTGCCCGATCTATCGGCAGTGGACAACGTGACATTGCCGCTGCTCATGTCCGGGGTCTCCCGTAAACAGGCCATCGTGCAGGCCCGTGAGATCCTCGATGGCCTCGGCCTAGGCGATCAATTCGACAAATTGCCTGCCCAGATGTCTGGTGGCCAGGCGCAACGTGTTGCCGTTGCCCGGGCCCTGGTTACCTCGCCTCGTATCCTGTTCGCCGATGAGCCCACCGGTGCTCTCGACTCGCTGGCGGCCGAACGAACCATGGAGGCTCTCACCAGCGCGGCAAAGGCAGCCGGGGCTGCGGTGGTGATCATCACTCATGACCCGAGGACTGCGGCCCATGCCGACCGGGAGGTCATGGTGCGTGATGGGAGGATCAGCTCGGGCACCGGACTCTTGGTCGACGACCCGGCAGAGGACCTTGACCATCCGGGAAGTGCGCTATGAGTCCCGCATTGGTGCGTCTCGTCCTTGCCGGTGACCGGGAGTCGCGACGGCGGCTGGTGGGTATTGCCGCGGGCATGATGCTCGGTGTGGCGCTGGTGCTCATGCTGGTCAGCGCCTACCAGGCATTCGGTGCCCGGAGTCTGCGCTCCACCTGGGTGCTGACCATTGCCGGTGACACCACGCCGCTGAGCCCCGACGTCGTCCTTGACTCCGGTCACGTTGCCACCGCCACCACCAATGACTTCCACGGCGACCAAGTGATCCAGGTGCTCAAGGTGGCCGCCACCCCCGACAGCACGGTGCATATCCCCGGTGCCCCGCGGATTCCCGCCGCCGGTGAGTACATCGCATCACCGGCGCTGGCCGAGCGTATCGCAGCGACTCCGGCCGACGAACTGGGCGACCGTTACGGTACCTCGATCGGCACCCTCGATCCCGGTGTTGTCGAAGGCCCAGAATCCAAGGTGATCGTCGTAGGGACGTCGCTCTCGGAGGTTGTGGCCACCAGTTCCACGGGAGGGGCTCAGGTGCGCACCGAATTCATCGGCTATGAATACGCCTCAATCTCCTACCGCATCGTTGCCGTCGTCGGAGCATTTGCCGTGCTCATTCCGGTTCTGCTGCTCATCGGCATCGTCACCGACCTGGGAGCAGCCCAGCGCGCCGAACGCTTTGCGACTCTCAGGCTGATTGGTGCGACTCCGGGTGGGGTGGCCCGGCTCGCTGCCCTGGAAACAGGGATCGTCAGCGGTATCGGTTCGCTTCTCGGCGTCGGGCTCTACTTCGCCTGTATCCCATTGGCGGCCCGCCTTCGGGCGGGAACCAGCAGCTTCTATCCCAGCGACCTGGTGTCGAGCCCGTTCGTCATCGCCTGCTGTGTCGTGGTGACGATGGTGAGCGCGACGGCGGTGGCGTGGTGGCGGACTCGTCGTGCTAGTCTCGGCCCGCTGGGTGTTTCCCGGGAGCGCATCGAGAACCCGCCCAGTGCTTTGTCGCTGATTCCGCTGGCGGTGGGGCTGATCACATTGGGTGTGGGCCCGTTGGTGGGGACGCAAGACGATCTCGTTCCGCGCTTCCCGCTGCTGATTGGTGGCTTCCTGCTTACCATGACTGGCATTCTGCTCGTCGGCCCGCTGTTCACCTGGTGGGTCGCACGGATCAGCGCCACCCGCGTTCGCAGCGCCGCCGCAGTCATGGGCCTGGGACGGGTCATGCGTCATCCTCGTAATTCATTTCGCACAGTGGCCGGGCTGGTCATCGCGATGTTCGTCATCACCGTCTTTGCCGTGGCGATGACCGGGACCGCGGGGGCCCGGAAGATCAAGCAAGGTACCGGCTACTTGCCGGTGAGTATCGTGGTGGCCAGGACCGCCGACGATCCTGCGCAGGCGGTGCAGCGTCTCACCGCCACTGCCGGGGTCACCACGACGGTGACTGGCTCTTTCCCCGCACAAGAAGAGGGCAAAAGGGTCGTGTTCTCCCGCCCAGATGCCGAGGCCATGGGCATGTCGCAGTTGCCCGAGGGAGCCGACCACGTGTCCGTCTCTGTGGGCTGGTTGACTTCCAAGCAGGCCGACCCTCAACCTGCTGAGGCGCCCACGACTCCGGAGACCCTGGTGCTCGTGGCCACCGATGGTGACCAGCATTCGATCGAGCGGGTCAGAACGATCTTGGCCCCGATGGCCACCATGCCGGTGTTTACCCTCCCCGATCTCACCCGGATGGATTCCATGGCGTTGGAGAACCAATTTGCGGGCATGGCGATCGTCGGAATCATCGTCGCAGGATGCATCTCTGCTGTGTCGATGGCGGTATCGGGAATAGCCGGTGTGCTTGCTGGGCGACGGGTTTACAGCTTGCTGGGCCTCATCGGAATGCCCGTGGCGACGCTGCGACGCATGATCGCTCAGCAGACCCTGACCCCCTTCGTGACCGTCGTTGCGCTCAGCATCGGATCGGGCACGTTCACGGCATGGGCACTCGTGAGCGGGGTGTCTTCCCGACACATCGACTGGCCTTCTCCGCTCTACCTGTCGGTTTTCGCAGGCTGCGCGGTGATGATCCTGCTCAGCATCCTGGCCACCGCCAAGGCTGGTGGAAGAGTGATCGGTACCACTACCAGATTTGAATGAGCACATGGTTAAGTGGGGCTGGATCTTGCGCCACCCCGGGTCCTGAACCAGCCTAACTTTCCGGGTGAATCCCACGGGAACCGTTGGATTGTTGCCGGTGGCCACGGGTAGCCTGCGACTTGTCACCCCGCCTAGCAGCCGGAGGTGGCGCATGAGCCGGGACGATCCCGGCCAACTGGAAGGGAGCGCACGTGGCCACGAAAACTCGTCGGCTGGTGATCGTCGAGTCGCCGACCAAGGCGACCATGTTGTCACGATTCCTCGGTGATGGCTACGTCGTGGAGTCCAGCCGTGGCCATATCTGCGACCTGCCCACCGGTGCATCCGAGGTGCCCGCCAAGTACAAGGGCCAGGCATGGGCCCGCACTGGGGTGAATGTCGACGATGGCTTCGCGCCGCTCTACGTCGTCCCAGCTGACAAGAAGGCCACCATCAAGAAGCTCAAGGCTCTGCTCGCCGACGCCGACGAACTCTTCCTGGCAACTGATGAGGACCGCGAGGGGGAGGCCATCGCCTGGCACCTGTTGCAACAGCTGAAGCCCAGGGTGCCGGTGCAGCGCATGGTCTTCCACGAGATCACCCCCGAAGCCATCCAGGCCGCCGTTACCAATCCCCGATCCTTGGACAACAACTTGGTTGACGCCCAGGAGACCCGTCGCATCCTAGACCGGCTCTACGGCTACGAGGTCTCCCCGGTGCTGTGGAAGAAGGTCATGCCGAAGCTGTCCGCCGGGCGCGTGCAATCGGTGGCCACTCGGTTAGTCGTCGACCGGGAACGCGAGCGGATCGCCTTCACCGCCGCCGATTATTGGGATCTCACCGCAGGCCTTGATGCCGGGGCATCCGCCACCCCGCGGCTTTTCGACGCCCGGTTGACCCACGTCGATGACGTGCGCATCGCCCGTGGCACCGATTTCGACGCCACCGGCTCGCTCACCACCGACGCCCTGGTGCTCGACGAATCCGGAGCCCGTGGGTTGGCCCGCGCCTTGGAGAATGCCTCGATCAAGGTCTCTGCGGTCGAGTCGAAGCCCTACTCGCGTCGTCCAGCAGCACCGTTCCGCACCACCACCTTGCAGCAGGAAGCAGGACGCAAACTCGGATTCACCACCGACCGCACCATGCGGGTGGCCCAGGAACTCTACGAATCCGGTTTCATCACCTACATGCGTACCGACTCGGTTTCGTTGTCCGAGCAGGCGATCAAGGCCGCTCGTGCCCAAGCCACCGAGTTATACGGTGCCGATCACGTGCCTGACAAGCCGCGCGTCTACTCCTCGAAGGTGAAAAATGCCCAGGAAGCCCACGAGGCCATTCGCCCGGCAGGTGATCACTTCCGCACCCCGAAGCAGGTGAAACTGTCCGGTGACCAGGCGAAGCTTTATGAACTGATCTGGCAGCGCACCGTCGCATCACAGATGGCCGATGCCAAGGGCCAAACACTGACCGTCAAAGTGGATGCCACGCTGGCTCAGCGTCTCGGTCTTGGCGCCGAGATGGCTACCATCAAGGTGCGCCGGGCCAGTTTCGCATCCTCCGGGCGCACCATCACATTCCCGGGCTACCTGCGGGCCTATGCCGACAACGATTCCGAGGACGAGCAGCCGAAACTGCCCGTCTTGCAGCAGGGCCAGGAGCTGGAACTGGCCGATGCCCGTCCCGAATCCCACAGCACCAAGCCGCCGGCCCGCTACACCGAGCCCACGCTAATCGCCAAGCTAGAGGAACTCGAGATCGGCCGCCCGTCGACATATGCCTCGATCATCCGCACCATCACCGCCCGTGACTACGTCTGGAAGAAGGGCACTGCCTTGGTGCCTACGTGGTTGGCCTTCGCCGTCACCCGGTTGATGACCACCCACTTCCCGCACCTAGTTGACTACCGGTTCACCGCAGAACTTGAAGACAAGCTCGACCACATCGCCAATGGCGATGCTAAACGCCTTGATGTGCTGAAGAATTTCTTCTTCGGTGAGGTCGGCCATGAGCGCGAGGGCCTACACGGAATGGTCGCCAATCTAGGTGAGATTGATGCGCGCGGGCTGTCCACATTCCCGGTCGGCGATGCGGGCGAGGGCATCAACGTGCGGGTCGGGCGTTACGGCACCTATCTGGAGGATGCCGACGGCAATCGGGCCAATGTGCCTGACGCGATGGCCCCCGACGAGCTCACCGTGGCCACCGCCCGCGAACTGCTCGCTCACCCCACCAGCGAGGAACGCGAACTGGGTACCGATCCGGTCAGTGGTCATCCGATCATCGCACGCAATGGGCGCTACGGACCCTACGTGACCGAGGTGCTGGCAGTCGACGAGTCGTTACCCAAGTCGAAACAGCCCAAGCCACGTACTGGTTCGCTGTTCCGCACGATGACCTTGGACGCCATCACTCTCGACGAAGCCCTCAAGCTGTTGAGCCTACCCAGGGTGATCGGCGTCGACGATGAGGGGATGGAGATCACTGCCCTCAACGGACGCTATGGCCCCTACATCAAGCGGGGTTCCGATTCGCGCACTCTTCCCAGCGAGGAGTCGCTGTTTACCGTCACTCTCGACGAGGCGAAGGCCTTGCTTGCCGCGCCGCGTACCCGCGGCGGGGCCCGTGCCGCAGCCGCTCCGCTGGCCGAACTGGGAGAAGACCCGGCGACTGGGAAACCGCTGGTGATCAAGGACGGTCGGTTCGGCCCCTACATTACCGACGGTGAGTACAACGTGACCGTTCCGCGCGGAACCGAGGTGGCGGCAGTCACCTTGGAGCAGGCCGCCGAGTTGATCGCGGCGAAGCGGGCGAAGGGCCCGGCGCCGAAGAAACGTGCCACCCGTAGCACGGCCAAGAAGTCTACAAAGACTACCGCCGCGAAGAAGACCACGAAGTCGGCTGCTGCCAAGAAGACCGGCACCGCCAAGGAATCCACCGCCAGCAAGTGACTCAGGGGTTGACATGGCCAAACTCTCCCAGCTCAGGTTCGAGATGCCCTACCAGGTCGATGCCCCCGTGCTCACCGATGAGGCTAGTGGCATCGACCGGGTGAGGCTATGCTCCCGGGACCCGGAGACGGTGATTCGGCTGTTGGACACCGCCGACGAGAGACTGCTGTGTGCCGGGGTGCTGCTGTTGCACCACCAGCAGGGCGAGCAGGCCGAGTGGATTGTGCGTCCGGGGGAATGGCGTGAATGGATCGAAACCGCCACGTGGCAGGATCAGTCTGGTGACGAGGTACCCGACTCTCTCGGGCCGATTCTTGCCCCGTTCCGCCGTAGCGCGCCGCTTGTCACCATCGCGTCGGTCACCACCGAGCGGGCCCGCTACGAATTGCTCGATATCGACGGCGCCGGACTCGGTTGTGTGCTTGATGACCGAGTGACCGTGCGCCGAGCCGGTCTGGCGGTCTCCCGCCGCCGACAGGTGACCGTCGAGCCCACCGACGAGATGACCTCTCTGCAGCAGGCGGTGGTGTCCGACCGGCTTATGGACACCGGCGGCAGGTGCGCCCAGACCTTCGGCGATCCGATCGATCAGCTCACCGAGGTCCTGGGAATCTGTGACATCGGCGAACCCGGCAAAACCGAGGAGTTGACCACCGAACGTTTCATCGGCTGCCGGTTGACTCGCTGCCTGCGCAGCGTGTTGCGTGCCGATCTCACTCGGCGTTCCGGACTTTCCGATACCGGCGATGCGCTCATTGCCGAGTTGCGGGAACTGCAACGAGTGATCGACGGCATGCGGCCTTTGCTGGAGCCGGTGTGGGCCGACGAACTGCGCTGGAAGGCTGGTCGTGCCATCGACAGGTTGGCAGAGGGGGAAAACGATCCCCATTTCGAGGTGCTTGACATGCTCTCTTCCGGGGCGCGGGCACCTCGCGTGCAGGAGAGCGGGCCGGTCACCGCCATCCTCACCACCGAGGCTTCCGTGCGGTTCTCTGATCTGCTGGCCCGTCTCGATGCCCTGGATATAACCGACGATGCCACGTGGTCAGATGCGCGGGCGGCTGTCGATGCAGTCGGCTCAGTCCTCGAACTGGCCGAGGGTCGTATCGGACGCACCACCTCGGTGGAGCGTCGCCTCACCAAGCTGGGCGAGATCCTGCAGCCCACCCTCGGCGAGATCCCGTGCCCGCAACCCGGGCAGATTGCTGCCCTCGACCCGTTGGCCGCCTACGAACTGGGCCGCTCCTATCAGGCACAACTTGATTCGGTGAGCGCCCCACGCGAGCGACTGCTGGGGGAACTGCCGAGGCTGCGGCGCAAACTGAAAGAACAGTGGATCGCGCCGCTGGAATCTGTCGTCGCCTTGGAGAGCTGCGATGAGTGAGGGGGCATTCATCGTCTTCGAGGGCGGCGACCGGGTCGGGAAATCCACCCAGGCGCGTGCCTTGGCCCGGGCCCTGGCGGCCTGCGAGGTCCCGCATTTGCTCACCCACGAACCGGGGGCAACCTCGGTCGGGGCCCGGTTGCGGGAGCTGCTGCTCGATCCGGTACACGTTCTTGACGACCGCTGTGAGGTCCTGTTGTACGCAGCCGACAAGGCGCAACACGTGCATGAAGTAGTGCTTCCGGCGCTGCGGGAGGGGAATGTGGTGGTCTGTGACCGCTACCTCGATTCGCTGCTCGCCTACCAAGGGGCCGGGCGGGGGTTTGAGGTCTCCGAGTTGCGGGAGATCTTGGGCTGGGCTACCGGGGGACTCACCCCCGATCTGACTATCCTGCTTGATGCCGATCCCGGCGCCGCGGTGCAACAGGCCGATGACAAGGATCGCCTGGAACTGGCCGGGGCGGATTTCCACGCCAGGGTCGCCGAGGCATTCCGGGCGCTTGCAACCCAGGATCCCGCCCGCTATTTGGTGTACCCGGGATTGGCCGATCTTGATGCGACGGCGCGCGTTATTCGTGAGACCGTCGGAAAGCTCATCGGCCGCGAACTGGTGGTACCAGATGTATCCGATCTTGCCGGGGAGTGGTGATGGGCATCGAGGCCGCAGTGTGGGGCGAACTGGTGGGTCAGAGCTCGGCGGTGAAGGTTCTTGCTGCAGCCGCGGATGCTGCTCACCGACTTGATGGTGCTGCCCGCTCGGCGATGACTCATGCTTGGTTGATCACCGGGCCTCCCGGTTCCGGGCGTTCCAACGCGGCCCGGGCCTTCGCTGCGGCACTGATGTGCGCCGAGGGTGGCTGCGGTGAATGCTTGGACTGCCGGACCACCTTGTCGGGCGCTCATCCGGATGTGACAGTGGTGGCCACCGAGATGCTGTCGATCGGCGTCGACCAGATGCGTGAGGTCATCACCAAGGCATCCATGTCACCCACCACTGGGACTTGGCAGATCATCGTCGTCGAGGATGCGGACCGGATCACCGACCAGGGTGCAGATGCCCTGTTGAAGTCCCTTGAGGAACCACCGCCGAGCACCGTGTGGATGCTGTGCGCACCCACTCCCGACGATGTGATCGTCACCATCCGCTCCCGGACCCGCAAAGTTGCCCTGCGTACCCCTATGGACCGTGACGTAGCCGCTCTGCTGGTGCGGCGCGATGGCATCGACGAGACCATGGCTGCCCATGCTGCCCGGGCTGCCCAAGGTCACATCGGCCGGGCCCGCGGGCTGGCCCGTAGCGAGGAGGCCCGTGAGGAACGCCGCCGCATCATGCAGGTGCCCGGTTTGCTCACATCCGTCGGTGCCTGTCTGCGCACCGCCGAAGCGCTGGTGGCGATGGCCACTGCCGACGCCGAGCGGCGCACCGGAGAACTCGATGCCCGGGAACTCGCCGAGCTCAAGGAGGCCTTGGGTTTCGGTACCAAGGGAACCCGTCCCAAGCAGGCTCAGGCCGCCCTTAAGGATCTGGAGGATAAGCAGAAGGCGAGGGTGAAAAGATTACAACGCGACGCCTTGGACAGAGTACTCACCGAACTGACCACTTGGTACCGCGACGTGTTGTCGATCCAGCTGGGGGTGGTGGATGCCGTCGATGACGACACGATGGCCGCCATCGGGCTGATCAATGCCGGAATGCGGGAGCGGATCCGCCAAGCCGCCGAGTGCTCGACCCCGGAACAGACCATCGCCAAGGTGGATGCCTTGCTGGAGGCCAGGACTGCCCTAGAACACTCGGTTGCCCCACTGCTGGCGATGGAGGCCCTGCTGATCCGCCTCGGTGGATTCGCCGTCGTATGCTGAGCCGGGGATTCGCGCTGCAAAGGTGGCTGCTTGCGCGTGTCTGTTCCGTGGGCCGGAGAACCCGTGGCCGATCATGGAAGTTGAAGTGTTGGGCCATCACGAAGTGAGGGAATCGTGACAGACGAATACACCGATGCGGTGGTCGGCAACAGCCTGGATGATGGATTGGGAGCTTCTCCCGCCGTCTCCGGTTTGTCGGGCGCCAGCCCCGCCGTACCTCGCGATCCTCGACTTCTCGCTGCTGAGCAGGCCGAACACGATGCGCGTGCCGCTTTGGAGAAGGCCGAGGAGATGAGGCGGGCACTTGAAGAGGCCCAGGCTGCCGCAGCTGCCGCCCAGGCTGCCGCCGACCGTTCCAAGCAGGAATTAGAGACTGCCCGTGAGGAGGCCAAGGCCAAGGCGAAGGCCGCAGCCTTGCAGGTGCGCATGGAGCAGGACGAGATAGAGGCCTCCGCGGCCGCGGCACTGGCCGAGCAGCGAGCTGCCCGGGAATCTAGCTTGGGCACCGTACTCCCGGTGGCCGAAACCGACGAGCCTGAGACCATCCTGGTCACCAAACGCACCACTGACGGTTTCTCCGGTTCTCTCGCCCTGTTCCTGTTGCGCGCCGTGCTGGCCGTGTGGGTGGGTGCTGTCGGCTGGCAGGCACTGGCCGATAAAGACGCGATCAGCGGTATGTTGTCGAAGATTGGCATCCCATCTTCCCTATCTTTCTTGGGCGTGCTGGGCGGTATCGGATTGATCGTCGTCGCAGTTCTCCTGCTGTTTGGCGCTGCCACTCGGGTGTTCTCGGCGATCCTTGCCGTGGTGCTGGTGGTCTATTTGGTTTTCTTCAGGTTCGGGGCGTTCTCCCCGTTCATCGAGGGTCATTTCGGTTTCTACGGTGACCGGGAGGTCTTCGCAGCGATCATCGCAGTGGCATTTGTGCTCATCGGGGCCGGTGGGTTGTCCATCGACGCCGTGATGCGCAAGCGTCGTGACACCGACGAGGAAGAATGACCACCCGCCGAACCCCCGCCCGGGGTATGGCAACCGCGACGGCGGTCGTCACTCTGCTGGCGGGTTGTCAGTTTTCTGCACCGGGTCCGGGTACCAGCACTCCACCGGGTTTCGTGCTGCCGACGATCACCCACACCGTCGATGGCGGAAGTTCCCCGGACCGCACACGCCATGTCACCTCGGATGCCGTGCCTGACGGCATGGTTCCAGCACCCCGGGGGTCTGGATACCAGCGCTATTTCAACCAGTCCCTGACCTGGGGCCAATGCGCCGATGAGAATGCTGCTCAGGCAGGCATGGAATGTGCCGCATTCCTGGCTCCTCTCGATTGGGCTGATCCGGACGGGCAGTGGGCGATCACCGTCGCTATGTCGCGTTTCCCGCACACCACTGGTGAGGGCAGGATTTTATTCGTGAATCCAGGCGGGCCAGGTGGCTCAGCTCAGGATTACGCACAACGATTTCCCCGCGAGGGTTTGGAGGCCTTCGACATCGTCGGGCTGGATCCCCGGGGGTCGGGTGAATCTACGCCGGTGGTGTGCGGCGATGGGCCCCAAACCGATGCCTTCCTGCTCTCCGATGCCACCCCCGACGACGAGGCCGAGCGTTCGGTTTTCCAGGATGCCCAGGCCGGGTTCAACCGGCTGTGCCGGGAGCATTCCGGGGTGCTGCTGGATCACATCTCCTCGGTGCAGGCAGTACATGACCACGATCTAGCAAGGCGGCTGATGGGTCGGGAGAAGTTCTCCTTCCACGGGGTCTCCTACGGTACCTATCTGGGATCGTTGATGGCCGAGTTGTATCCGGGACGCCTGGAGGCTGCGGTGCTGGATTCGGCAGTGATGCTGGACCCGGAGGACGAGACGATCCAAGCCGAGGGCTTCGATCTCGCCCTGTGGGCTTTTGCTGACTGGTGCTCCCAGCAAGATAATTGTTCCCTGGGTTCTTCCCCCGGGCAGGTCGTTGACGCCATCGTGGGGTACGTTGACTCTCTTGATGCCTCACCGGTGCCTGCGGGCGAAGGACGGATGCTCACTCAGTCACTAGCGGTGTCTGGGATCCTGGTCTTCCTCTATTTCAATTCTGAGGCCTACCCACAGCTGGCCAATGTGCTGTTGGCCGCAGTAAATGGCCACCCAGACTTCTTGCTGCAGGCCGCTGATCTGATGAACGACCGGGACGCCGATGGCAGCTACGACACCCTCATGTATGCCTTCCCAGCGATCCGCTGTGCCGATGAGGCCGATGAGGGGATCACCGCGGCATGGCAAGAATGGGAGAAGAACCAGACTCGGGCCCCGGTCTTCGGCCGACTGAGTGGGGTCGATCTAGTCTGTCCACTGTGGACCGCAGTTCCCGACCCGGTTCCCGATTTCTCGGCGAAGGAAGCTCCACCGTTGCTGGTTGTTCAGAACACCGGCGATTCGGCAACTCCCTTCCACAATGCCGAGGTGATGGCCGCCAAGCTGGAGACAGCAACCTTGGTGGTCCGTGAGTCGGCTGGTCATGGAGCTTTCGGTGATGGCAGTTCGTGCATTGACCAGATTGTCGTCGACTACTTGGTCAACGGCGACGTGCCCGCCGAGGGGACGCGCTGCACCGACGGCTGAAGATGGTGGTGCGGTGAGCCCTGGATATTCTCCCGTCGTCGACAGGCCACGACTGTGGTGCGCGGTTCTGGTTTCGCCGCAGCAGGGCAGCTTCGGTATACTTTACGGAGTTGACGCGTCCTCGTGACGCGGGCGACGCGCCACTTTAGCTCAGTCGGTAGAGCGACGCTCTCGTAAAGCGTAGGTCACCAGTTCGATCCTGGTAAGTGGCTCGGCAGGGGCTGAACCAGCGGGAGCGCTCCAGGCCTCACCCATCGTCGACTCGGCTCATGCTACAACAAGCAACTCCTCGAAGAGCTTGTCAAAAGCGTTTTCTACTGCTCTTCGGGAAAGGCGGCACTGGGATTCCGCTGAATAGATACATTCCGAGAATGTTTTGCGTCTTCCCAAGTGGGCGAACGACTATTTATGGAAGCTGGCTCCGGTGACGATGCCCGCACCTTACAATTGCAATGCTTTGAAGGGCGAGAAGATGGACAGGCTCCTCAGGTGAGTGAGCAGCAGTACCCTCAAGGACAATTCTGGCGTCCGGACCAGTGGCTCGCACCACAGCCGATGCCACAACCAGGATGGGGAGCGCCGGGATCCCGATCCAGCTCTCAGGCCTCCGGGCCCACTCGGCGGGTCATGAGTACACCGAGTCGGCCTGCGGGGAGGCCGCGTCGCAAGCACCGGGTACTGAAGACGATTGGCATCTTGTTCCTGGCACTGATTCTTGTCGCCGCGGTTTTTAAGGTGACTGGAGTCAACGACTGGATCGGTTACGCATATCGCGAGTACAAGAGGAAGGCCGAGAAGACTGGGGTCCGTGAGGGGCTGGAGAAGTTCGTTGCAAATCATCCGAATGCTTCGATTTACCGGGATCAGGGTCAATGAGACTCCATCTGCCGGTGCGATGCGGTAGAAATCCAATACTTGGAGGATGCAAAAATCTACAAAGCGACCTTTGCTGGAAACGCAAGGAGGTTGATGAATTCATGCGAGATAGCGCCGTAGAGAACGCCCGGATGTCGACCTTCCTAGTGCCGAGAAAAAACTTGAGTATCGGCACATTCGTTGCTCTCCATGAAGATCCGGTCGCGCGGATGGAGTGCTGGAGCAGTTACTCCCCGGAACCCATGACGCTGCTTCAACCGGCTCCGGACGACAAGTACTTCATCTGGCCGAACTGTTGATCCTCGGAACTGAAGCCCGAGTTGACCAAGAAGACCACCGACATAATATATGGCGAGCGGCAGCTCGACTTTACCTCCGGTTCCAATCACTATAAGGATTTCTTCGATCTCGCGGAGGAGATGCCGCCAGAAGGTGCCCTTGTCGCGGAATATAAATATCACTACCCAGTCAACCAGGGTTCTGGTCTCATCGACTTGTGTTCACCTCGCAGGTTATGAAGCACTCCGACGGGCAGCTGCGTAACTACAAAATCACCTTTGATGGGGGATTGTGACGGAAATAGGTCAATCATTGGCTGCTCTGATCTCAAAGAGTTTACTCCTACGACTGATTCTGCGAATGATTTTTCCAAATTCCAACCTATATTTTGCTCGACAAATCCGGATGGAGTACGGGAAAAATTTGTTGCCACGGAATGCAATCGCGAAGAAATGGCGGAGTTGAGGATCAGTCTCGACTGGGAAGGATGCGCTTCCTGTGGGATTTCTCCGATTCAAGAAACCCGAACCTGGGCAGTTTCTGCAACTGCTTGTATGGAAAGCTCGATGATCTTGGGTGAGCTGACGAATGTGGCCATGTGGTCCTCATTGTTATATCAAGAGGTTGACTCGTCTGCCGGGATTTCCAGGCTCGCGAACCCAGTCAAGGGGCTTCGCAACTGGGTGCCTGTATCACAGGCCCGGCACAGTTGGTGAATACTGCTGGCTGATTGAACTCGGTCGCCGGAATCCCTGGGTGGGCGCACAAAAGGCCCTCCCTACTCGGGCGTGACCCTTGTTTTTGACCAGATCACAGGTACTGTCGTTGTCATGAGTAAGAAGACTGTCAAATCTGCCCCTGTCCTGCCATCCTTCACCGCATCTGATCGCCTGAGTGCGCATCTGCAGGCGTCACTCGTCGACATCACTGCGCTGAGCCTGGTTGCCAAGCAGATCCACTGGAACGTCGTGGGCCCCAATTTCCGTGACCTGCACCTCAACCTTGATGAGGTTGTCGACATTGCCCGCGCTGGGTCCGACGCACTTGCCGAGCGCATGCGTGCCATCAACGTGGTTCCCGATGGCCGCCCGGGGACCGTCGCAGACAAGACCACTGTGCCCGAAGCTCCCGTTGCCCAGGTCATCACCAACGAAGCTGTCGATTACATCGTGGCCGCCATTGATGCCGTCGTGAAGACCATGCGTGCCGTTCATGACGAGGTTGACGACGAGGATGCCGTTTCCGCGGGTATCCTTGAAGATTACACCCAGCAGCTGGAGCAGCAGGGCTGGTTCCTCTCCGCCCAGAACTACACCGTCTGACACGTCAATCCAGCAGCTATTCGCGTCGCGCAGCACTTCATCACGTGTGGGGTGCTGCGCGATTTGCATCCGCACGGGAAAGCGGCTGTTGTGATAGACGGCACCCCGGACTTCTCCTTCCCGTGATCAAGCGGCTGTTCACGGGTTTCCCCGCTGTGTGAGCCTGCTCGGGGCCGCTGGGAAAAGGGTGCAAAATGCACCCCCTGCCTGATTCCCGGCCAAGGTGCTGGGTTACGGTGAACGGTGTGACAGACGTGGTGATCATCGGGGCTGGGATCGCAGGACTCGCCGCTGCCGGCGAGTTCCTCGACCAAGGAAGAAGCGTCGTCGTGCTCGAAGCCAGGGACCGTGTCGGTGGGCGAATTCTGACTCGCGACCATGGCGGGATCGGTATCGATCTGGGAGCACAGTGGCTCTCCCCCGGAAACGAATCAATGTTCTACCTCGCCGAACAGGCTGGGGTCCAACTCATCGGCCCGAGTGAGGGAAGCGTGCTCGTTCGCACCGACGGCGTCGTGCGTTCCTTGGGATTCAGCGACCAAGGTGCGGCGCTGAGCCCCTTCGAGACCGCCGACTTCGGCCAAGGCGTGGTGCGCCTGCGTCGCTTGGCCGAACGGGTGCACACCGATCCGACCTGGGCGAGTGCCAATGAGGTATGGCTCTCCCAGCCCCTGGGCCGGTGGATCCGCACCAACCTGCGCACTCCTGGCGTGCAACGCAATTTTTCCGTGCTGCTGGGACGGCTGGGTGGTGACCCGGATGCGCTGAGCCTGCGCCAGGCACTCGACATCATCGCATCCTCCAACGATCTGGAAGATCTCTACACGGTTAGCGGTGGGTTGCGACTGCGTCGCCCTATCGGAGGCATGGGGCAGATTGCCGAACATCTCGCTGACCGCTGCTGGGAGAATATCCGCCTCAGCACCAGGGTCACCGGCATCGAATACGACCCACAGTCCGCGACGGCCATATGCGACGACGGACAACGTTTCGAAGCCAACCGAGTGTTGCTGGCAATGCCCCCGTGGCTGGCGCTTAACCTTGACTTCAACCCGCCGCTGCCCGCTTGGCGCACCGAGATGCTTGCCGCACAAACTGTCGGCGCATCCATCAAGGCGGTGCTCGTTTACGACACGCCATGGTGGCGCGAGCATGGGGCCAGTGGCCAGATGAGCGCCGACGACGGGGCCGTGCGGTTCACTTTCGACATCTCCGATCCGAATGGTCCCGGAGTTATCACCGGTTCCTTCGATGATGATGAGGCCGTCGCCAGTTCGGCGCTGACCCCGCAGGAACGTGAGAATATCTTCGTTGACTGCTTGGTGGGCGTGCTGGGCCCACGCGCAACCGGGCACTCCGGTTACCTCGAACACGATTGGTACGCCGACGAGTTCACCGCCGGTGCGCATTCCCCGCACTTCGCGCCGGGAGCCTGGCGGGTCCAAGGGCCCCAACTGGGTGAACCTCTTGGGGCTGTGCGGTTCGCGGGAGCCGAATACCCTGACCGCAACAACGGCTACCTCGAAGGTGCCTATCGTTCTGGCATTGAACAGGCTCAGGCGATCATTCGTTCTCTGGCCTGAGACAAGGAATCGTCGGTGACGAGAGTCTGGGCAGGAAAGAATTCCGTCTCGGAAAACAAGGCGCTGGTCTTAGGCGCTGCAGCCCCCCGCGACAAACCCAACGGCATCAGGGCGCAGCCGACCGGCGATGCGGGTCAGCGCCCCGCGTGTCTGGTCGATGTCGCCGGTGGGATCGATCGCGACCATGGCGACCCCCAGGGTGACCCCATCTCTGGTGCGTACCAGCCCGGCCTGGCGGGCGACCGCTGAACCATTGGGCAGGAATCCGGTGTCCGCCCGGGCCCTGGCCATGGGCATCCCCTGCAGCCCCCATGGGTTGTCGGCGGGGTCGTTCAACTTGGACAGAACCGGGAATGCGTGGATCCGGTCGCATCCCATGTGCGCCATGAACTCGGCCTGGGCCGATAGCGGCCAATTCGTGTCCCGGAAAGGAGTGCTCGGTGAGGTCGTCGAGGAGGTTGCCACCGATACGCCCCAGTTCTGGTAAAAGCGTAGGGCGGTCTGTGTGCGGGCTGCGGCATCCTCGCCTCCACCTAGATAGGTCCAGATCGCCTCACTCGCCGAGGCAGAATTGTCTGCCAGGGAACGATTCAGCAGATGGTCCAGACTGCTGGGTGGTTTCGGATCGTCGACTAGCGCCATGCCCATCGCCAGGTCAATGGTTCCCAGGGCGGGGGAGGAATAGACCGTGCCGGTGCGCCAGGATTGCTCCACCTGCTTGTCAGAGGCGGCAAGAGTGGCCAGCTGGACTCCGACCTCAACCCCATGTTCACCGGCGATGCGAGCGATCGTTGTTGCCAGGTCCGACAAATCAGGCGGTGAAGCTGTGTTTGGGGCTGTGACCGGGGTGGGTAGCCTCCCGCTGGGCGATGGCGTTGCTGAAGTCGGCGCCGGGGGATTGCCAGTATTGGGTCTGGTGGCGCCGAAGGCCGCGATGGATGTGAGAACCACCGTCACGACAACCAGCAATATGCCTCGGGGCGCCTTCCACCACCAACCGAGACGCATAGGAATCGGTTGCTGACCGTTGTGTCCTTTATCCTGTGGGGAGTGCGCCGGGCGGGAGTCAGCGAATGGCACTGTTCCTCCCTGTCTGTGTGACGATGTGATATCCACCAGTATGGTGGGTATAGCGGTGTGGTCAGGAGAGGTGGGCAATGTTCTGCGCCAAGTGTTGGTCCCTCGTGGGGGCGCATGACCGTGCCTGCATGGCCTGTGGAGCCGACCTGACGGCACCAGGTTCGGTGCGGATGACCGATCCGCGACGTTATGCATCCCCGGGTGACCGGCCCGAGGTCGATCTTTCCTGCGGCGAGGACGCGGTCTCCGGGAATCAGGACACACCCCAGACTCAGGATGCGGCGGCTCATCCCGACGAGGCATCCCCAGGTGAGCAAGTCCCTGTGGCCCAGCAGCCTCCTGCGTCCGTGCCGCGTTTTCTCACTCCCGAGGAAACCGCCACGATCGCCAGGATGAAAGCCGAATCTGCTGAGAGCGAATCTGCCGGGAAGACCGTCACCGCCGACGATCAGGACAGTGCTATGGCCACGCAAGAGGCTGGCAAGGAAGAGCCAGCTGGCGAGGTCAAGACCGAAGGCGTTGCGGAGAAGCCGGAACCCGTCGGTGAGCAAGCTGGGGCCAAAAGCCAGGATATCTCCCAGGAACAGGCTGCGACTGAGGGATCTGCTGTCGGGGAATCCGAGGAGAAGGCTCCCCAGGAAGCCTCTGAGCTCCCGGGCGAAGTGGAAGTACACGAGCCGGAGCAGAAGAGTGATTCGAAGCAGCGGGATTCCGCTGTGGAAATCACCGCGAAAACCGAGGCCGACTCTCAGCAAGACGGTAAGCCCGCGAAGCAGGCCAAAGACGAGCCCCACGATGACGGTGCCGACGAGCCGACCGTCGTGGTAGCCAGTGGACCGGACGAGCCGAGGCTTCCTGTTGGGAAGCCCGCCGAGACCAAGGAGCCAGAGGCCGAACCCCGGGGCCAGGATTCCAAAGCCGGACAGCAGGACGCGGAGCCCACCAAGATTGCTCCAGTTCCTGCCGGACAACGACAACAGAGTCAGAGTTCGGACAGATCCGGCGACAAAAGCAACCAGAAGCGGGCCAAGCCGGTCACTCAGGTCGGCCCGGTCGTGCCGGTGCCTGGGGCTCAACCGGCTCCCGGGGCACCTGCAGTTCCCGGGGCAGCCTCAATTTCCCAGCGGGTGCCCGCACCACAGGCATCCGCCGTCCCGCCATCTGCGACTCCGCAGTCCGTGACTCCGCCCAGCCCAGCCCAGCCCGGTCCGGTCCCACCCAAGCCCGCAACAGCGCCACAACCTGCACCCTCGCAGCCTGTGCCACAGGTTCCGGCATTCCAGAATGCAGCGGTGAAGCCCGGGAAACCTGAAGCCGAACAGCTTTCCGGTGCGCCGAACACGCCTGTGGACCAGCAGAGGCCTGTTACTCCGGTGGCTCCTCAGGCCTCCCAGCCCGCTTCAGGTGACCAGGCTCCGCAGTCTCAGGCCCCGCGGTCTCCGGCAATCCCCGCGCCGTCACAGGCGGCCGCCGAGCCCTCTGCCGAGGTGGGCACATCTGCGGGAGCGGCCAAGGGTCCTGGCTGGTGGGGCAGCGTGAAGATGCACGTCAGTGAACTGGGTGCCAAGGCAGCCGCGCTCAACGCGCCCGCCGTAGAGGATGGCGAAGAAACCAGCGAGAGCTTCAACTTCTGGAACGAGGTTGGGGTCTATGAGCCCTCTTCGGAGGAAACCATCGCCAAGGAATACGATCCGCGTCGCCGTAAGGCCTTCTACTGGTTATGCGGATGCATCGTTTTCGTTGTGTTGGTGATCTTCCTGTCCACGCTGAACCTGTTCTCCTCCGAACGCAAGCATCATGCTTCGGCCACCTCCACTTCAGCTGCCGAGATCCCGCCAGATCCGCAGACCAGTGCCGAGCAGACCCATGAACAACCGACCGCCACCGAGAAATCCACGACCGGACGGAGCGCATCACCCTCCTCGTCTTCCAGCCCCTCGGCGCGCAAAACGCCCAAGGCAATGGTCCCGGGCACCAAGCAGTGTGCCGATGGTGTCTGGTCGGGTCCGAACACCTCGTGTAACCTGGCCGCAGCAGCAGCGCAACAGGTTGATCATTCCATCACCAAGCCGGTGGAGATCTCTGCCTTCTCCTCGACAACCAATCGCAACTACCGCTTGCAGTGCACTCCGGGTGAAGGCATCACCTGCGAGGGCCTCGACGGGGTATCCGGGGTAATCATCTACATCGCAGCTCCCTAAGAGCGGCGGCCATTTGAGCGGGTCCGGCCATGAACCGGCGGGTTCCGGGAGCCTGTTGCATGAGATCATCGATTTCCGGGACACCCAGGTAGGCGAATCCTGATCGGTGGTTGGCCAATCGCCGAATCCCGCGGTTCACCGGCATCATATCGACGGCGAACAAGGAATGGGTGGTTGGCCAATCGCCGAATCCCGCGGTTCACCGGGGACATATTCCCGCGATTGGGCTTTGGACCGGTTCACCATTGACTGGTTGGCCGGGCTACGTCGTCCAGGTACACCTGTGCGGTGCCATCGGCTAGATCGGCCCAGTTCCCCTCGATAGTGAACCGGGAGACCGAGGCCGTCGGATACCAGCAGGCGATCCGGTCCGCGATCGTGGTGGAGGTCTGCCAGGCCAGTTCGGAGGCGAGTTGCGGAATCCCGGGTGAATGGGCCACCACAAGTAAAACCGTCACCTCGTCGTCGATCTCCCCGATCCGCTGCCGGATTACCGACGCCGGTCCCAAGTAGAGGGCATCCATGTACTCGGTGACTGGATGCGCGCCATCTGGAGTGCGGAGCCCCAAATGGGTCAAGGTCTGCCGGGTGCGCTCGGAGGTGGAACACAATACGTGCTGGATGCCTGCTCCCTGCAATTCGGAGCCGACCTGCTGGGCGGTGGTGATTCCCTGTGGGGCCAAAGGACGCCGCTTGTCGGGCACCCCACCGTCAGTAGCCTTGGCATGACGCATCAGGTATAGGGTGCGCATCAGTTCACCTTGCTAATTGCCACGAGCAGGTCACGCCGGATCGAGGAATCGACCCGGTGGGCGAACTGCCACTGTTCTCCCTCGACGACGGTGAGCCCTGCATCGGTGATCATGCTGACAAGTTCCGCTCGTGGCAGGGTGAGTGTGTTCCAAGCGATGCCCAGCGCTCCTCCGGGTTTAAGTTGCCTTCGCCACACCGGAATCGCCTCGGCCAGCAAGTCACCGGGACGGCGTTCCCTACTCGGTGCTGCGCATCGCCGCGCCCCACGTTGGCTGCGATCGGTAGCGGCCCCGTGCACCACCCCATAGGGGGCGTCGGTAACGATCGCATCAAACCGCTTCTTGCCGAACAACGCCGCGGAATCCCTGGTATCACCGGTGAAGACAGTCATCGCCAGAGTGGGCATGCCCGGGCGAGCCGGGGTCCTGCTGGTGGCCTCGGCGAGCCGGACCTCCGCGTCGAAGCGACGTCCCACCGAGCGCCCTTCCCTGCGTACTGGGGTCACCTCCGCTGAGTGCTTCAACCGCTTGGTGCGCAGATAGGTTTTCAGATACGAGGTCATCGCATCGAAGGCTTTGCCATTGACCTCCACCCCGTAGCCGTTGTGGCCCGCGGTCCAGGCAGCCAGCAAGGTGGTGCCGCGCCCGGTCATCGGATCCAGCACATCCAGCGGACCAGGACGATCAACCCAAGACAGAGTCAGGTGCAGCAGCATCCGGGTGAAGGCCTCGTTGGTCTTGCCCTGGTACTTGGGGATGGTCAACAGATCGTCGTCCATGACGTTGGCCGATCTGATATCCAAGGGACGTAGCAATTCCCCAGCCCGCTCGAAGGTGACCATGTGCGACGACTGCTGGGCGAGTACCAACTCGTCGATCTCTTCGGCGCTGAATCGCAATCCCACCCCGGCCCCTAGTGCTTCGGGTGCGATATCGCTGGCGAAGTCAGCGGTCACCGCAAGTTCGGCGGCGGCCAGCTCAGCGGCCTGCGAACGGTAGACGTGGTTCACCGAGGGATTGAGCATCATCAGGTAATCCGGCACCTCTCGATTCTCCCACGACGTAGCCTCGGCTCCCAGCGAGCCGTCACCTGCGAACCTGTGGTGTCCCGCCCGTCAGCGCGGCTCAGACCTCGCCGCCGTCAATGCGATGTCCAGCCCCGGACTTACTTCAATATGGTCGGACAGACACACCCACTCGCTTTCGGTTGCCAGAGCTGGTGGTAACCCGCCGGTGACCATGAGAGTCGTCGCAGCCACCTCGGCGTGTGCCCCGTTGGGGCACACAACGCTCGCCTGCCGTACCCCGGAAGCGCTCGGGTATCCGCTGCGCGGGTCGATGACATGATGCACCACAGTGCTGGTCACCAGCTCGGGGAGACGTTGCAGGTGGTCACCCGAGGTAGCCAGGGACTGCCCACGCAGGGCGATCGAGCCGATGATCCCATCGTCGAGGGACTGTATCCCGACCCGCCATGGCTTGTCCCCGGCATCACCCGAGGTCGCCACCGAGGACGTACCGATCGACACCAGCGCCGAGGTGGCCCCCAAGGCGATACAGAGATCCCGCAGTCGGTCGGCTACCCACCCTTTGGCTATCCCACCCAGGTCGAGCTGTGCGCCGTCACCCAGCCGCCACCTACCACCGGCCCCCTCCAATAGGCCCGGGTCGGTGCGTCGACGTGCCTGCTGGACAACCGCAGGATCCGGGGGATGCCATCGTGCCCCCGCGGCAATGGCCGCCAGCCAACCCTTCACATCCCACGACTCCACGAGGGCCCCGATAAGTGGAGTAAAGGCACCGCAGGATGCCGTGGCCAGCTGTGATGCGGTCTGCAGCACCTCGTCGGTCAGCTCATCGACCTCCACCCACATGCCCCGGGCCGCGTTGAGCCGAGAGATATCGGAGTCCGGATCGAAACGTGACAACAAACTCTCGCAGATGCCCAGTTCCCGGGCGCAGGCCGCCAATAGTTCACGACGCTGCCCACCCAGGACGATCACCTCGGCGATGGTGCCCATTGTGGGCAGAATGAAACGTTCGCTCCCGGGGAGGGCGCGCAGCTGGGGCTCAGAAATTTTCGTCGTCCAGGTTCAGCGAGGGCATGTTCACCGAATCGGCGCGCCCGTCGTCGGGAACCCCCTGGGCCGCATAGACAGCGCGCAGTGCGGCCTGCAGGAATTGGGAATGGGCTACGGTCGCCCCGGAGATGACATCTACCTTGGTCGGATCCTGCACCTCGGTCAGTTTCGCCGAGTATTGCGGGTAGGAACGCACCGCGGCCTGGGCCCGTTCGTAGTAGTCGGAATTGGTGCCCGCCCCGGAAGTGCCCATCCCATAGCTCTCGTCTTTGACTGCGCCAGTGGCTGTGAGGGTCTGGTAGGAGGTGTCGACGATCCGCCCGCCCGCCACGGTGATCTTTACCGTGCCGACGGCACCCTGCTCGTCGGGATTCGAAGAACCGGTGAAGGTGCCGTCCGACAGCGGGGTCGACATATCCACCAAGGCTTGAGAGGAGCAGGCTGCCAGCAGCAGTGCACCCACCGCACCTAGCCCGGTGGCTGCGAACGCCTTCCTTCTCATTTCTCCTCCTTGAGCACACTAGACACCTGTGGTGCATCGTTATGGATGATTTCTTCGACGACCTTGCCATGGTCCAGACGGATCTCGCGTTGGGCCTTGGCCGCGACGGTGGCGTCGTGGGTCACCACGATCAAGGTGGTGCCCTCATCGTGCAGTTCGCCGAAGATATCTAGCACGATGTGCTCGTTGTTCGCGTCCAGATTCCCGGTCGGCTCATCGGCGAGCACGATCTTCGGCGAATTGATCAGGGCGCGGGCCACACACACCCGCTGCTGTTCGCCGCCCGACAGCTGTCTGGGCAGGTGGGTCGCCCGGTCGCCGAGCCCGACTCTTTCTAAGGCATTACGGGCCTCCTGTTCGTCGGGCATCGAGTGGTAATACTGCGAGACCATCACATTCTCGATTGCCGTCAGATGAGGAATCAGATGGAACTGCTGGAAGATCAGCCCAATCGTCTCTCGCCTGACCTGTGTGAGGTCGAAGGAGGAGAACTCCGAGATATCCCGGTTGTCCAGCACCACGGTCCCCGAGGTGGGGTGGTCCATGCAGCCGATGATGTTCATCATCGTCGTCTTGCCGGATCCCGAGGGCCCGACGATAGATACCCATTCACCGCGGCCAACGGTGAGATCGACCTCGTCGAGAGCGTGCAGGTCGCCGTAGATCTTGGACACCTTCGACAGTTCAAGCAGTGCGTCATTCATGGTGACTCCTTATTCTCCGCGCAGTACCAGCGCCGGATCGACCTCGACCGCCCGGTGGACCGGGATGAAGGAGGCAAGAGTGGACACGATCACCGATGCGGCCACGGTGACCAACAAGATCTCTACGTGCAGCATGACGGTGCGGTGGAAGACGTTGAGGGATATGAGCTGGGCCAGCCCGTAACCGGCCCCGGCGCCGCCTATGCCGCCGACCATGCCGAGCACCACCGCTTCTCCTAAGAACTCGGTGACGATGGACCGGTTGTCAGCGCCCAGCGCCTTACGTAACCCGATCTCGGTACGTCTTTCGGTGACTACCGCCATCATCGTCGTGGAAACCCCAATCATGATGAGGGCCAGCACGATGACCGTGATGATGACCATCAGAGAGCGCAGCATGTTAAGGATGTTTGCATCCGAGTGTGCCAGCCTGGCAACCGGTTGGGCGTGGATCTCCGGATGCCCTGCGTTGATTTGGTCAGCGAGTTCTTGAAGTTGGTTGCTTTCTGCGGATACCGACAACTCGGCGACGGTGACCACCGGGTTCGTGCCGGTCAGTGAGGTCATGTCCTTCGTCCACAGATAGACGAAGCCGTCCTCGCTGGAGCCGGTCTCCAGGATGCCGGACACGGTCAGGGTTACCTGGGTGCCTGCGTTGGGAGCTGCGTTGCCTACCGGCTGGTCGGAGATGACCTTGCCATCGTCGTTCTTCGCTGGACCAGTGTTTTCCTGCTCCGGGTTGGGTTGACCGGAGTCAGCAGACCCGTGGTCACTGTGATCGGAGCTGCCGTGGTCACTGTGATCGGAGCTGCCGTGGTCACTGTGATCGGAACTGCCACCGTGATCATCGGGTGTTGAGGGCTGTGCTGAGGAACGTGACGAAGCGGCCCCCTGCGACTGATCGGCCAGGACGGCCAAAGTCACTTGGTCCCCGGCCTTCGCGTCGATAGTTGCGGCGATGTCGCGTCCAAGCAACACCTGCCCAGCATCCGATGGCCATTCGCCGTCCACGTACCAGTAGGGATTCGTCGCCTTGGCGGCATTCAGGTCAGTACCTGCTGCCACATAGGGCATCTCGTTGATGATGACGGCCTCGTAGTCGATGCCCAGCACTCCGATGAGTTGGTCGCGGGGAATATCGGCGGTTACCTCATCAATGACGGTGGGGGAGAAGGAGGTGTTGGTTCCGGTGGGCAGCAGCACCATGTTTGCTCCGGAGGCTCGCATCTCCCGGGCCATCTGCCGGGGGACATCGATGGTGATTGTTGCCAAGCCCGACAGCGTGGTGGCACCGATCGCCACCGCCAGCATCGCCACCAGCACCCGGGAACGACGACGCAGGATGGAACTTATCACCATCCGCCAGAACAGTTTGCGTCGCATTCTGGTCACCTTCCGTGCAGCACTTCAGCCGGGCGCAACCGTAACAGGAAGCGTAATGCGGGAATCGATCCAGCGAGTACCACCAGCAGCACCAGGGCTGCGACGATGCCGGTCACCGCCGGGTTGATCGCGATGAACGAGGAGAAGACGATCTGGCCGATCACCTGAGCCAGTCCTAAACCGGCCACCCAACCGATTACCCCACCCAGCGAGCCGATCACTCCGATCTCAGTGAGCAGCAGGCCGGCTACCGCACCATCACGGGCGCCGACGGCCTTCATCAGACCGATCTGCTGGGCCCGTTCCATGACATTTGCCGTGACCAGATTGGCGATAGCCAAAGCTGCCCCAGCCATCGACAAGATTGTGACCAGCACCATCAGCACCTGGGTTTTCTCCAGGATGGTACCCGCTGATTCCGAGACCTGCCGCACGGCGCGGGCGGTTGAACCGGGGATCACCTCCTCGATCTGGTAGGCGATGGAGGAGACATAGGCGGTGCAGTACCAAGTCTCCTTTTCCTGGATAGTCAAGGACTTTGGATTCTTCGCAGCCTTCCGAGCCAGATCGTTATCCGGGGTGGTGAGGGCGGAGACCTCTACCTCACCCACCGCGTCGGGGTGTCCGATCAGTTCCTGCACCGAATCGATCTGGGCCAAGACCTGGGAATCCTCCTCACCTCCGCTGGTGACGATCCCAGTCACGGTCAGCGGGAGGCTTCTCCCATCCGCGGAGATGGTGAGCTGATCACCGATCGACAGGTGATTATCGCGGGCGAAGGCGGCTCCCACCACCGCCTGCGACGGATCATTGTCGTCGGGCCAGGTACCCTCGATGGTCCACCAGCCGCGAAGGTTCACCAACCCGGTGGTCACCTCGGAACCGTCCGGCAGAGCGAGGTGCTTGTTGAACCAAGTACCCAGGATCTTGCTGCGAGTTGAGACATTACCTGTGTTGACCTCCGCCTGGGCGGTCAACTCCGGATTGAAATCGATGATGTTGTAGGTCCAGAAGATGGTCTTGATTGCAGGAAGATCGGCTTCGTCGAGGTGCACCTGTTGGGCCGGATCTTCTTCGAAGTCGTAGATGTCTTGCACCACGGCTGCGCCCTGGGGGCGCACGATGATGTTCGCCCCATAGGCCTTCAACTCCTGGTTCACCTTGTCGCCGACATCGAACATCACCGACAGCATTGAGGTAGCGACGCAGGCTCCCAAGGCGACGGTACAGATGATCATCATCCGGCGTGAGGTCTGTCGCAGCAGCGCGCTGCGCAACATTCTCCAAAACATGCGGCTCCGATCAGGCAAACACTTTGGCGGAGGATTCCAACGCAGGGACGGGGACCGTGAGGTGATTGTTGGCTACCTTGAAATCGATGGGGATTGGGTTACAGCCGCCCTTGAAACCGATGGTGGCGATGTTCATTGCTACCCCGCACAGCTTGCAGATCACCTTGCCATCCTCTTCATAGTAGCCGGAGGGCCCGCAGATCTCACAGGCATCAAGACCGACTCCGAAAGAGGTGCCGGCCTTCTGGATGACGATGAATCGCACCTTGACGCCCTGTGAAGTCGAGTATTCGAAACGATGCAGATGCCCGTCAGAGATCTGTTCGAGGGCGATTGAAACGTTGTCCCCATCCATGTCGTAGGGCTCGGGTTCGGATAACTGGATCTCCGTGCTGGCGAAATGCTTGCCGGCGGTCAATGTCGCCATGGCAACCGTTGAGGCCGCGAGAGTGAGCATTGATCTGCGTGTCATTGAGATCACCGAAGCCTGCTTGAGCCGATGGTTCGCAGCATTGGTGTCCGTCACGTCGAGTTGCCGGGCGTGGACGAACATGAGCCCAGCCACGCCCATCGCGACGCCCGAAGCGAGGATCGGGAACAATTCCGCGTGGTTGGTCACCCAACTCATCGCTTTTGCCGTGTCAGTGGTGACCCGGACCGCGCTCATCGAGACCAGCAGGCGCAGCATAAGGAACAGGTGAGTCGCGGTGAGCAGGGTGCCCATGATGGTGAACAACGCCGGGGACAAGCCCGGTCGGCGCTGGCACATGGCACGCACTGCAATCCCGGCCACGAGGCATACCAGGATACCGGTCATCCATCCGAGAACGGCGAGGAAGGTATCGGTGGAAAAGATCGAGGAATTAGATGGGACCCATGACCAGATGGTCAACCAGACGGGTTGACTCGCGCGGAAGAAGACCATGGTGCACCACGCGAAGCCCAGCACTGTTGCGATTCGTGACCACACCGTGGGGATCGGTGAGGCGATCCCAGCGCTGGACAGACCCAGATGCTGGTTTCTGTGCAACTCGGCCAGGGTGCGTCGGCCGAATATCCAGCAGATCGCCAAGGTGACGATGAACAGTGCCACGGTGGGTTCCAAGGTGGTCAGCGTCATCCGCTGCCGGTTGACTCGTAGGATCGAGTATTGGTGCAGCACGATGTGGGCACCACCCAGTAGCGAACCTGTGATGACACCCCATACCACCGGACGTGGCCCGGGTCTCGCCGGATCACCGCCCGCGGCCAGCCGGATCGCCGGCGACAGTGCGCCTGCGGCCAATCCGGCCAATAACACAGCGCTGATCACCTCGACCATCTGTGACAGCATCTTCTCTCCTCGTTCGGATCATCGCCAGTCATGTGCGCCCGCTGGACCAAGGAAGCGCCCTGACGGGCCGGTGACCGCCGCCAGCCCAGGCTGACGACGGTCACCTTGTCAAGGTCGGATCACCACCAAGGGGTGGTCTCCGGATCCCACTGGAATCCCTCGAAGGTGGCGACCAATGGTTCGGTCCAGAATTCGTGCTTCTCGACGCCGGTCTCGGGATCGGTGTGCAGCATCCAGCCCTCGGGTGCGTGGATGGTGAATTCGACCTTGTAGACACCTGCCGGGAGCTTGGGGACGTTGAGGCCGTAGTGGGGACCATCGGAGGCATTCATCGGCATCAGCTGACCCTCGGCTGCGACGGAGCCGTCCTCGCCGGTGAACTTGTAGTCGACGGTCAGGCCTGGCACGAAATCGCCGGCCCCCCAGCCGTAGCCGTTGTTCTCAATGGCCGCGATATCGGCCTCCACGTGCATTGACGAGTTGGCGACATCAAGCCCGCCACCGGTCATCGGGACCGGTTGGAAGAACTTACCTGCGACGACCAGCGGGCCGACGAAGACCTCATCGCCCAGGTCACCCTCCCGGAACCCTGCGTCATTGCCGCCGGTGGGCTCGGTGGAGGACATTGCGCTGCTAGCGGCAGGTGACGCAGAGGTCTTCTCGTTGGTGGTGGACCCACCACATGCGGTCATGCCGCCCAGCAGCGCCAGAGCTGCGAGGGTCAGACCGAACTTTTTCAGTGAAATGGACATCAAATCCTCCCTTGTCGGTTTTCCATTCTGGTTCACTGCTCGTCATCGGTGGTGGCCACCATGCGACGGTGGCCTAGCCAGAACAGGGCGCAGATGACGAGCAGCACCACGCCTTGTGCAATCAGGTTCTCGACCCGCGGATAAATGCTTAGCAGATCGATGGTGGGCAGACCCGCGATCGGGGTCGAAGACACTACGTCGGCCTCCTGCAATTCCTTGATACCGGAACCGGTGAACATGACCGCCATAGCGGCCAGCAGCAGGGAGGTGACAATGAAGAAGGGACGCAACGGGATGCGTAGGGCGAAGAAACGAATTCCGATGTAGACCCCGATCAAGATCACCGCGCCCACGACCAGTCCGGCCCAGACCATCCCGGTCCGGTTGTCCGCCATGGCCAGGATCGGTTGGTAGAACAGGATTGTCTCGGCCCCCTCGCGCAGCACGGCCAGGAAGGAAACGAAGGCCAGCGAAACCAGTGAACCGCGGGACAGGGAATCCGCAGTCTTGTCCTTGAGGTATTTGTCCCAGGCCGCCTGGGATGACTTGCCGAGCATCCAGTTCGACACCCAGACCAGCATTGCCACCGCGATCAGGGCAGTGATGCCTTCTAACAGTTCCTGGTTCGCCCCAGCGGCATCGGCTACCAACCGGAAGACGAGGGCCAGCGCCACTGACAACAGCAGCGCCAAGCTGACACCCAGCCATACCACCCGGGTCCTGGCGCCGTGCCCGGCCTTCACCAGGAAGGCAATGACCGCGGACACAACGAGGATTGCTTCGAGCCCTTCACGCAGGATCACCAGCAGAGATGACAAGAACAGGGCGACGCTGCCGGTCTCCTCGGAGGTCTCGCCGGTGCTGGGATCGAAACCATCCAGGTTGTTGGCATCCTGGATGAGCATCACCTGGAGTTCTTCGGTCAGTGAGGTGACCCTGTCATCGTTGCCTTCGGTCATCGCCTGTTTCACCAGGGAGAATTGCAACTCGACGGTGGCCACCCGCCCACCGGAGACCCGTGACATCGTTACCTTCTCGAAGCCGGTGGTCTCGTAGTGGTCGTAGTAGGCGGAATTGACCAGTTTCTTGCCGCCTTCGGCATCTCCCGACTTGTAGGCATCCATTGCCTTAGTGAGTAGGTCGTTCATCGTCGAAGCGATCTGGCCCCATTTGCCGGGGGAGACCTGCAGGTCGGACAACGAGGTGGCGCCTCCGTCCAGTTCGTGGCCCGCGTTTTCGAGGAGTTTGCCCAACTCGTCGATCTTGCTGTTCACCGCCTCGTCGTCGGATTCTTTGATTGATTTGATGAGCATGGCGAAGTCGAGGTCGATGTCACTGGCCGCCGACCCAGATTTTGCCGACAATGCTGCCTGGAGTCCGGAGGAGGTGTACCGGGCCCGGACCTCCCGGACCTGTTGAGCGGCTCCCTCGGCATCACCATCGGAATAGGTAGACCGGGCAGTACCCAGCTGGGAAATCAGCTCGGTGGCCGTATCGGTCCACTTCCCCTGAGCCTGCGCACTGGTTGTAGGAAGGATGACCACCAAGGCAACGACGACGGCCAACGCGGCCAATAGCCGTTGTGGCCATCCGGTGCCCTCGAAGGTGCGGGCAGCGACCGGTGAATGAGGCATCGCCATTACGGGCATCTCTCTGCGTCAGGACTCGTGGTCCAACCAAATAGCTTACTGGTTTAGCTTAGGCTTAACTTGGTCTATGTGGTCAAGGTCTCCTACTTCCTGAGAACGGATCAAAATCGCTTGCCGCACTAGGGGACTACAAGCCGGTCGGCGGAGTTGACGTGATCGGGTCGTTAGGTTGGCTTGTCCTGGCGGTGTTCTCCTCGCGTCAGGCAAGCTGTCGAGCAACTGTTAGCGAATGCTAACCTTTCCACCATGAATGCGATGGATCAGCGCTCGGTCGTCACAGGGCTGTGCGGTCGGCAGGTGGAGGTCGTCGACTGCGACAACTGCACTATCATCCCTTTGACAGATCTGAAATGTGGGCAGACCGCCCGGCTCATGGGCTTCCAGAATGAGGAGGACATGACGGTGTGCCGTCGGCTGTTTGACCTCGGTTTCCGGGTCGGCACCGACATTGAGATGGTACGCAAGGCCCCGATCGGTGGACCGATCACCTACCGCGTCTCCGGTGCCGAACTGCTGCTGCGTTCCACTGAAGCCCAGCGGATCATGGTGAGTGTCGCATGAGCTGCTGTCACAACCAAGCGCCCGTCGCCACCATCGAAGGAGCTGTGCGGATCGGGCTCATTGGCAATCCGAACGCAGGCAAGTCCACTTTGTTCAATGCGCTGACCGGCCTCAACGCCAAGGTCGGCAACTATCCTGGGGTCACTGTTGCCCGATACGTGGGCACCGCCAAGGTCGACGGTCGGGAAGTCGTCATTGAAGATTTGCCCGGCACCTATTCCCTCGATCCGATCTCTCCCGACGAACAGGTCGTCGCAGAAACCCTCGATCTCGATTCCGGTGAGCGTCCCGACGGGGTAGTCGTTGTCCTTGATGCCACGAGCCTGCAGCGTTCCTTGGGCCTGCTGTCCCATGCCCTGCAACTGGGCCTGCCGACCTATGCGGTGCTCACCTTTGCCGACGAACTCGCTCGTCGCCAGGGCTCCATCGACCCGGCGGCCTTGTCTGAGGCTCTCGGCATCCCGGTACTCATGGTCACCGCCGGGCACGGCGCGCAGGTGATGGACTTGAAACGGGAACTGCTCGATCCGGCCTCCTGGTCGCGCCCGGTGGTCACACCGCCCATCACCCCGTCGGCGATCAATGGTTGGATCGCCTCGGTGCTGGAGGCTGCCAAGCACAAGCCAGCTGTCGTCGACGATCGTACCCGGCGGATCGACGCCGTGCTGTTGCACCCGGTGCTGGGCTTCATCATTTTCCTGGTGGCCATGTTCCTGTTCTTCCAGACCATCTTCACCGTCGCGGCCCCCATCCAGGATCTCATCGGTGATGGTTTCGGGGCGCTCGGTGAACTCGTCTCGGAGCATGTCGGTATCGACTGGCTTGCTGGACTGCTGGCCGGTGGCATCATCGGTGGCGTTGGCGGGGTGCTTGAGTTCATTCCGCAGATTGCCCTGTTGTTCTTGCTGCTGGGTCTATTCGAATCCACCGGCTACATGGCGAGGGTCGCCTACTTGATGGACCGGCTCATGGGGAAGGCCGGACTGGAGGGCCGCGCCTTCATTGCCATGCTCTCCTCGCTGGCCTGCGCAGTGCCTGGCATCATGGCCACCCGCACCCTACCCTCGGCCCGCGATCGGCTCGCCACGATGATGACCGCCCCGCTGATGACCTGCTCGGCACGGCTTCCGGTGTACACCCTGCTCGTCGCGATGCTCATCCCATCCGAATCCAGGATCTGGATCTTCGGCACCCAAGGCGTGGTGATGTTCGCGATGTATTTGTTGGGTGCTGTCGGTGCGATGGCCGCAGCGTGGGTGTTCAAATTCCTGCTGCGCGGTAAAGGCCCTGCTCTGCCCTTCTACATGGAGATGCCCAGCTACCGGCTACCGTCGTGGCGTGAGGTCGGACGCAGCGTGTGGGATGCTTGCTGGATCTTCCTGCGTCGGGTCGGTGGCATCATCCTCGCGCTATCGATCGCGTTGTGGATTCTGCTGTCTCTTCCGGTGGCCTCTGAAGACCGGATGACCGCGGCCGGGGTCGACATCGACGACGAGGTCGCCGTTGCCCAGTACCAGTTGGACAACTCCATCGCCGCTGGTGTTGGCAAGGCGATCCAGCCGGTCTTCGAGCCTTTAGGTTTCGACTGGCGGATCACCGTCGGCCTGGTCGCAGCGATGGGTGCCCGTGAGGTCTTCGTCGCGACGATGGCCCAGGTGACGGCCGCCGAGGACGAGGAGGATCCACAGGCCGAACTCACCGAGATGACATGGTTGTCCGGACCTCATGAGGGAGAACTGTTGTTCACCCCCGGGGTGATCGCCGGGTTGTTGCTCTACTTCGCCTTTGCCTTGCAGTGCACCTCCACGGTCGCCGCGCTGAAACGCGAATCGGGTTCATGGAAATGGCCAGCGATCGCCTTCGTCTATATGACAGCCATGGCGTGGATTGCCGCCTTCATCGGGAAGCTCATCGTCGGAGCCCTGGTCGGCTGAGGTGGGTGGAGAACGGATTCATCCCCGGCGCACCGGTGATCCGCTGACCGTCCGGTGGGTCGGGGTGGAACTGGGCGGTGTCGGCACTGTTACCTCATGCCCGGGTGCGTTGGGTGAATGGTTGGCCAGCGGCCGGATCACAGCCATCACCGCGGAACTGCACAGCGTCTGGGTGAGCCTCGCCCGTGACGAGTGGGCCGAGGTCGGCGGGCAGGTGCATGAGATGCTCGTCGAGGTCCAGCATCATGTCGGCGAGATTGGTTTCGCCACCGACGCTCATTTGCTGGAGAGGGTCACCGATGATGTGCTCAACTCCTCGTTGGCCTCCTACATTGCCTCCCACGGGGGAGACATCAGGATCTTGGATACCGACGGGGACCATGTGCGCCTCGATATGGGTGGGGCCTGCAAGCACTGTGCCGCGGCGACGCTGACCATGCACGGAAGAATTCAATCGGAACTGCGCTCCCGGCTGGGGGAGCACATCCATGTGACCAGTGACGAGGAACACGAATCCATCTGGAACAGGTTCCGGCTGCGGGGGAGGGCTACCACTGTCTGAGTGCTCGTGGTGTGACTCGGGACGCTCGGCCTGGTTCCCGGTATCGGGAGACCTCGTGGCGCCTGTGGGTGTCCTGCTCCCAGGGCACCCACCGATCAGGGAGCTGATGGCGAGTGCGATCTTGTAGGGACGTCCTCGCCAAGCTGCTGGGCAGCCGCTGCCGTGACTGACTCCTACCGTCACCTGAGCATGATGATGCCCGGACTACGGCAGTCCGGGCATCATCATGTCGGTGTGTGGGCGGATACCTGGTGATCAGGCCAGATTTACCATGTGGTGCTCGTAAGAGGTGCCCTTCGCGCGCTCCAGGGAGGCACGGATCTCGGACTCGGCTGCCTCCCGGCCCACCCAGGTCGCGCCCTCGACCGATTTGCCGGGCTCCAAGTCCTTGTAGACTGTAAAGAAGTGTTCAATCTCCAGCAGCATGTACTGCGGCAGGGAATCAAGATCGTCCATGTAGTTGCGGCGATTATCCGCGGTGGGGATGCACAGTACCTTGTCGTCACCGCCCATCTCGTCTTGCATCTGGAACATCGCCACCGCCCGGCACTCAATGAGGCAACCGGGGAAGGTGGGCTCGGAGACGATGACCATGGCGTCCAGTGGGTCACCGTCCTCACCGAGGGTGCCCTCGATGAAACCGTAGTCGTAGGGGTACTGGGTGGAGGTGAACAGGGTGCGGTCCAACCGGATGCGACCCGTGTCGTGGTCCATCTCGTACTTGTTCTTCGTACCCCTAGGGATCTCCACCGTCATGTCGAACGTGATGCCAACCCGCGGGTCGACGTTGACCTTGCGAAAATCTTCGATCACCTGAACCGTCCTTAAGATGTGTCTTGGGTACAGGTTAACCGTTGATGCGGGGGAGATGTGAGTCGGGAGCAGATCAACTCGATCCAACAGGGTGATTCGCCGACCCCGAATACTGGTTCCGAGCGGGAACCGAAGCGGTCGGGAGTGGTTGGCTGGACGGTGTTTTGTGGAGTGCTCGGAGCGTTGACTGCCCTTATCGCAGTGCTTGCCGGTCCAGGAGCCAGTACACTTGGCTGGCGGGTCAGCGGCGGCAGTCCCACCCCTACGTCAGGCGCGGTGCAACAGCTTCAGCCGGGAACAGGCCATGGCAGCGGGCCTGTGGGCGCACCGGCAGAACGGACTCCTTTACCAGTTGATGGCGCGGCGGTGCAGGCAGCCGTCACTTCCGCACAGGGGCAGGCTCCAGGCACATACGCCGCGGCTCTGGCCTCCCTCGATGGTGACGGTGTGAGCATTGACATGGGGGGCAGGACCCCGATGATCCCCGCATCCTCGCTGAAGGTGATGACCTCGGTGGCCGTGCTCAATGCCCTGGGCCCCAGCCACAGATTCACCACCAAGGTGGTGCGCAATCCCGACGGTAGTTTCGTATTGGTTGGTGGTGGCGACCCGCTGCTCGGCTCCACCACCACCTCGCATCCCTATGCGAAGGATGTCACCACTGCCACCCTTGAGGCTCTGGCCGAACCGACGATGCGGGTAGCTGCCGAACAGGGCGGGGAGATTCGCCTCGGCTTCGATGACTCCCTATTCGCCGGGGCGGTGTGGCATCCCGATTGGGCAACCGAGGACCGCACCTATGCTGCGCCAGTCTCCGCCCTGGTCGTCGATGGGGCCGCTACCACCCGCGATACCTCCTCCCCGAGCGCCGAAACAGCCCGGATCTTCGCCGAGCGGTTACGCAGCCAGGGATTCATCGTCGCCGAGCAGGGTCCGGTCATTTCCTCCGGTGGGGAAGTGGTCGCCGAGACCTCTTCGGCTCCGGTTGCTGCCATGGTGCGTGAATGCCTCACCCACTCCGATAACTTCATCGCCGAGATGCTGCTGCGCCAGCTCGCCATCGCATCCGGTCAGCAGGCCTCCTTCAGTGGCGGGGCGGCAGCCCTCACCGCTGAACTGGAGAAGATGGGCTTGTGGCAGCCAGGGATGGCCATCGTTGACGGGTCGGGTCTGTCGATGAACAACCGGCTCACCCCGGCCTCGCTGGTTTCTGCCCTGCAGAAGGGGGCCAGGGAACCCAAGCTGTCATCGCTGCTGGTCGGGTTGCCGGTAGGCTGCGCCACCGGGACCTTGGCTGACCGCTTCGCCGCCGACGTCGCTCGCCCGGCCTGCGGGCAGGTGAGGGCAAAAACCGGCACCTTGAACTCGGTGTCCGCTCTCGCCGGTTATACCCCGACTTCCGATGGATCCTTGGTGGCCTTTGCCCTGATGGGCAACGAACTGCCATCCGATGTGGACGTGCGTGGCTGGTTCGACCACGTCGCGGCGAAGCTTGCCGAGTGCAGGTGTAGCGCCTGATGGCTCGTCGTGAGCTGACTCCTGCCCAGCTGGCTGTCGTCCAGGCCGTCCGAGCCTTCGTCGACCGGCAGGTACTCGTTGCCTGTTCCGGCGGTCCGGATTCCACCGCCTTGGCCTTGGCCGCTGCCTACGTCGCCGAGCGGGCTGGGGTCCGGATCCGGGCCGGGATCATCGACCACGGGTTGCAGGATGGCTCTGATGTCGTCGCGGCCCAAGCTGCTGCCCGACTGAGCGGGCGGGGGCTCAGCTGCCAAGTGCTTCGGGTTGAGGTGGGTGAGGGCCCGTCGTTGGAGGCCGCGGCTCGCCAGGCCAGGCACCGGGGGCTGGCGCAACTCGCGCAAGGTGACCCGGTTTTGCTAGGACACACCCTGGACGACCAGGCAGAAACCGTCCTGCTCGGGCTGGCCAGGGGATCGGGGGTGCGCTCCTTGGCCGGAATGGCCCCAATCAGCGTCCGCGATGGGGTGGAACTGCGTCGCCCATTGCTCGGTCTGCACCGGGCAACCACGGTGCATGCCTGCGTGGGCTGGGGAATCGAGACGTGGGCCGATCCGCAGAATCTGGTGGAGGATTTCACCCGGGTGCGGGTGCGGCGCAGCGTGCTTCCCCTGCTCGACGAGTACCTCGGGCCCGGCATACCGGAGGCTCTGGCCCGCACCGCCACCTTGGCCAGGGCCGATGCGGACCTGCTTGATCATCTGGCCCGTGAACTTGCCGGGCAGGCGGTGGGCGAGGCTGGGGTGGACGTCGAAGTGCTGGCCAAGGCCCCCGATGCGCTGTCCGGACGGGTGCTACTCGGCTGGCTACGACAGGGCGGGGTCGTCGAGCCGGGATTCACTCATCTGAGGGCGGTGCGCAGCCTGATCGACGACTGGCATGGACAGAAGGGGATCGATCTGCCTGGTGGACTGTGCGTGGTGCGACGCGGTGGCACACTTGTCCTCGAACGGTCTGCTCGAAGCAGTGGTGACCAGGGCAGGTGCTAGCCTCTCCCTTTCGATGGGTGGTCTTGGTGGGGCTCGTCTTGCGTCGAGGATTTTCGCTCTCCGAGGAGTTCAGCTGCTGCGCAGCTACATGGATTACCAGAACGTCCACGCTCACGGCATACGCTGTCTTCGACCGCCGCGGGCATGAACATGATGGTCTCATCCACTCCAAACAGTTCGCCAAGGCATTGATACCTGGTGGCTCCAGCATGCTCCCGCAAAGCCATCCAACCCGGCATTGGCCTGGTCTTCCTCGCATCCCCTGACACCGATCTACTCCTCGTCCTTGACGCACTCGTCGGCATGCGACAAGAGAACCAGGACGTCGCCAAATCGGAACAGTCTCCTGGCACAGCAGAAACGCTCAGCAGGAAGAAAATTACCCAGGCGGCAGCCTTCGCCCCAGTGCTCCACGCCGTATCTAGAACACCAATCTCGGCCGAGATTTTTCGAAGCATCACGAGATCGTCGCAACTACATTCAGCCTTGAGTCTTCCGAGGTGGTCTTGATGGGGTTTGGCGGAGCTGTGGTGTCGATTTTTGCATCGAGGTATGGCAACTGCCGCGATGCGTGGTGGTAGCGGTGGGTCTCTGGAGGACCGTTCATAGTCACCATCAAATAGCGACTGACCAAGGGTTCTACTGAGAGGCGTCTCGGCTGTGAACGGCTCTATCTTGTGTCAGTCTGCTTGCATCGTGGTGGGTGGAGCGTTGCGTCGCTTTGGGGAGTTGGATGAGAGCAATCTTAGCGATGTCGATGCGGCCAGCAGCTGACAAGAACCATTTTCCTGGGTCAGGAACATTTTTCACATCAACACCACGACCACCACAATACTCATGGTGAAAGACCGGAGCTAGACTTGCATCGTGATTGCAGTTGACATTGCATCGGATCTCGACCGCGTTCTTCACACCGAACAACAGGTGCTGACGCGCATCGCGGAGGTGGCGGCGCAGATTGATGCCGACTATGAGGGCCGTGAGCCGCTGATCGTCGGAGTGCTGAACGGCGCGATGATGACCGTTTCCGACCTCACGCGGGCGATGACCAGTCACTGCGAGGTGGACTGGATGGCCGTTTCCTCCTATGGATCGGGTACTCGTAGTTCCGGTGTAGTGCGCATCCTGAAGGATCTCACCACCGATATCTCCGGTCGTCATGTGCTCATCGCCGAGGACATCGTGGACACCGGGCTCACCCTGTCCTACCTGGTGAAGAATCTACGCAACCGGGAGCCCGCATCTTTGGAAGTGATGACGATGTTCCGTAAACCCGACGCTATGACCTGCCCGGTCAACCTGAAATACGTCGGCTTCGACATCCCCAATGAATTCGTCGTCGGCTACGGCTTGGATTATTCCGGGCGCTACCGCAACCTGCGTGATGTGGCCACCTTGGCCCCCCATGTGTACAGCTGATGGACGACGGCCACCTGAGCGGCGCCCACTTCGCAGGAAGCGATCTAGCTGCCACATCATCGCAACCACGGCCTCGATCTCGTCGGTGGGGGTGGCTGTGGGGTGCTGGGATGCTGGCCGTGGTGGTGAGTGTCTCCCAAGTCGTGCGCTCTGATCTCGGCTCGGTCGGTTCATTGCAGGTGGGCGAGTGCGTGCAGTTGGTGGCGGATTCCGGGGCATCGGGCAACACCGGGCAATGGAGCGCCGCCGACCATTATCTGGTTAACTGCCGGAGCAATGCCGACCGGATGGTGGTGACTGCCATGCCGACTTCTGTGGACCAATGCCCGGCCGACGCAATCGGCTATGTGGTCAGGGCTTTCGGCCGCAATGGTGCGGTGGCCTGCCTGGTGCCGTTGCTGTCTGCCGCCAGTTGCTACGCCCACGACCCGGTCACCGGCTACCGGCATGTGGGATGCTCGGATCCGGCCGCGGTGGTGCGTGTCGACGAGATCATCCCCGGGCAGTCTGCCGAGGCTTGCCGGAGCACTGATGTCGCCGTGATCGTGCCTGAACAGGTCGCTGACCAGGCGATGGCGCAATGCTTGGTTGCCCCTTGAACCTTGATTCTCCTGTCGAATCCGAATCCGATGAACTCATGGAGGTAACCGATGAGTGACACCCCACGAGACGAGCTATCGATGCCGCGATGCTCCCGGGTACTGGAGGAGGCCCCGGTGGGCTACGACCCGGCACGCATTGAGGCAGCGGTGCGGGAGATCCTCATCGGCATCGGTGAGGACCCGGATCGTGACGGGCTGCTGGAAACCCCCGCTAGGGTGGCGCGGGCCTGCGCGGAACTATTCAGCGGTATCGGCAAGGATTCGGCAGAACTGTTGTCCACTACCTTCGACGTCTCTCACGACGAGATGGTTATCGTCTCCGGCATTGAGATCCACTCGGTCTGCGAGCATCACCTGCTGCCCTTTCACGGGGTGGCCCATGTGGCCTATATCCCACCGGCCAACGGCCGAGTGCCCGGGTTGTCGAAGATCGCCCGGCTCGTCGACCTGCATGCTCGGCGCCCCCAGGTGCAGGAACGACTCACCACCCAGGTGGCCGATGCTCTAGTCAACCACCTCGGAGTGCGCGGGGTGCTGGTGGTCGTTGGCTGCGAGCACATGTGCATGACCATCCGCGGGGTCCGCAAACCCGGGTCCCGGACCATCACATCCGCAGTGCGCGGCATGTTGCGCGACCCGGCCACTAGAGCTGAGGCGATGAGTCTCATTGAGGGGAGAGGCTGATGGAGCGCCCATTGGTGATGGGGGTACTCAACGTCACCCCTGACTCCTTCTCAGACGGGGGACGCTGGGCCAGCACCGAACAAGCGATCGCCCATGGCCTGGAGTTGGTGGCTCAGGGCGCTGACATCGTTGATATCGGCGGGGAATCGACGCGTCCGGGTGCTGTTAGGCCCGACGCCAAGGAGGAACTTGCCAGAGTGCTTCCCGTTGTCGAAGCGCTTTCTGCTGAGGTCGTTGTCTCGGTGGATACCATGCGGGCCGAAATCGCTGGGGCGACGATCGCCGCCGGAGCGCAGATCATCAATGACGTCTCCGGGGGACTGGGCGATTCCGGAATGCTGCGGATGGTCGCCGACGCAGGCGTGGACTACGTCTGCCAGCACTGGCGCGGACATGGTGCGGTGATGGACAATTTCGCGTCCTACGCTGATGTGGTTACCGAAGTGCTCACCGAGACCATGGGCCGGGTGGAAGCCGCCGTCGCAGCAGGCATAGCACCTGAGCGGATCATCATTGACCCAGGGCTGGGATTCGCCAAAAAAGCCGTGCACGACTGGACTTTGGTCGGTAGCCTCCACCGGTTCGTTGCTACCGGGCACCGGGTGCTCGTCGGCGCTTCCCGGAAACGTTTCCTGGGGGCCGTGCTCGGCGGACGTGCCCCCGATGGACGCGACGTCGCCACCGCCGCAGTGTCGGTGCTGTGCGCCCGGCAGGGGGTGTGGGCGGTGCGTGCCCACGATGTGCTAGCTCAACGCGATGCATTGGCCGTGGCGATGGCCGTTGATGATCCGATGGCGCTGCCTGTCTGAATCGCAACCAATCCCGGTGACCTTCGGTTTCCGTAACCCGGGAACATTCATGGACGGGGATGGGTCAGTCAACTGGACTGCTCTGGTCTGCAGCCATCCGGCACTGCCTATTCCTGTTGACTTCACTCCCGGTTCATTCATACGGCAGGGATGGTAGGTCACGTAGGGCCCGGTAACCGGGATTCCGTATCAATGGAGCCATTGGCAAGGTAGTGGGTGCCGGGTTTTCGGAGAAGCCCGAGGCATTGGTCAGGGGTTTTTCAGGGTTGGGGTGGGGAGTTCTGGTTTCTGACCCCGGTTCGTTCAGCGCCGGGTACACGTAATCTTCCCCCATGGACGAACGTATCGGAACAATTCGGCTCCGTGGTCTGAGCGTGTACGGTCACCACGGGATCCTCGATTTCGAGCGTCGCGATGGGCAGACCTTCGTCGTGGACGTGCTGCTTGAGATCTTGGTTCCGTCCAGTGATGACATATCCCAAACTGTGGACTATTCCGCGGTAGCAGGCATCGTCGCAGGGATCGTGGCTGGTCAACCAGTCAATCTCATCGAAACCTTGGCGATGACCATTGCGGACCGGCTCGCGGCCTATCCTCGCATTCGGCGCGTGGAGGTGACCGTGCACAAACCCGAAGCACCGATCGGCGTCCAATTCTCCGACGTCTCAGTGAGTGTGGAGGGAGCCTCTCGTGAGTGAGTTATTCTCCGTTGACGCAGACACCTTGGGCAATCTGCGGCCCTTGAACCGGGTCGTTTTCTCGCTGGGATCCAACTTGGGTGACAGTCTTGAGATCTTGCAGGCGGCCGTTGACAACCTTGCAGAGACCCCCAATCTCATCCTCGTCGGCATCTCCCCGGTCTACCGGACCACCCCTTGGGGTGGGGTAGAACAGCCTGATTTCCTGAACATTGTGGTCATCGCCGAGTCAACTCTGGAACCATTGACGTTACTTGATCGTTGTGCGGCCATCGAGGAAGCCTATGGCCGGGAACGAGACCCCCAGAACCCCTATGGTCCGCGAACCTTGGACATCGACCTGATTGTCGTTGGTTCCCGCACCAGTGACACCGAGGAATTACGGTTGCCGCATCCGCGAGCACATCTTCGTGCTTTCGTGCTGGTTCCGTGGCTGGACCTGGAGCCACGAGCAGTTCTTCCCCAAGGTCCGGTTGCCGAACTGGTGACCTCGCTTGACACGACAACGGTGGAACAGCTCGAAGATGTGTCAATTTTAGGAACCGACTTGAACATTGGCTGAATCATGTCCAGAATTAGGCCAAAGAAGTCGTCTCTATGTGTGGAGGAACAATGGCGGAGCGTGTGGTCGTAACCTATGTCGATGACCTTGACGGATCGGATGCATCGGAGAAGGTGCAATTCAGTCTCGACGGAGTTTCCTATGAAATCGACCTGTCCGAGGCGAATGCCGTGGAACTTCGTGAGGCCCTGGCCCCCTACATCGGTGTTGCTCGTCGCCTTGCCGGTTCGGCCCGTCGCCGGATGCGTCGCAGTGGGGTTGCCGGTCCCAGCGCCACCGAGATTCGCAACTGGGCCCAGGCCAACGGCTATGAGGTGAGCAGCCGCGGGCGGGTTTCAGCGAAGGTCCGCGAGGCTTATGCGAAAGCCAATGCCTGATCTGGTCAACCGGTAACTGTTGAGGGTAGGGGTCCGGCCGACATCTCGTCGGCCGGACCCCTGTTGCTCTCGGCGAAACCGGGAACAACGTCGTTTCGTGTGAGGTTTGTAGACTATGAACGGCGCCCTCGACGAGGTGCGTCACCCCGGGTCGGTAACGACCAGTCTTAGGAGTCGAATGTTCGAGCGTTTCACTGATCGTGCGCGTCGGGTGGTCGTCCTGGCCCAGGACGAAGCCAAGATGCTCAACCACAACTACATAGGCACCGAGCACCTGCTGCTTGGGCTCATCCATGAGGGGGAGGGTGTCGCGGCGAAGGCCCTGGAGCAGATGGGTATCTCCTTGGAGGCCGTGCGATCCCAGGTCGAAGAGGTCATTGGCCACGGCCAGAACCAGCCCACTGGCCACATCCCCTTCACCCCACGGGCCAAGAAGGTCCTGGAGCTGTCGCTGCGTGAAGCTCTCCAGATGAACCACTCCTACATAGGCACCGAGCACATCCTGCTTGGGCTCATCCGTGAGGGGGAGGGCGTGGCAGCCGATGTGCTGATCAAGCTTGGTGCCGACCTCAACCGGGTGCGTAATACCGTCCTTCAACTGCTCAGTGGCTACCAGGGCGGGGAAGGCCAGCCGGTCACTTCCGGTGCCCCCGAGCAGCAAGAGTCCTCGGGTCGCGGCAACCAGACCGTGCTCGACCAGTTTGGTCGCAATCTCACCCAGGCCGCCCGTGAGAAGAAGCTTGATCCCGTTATCGGCCGGGTCAAGGAGATCGAGCGAGTGATGACGGTGCTGTCGCGCCGTACTAAGAACAACCCGGTGCTGATCGGTGAGCCTGGCGTTGGCAAGACCGCCATCGTCGAGGGCCTGGCCCAGCAGATCGTCCGTGGCGATGTCCCCGAGACCCTCCGCGACAAGCAGATTTACACCCTTGACCTGGGTTCTTTGGTGGCCGGTTCCCGGTATCGCGGCGATTTCGAGGAGCGCCTGAAGAAGGTACTCAAGGAGATCAAGACTCGTGGCGACGTCATGTTATTCATTGACGAGATTCATACCTTGGTCGGTGCGGGTGCCGCCGAGGGGGCCATCGACGCGGCCTCAATCCTCAAGCCGATGCTCGCCCGGGGCGAGTTGCAGACCATCGGTGCAACCACTCTCGACGAATATCGCAAGTACATTGAGAAGGATGCTGCGCTGGAGCGTCGCTTCCAGCCGATCCAGGTGGCTGAGCCATCGATCGCGATGGCCATCGATATTCTCAAGGGGCTGCGTGATCGTTACGAGGCACATCACCGGGTGACCATCACCGACGAGGCGCTGTCCGCGGCGGCGAACATGGCTGCTCGTTACATTCAAGATCGTTTCCTTCCTGATAAGGCAATTGATCTGATCGATGAGGCGGGTGCCCGGATGCGTATCCAGCGGATGACTGCTCCGCCGGATCTCCGGGAATTCGATGAGAAAATCGCCTCGGTGCGCACTGAGAAGGAGGCCGCGATCGACGCACAGGACTTCGAGCGGGCCGCATCACTGCGCGACACCGAGAAGCAACTGATGACCCAGCGAGCCGATCGTGAGCGTTCCTGGAAGGAGGGTGACGAGGATTCCCCGGCGATGATCGGTGAACAGCAGATCGCCGAGGTTCTGGCCGCATCCACCGGTGTTCCGGTTACCCAGCTCACCGAGGAGGAGTCCTCGCGGCTGCTGCGTATGGAGGAGGAGATCGCCAAGCGTTACGTCGGCCAGGTCGACGCGGTTAAGGCTTTGGCCCGCTCTATCCGTCGTACTCGTGCTGGGCTGAAGGATCCCAAGCGCCCCTCGGGCTCGTTCATTTTTGCCGGGCCTTCGGGCGTCGGCAAGACCGAACTCACCAAGGCTCTTGCCGAGTTCCTGTTCGGCGACGAGGATGCCTTGATCACCTTGGACATGTCCGAGTACTCCGAAAAGCACACCGCGTCCCGGATGTTTGGTTCGCCTCCTGGCTATGTTGGTTACGAGGAGGGCGGGCAGCTTACCGAGAAAGTGCGTCGCAAACCGTTCTCGGTGATTCTTTTCGACGAGATCGAGAAAGCCCACCCGGACATCTTCAACTCGCTGTTGCAGATCCTCGACGAGGGCCGTCTCACCGATGCCCAAGGGCGTGTGGTCGATTTCAAGAACACCGTTATCGTGATGACCACGAACCTCGGTTCGCGCGACATTTCGAAGGGTGTGGGACTCGGCTTCTCCCGTGCCGGTGACTCGCAGAGCAGCTACGAGTCGATGAAGGCGAAGGTGAACGAGGAACTCAAGCAGCATTTCCGCCCGGAATTCCTGAATCGCGTCGACGAGACTATCGTCTTCCATACCCTCACCGAGGCCGACATCCAGCGGATTGTCGACCTGATGGTCGCCGAGATCGAGGCCCGCCTGAGTGATCGCGATATGGGTATTGAGCTCACCCCGGCTGCTCGCGAACTCATCGCCAAGCGCGGCTTCGATCCGGTGCTGGGCGCTCGTCCGCTGCGCCGGGCTATCCAGCGCGACATTGAGGACCAGATCGCCGAGCAGATCCTGTTCGGTGAGCTGGGTGCCGGAACGATCGTCGTCGTGGATGCCGTGCCGGGTGCTGACGAGGTTTCCACCGAGGCCTTCACCTTCGTAGGTACTCCTAAGGTGAGCGCTCCGGAGACCGCCGCAGTGGCGATGGGCGGTGATCCGGAGAGCTGAGGACTCTTTTTGTGGGCAATGCGACCGTTGGGTGCTCTTCCTGGTACCCAACGGTCGCATTGTTCTCATCTGCTGCCGAACCGCGAGGGGCGGCATTCTGCGCTCCGCCAGCGTGGTTAGCCAGGGGGAGCACAGCAATGCGCTCAAAACGAGTGTAGAACCACACCCGGATTGAATACGCACATGTATTCGTTTTCGCCCTGGCGTGCGCCGCTGAAACGCTTGTCATGTATTGGTCCAAGGTTCTGCCATCAGGTTGTGCACTTGTGACAAATGCCCGTAAGGTGCTGTCAATTCTGTCGCTCGCACGGGGCGCGGGTGCGGAAGTGTACAGGGGAACATTTCAGCAGAGCGAGGGGGACGGGGCCCATGCTGGGTGTACTGGGGAAGCAGCGTCGGAGCGGTTTGGCCGCGTTGCTCGGGCTGGTGCTTGTCGTTTCCTCGGTCCTGGGTACCACGATGGTTCCCCGGGCCGATGCCATTCTCGCCAATACCGGTGGGAGTGCTGGGCGATTTGTCTCGACCATCGACTGGATCGACTGGTCCGGGGCGACGAACACCGTGGCCAGCGGTGCGCGACGTCTTATCCGGGACGATCAGACCTCGGTGGTGTGGTCTACCCCGTCCAAGGTTGCTGAAGGGATTTGGCGTTCACACCAGTGCACGATTAGTGAAGTGGAGACCCATTACGAGGTTGTCATTCGCGGTAAACTCTACACCTACGACGTCGGCATCGCGGTGGGCTACAATGTCGGGCAGTACTCGCGTGATGGGCTCGCACGTCTTTACAACGACGGTCAGAACTATGCCGACGGTGTGCCGAAGGGCAACAACTATAGATCGAATCTGGACATCGGTGTCGCCAATGGTGTGACGGGCGTGGGCGGCAAGTTGGCGAATGCCTATTTCAAGATCCAATGCAGGGCCTATTTGGTGTCCTCCTCAACCCAACCAGCCAAAGAGCAGATTCCGGATTTACCGCTGACCGAGATACCCGTGGCAGGGCTGGTCTATGCGGATGCCGAGAGCACGAATCATGTTGGTGCCGAGAAGGAATCGGTGACTCTGGCGCCGCTCCCAGTTCCGGGTATGACCAGCCAGGACGTGTCGATGAGGCTGTTGGAAACTCATCGGGCTGCGGGCTGCACGGTGAACCAGTGGGCCGCCACTCGCAGCTTCCCCTATCCGACTGGTGCAAAGCTTGGCCACAGCCTGACCGTGGATGGACGGGCATGCCTGTCCGGGCCGACCGGGGTCATGCTCGCCGCCAATGCCAATGGCGGTTACGTTGAGATCGTCGGCGGTGGCGTGAGCGCGATCGCCTTTGGTGTGGTGACCGCCATGGATTATGGGGATGCGCCTGCTACCTATGGTGAGGCAGCTTCGGTATTCCAACCCGAGTGGACCGGTGGAGAACTGGGCACCGATATCCCATCCTCGGCAGGGTTCAGCGGTTCCGGCCCTGGTGAGTGGTACAACCTGACCGCAGCCGAGCAGGCGGGCAAGATCGCATCTATGGCTGCGCCGCGAGTGCGGCTAGGTGCCACGACTGATGCAGATACCACTCAATACCATTCCGGACAAGCCGATGGGGACGACATCACGGGCAGTCCTCCTGATGACGAGGATGGCTTGGGTACCTGGGACGGGGTGATCCGGACTGCTCCCGGTTCGGTCTGGCGGCAGCAGGTGACCTGCGCCGGTGGTGGAAAGGTCATCGGCTGGGTCGATTGGAACCGCAACGGAGTCTTCGATCCAGCAGAGGGTTCTGTCCCGGCGGACTGCCCCGGGTCGGGGACTGCGACCCTGGAATGGAACGTCCCGGCTGATGTGAGGCGTTCGGTCTTGGGCGAGCCGGATTCAGATGCGACTTTTATGCGGCTGCGCACGACCGCCGACTGGGCCAATGGGGACCCAGTGGTTCCCGGGCCGACCGGTGTCACCGGGACCGGTGAGGTGGAGGACCACCGTGTGGAGGTACGTGTCCCGATGCTGACGACGGTCAAGCAGGTGGACAATTCCTTCGCTGATGCCACCAGACTGACTCCTGACGACTGGACGATCTCGGCAACCCAGCAGGGAACGGTCGTTGCCTCCGGCACGGCAGGCTTCGCAGGGACATTAGTCGCCCCGGGGGCGGTGAATCTCTCAGAGATGTCATCCAACCTGCTGGCTACGGCCTATGAACGCACGTCCCTGGTCTGTGTCCCGCACCCCAATTCGACCGAGGCCGCATCAACGTCCACCCTTGATGCCGACACCCAGACGGTGACGATGCGGGGGCAGGACTGGATGCTGTGTACCTATACCAACACCGCGAAATCAGGCGAGGTGACCTGGACCAAGCTCGACCAGGACGGTTCCACCCGGCTGGGTGGCTCTTCCTGGACGCTGAGCGGTCCGGGAATACCGGCGGGAACCGTGGTCACCGATTGCATTTCAGCGCCTTGCATCACCGGTGCTGGCAAGGATCAGGACCCGAGGGCCGGTGAGTTCAAGGTGACCGGCCTCGTATGGGGCACTTACCTAATCACCGAGGCCGCAGCACCCACCGGGTACGAGCCGATGACCGGTCTCCTGCAGTTCGCCCCGATCACCGCGACAAACCTCTCATCGCGTCTCGTTGCCCATCCGGATGGTGTGATCAACAACCGGTTGACTGGCACTGTCACATGGGGCAAGACCGACGAGAACGGGAACCGGCTCACTGGCTCCCGGTGGAAGCTCACGGGACCAGGGCTGGGTGGCGGTATCGAGGTGGCCGACTGTACTGAGGCCTCGGACAACGACTGTCCCACCGCAATGACCCGGGATACCGATGCGCGCCCCGGTCATTTCCGGGTGACTGGGCTGGCCTGGGATGACGTCGGCATGTACCAGTTGATCGAGACTCGGGCTCCGGTTGGCTACGAACTCGACGATACCGTCCATCAGTTCGCGATCACCAGTGACGCGTTGGCCAGGGACTTCACCGATCCCTTCGTCAACCAGAAAACCACGGTGCCGGGCCTGCCATTGACCGGCGGTGCCCCAGCTGACATCTTCTGTCTGATCGGAGCTGGTGTCCTGGGCCTAACCGGTCTCATTGAGGCGATCCGCAGGCGTCGCAGTGACTGATCAGCTCGGTGACCGGTCACCATCCTCCTGCGGCAGGTAGCCCCCGTCACATGTGCTCTTTGCGCACGTGAACATTCGTTCACGCGGTGGGTAGCTCCAGCAGCCGCTGCCCGGTCAGCACATCGGTCAGTGGCAGCTGGCCGGGTGCCGATGCCGGACCATGGGTGGCAAAGGTTGCCGACGAACCGAATATCTCCCCACTGATGCGCGATACCTTACCCAGTTCGCCCATGGCCATGGTGATGAGCGGAATCGGCAAATAGGCAGCGCAGTGGGCGGTTGCCGCCAGCAGGGATGCGACGTCGGCCGGGCAGGTGGGCATCACCGCCAGCTTGGCGATCTGCACTCCCATGCGCGTGATGGTCTCCAGGCGGGCCACCATCCGGCTCACCGATCCGGTTCCGGTGAAGTCGTGGTGCGAGCCGATCACCGGCATCCGGTGGCGTTCGGCGGTGGCGATGAGTTCGGCGGCTCCGGGGTGACTGGCCTGTACGTCGATGGCGTCCATCGTGGCGTCGGCGCATACCGCGGCGATGAGTTCCACATAGGCGTCGTCGCCGATATCCCAGGCCCCGCCCTGGTCGGCGGTGCGCACGGTGAAGATGAATGGCCGGTAGGCGGCGGTGCGCCGCAGCAGCGTCGTCACCTCGCGCAGGGCCTCAGGGCTCTTATCGGCGAAGGTGTCGGCCCGCCACTCGATGATGTCTGCCGGGCTGGCGAGTAGATTCTTGGTGGTGGTCAGCAGGGAATCGAGGTCGGGATCGGTGAGCGGGACGATGACCTTCGGGACGCCATCACCGACGACCACGTCTTGGAGGGTCACCGTGCGCACATGCTGTGGAGCCATGATCTTCTCCTATGCCAGGCGAGGGCGCGATGCAAGTTCCGGTCAGTCGGTCGTCTGGCCGGTGAGCACCAGGTCGGCTAGCTGCTGTGGGGCATTTACCCGCCAGTGCTCCTGTTCCTGGGCAGCCCACCGCTCCCACCAGGGGTGGAACAGCTCACCATCTCGGTCCAGGGCTCTCCGTCGCCGGGAGACCGCATCCAGTTCCAGCCACAGGCTGGTGGTGGCTTTCCGGGCCGTTACTGTGGTGAGGGCCCCGCAGCCCTCCACCAGCAATGGGCGTTTCGGGTCGAGGTGCACCCTGTTATCGCGACGTCCGAGTTCCCAGTCCCACCGGCGGTATCCCGGAGCATCGGGGTCCAGTACATCGTCGGCGAGTATCCGCGAACCGGCGGCCAGGCCCTCCCACCCGGCATACAGTTCGTCCATCGTGATCAGCTGCATTTTACCGAGCCGGGGCATCAGTGTGATGGCAAGCTGAGCAGCCAGGGTGGATTTCCCGGCTCCCGACCCGCCGTCGAGCAGTACCACCGCACGGTTCCCCGCATCGTCGACGATCCGGTCCACGAGTTGGTCCCAGCCCTCAGGGATGTGGAGCCTCATCGCGCCCCGATGAACAAGAAGGTGTCGGCGGCCACGGCCGCCCACACCGATCCGATACAAACCATCACCGTGACCACCCAGCCGACGATATCGGCCCGCCCCAGCCGGGAGGGGCGTGCCCAAGTGCGCTGGATGCCGGACCCGAAGCCTCGGGCCTCCATCGCAGTGGCCAGCACCATGCCACGACGGATGGCGAAGACCAGCAGGGCGAAGGCCATCGTCGCGAAAGTGCGCAGCCTTCCGGTGTCGGCGATTCCGCGCGCTCGACGGGCCAGTCCCATGGTCCGCCAGTCGTCGACGAACAGTCCGATCATCCGTACCCCGGCCAAAGTACCCAGCACGAAGCGGTCGGGAAGGTGGATGATCTGGGCCAGACCGTCGGCCATCCGGGTAAGGTCGGTTCCGCCGATCAGCACGATGGCTGCGGTACCCAGGGTGAAGATCCGCGCCAGCACGGCGATGGCCAGGTGCAGAGAGTTGTCGGTGACGGTAATCAGGAAGTAGTGGAACCACACCCGGCCCTCGGGGCGGCCGTACAGAGCCATGGAGATCGCCCCGATCGGAGCGATGACTCCAAGCGGTGCGAGCCGGGCAAGCAGTCGGCGCGCTGGGACCCCGCAGGCCAGGTAGATGAGCATCTGGGCGACGAACAGTGTGAGGGCCGACACCCAGTCAAGTGTGATCATCACTGGGATCGAGATGAATACCGCGATGCCGAGGCGGGTCACCGGGTTCAGCCGGTCTAGGGCAGAGGGGCCGAGTGGATTCATCGGGGCTCCAGGCAGAGTGTGTTGTCGCCTAGGACCTCGCAGAAGGCAGCGTCGTGGGTGACTGACACGATGGTCCGGCCCTCGTCGAGGATCTCGCTGATCAGGGCGACGAGATCTGCCCAGGTGTTGCGGTCTTGACCGAAGGTCGGTTCGTCGAGGAAGATCACCGATGGTGAGGTCGCCAGCACCGTGCCCACCGACAGACGGCGTTGTTCGCCCCCGGACAGGGTGAACGGGTTGGCTTCTGCTAGGGCACCGAGGTGCAGTGTTTCCAGCAGTTCGCCGACCCGGGTGTCGATCTGCGCCCGGCGCCAACCCAGGGCGACCAAGCCGACCGCGAGTTCATCCCGGACACGGCGTTCGACGAACTGATGACCGGGGTGCTGGAAAACGGTTCCGATGCGGGTCAGCAGGTCCCGGGATGCCCAGGTATGCGGGTTGGCTGCGGTGAAGCCGCGGCGCATGCGGCGGGGAAGCCATCCCCGGTAGTTGCCGTCGGGGCGGAGGCCATCGGCCACGATGACCGACCCGGCCAGCGGCTTGAGTAACCCGGCCAGGGTGAGTGCCAGGGTGGATTTGCCCACTGCATTGGGGCCTGTGATGACGGTGGAGACAGCCCGGGGAATTGCAATGTCAAGATCGTGACTCACCGGAGCCCCGGCCTGGTAACCGGTTTCCAAGTGTTCGGCCCACAGCACCGGTTCTCCAGGGGCGGGGGCGGGGTGCATGCGGTGCTTCGCTGGGAGCTCAACGCCGGGAACCCACACGCCGGCGTCCAGAAGTTCATCACGCATCTGAGTGAGTACATCGGTGACCGGACCGTCGGCGATAACCCCGTCGGGACCCAAGACGATGACCCGGTCCATCTGATCGGCCCACACCTCGACCCGGTGCTCGACGACGATAAGGGTGGTATCCGGGCGGGTCGAGAGCATTGAGACGATGGCGTCGCGCACCTCGGCGATACCAGCTGGGTCGAGGTTCGCGGTCGGCTCATCCAGACACAACACCTGCGGCCCACCTGCGTCCTGCATAACAAGGGCCGCGGCGATCGCCATCCGCTGCTTCTGCCCGCCCGACAGCCGGGATGTGGGGCGGTCTACCTCCACATCGAGCCCCACCGCCTTGAGGCATTCATGCACGCGCGGCCAGATCCGTGCGGGATCCATCCCCATATTCTCGGCACCGAAGGCGATGTCATCGCCCACCCTGGCCAGCACCACCTGGGAATCCGGGTCCTGCATCACCAGGCCCACCCGGCCGCGCATCCGGGTGGGATGGGAACCACCGACCAGCAGATTGCCGGTCTCGGTGCCCTCATCGGAACCGCCCAGCACCCCGGTCAGTCCGGCCAGCACCGTCGACTTGCCGACCCCGCTGCCACCCAGCAGCAGGACTCTCTCGCCGGTGGCGATCTCCAGATCGAGGTGGGCGACGGCCGGGGTGGATCGTCCGGCCCAGGTCCACGACCAGTCACGGGCCGAGATCATTCAGATATCCCGGCCTGATGCGAAACGGGACAGCACCCCGGTGCGGGCCAAGGCGCGGGTTAGCCCCCAGCCGACCCCGCCGGCCAGTACCGCCCCGGAGATCATCAGACATACCAGGTAGATCACCAGGAAGGCTGCGCCCATTTGCAGGTTGCCTGAGGTAAACAATTCCAGGCACCAAGCCCCGGCCCCAGCCATGGCCCCAGCCATGGCGGCCGTGGGAAGCCGGAAGGAGCGGTAACGCGTGACCAGGAAGACGAGTTCTGCGCCGAGGCCTTGGGCAATGCCGGAATAGATAGTCTCCACTCCCCAGATGTTGCCGAGTAAAGCGGAGGTGATCGCCCCGAGCAATTCGACGAAGACTGCCGCGCCGGGGCGCCGGATCACCATCATGCCAAGTATTCCGCCCAGTAACCAGATGCCGGTGGCTAGCCCGCCCAGGCCGGGGGTGAGTGCATCCATCGCCTTGAACCACGCGTAGCCGACGGTATTCCAGACGAAGAAGATGAGCCCGCAGGCTACGCCGAGAACTGCGGCGACGACGATGTCGACCACCCGCCAGGAACGCGAATTGGTCAGAGGGGTGGTGTTGGTCATGATGTGCCCTTTCTTGGTACAGGGCACGGGTGGGGCGATTCCCCAAGAGGTCTCCCTGCGCTGGCATTGCCCAGATCAGGTTTGACGGTCGAAGGCCTCGGCCCACCTTGGACCCAACCTTCCTCTCAGCCCGTGCACGAGCTCCCGTGTCACGACAAATATTACCTGACAAGTTGTGCCCTGGGGAACCGTTGTTCGCCGATAATTGGTGTGTGGACGAGTCCTGGGTGAGATCAAGCAAGGCTTGGCGCGCGGTGAAGATATGGACGCGGGTGGGGGTGACAGCTGTCGCGCTGATCGCCCAATTGACGCTCTTCGTGGTTCTGTTGCTGTGGTTCCAAGAATCTGCGTCATGGGTCACGGCGGTTTCGGTGGGCGTGTCGGTGCTCGTTGTTGCTCACGTGCTCAATTCCCGGATGGCCATCGAATACAAATTAGCCTGGTCCATCGTCATCTTGTTGATGCCGCTGTTCGGCGGCATCTTCTACGTGCTTTTCGGTTCCCGGGGTGGTTCGCGTCGTTCGATGGAGCGTTACCGGATCATTCAGGACACCTTCGCCCTCGACCAGTTGAGTGCCCCCGGGGCCGTCGGTGTCCACCCGGCACCAGACCTGCGTCAGATAGGGTCCCATCTGTCATCGAAGGAGATGGAGCCGGTGGGGCAGGTTTGTTTACCGGCCAATCCTGCACGACAGGCGACTATGCTGGCCGACGCCGGGCCGTTCATCGCCTACCGCGACACCGCCACCACCTACTACCCGGTGGGGGAAGATGCCTTCGCGGACATGCTGGAGGCCTTGGAAGGCGCCGAGCATTGGATTGCGCTGGAGTATTTCATCGTGGCCGACGGAACCATGCTTGACCAAATTGCTGAAATCCTTTTCAACAAGGTGAAGCAAGGGGTGAAGATTTGGTTCATGTATGACGATTGGGGTTCGGCGTTGCGTATGCCGGCCGAATTGCCCGGCCAGATGCGGGCCGCGGGTATCAAGGTGCACGCCATGAACAAGCTGGGCTTGGGCCTCACCCTGCGCTACAACAACCGGGACCATCGCAAGATGCTGGTCGTCGACGGGGTGACCGCCTTCACTGGGGGTATCAACATTGCTGATGAATACATCAATGCGGTTACCCGTTTCGGTCACTGGAAAGACACATCGATCAAGCTGTGCGGGCCGGGTGCCTGGGGTATGGCTGCGCTGTTCTTCACCTTGTGGGAACAGACCTCTGGGGATCACGTGGAGATCGCCGGGCTGCGTCCCAGCCTCGGGGCGGTGGCCGCGGCAGCACAACCGGGTTCCGGATTGGTGATGTGTTACGACGACGACCCCTTTGATGACATCTCCTTGGGATGGGATGCCTACCGGGGGCTGATGAGCCGGGCCACCACCTCGATCGATGTGATGACCCCCTATTTCATCCCGACCGGGGAGATGATCTCGGTGTTCCGGGCGGCCGCGTCCTCTGGGGTGCGGGTGAGGCTGATGACCCCGGGGGTCCCCGACAAGCCCTCCGTCTATGCTGTCACTAGGTCGAACTACCGGCCGCTTGTAGAGGCCGGGGTGGAGATCTACGAGTACACTCCCGGCTTCCTGCACGCCAAACAGATGGTCGTCGACGGGGAGACTGCGATCATCGGTACGATCAACTTCGACTTCCGCTCCTTCTTCCTGCATCAGGAGAATGCGGTGTGGATGTACCAGACCCCGGCCATCGCCGACATGACGGCAGATTTCGAGAAGGCCGTGGCGGTCTCCCGGCGTATCACCTTGGCTGAGGTGCGTTCGGTGCCGTGGGTCAGGCGTTTCGGTACCACGATCCTGAGAACTTTCTCCGTCATGCTGTGAGTTCCGCCTCATCGTTCGGTATCCGAGGGTTGAGCACATAGGGTGTACCCGTGAAATGGACCGATCATGAAGCAGCCCTGTTCGACCTCGACGGGGTCCTGACTCCGACCGCTGACATCCACATGGCGGCCTGGTCAGCGATGTTCAATGATTTCCTAGCCTCTCGGGGTATCGAGGAACCCTTCACCGACGCGGACTACTACGCCTGCATCGACGGGCGCCCGCGCTACGAGGGCGTGGCCACCTTCCTCGCGTCGCGGGGTATTGAGTTGCCGGAGGGCGATCCCTCCGACGAGCCAGGAGCAGAGACCATCGCCGGGCTGGGCAACCGCAAAAATGATTTCTTCATCAAGGCGTTGGATAGCGAGGGTATCGACGCTTATCCGGGGGCGATCTCGCTCGTCGAGAAGTTGGCCGACCTCGGCATCCCGATGGCTGTTGTCTCTTCCTCGCGCAATGCCGCTCCAGTACTGGCCGAAGCCGGACTCACCGACTGGTTCGAGATGGTGGTCGACGGGGTGGTTGCGGAGCGGGAAAACCTGGCCGGGAAACCCGATCCGGCCTGCTTCCTGTATGCCGCTGAGGTACTGGGCATCGACCCGGCCGATGCGGTCGTCGTCGAGGATGCGCTCAGTGGGGTGGAGGCAGGTGCCGCCGGTGGGTTCGGCATGGTCGTCGGCATCGATCGTGGGGCGGGCGCCGATGAATTGCTGGCTGCGGGGGCGGACCTTGTCGTTGAGGACTGCGGAGAACTGCTGTGAACCGTGATCGCATTAACGGCGACCCCCTCGACGGGTTCCGCTTTCCCATCGATGAATGGCGCTTGGTGGAAACTTCCCCGGCCTTCGATGATCTCGGGGTGACCGAAACGCTATTTGCCGTCGGCAATGGCTATTTGGGCATGCGGGGCACCCCCGAGGAGGGACGGGATTCCCATTTGGTGGGCACCTTTGTCAACGGTTTCCACGAGACCTGGGAGATCAAGCACGCCGAGAATGCCTTCGGATTTGCGCGGGTGGGCCAGACGATGGTCAACGTGCCATCGTCGACCCTCATCAAGCTGTATGTCGATGACGAGCCCTTGCTGGTGTCGGTCGCCGACCTGGTGTCCTACGAACGCAGCCTCGACTTCCGCGATGGGGTGTTACACCGTGATCTGATCTGGCGCACCCCGGCGGGCAAGCGTGTGCGAGTGCGGTCGCGCAGGATGGTGTCATTCACTGACCGTCACCTGTCGGTGATGACCTTCGAGGTCACCTTGCTGGAGGGCTCGGCTCCGGTGGTGATCTCCTCACAGATCGTGAATAAGCAGGATTTCGACGAGATCGCCGGGGTGGGTGCGGCCGGTGATCCGCGTCGCAACCGCAATTTTGATCATCGAGTGTTAATCGGTGAGATAAACTGGTGCTCACCGCGCAGGATGGTCCTCGGATACCGGACGGCGAACTCCGGAATGACTTTGGCGGTGGGCGCGGACCATGTGATGGACACCGTCAACCAGTTCGAGGAACTCGACGACACCAGCGCTGACCAAGGCCGCAAGATCTACCGTGTCCAGGCCGAGGAGGGTGTTCCGATTACTATCACCAAGGCGGTCGCCTACCACACTTCCCGTGGGATTCCGGTGCGCGAGTTGTCGGATCGGGTGCGCCGTACCCTGGACCGGGTCCGTGACCAAGGTGTTGAGCAGTGTTTCGTCGCCCAGCGCGAGTGGATGGATGCTTTCTGGACGCGCAGCGATGTGGAGATCGGCTCGTCGGTTCGCGACCAGCAGGCGATCCGCTGGTGCTTGTTCCAGTTGATCCAGGCCTCAGCCAGGGCCGATGGGATGGGTATTCCGGCCAAGGGGCTGACCGGTGACGGTTACGAGGGTCACTACTTCTGGGATACCGAGGTGTATCTCATTCCCTTCCTGACTCTCACCGATCCGACGCTGGCCCGCAATGCGCTGCGGTACCGGTACACCCATCTGGATCTGGCTCGTGCCCGGGCCCGGGAGATGGCGGTGCGGGGTGCGCTGTTCCCGTGGCGCACAATTAATGGGCAGGAGGCGTCAGCCTACTATGCGGCAGGTACCGCCCAGTACCACATCGACGCGGACATTGCCTATGCCATCGGTCACTACGGAGCGATGACCAGGGACGTGGAGTTCATGGTTCATGAGGGAGCCGAGATGCTGGTGGAGACCGCCCGTATGTGGGCCGATCTCGGATTCTGGCGGTTCAACGGGGAAAAGGTCTTCGAGATCCACGGGGTGACCGGCCCAGACGAGTACACCACCGTGGTAAACAACAACACCTACACCAATGTGATGGCCCGATGGAATCTGCGGCTGGCCGCTATGTGGTTACGTCGCATGGCTGCTGAGTATCCCGAGGACCTGGGGTTGCTGGTCCGGCGGGTCGGGCTGGATATGGCGGAGGTGGACGAATGGGAGCAGTGTGCCGAGGGGATGGAGATTCCTTTCGACGCCGAGTTGGGCATCCATCCGCAGGATGACGACTTCCTCAATAAGGAATTGTGGGATCTCGACGCCACCCCTGGTGATCGTTTTCCTCTGCTGCTCAACTACCATCCGCTGGTCATCTACCGTTTCCAGGTGCTCAAGCAGGCCGATGTCGTGCTTGCCGAGTTCCTGAGGCCGGGGGAATTCGATCCCGCCACGAAACGTGCCGATTTTGAGTATTATGATCCGATCACCACCGGTGATTCCTCGTTGTCTGCGGTGATGCAGGCGATCATGGCTGCCGAGGTGGGGCATCAGGATATGGCCCTCGGCTACTTCCGTTCCGGGCTTTACACCGACCTCGCCGACACCCACATGAATGCCGGCGATGGGGCACATATTGCATCGACGGCAGGTATCTGGAGGTGCTTGGTGAGCGGTTTCGCAGGGTTGCGGGATGACGGCGAGCTCAGCTTCGACCCGCGACTACCGACGGAGTGGACTCATCTAGAATTCCCCTTGTCATACCGGGGTTCGCGAGTACGAGTGCACCTGAGCGCTGAGGCTATCCGCTTCACCCTGGAGGTGGGCGACCCGATCACGGTCGATGTGCGGGGAGTTGAGGTGAAGATCGGTGACACCCCAGTCGAGGTGCCGCTCGACGGCCAGGGACCCTTGCTTCCCCTGCTGGTCGGCAGCCGACCCTTTGTGCATGGTGAACCCATGGTGTGAGGGTGACGGCATGCGTGTATTGCGGTTTCGCAAATGTGTGTGATCCGTGCGACATAGACAAGAATGCACCTCGGCAGCGCTTCGCGATGGCGCATGAACTGGGACATCTGCTCGCCCATGACGATCAGGAGATTCATCAGGACAGAGACATCTATGCCGCTGAGAACCAGCGCAGTGGGAGCGAAATGCGTGCCAATGCTTTCGCGGCCGCTTTTCTGATGCCTGAGTGCGAGGTAGAGGACTGGCTGTCCGAATACGGTCTAGAACTCGATGCACCGTTCCGTTTGGCGACGGAACTTATCGATGTCCCCATTGGCCTTGGCGTATCGACTTCGGAATCTGGGACTCACCGATGAACGGGTCAGGGACCGGTTCCGCCAGCTCAGCAGCAAGGAAGCCGCTCGCAAGGTGGGTTGCTCCGATGTGTTCGCGCAGCGCGTGGAGGATGCGATGGTTCCGAAGGCCCCACGATCCCTGCTACGCGGCACTTTTACCGCCTTCGAGGAAGGGCTCATCACCCTTCCGTCCGTATGCCCAGTTGCTCGATACTGATCCGTAGCTGCTTCGGGAGAAACTGGCCGACAACGAAGCAGCGCTGATGTGGTGAATCAATTCATCTTTCCCGACAACATGGTGCTGTGCAATTTCGCGGCCATCGACCAGTTGAGGCTGTTGCGTGACTGGCTGCGCGGTCGCGGGCGGTGGACGGAGGCGGTGTCGTCGGAGGCACAGCGTTCGGCTACACGGCTACCGTCGCTTCATCTGATCGAAAAGGAGGGATGGCTGGGGGAACCCATCAAGATTACTGAGCCGAGTGCCATCGAGGCTGTGGAACGGAAACGGCGGATCGTATTCGGCGGCTTGCCAACCGAACTGCGCAAGCACCTTGGTGAGGCGCAGACCTGCTATTTGATGTCGGAAGTGGCCGAGTTTTCCGGCGCGTGGCATCCTGACGCAACTGGAACAGGAACTTAGCATTAGGCCATGCAGGGTTGGCTCGAACCGCAGGGACCTCTCGGCCCTCGCGTGTACTGGATCCGCCGGGGCGTGGTGATCGGCGCGCTGCTGCTCGTCATCGTCCTGATCGGACGGCTGGTCAGCTCGGGGGGCAGCGGGGAGACTATCGGTGTCGCCTCCAGCACTCCATCGCGGGTTACCCCGGGCACGACTGAGGCCTCCTTTGAGCAGAGCCCCAGTGAATCGAGCACCCCGCAGGCCCAAACCTCCGAGCAGGCAACCTCCGGGCAAGCCTCCGCTTCGGTGGAGTCGGCAGAACCCACGGCATCCGGTTCCAGGACCATCCCGGTGGATACCGCCACGGCACCTCCCGCTCCACCGGCCTGCATCTCCGCAAACCTGACCACCACCATCAAGGGCAGCACCGATCTGAGGATCACCGATCCGCAGACCTTCACCATCACCGTCGTTACGGACAAGGAAACCTGTCACCTCGATCTGGCTACAATCGGGGCGAAGGTTGACGTCACCTCGGGTCAAGATGCCATCTGGTCAACCGCCAGCTGTTCTGCCTGGGCTCCCCAGGGTTCCTGGGATCTGACCGCAGGACAGCCGGTCACTTTCGACGTCGCCTGGCCCACCCGTCGTGGTCACGACTGCGAATTGGACGAATCGACGCTGCTTCCCGGAACCTACGTGGCGACCGCCACCGTCGGAGATTCCGGGAAATTCGTCATGCGTCTGACCAACTGAACCCCCACCGGCCGGGTGGGTGTTCGGACTGTTCCGATTCACACGAGTTTGGTTGCTCAGTGGGTTGAGTTCTCCGCGAGCAAGGTGAGCCCATCGCGAATCACCCGGGCCCGTTGCTTTCCGATGCCCGGAATGTCGGCGAGTTGCTGCGGGGTGGCGCCGAACACGGCCTGCAGCGAACCGATCTCCTCAAGCAGGCGTTCGGCCAGCGGAGGGGTGAGCCGGGCGGTCTGGGTAACTACTCGGAAACCACGGGTGTGCAGGTGCTCGTCAAGATCACCGGAGGCGAAGCCGATGGCGATGGCCACCATCATCGGGTCCAAGACGTCGCCGGTGGGCAGATCGGATAGCCGGGCAAGAGTGAACCGCTCATCGTCGGGATGGTGATAGTCGAGTTCGAGCAGATTGGCGAGCTGATCCACCCCGTGGGTTACCTCGTAGAGCTGTAGTTGCAGGAGCCGTCCGTCAATGCCGAGGGCTTCGACATGGCCCTCAAGTTCTTGGGTCAGCCTGCGGACCATGGCCAGCGGCTGCACTACCCGCACCAGATCGTTGACTGTGACCAGGTCGTCCATCTCCAGGGAGGACAATTCGCGGGTGCTGGAGGTGAGGCGTTCCCGGTAACGGGAGACGGTGGCCAAGGTTTGTTCGGCGCGCACCAGGATCTGTTCGGAACTTTCGATCGGGTAGCGCAGTCCGGCCATAAACAAGGTGATGGTCGACATCGAAGCGGAGACCGTCACCACCGGCAGATCGGTTTGCAAAGCGATGCGATCGGCGGTGCGGTGCCTGGTCCCGGTCTCAATGGTGGGCAGATCATGGGATGGGGTGAAGTGCACCCCGGCATGCAGGATGCGTGAAAGATCTTCGGAGACAACTAGCCCGCCATCCATCTTCGCTAGTTCCCGCAGCGCGGTGGGAGTGAACTCGTGGTCAACGGTGAATCCTCCGGAGGAGATCTGCTCGATGATGGCATTGTTGCCCAGCACAACTAGCGCCCCGGTTCGTCCAGCCCGGATTCGTTCGAGTCCATCACGCAAGGGGGTCCCTGGCGCCAGCAGCGCCCGGTAGCGGCGGTATCTTGCCTCGTCGTGGCCAAGCATCTTGCTCATCCGCTCAGTCTACGAGGTAGCGTGCGCAAGAGCACTGGGGTTCTGGTCAAAAGGTGATGATCCTGCGAGGAATACAGTGCGCATTCGTGCAGCAGATTCTTAGTAGTCAATGTGGTGCTGCCTTCGGCAGTCAGCACCTCACCCCAAGGGTTCGCCAACAAGGTGAGGGTGAGCTCTCTTCGGTTTCCCACACCAAAAAGGCCGGGGAGCCACCCGTTAATCATTGTCGTGTGCGGCTGAGCCCCAGCGCGTTGAGGGCTTCTGCGACGGTGGCGGCCTCCACAACCTTCAGTCCATGCATCCGGGGCAGCTTCGTGTGCTGGTCACGGTTGCCGGAAGGCACCACGGCGAGATCAAAACCCAGCCTGGCCGCCTCGCCCACGCGGCGTTCCAGCCCCGGCACCCGGCGCAGATCGCCCGCCAGGCCGACCTCTCCCAGGGCGACTACCTTGCGCGGGAAGTTCTGATCGACCGCGGCCGAGGCGATGGCTATAGCCAAGGCGAGATCGGCAGCCGGATCTGATACCCGGGCACCGCCCACCGTCGATACATAGAGATCGCGGTGCGACAAGGGAAATCTTGCCCGGCGTTGGAGCACGGCCTGCACCATCGCCACCCGCCCCGACTCGACTCCGTGGGTAACTCTTCGGGTCGGGGATTCCGGATCGACGGGGACGACCAGGGCCTGCATCTCGGAAACCATTGGCCGCGAACCCTCCATGGTGACCGTGACGCAGGTTCCTGGTACGGGTTCTGCGTGCTGGGAGGTGAAGATGCCTGATGGATCGGGTACTTCTACGATGCCGGATTCGGCCATCTCGAAACAGCCCACCTCATCGGCTGGGCCGAAACGATTCTTGGTGGCCCGCACCATGCGGAACCCGGAGTGACGATCACCCTCGAAGCTGAGCACCACATCGACCAGGTGTTCCAGCAGCCGGGGCCCGGCGATGGAGCCCTCCTTGGTGACATGCCCGACGATGACCACCGCCATCCCGCGTCGCTTAGCCACCCGCACCAGGGCCCCGGTGACCTCCCGCACCTGAGAGACCCCACCCAGGGAACCATCGGCGGTGGCGGTGCCGATGGTCTGCACGGAATCGACCACCAGCAGCGAGGGATTCGCCGCCTCGATGTGGCCGAGGATGGTCTCCAGGTCGGTCTCGGCAGCCAGCAGTAGATCGTCGGCGACGCAGCCGGTGCGTTCGGCGCGCAGTCTCACCTGGGCCGCGGATTCCTCCCCGGAGACATACAGCGTTGTGGATGAGGAGTTCTTTCCCGAAGGGTTGCGGGCCCACTTGGCGGCGACGTCGAGCAGCAGGGTGGACTTGCCGACGCCGGGCTCACCGGCTAGCAGTACCACGGCCCCGGGCACTAGACCTCCACCGAGCACCCGGTCGAGTTCCCCGATGCCGGTCAGCTGGCGATCGGCGGTGGCGAGATCAACCTGGCCGATCGGTACTGCGGCGGTCGTCGGGGCGACGGCATCGATCTGCTTGACCTTGGGTGCCCCGCGTTCGGCGACCGACCCCCACGCCTGGCATTCGCCGCAGCGGCCAACCCAGCGTGCGGTCGTCCAGCCGCACTCGGTGCACTGGTAGGAGTCCTGTTTCGTCGCCATGTCGTAAGCCTATGAGCGTGAGCCGACAGTTCTTGGAGTCCATGGACACGTGATCGTTGTGCCATGAACCAGTGAATCGGCATTACGGGATGCGTTCGGGGTCATCGTGACAACTATTGGCAAGGCTGCTTCGTTTCCGCAGCATCAGGAGCGACCGGTCGAGCCACTGGTCGTGACCGCGCTTTCGAATCGGGGTGAGGTCCAGGTGACTGTGGCAGATGCCAAGGTTCGTTCTTTGATGCTTCAAGATTATTGGTTCGAAGTAGCGACGTCTGACGAGGCTGCCGATCTGATAACTGTAACCATCAATGAGGCGTTGTTGGAGTGGAGTCAGGCGCAACTTGAAGCTGTGCAATCAATCAATCCTGATATGAAGGAGCTCTCCCTCGCCATTTCCCAGACGCGTGAGCAACTTCAAGACGCCTGAGTGACGTGTCTGGCCGAGGCAAGGGAGCTGTGATGGGTGACATGCCGAACAGAACCTCCCTTGCTGAGGATATTCTGTGAAGCTGGGTCCGAAGGATTAGCGGGCAGCTTCTATACTGGTCACGGGATTACGCTCCTATGTGATCGGACAAAGTATCCTGGATGAGGTATCGCTTGCAGCAGCGATCATCTCAGGTAATTTATCGGCTGGGTATTTTTTCGCACGAAGCAGGGCGTTGAAGCGTTGATCAATATTGGAATTGATTAAGCGATTAACTAATTTTCGGGAGGCTGATAAGCCGTCAAAAAGGTCGGAAAGGATGTCAAAAGTTTTATTGTGAGGAATCTCTTGAGAGGATGGATTATGAATGATGATGTCCGAGATCGCATGCCGCAAGGTCTTTTGAATGAGGAACTTGCTTTTCGAGCAATGTCCGAGTTCTTGTGGCAGTATGCCAAGCATTGCGATGATTTCTACACTTTGGTCGGGGACACCTTCGTCGATAGCGATGGGCGGCCGACTGATCCTGCGGTGTGGGATGACTGGCTCGCCAGCGTGGCCGCGGTTCTTGAGGGACGCCCGCTGCGGGAAGGGCAGATGTGAGCCAGTAGGCGAGCGCAGCGCACGACTGCGGAGTCTGAACAAACTTGCATGGCCGGATGTGCCTCACTTGAAAAATCTGTGGGGAATCCTGCTCCATGTGAAGCACAAGGAAGGAGCATGCCATGCTGGATTGCAACTTACCGAATAATGGAAGGACATGAAACATGGCACTGAGTATTCGGACTAGGGCTGTTTTCCGTGCTGAGATTGAGGCATTCGGGAGCAAGCCGCCGGTGCATCGGCACTACAACGAGACAGAGACGGCCAGGGTCGATATCGCCCGCGCTGTTGATGTTCCATCTGAGGGGTTGATGACCTACGCAACGGTCAACCTCAATGAATCGCGCAATGTGATGGACGGCAGGGAAATCCCGGTCGAGATCTTCGTGGTGATCGCGGGCGAGAACACGGACATGGCCAATGCGCTCAGCACGTGCGCCTTCAACATGATCAAGGATCACTGGCTGATCGCCCCGGGAGTGGTGCACGAAGATGTGCTGCGGATGTACCCGGGGCTGGCGCCGAATCTGCCGAACATGTTCTTCGTGCCCCCGATGGATCATCAGGGGCTGGCCCGTATCGAGACTCCGGAGGGTAACGTCCATGCGCTGCAGGCGTTGCCCATCTCCATCGCGGAGACCGAGTTCCTCTACGAGAACGGCTTCGAGGAACTGAATGGTCTCTTCATCGAGAAGGACATGGAGTACTGGAACCTTAACCGTTCCTCGCTCGTTTGATGGTTCCACCGCAAACTGTGAGGGCTGGCACCTTTTTCGGGTACCGGTCCATCACGCTGTCGTGATGACGGCGTGGTTCAGATGCGTACGAGTCCCTTGCCTGGCACGTCGAAGGTGACTGCCAGCACTCCGGGTGCCCCGTGCGGGGAGGTGAAGTGCAGTTCCACGCCGTCGAAGGTCTCGGTGAACCGCTCACCGATCCAGTCCTCGACGCGATCACGTGAACCGGCGATCTCAATGGCGATGAGTTTGACATCGGCCGGGAGCGCGGAGGGCAGGACGTCGGCCGGGGACGCCCACTCGATGAAATAGGGCACCTGCGGATCAGTCACCAAGCCTTTGATGCCGATCTGCTTCCACTCCAGGCGGCGGCCGTCGGGAAACTGCCGGGACCCAGAAACCGCTTCCCGGGCCAGGCGTTTCTCGTAGCCGGCGATGGAGGGGACGGATACGACCCAGCCGAGCCAGCCTCCGCCCAGTTCCTGGCGGGCACGCACTGCCTGCCCGTAGACAGCCTTGTCGGCTGCGGGATGGTCGAGGACATCCACGACCTCTATGTAGCGACCTTCGAGGAGGGGAAGAATGTTGTTGCGGGTGCCAAAACGGGGATGGAAGCCGCCATCCTTGAACCGCGGACCGAACGCTTCGCTGAGTTCGGCGACGGTGGCGTCGAGCCCCTGGGGCCCGGCGACGAAAGTCAGATGGTCTACATGCATGACGTCATTGTCTCAGGCACGCATCCGATCGTGAAAACCGGGTGGGTGGCAGTGAACCAGGGGCCAACCGGTGGCATCTGGCATGGGCTGCTGCCGTCTGGAACGGTACCTTTGGTGACGTGTCCTCACCCATGAGTGCCCCTGTAGGCCGCGCCCCGAATCTGATCGGGCTCGGCACCTCGACCGTCCATCCGGAGACCACGGCGGCTGCCTTCGAAACCGCCAAACGCCTCGGCTACGATGGGGTCGAGTTGATGGTGGGGGTTGATTCTGCTTCCACCGACATCGACTTCGTAGCCTCCTTGCAGGACTATCACCAAGTGCGGGTGATGTCGATCCATTCCCCGTGCCTGGTGATCACCCCGCATGTGTGGGGTCGTGACCCATGGGAGAAGCTGCGCACTTCATGCCGGACAGCCACCCGGTTGGGGGCCGATGTGGTTGTCGTCCACCCGCCATTCACCTGGCAGCGTGAGTACGCGCGAGATTTCATCAACGGGGTGCGCCGAATGATCGACGAGACCGGAGTCGTTGTCGCAGTGGAGAACATGTATCCGTGGCGGGCCTGGCACTCCACGGTGCAGGGCTACCTGCCGCACTGGAATCCCACCGGATATGACTACGATCATCTGGTGCTGGATCTCTCCCATGCCTCCACCGCCCAGTTGAAGGCCATCGACTTGGCCGACGCCTGGGGTGAGCGGCTGCGACACGTGCACCTTACCGACGGCAAAGGCTCCTTCAAGGACGACCATCTCTTCCCGGGGGAGGGTGATCAGGACGCCTGGGGTCTGGTGGAATCCCTGGCCGAGCGCGGCTTCGCGGGCCACATCATCCACGAGATCTCCACCCGGGCATGCGCCACCCATACGGAACGCGAGCAGCGGCTGGCCGATTGCCTCGCTGTCACTCGCGAACACCTAGCCATCGGTGCTGCTCGCAGGGAGGGCATGTGATGCGTAACCCGATTCTCGCCTGGGCATCCCGTGACGAGGTGAAACAGGCCGCACTCACCATCCCGGCCGCCCGTGAACTGGTTTCTGACTACGTTGCGGGGGAGCGCTGGGGCGATCTCGCCCCGGTGCTGTCGGATCTGGAGGCCAAAGGACTGGCCGTGAGCGTCGAATACCTGGGTGCCCGGGGTGGGCCCGCCGACGCGGTCCGCACCCTGGCGCACTATCTGGAACTGGTCGACCGTCTGGCCGCCAGTGGTCATGTTGGCGCGGAACTGTCGATCAGACTGAATGGGCTGGGGCTGGATCCGGGAAAATCCAACGTTGACGCGGTGGCGGAATCCACCCTGCGTATCGTGCGCGCTGCGGTGAATGCCGGCCTGTTTCCGATTCTCGACATGTCCGGGGCCTGCGAAGTGCCCCATACTCTCGCGGTGTGGTCCGGGATCAGACAGGACTTTCCGGAGTTCGGCATCACCATGCAGGCAAACCTGCATCGCACCCGGCGCGACATTGAGCAGGTTGCCTTGCCCGGGGCACGTGTGCGGCTGTGCAAGGGTTCCCACCTCGAATCGCGGCAGGTGGCCTTCCGTAGCCAGCACGAGATCGACCTGGCTTTCGTGCGCTCGCTACGAGTGCTGATGCAATCCGAGGCCACCTTGATCGTCGCCACTCACGACCCGCGGATGATCGAGATCACCGAGGCCTTGGTCTCCCGGAACGGGCGTGCCAAACAGAAACTTGAGTTCCAGATGCTGCAGGGCGTTCGTCCTCTGGAATTGCGGCGCCTAGCCGACATCGGTTACCTGGCCCGCTGCTACGTGCCCTACGGCCCCGGTTGGTACGAGTACTACCTGCGCCGACTCGCCGAACGGCCCGCGAACGCGGCTCTGTTTGCTCGCTCGGTGGTCCGCAAGAAGTGAATACCGCCTACCCGAGAGCCACATCGGTGCTGGTCTGGGAGACCGTCATCGTTTTGGGGTGCACCTTGGGAAAATCCGGCTGGTACTCGCTGCTCAACATCGTCAACCGGCTCACCGCAGGCCCGCCGTTGTCCGAGCAGACCACGACGATGAACGCTTCCACCACTCCGGACCGCCCGTGGCTGGACTTCATCTACGAACTCTCCGACAACCTGTTTCCTTTCTTCTGGCCCGCTGTGGCCCTATATCTGCTGTGGCGGGTGCGTCCCGATCCCGGCGCGCCCTTTCGTTCCATCGGCCTCGACGCCACCCGGGTGGGTCGTGATCTGCTGCAAGGTCTTGCGGTGGCCGTTTGCGTGGTCGGCCCTGCCTTGGGCTGGTACCTGCTGGCTAGGCGTCTTGGGTGGTCTACCCATTTGGTGATGGGGGCGCTGGCCGATGTGTGGTGGGCCATCCCCATGTATGTGCTGGCTGCTTTCATGAATGGTTTCCTGGAGGAGGTGCTCATGATCGGCTACCTGTTCTCCAGGTGGAGCCGTGCCGGATGGGACCGGTGGGTGATTGTGGTCACCTCGGCGTTGGTGCGTGGCAGCTACCACCTCTACCAGGGCTTCGGCGGGTTTGCCTCGAATCTCGTCTTCGGCCTGTTGCTGGGGTGGCTCTATCTGCGTCAACGCAGGCTGTGGGTGCTGGTGATTGGTCACGCGATGATCGACGTTATCGCCTTCGTCGGCTATTCGCTGGTGTCCCCGCTGGTCGACTGGCTCTGAACCGGGAGCGGACACAGGGCATCCGGCAACAGCCGAACGCTATTCTTCGAGCATGCGTGTTGGAGTCTTTGGTGCAACCGGTCAGGTCGGCAATGTCATGCGCCGACTGCTCGACGAGCGGGACTATCCCGTCGATACGATTCGTTTCTTCGCCTCGGAACGTTCCGCTGGCAAGCAGCTCGACTGGAGGGGCACCCCGGTCACCGTCGAGGACATGGCGAATGCCGATTTCTCCGGGCTCGACATCGCGATCTTCTCCGCAGGTGGCGGCACATCCAAGCAGTACGCACCAAAGGTCGCTGCCACCGGGGCGATTGTCGTCGACAATTCCTCTGCCTGGCGTCTCGATCCCGAGGTGCCGTTGGTGGTTTCCGAGGTGAACCCCGGCGATGCTCTAAATACCCCCAAGGGCATCATCGCCAACCCGAATTGCACCACCATGGCGGCTATGCCGGTACTCAAGCCGCTGCACGACGCGGCTCGGCTGCAGCGTTTGGTGGTCGCTACCTATCAGGCGACTTCTGGCTCCGGGCTCGCCGGGGTGCGTACCCTGCACGATCAAGTGGTCGCCGCTGCCACCCAGCCTTTTGACCAGCTAACTTTCGACGGCGGGGTGCTGGCGCCCGCCGAGCTGGGCCCCTATGTCGAACCCATCGCCTTCAACGCGGTACCGCTCGCTGGGAGCTTGGTCGGCGACGGAAGCCTGGAGACCGACGAGGAACAAAAGCTGCGCAATGAGTCGCGCAAGATCCTGCACATTCCCGACCTGGCCGTTGCCGGGTCATGCGTGCGCATCCCGGTGTTCACCGGTCATGCCCTGGTGGTACACGCCGAGTTCGCCGAGCCGATCTCCCCAAAGCAGGCGACCGCACTCCTGACCACTGCCCCTGGGGTACGACTCGATGAGGTGCCCACCCCGCGCAAGGCGGCTGGTATCGATCCTTCGCTGGTTGGACGGATACGCACCGACCAGTCGGTGCCTGGTGGACGTGGTCTGGTGATGTTCATCGCGAGCGACAACCTGCGCAAGGGGGCCGCCCTCAATGCCATCCAGATAGCCGAGATCTTGGCCGCCCACAGGAGTTGAACCCATGACGAAGGTTGTCATCATCGGAGGCGGGGCGATGGGGGAGGCCATCGCCACCGGACTGGTGTGCGCGGGCTGGGACGATATCCACGTGGTCGAAGCCAACCCGGCGCGGCGTGACGAACTCGCGACCATCGAGGCCCTTCACGTCACCGGCCATCTTGCTGCGACGATCCCCGGTGCGCGGGTGGTCGTTCTGCTGGTGAAACCCAAGGATGTCGTCGCAGCCTGTGAGCAGCTGGCCCCGCTGCTGCCGGATGGTGCCGTCGTATTGTCGATGGCTGCCGGGGTGAAGCTGGCGAGCTTGGCCACTCATCTTCCCGAGGCTGCGAGCGTGGTGCGCATCATGCCGAATACCCCGGCTCGCATCGGCTATGGGATGGCGGCACTGTCGCCCAATGAACATGTCGACGACGCCCAGCTTGCCCTGGCTTGCTCAATCACCGATGCGGTGGGGGCCAGCGTCGTCGTGCCGGAGAATCTGCAGGATGCGGTGACTGCGGTCTCCGGCTCCGGACCCGCCTATCTGTTCTATGTTGCCGAAGCCATGATCGAGGCCGGGGTACAGCTGGGGTTGCCGCGTGATGTCGCCGATACCCTGACCAGGCAGACCCTGTTGGGCTCGGCTCATCTGCTGGCGCGAGGTGAGCACCCATCGATCCTGCGTGAGAGGGTCACCTCACCAGGGGGAACCACCGCAGCAGCCCTCGCCGAACTTGATGCCCACGCGGTGCGGGCAGGCGTGGCTGCCGCCATGCGTGCTGCCCGCGACATCAGCGCGGGCTCATCGGGGGTGAGCCCGGCTTAGCAGGTGCTGCCGAAGGGGTGAGCGCATTCTCCGCTGTTCGTTGACTAGAAGAAGCGTTGCGGAAAGGAGTCGCGCTGTTCGGCTCTCGTATTGCTGTTCTACAAGGAGGCTGGTTTTCATGGTGATGTCTTTCGGATGTTGCATACCCGCCATGGTTGGCCGTCTGCTATGCGTGTCACATCCAAGTTCCAGCCAATGCTGGTATTTTCTCCCGACTTCAATTCGTATTTGAATCCTATCAGTAAGTTGGTTGTTGTGGGAGTAATTTCCCATTTGCCGATGCTCTCGACGGTGAATGTGGTGATTTTTTTCTTGTTTCTGTTGAACCAGGCTTGTGTGGTGTTCCAGCAGTCGCCGGAGAGGTGTTGTGCGGCTTGTTGGTCGCCGACCCTGACGGATTCGAGGAAGGCGGTGGCCACGGCATCTGGTGTGGCGTCGTCGGGTGGTATGTCCACGTGAGGGGCGCAGCCGGTCAAGGTCACGCTGGCCACCAGCAGTGAAGTGAGCAGGCGCTTCACAGCAGCCCCTGCAGGGCCTGGGCGGCCAGTGTGTTCTCGGTCTCGGCCTGCTCGGTGCTCATTGCCGAATCGTCGAGCTTGTCGGCGGCAATCATGGTGCGCCGAACTAGATCGCCGAGCTCCCGCGCCCAGGCGTCCTGGCAGCTCATCAATGCGGCTGAGGTGTGTAGGCCGGTGGTCTCGGCAGCGGTTGAGCCCACATCCTCAAGCCCGGCATTGAGTCTGGAGATTACGGCCTGGGTCTGTTCTCTGATGTTGGATGCAACCGAGCTGACCTCGGCCCAGTTCATGTCAATGCTCATCTTTTTCCTCCATCCTCACCATGTCTCGGTGACCCGGACGATCTGGACACCTTGGGTACCGCCTTGTACGTGCGTGTAAGGGAGCCTGCCGTTCCAGGAAAGGTTCTGAGCCGAATCAGAATGCTGGGTGTAGAGGATGTCCCCGTTGGGCAGTACCCCGGTGACCAGCGCGGTGTGGTGTATCTCGCCGGTGGTTCCCTCGTTAGTGACATACAAGATATCACCGGGCCGGGCATTCACTGGGTCAATTATCTGGGCTCGTTGGGAGACGAAGAAATCGTGCTGCTGTTGCGCCCCGCCCCATGAATTGGAATAGTCATCACCAAAATCGAAAAACAGGAACTTCTTCCTTGCGTGCCCCCACTCGTCCTCATCCCATCGCCATAGGAAACCCGGCTTTCCCTTTTGCTCCAGGCCTGCGTGCTCGAAGGCCTGCGACACGAAATTCGTGCAGTTGCTGTCTGTGTGCGTCCAGTCGATGGAGGTGTCGTCCCAGTGGTCCCGGGCGAACTCCAGCAGTTTTAACCGGTCATAGCCGCGTTCGGGCTCAGACAGATGACGTCTCACCGCGACGGAGATGCCCGCCATCCCAGCGATCTCCAGCGGCACGGCCTTCAGGTACATGTCCCGCTGCGTGCCGGAGAGCCCATCCCACCAGGTCGACTGGACGGTGGGTGAATCATCCAGGGGCATCGTCTTCCTGATGATCTCCAACCCGGTATCAACGCCTTCCGGTAGGATCCTATCCCTGTGCAACTCGAGATCATCGGCATTGATGTCACCCTCGCCATTGATGTTCAGTTCGGTGAGCCCGATGCCGGTCAACGCCTGTGCGGCCCTCTGGTCCGCGACAGTGGCGTCCTCCAGTGCGGCGGTCAGCTCCGTGGTGATCATCGAGGCACGGTTCAGCTGGTCGGCGAGCGATCCGGATGTCTTCGCATCGGCACCGAGCATCACCGTCCCGGTGTCGGACACCCGGAAGCCACGGGTGGCGCACTCCGCCAGCCAGGCCGCGATCCTCGACTTTGCCCCGGTGAACGCGAGATCTAGCCCCGACAGCACCGAGCACACCGCCCGGGACCGCACACCCACGATTGAGTAGCTATAAGCCAACCGGCCGATCTCACCGGCGGCCAGCGCCCCGGTGGTGTCCCTCCAAGCCTCCGGAAGCGCCTTGCCCCCGCTGTCGAAGAGACCAGCAGCGGCTTCGTCCATGTCCGTCGCCATGTGCGCCCAGGATTCCTCGAGTTCACCGAACACGCCTGGACGTACACCAGTTTACCTGGGAGATCGTCAGCACTGCATCACCCCCTACCCCCTCGACACTACCTTTCGGGTGTGGACTTCGTGCGGAATCCACGGCATCGGGGGTTTGCGGTTCCGCTCAGCTGGGCATCGGTCCGATCCTTGGAACAGACCGTAGTTTTTCGCGATGCGGGGTGGTTCCGAGTAGTCTAATCGAGTTGTGTTGCCGCTGCATGCGGCAGCCTGTCCGCAGGCCGCGGGCAGGTCCCTACCGAAAGGCTGACAGTGGGATCCGTCATCAAGAAGCGTCGTAAGCGTATGGCGAAGAAGAAGCACCGCAAGCTTCTCAAGAAGACGCGTATTCAGCGTCGTCGCGCCGGTCGCTGAGCGCATCGGGGCATCGGCTTGGTGGCCGGATGCTTCGCGCGTCCTGCTCTGGGGCGGGACACGGAGTCCAGGGGGCGTTTGGTGAGCGATCTGTCGGCCGTGATCGGCCTTGAGGAGTTAGATCCACAGGAGTGGTTAACACACAAGGGCTTCAGTGATGTGAATCCCGGCTATGTCGTGTTCGTGGGAACCGGGTCGGGCGAGGTCATGCAGTTGACCTTGTCTGCAGTCAAGGCGATTGCTGAGGCGCAGGTCGCGGTTCTCGCTCCGAGCGTGGCCCCGGAGCTCCTGGAGGAGCCCGAGATCGACCGCCACCCTGACCTGCTGGTGGTCGAGGCAGGTGCATCGCCACCGCTGGACAAGATCATCGCCTTGTCCCGGGCAGGCGCTCACGTCGTGTGGCTAGTGCCCGGCGACCCGCTGCTGGACGGCGACATTGGGGGCATCTGTGCCGGACTCATTGAGGCAGGTGTTCTGTTCGACGTTGTCCCAGGGCTGTCGGAAAAATCTTTGGCTCATACCACCGCAGGCATCCACGCACCCCGCGGGGCATGGATCTGGTCATCGGCGACCCCGGTTGGCGAACGCTCGCTCATGGTGATGACCACTACCGACAAATTGGATACCTTTTCCGAACAACTGCTCAAAGCGGGGGCCGAATCCACCACCCCGGTGCTGGTCTCGGTGGACCACGGCACCCGGGCGCAGACCTCGGTGGGTACAACCGTCGCCAAACTGGCTAAGGCCACAGCATCGCTGGAGCCTGGCTTGCCCGCTGCGGTGTTCGCCGGTAAACGCAGCGAACGCGACCCCAGGCTCAACTGGTTCGAATCGAAACCCCTGTTCGGCTGGCGGATCCTCGTTCCGCACACCAAGGGACGCACCGGTGCCCTGGAACGACGCCTCGAACATCATGGGGCTATCCCGGTCAAGGTGCTCACCTTGTCCGTCGAACCTCCGCGCAACCTGCAACCTCTGGAAAGGGCGGTGCAGGGCCTGGTCGATGGACGCTTCCAGTGGATCGTCTTCAACTCACCCAATGCGGTGCGGGCCATCGCGCAGCGTCTGGGTGCCCTGGGTCTCGACGCTCGTGCCTATTCCGGGCTGCGCATCGCTGCCGTGGGCGCCGACACTGTCGCCGAACTTCAGGCCGGGGGAATCACCCCTGAGTTGGTGCCCGACGGCGACCAGGTATCCGAGGCCCTCGCCGAGGTTTTCCCGATGTACGACGACCTGCTCGACCCGATCAAACGGGTCCTGGTGCCGCGTGCCGAGGTTGCCGTCGATTCGCTGGTCAACGGTTTGGGTGAACTTGGCTGGGAAGTCGAGGATGTCGTCGCCTTCCGCACGGTGCGAGCCGCACCGCCTCCCGCAGAGGTTCGCGAATCCATCAAGACTGGCCGTTACGACGCCGCGGTGTTCACCTCGGCTTCGACGGCCCGCAATATGGTCGGCATCGCCGGGAAACCGCATGCCGACACGATCATCGCGGCCATCGGCCCGGCCACTGTCGCTTCCTGCGCTGAACACGGTATGCGGGTCGACGTCACCCCCGAGATCCCGGGGGCGGTGGAACTTGCCGATGCCTTGGCTGATTTCGCCGTCCGTCGGCGCCAGGCGATGATCGCCGAGGGCAAACCCTACAAGCGCCCCTCACAGCGCAGGGCCAGGCGTCGCCGCAGCACAGCCAAGGGATCCTGATTCACAAAACAACAACTACCCCGCAGCCCGACACAGGAGGAATGCGTGAGTGAAGTGAAACAGGTGCACCTGGTGCGCCACGGTGAGGTCAACAATCCCACCGGCGTGCTCTACGGACGCCTGCCCGGCTACCACCTATCCGCCACCGGGCAAGCGATGGCCGAACGGTTGGGGGAATGGTTTGCTAACACCCCGGTTGATCACCTGCGCTGTTCCCCGCTGGAACGTGCTCAGGAGACGATGGCGCCGATCGCCGAGGGCCGTGAGATCTGCGTCGTAACCGATGCCCGGCTCATTGAGGCGGACAATGCCTTCGCCGGAAAGGTTTTCGGCAAGTACAACAAGCCACTGCTCGACCCACGCAACTGGTGGTTGTTACGCAATCCGTTCACTCCTTCGTGGGGTGAGCCCTACCCACAGCTGGCAGCCCGGATGCTGTCGGCCATTGATGAGGTGGTGGCTGGGCTTCCTACCGGGGGGCAGGCGGTGCTGGTCTCCCACCAGCTGCCGATCTGGACCACCCGGTTGGCTTTGGAGGAGCACTCCTTCGTTCACGATCCGCGGCGACGTCAGTGCATTCTCGCATCGGTGACCACTCTGCGTTACCGCGATGACACCTTCTGCGGGCTCACCTACGCCGAACCCGCGCGTGACCTGCTACGGGAGAACGGCAATCGGGCCTTCTCCTCGGGGCATTAAGCCCTCAGCCCACCGCGCCAGGTAGTTCCGGGGCGCCGCGCAGACCGCGGTGTGGATCCAGATGACACAATGGGGCCATGGCTGAACAACAGGTGTCCAATGATCATGTCGACCTGTGCATCATCGGTTCTGGATCCGGGCTGAGTCTGATCAATGACGATCTCGGCGACTGGAAGATCGTCGTCATCGACGACGGCCTTGGGGTGCTGGAACGCTTCGGAGGCACCTGTCTCAATGCCGGATGCATACCCACCAAGATGTTCGCAGTTCCCGCCCACTACGCCATGGCTCCCGCGGAGGCAGCCGCGGTTGACACCGAGGTCAGCTTCTCCGGGATCGACTATCCGGCTCTGAAGATGCGCATCTTCGGACGCACCGATGGTATTTCCTCCGCCGGGCTGTCCGGGCTAACTGCCCGCCCCAACGTCGAGGTGATCTTCGGCGCGGCAACCTTTGTCGATGCCCATACCATCAAGGCGGGCCAACGCATCGTGAGCGCCGACCGGATCGTCGTCGCGGCCGGTTCTCGGCCGCGTGGCCTTGATCTGCCCGGCTTCGATGATCCCTATCTGCAGGCCTTCATCTACACTTCCGAAACGATCATGCGGCTTGCCGAACTGCCCCGTCGCATGGTGATCCTGGGTGGCGGTGTCGAAGCTGTTGAATTTGGGCACATCTACGCCGCCCTGGGAGTGCATGTCACAGTGATCTCCCGCTCCGCCCCCCTGCTGCGCAAGTTGGATTCCTCGATTGCTGAGGCAGCAACTGAGGCCCTTGCCGGGCGCGTCGCAGTGCGCCTCAACCAGCAGGTCACCGGGCTGGAACCCGAGGTCGACGGTGGAGTCGTCGTGTCCACGGTGGATGCCACCGGTATTGAGTATTCCTACGAGTCCGATGTTGTACTCCTGGCGATGGGGAGGATACCCAACGGCGACCAACTGATGGTGGAGAACGCCGGAATCACCCTGACCAACGGTGGTTTCGTCCCCGTCGACGAGCATATGCGGACCCCGGTTCCGCACATCTGGGCCCTGGGCGACGTGTGTGCCCCGAAGATGCTGAAACACCTCGCCAACCAGCAGGCGCGCGTGGTAAAGCACAATCTGCTCGCCGAACGCGACGGTCAGCCGCTGGTCGCCACCCGGGAGGAATACGTGCCCCTGGGCGTCTTCGGTCACCCCGAGATCGCCTCGGTGGGAGCCACCAGCGCCGATCTCGACCGAGCCGGGATTCCACACGTCGAATACATCCACGAGTACGGGTGGACGGCCTACGGATGGGCGCTCAACGATACCGGTCATTTCGTGAAACTCATCGCCGACGAGACCGGTGAGAAACTGCTGGGTGCACACATCGTCGGCCCGCAGGCCACCACCCTCATTCAAGTACTGCAATTCGCGATGACCCAGCAGATGGCGATTTCCACGATGATCTCGGGTCAATACTGGATCCATCCGGCGCTCACCGAGGTTGTGGAGAATGCCCTGATCGGGGTGCGCCGGGCCGCCCGGGGCTGAACGCGATACCTGCTGGGTCCGTGTGTGGGTGCGGTCATTCGCGCCCGTTGTTCTTCCGGTATCTGGTGTGGCTGGCTGCCGGTGTTGGCTCCCCGGAGCCACTCGGGTGAGAATGACCGGGTGAACAAGGCATGGATTGCAGCGACGGCAGCGCTGTTCGCGGTCGGCTGCTCGGCGAGCCCCACCAGCGGGGATACCCCATCATCAAGCTCGCCGAGCCCCACCCCGGCGCTGTCCCTGACACCGACCCCTACAGCGGCTATGGAACCCACGTCCGCCGACTCGGGTGGGGCGTGCCTGGTGAAGGCCTCTGCGATGAGTCTCGACGACCAGGTCGGCCAACTGTACATGATGGCCGTGCAGACCGGTACCCCCGTCGAGACAGCCGTCGCATCGGTGAAGGAATCCCGCCCCGGAGCGGTGATCTTGCTGGGCAATTGGACCCTGTCGATTGCCGAGGTCAACGCATACACCGAGCAACTGCGCGCCGGTTCGGATCAACCGCTGCTCATCGGCGTCGATCAGGAGGGCGGGCTAGTGCAGCGTCTGCAAGGCACCGGATTCGAGAAGATCCCGGCGGCCAGTGCTCAAACGACGATGGATGCCGCAGCGCTACGCACTGCTTGGGCTGGTTGGGGTGCCCAGCTGACCCAAGCTGGGGTCGACTGGGATCTTGCCCCGGTGGCCGATGTTGTCCCGGCTGCAAACGAATCCGCCAACGAACCGGTGGCTCAACTTGGTCGTGGTTACGGGTCCGATCCTGACCATGTCAGCTCCCAGGTGTCGGCTGTGGTCAACGGGCTCGCCGACGCCAAGGTTGCATCCTCGGTGAAGCACTTCCCGGGACTGGGCCAGGTGAGGCAGAACACCGACCTGGCCGTCGCCCATGATGCGGTGAGCACCCTGTCGCCCGAGGAACTGGCGCCCTTCCAGGCTGCGGTCGACGCTGGCGCCTCCTCGGTGATGGTCTCCTCGGCGATCTACGACAATGTCGATGCGGCGAATCCCGCGGTCTTCTCCCAGACGGTCGTCACCGGAATCCTGCGGGAACGCATGGGCTTCGAGGGCCTGGTGGTCTCCGACGACCTCGGGGTGGCGGCAGCGGTCGCCGAATACCCGATCGACCAGCGCGGGAATCTGTTCCTGGAGGCAGGTGGTGATCTGGTGATCGTCGCCGATCCGGCAGCCACCCAGCAGATGATCGACGGCACTCTCGCCAAGGCCCGGGCGGACAAGACCTTCGCTGATTCCCTGGCCCCCAAGGTGGCGCGGGTACTGGAGCTCAAGCAGTCGCGAGGGATGCTCAGCTGCGGGTGAGCCGTTCGAAGCGGCGGCATTCAAGCGGTACCCAGCTCCAGCCGGTTCCACCGGTGGTGCACGGTGAACACCGACACGACGGAGACCAGTGCTGGCAAGACGAGTGATGTTCTTCCGACCCCGGAGCCGGGAGTCGCCCAGAGCACCGGGATCGCCCAAGGAATCATGGTGCCCAACCCAAAACCAGCGCAGATGTTGCTCACCACCATCAGCGCCAGGGTTATCGCGATGCCGGCTAGCGGGCTGCGCCATCGTGAAGCCGCCCACATGCTGGGGGTCGTGCCTGTCGCCGTCAGCGTACCGACCACGAAGAGGACCAGCCCATGAGCTGGTGCTTCGCCGACGGGAAAGCCCAGCAGGATTCCCCCGGTGACTACGATGACGGTGGTGGTGAAGCAGACCGTGGCTGCCCAAGCCCAGATCACCAGCACTTTTGCAGCAATGATTGTCGTGATGCGGGGCGGGATGGCGAAGAATCCATGGATCGTTCCTTCGGTGAACTCGCGACCGGCTGACCACGCCATGACGATGCCGGTGGTGAGCATCATCGTTATGCTTATCGCCATCGCAGCTATGGAGGTGAAGCCTGACCATCCCGGGCCAGTCATCATGGACGTAACTTTGCGACCGGTGGGGGTGTCCCCGAGATAGAGAGCCGCAGCGCTTCCCCCCACTGCCACCACGGTGCTCAGGAACACCACTGTGGCCGTGGCTACCCGGCTGACTGGTGAGCGCACTAGCTTGCCGTACTCGCAGCGACTGGCTGTCCGGAGCTCTTGCAGGTGTGTCATGCCGAGGCTCCCTCGGTCTGGTCATGGGTGAGGATAATGGTGAAGAAGGTGCGCTCGAGATCGGCCGACCGGGGATCGATCTCTGCGATGATCCGCCCGGTGTGGAGGACGTCGACGGTGTGGGAGATACGAGCCAATTCGTCGAAGTGGTGGCTCGTCACCAGTACCGATCCTCCTCGACGAGCGATGGCATCGATCTCAGTGCGGAAACCGAGCACAGCCAGTGGATCCAGCCCGTTGGTCGGTTCGTCCAGTAGGAGCAGGTCGGGAGTGTGGACCATGGCTGCGATCAAGCCCACCTTCTGTCGGGAGCCCAGGGATAGCCGTCGGGCCGGGGTATCGAACCATGGCATGAGACCGAGGATCTCAGCGAGTCGTAGAGCCTCGTGACGGGCCGGGGCCAGGGCTGCTCCGTGTAGCCGTGCCGAATTCTCGATGTTCTGGCGTGGAGTCAGCTCCGGGTAGCAGAACGCGGATTCCACCATGTGGCCCACTCGGTGCCACACGCTGCGATCAGCATGGCTGAGGTCATGACCCAGAACATGGACCGTTCCGCTTGCCGGGCGGATCATGCCGAGGGCGACCCGGAGGACCGTCGTCTTGCCCGCACCGTTGAGCCCGATGAGTGCCCGCACCTGGCCTGCTCCGATGGCCAGATCTAGGCCGTCGAGAATCCGTTTGCCGGATGCTTCGGCGCGGATGCCATCCAGGCGAAGCGCTGATTCGTTCATGGCTGGTCCATCAGGATGGACAACCCCTTCACCAGGGCTTGTGCCGCTGAGCAGGGGGGAGTGGGGTGATGTTCTCCTGCCCAGTCGAGGAGCGTCTGCGTCGCTGCTGCGATGACCGCAGCGGCTGCGCTCCTGGCGAGAAATCGATCAACGCCAGGGGTTTCCAAGGATTCAGCGATAGCCTCCTGCGTGGCTCGTGAAGATGTCATGGCGGCCCCGCGCAGGCTGGGGGTGATGGCCACGAGCTTGATCCTGAGGGCGAACTCCTCGGAAGAGAGTTCTTCTTGCGCTGTCTCATCGGTCAGTGCTGCCAGGAGTCCACGCACGGCGCGGTGCAGCGGTGGGAGCCCTGGGTCCTGTGCTGCCACGGCACGGGCGATGACGGGATCGAAGAAATCCTCGACGATAACGGATTCCTTCGTCGGGAAATAGCGGAAGTACGTCATGTGTGAGACGCCGACGGTCTGGGCGATCTGGTTCACGGTCACCTGCTCGAAACCGTGTTCCGTAAAAAGACGCAGCGCCGTTGACCGGAGACGTTCTCGCGTGGTGGTGTTCTTCATGAGCTAATGTTAGCAACTAACATCAGGGCTTGGGGGTTATCTTGCAGGTTTCCTGCACACGGGCGTCAGCCGGTGGTGTCATGGGCTCCGGGGCGTCCGCCACGCCAGGTGATGATGATCGACGCCGTGACGACTAGTCCCGCACCGAGCATCTGCCAAGCGGTGAGGAATTGGTGCAGCACCAGCATCCCGGCAAGGGCTGCCACTGCGGGTTCCAGAGCTAGCAGCACCGAGAAGACCCTGGGCGGGATGGTGCGCAGCGCCATCATCTCCATGGAATAGGGCAGTGCCGAACTGAGCAGGGCCACTCCTGCCCCAGCGCCCACCACCTTGGGTGAGGTCAATGGGCCGTGGGCATCAATGATTCCCAGCGGGGTCACCACAATAGCGGCAAGCAACAGAGCCCAAGTGATCCCGTCGATGCCCTTGAAATGCTTGCCGACCTCACGCTGGAAGAGAATATAGGCAGCCCAGCAGGCCCCGGCTGTGGCTGCGCACGCGATGCCCAGATGGTCCAATTCGTTCCAGCCCGCACGCAGAGCTTGTGAGATGAGTACCACTCCGCACAATGCAGCGGCGACGGCGATCCCGTCGCGCACCCGGCGCGACATGGCTGCTCCCAACAGCAGTGGCCCCAGGAACTCGATGGTGACCGCGACGCCGATCGGCAACCGGGCGAGGGCTTGGTAGAAGCAGAAGTTCATGGCGCCTAGGGTGAGGCCCAAGCCGAGCACCATCCGCCACGCTGTTGGATCATGTCCTTTGATCGAAGGCCGCACCAGCACCATCATGAGCACCGAGCTCAGTAGCAACCGGAAGGTCACCGTAGCGGGTGCCCCGATGAGTGGAATGAGTGTCGCAGCCAGCGCTCCGCCGAACTGAACCGAGATGATCGCCCCTAGCGCCAATGCAAATGCGGTGGTGGTGACGAAACTGCTATCGGCCGAGATGCGCACCCAGTCATTGTCCACCGCCGCGCGGTACGTGTGCCCGAAATTGTGGTGTCAAGTTTCCTTGACCAAAAGTGAAGGAAGCTTTACCTTGAGGACTATGCCTGAAATCCTGAACCCTTACCCGACGCAGACCTCGACCATCCGCCCCACTCCGCTGGTGCTCATCGGTTCACTGGTGATGCGCCCCCTGCTGATCCTGGCCCTCGGAATCCTCACTCCACTGGTGGTGCGGCTCGCGAACCCCAACGCCAGTTGGCAGGAGGCCGCCACATACGAGAACGCCACGGTGATCCTGGTCGACGTGATCACCATCGGTGTCATTGCCATGCTCCTGGCTCGCCAGTCCCGGCGCATCGGTGATCTCCTCAACTTCCGGCCCGCCGACATCGGATGGGGGCTGCTCGTTGCGCTGATCCTGCTTGCTGGCTTTTTCGTATGCACCTTTATCGGCAATCTGATCGTCTACCGGGGCCCACCTCCGATCCCTGAGGAAATCATCCGGGTTCCGCTGGTTGTCGGATTGGTGGCGATGATCGCTCCGCTGACCATCGCGGTCGCTGAGGAACTGCTCTACCGCGGTTGGTTGCAACCCCATTTCGAGGCACGTCTGGGGCACTGGCCCGGCATGCTGCTGGTGGCCCTGGCCTTCGGTGTGCAACACATCGGCTTCGCCCTGGGCTCACCTGCCGCCATGGCATCCAAGGTGATCGCCACCACGCTAGTCGGCGTGCTGTTCGGTGTACTGTACTGGTGGCGCAAGCGCCTGATGCCCCTAGTGGTCGGCCACGCGGTGCTCGACCTCCTCGGGTTGGGAATCCCCACCCTGGTGACCGCCCTGAGTTGAGTGAGGCCAACTGTCATGACGCCATCCGCCAAGCGTTACCTGATCCGCTTCGGTGTGGCCATGGGACTGTACTTGGTGGGCCTGCCCTTGGCCATCTGGCTGGGCACGCTGGCAGGCTCTAACAATCCATGGCGATTCGTTGCCTACCTGCTGGTTGCCCCATCGGTGGTGCTGGTCATTCGCGCGGTGCGGCTGCTCGTCGTCGAGGCCGACGAACTGCAGTCACGCAAGCTCGTCGAATCCTTGGCCATCGCCTTCGCCGGGGGGTCGGTTCTGACCTTCAGCTGGGGGCTGCTAGAAACCGTCGGAGCGCCGTCACTGCCTATTATCTGGGCGATGCCGGTGTACATGGCCTGCTGGGGGCTGGCGACCATCGTGGTGAGCCGGCGGTACTGAGACATGCGCAACCAGGTGGCTGCCCTGCGGGAGAAACGCAGCATGACCCAGGCAGACCTTGCTCGATTACTCGATGTGAGCCGCCAGACCGTCATCTCGATAGAAAAGGGGCGCTACGCCCCGAGCCTGCCGCTGGCCTTCCGGATTGCCGCAGTGTTCGGCCTGACCATTGAGGAGATCTTCACCCCCGACGAATGAGATCCGACCGCTGGTGAGCACCGGATACCTGCTCGGTGTTGTTCGGACGATCCGGTCTTGGCAGCAGGTTCCCCGACCCCTGTCGGGGACGGGCGCCAGGCAGGTCGTGTCTCCACCGGCACCTTGGCCTCACCCGAATTGGCCGGTGATGTAGCGTTCGGTGTCTTGTTCGGAGGGGTTGGTAAAGATCTTTTCGGTGGCGTCGAATTCGATGAGTCGACCGGGTGTGCCGGTGCCCTTGATGTTGAAGAATCCGGTCTTGTCGGAGACTCGTGATGCCTGCTGCATGTTATGGGTCACGATGACCACCGTGTAGTTTTCCTTCAGTTCGTGGATCAGGTCCTCGACGGCCAGGGTGGAGACTGGGTCCAGGGCTGAGCAGGGCTCGTCCATCAGCAGCACCTCTGGCTGGATGGCAATTGCCCGGGCGATGCACAGCCGCTGCTGCTGGCCACCCGACAGGCCATTGCCCGGGGCATTCAGCCGGTCCTTCACCTCGTTCCACAGATTCGCTCCCTTCAAGGAGCGCTCCACGATTTCATCCTTGCGGGCTTTCGGCATCCTGCGGGAGTTTAGTTGGATGCCTGCCAGCACGTTGTCGCGGATTGACATCGTCGGGAACGGGTTCGGTTGTTGGAAGACCATGCCGATCTGCTGGCGTACCCGCACCGGATCCACCCTGGGTGCGTAGATATCCTGCTCGTCGAGCAGCACCTGGCCCTCGACGCGAGCCCCCGAGGTTAGCTCAAGCATCCGGTCTAGCGAACGCAGCACTGTTGATTTGCCGCACCCCGATGGACCGATGAAGGCGGTCACCGAGCGGGGCTCAATCACCATGCTGACATTTTCGACGGCTTTGAAGTCCCCGTAAAAAATGTTCAGGTTTTTCAATTCCATTCGTTTGGCCATGTGCTCCTCCTGGGTGCGACGACGGGGTCACCGATTGATCTTGGGGGCGTACTTCCTCGCCACCCAGCGGCCGATGAGATTGAGGACCATGACGATGAGCACCAGCACCAGCGCGCCGGTCCAGGCCCTGTCCAAGAAGGCCTCCTGGGGACGCCCGGGGCGGGTGTACTCGTAGAAGACGAAGACCGGAAGTGAGGTCATCGGGTTCACCATGTTGGAGCCACCCGTCGGCAGCGGATTGGTGGTCATCGAGGCAGTGAACCCCATGGTGATCAGGAGCGGGGCCGTCTCGCCGATGATGCGTGCGATAGCCAGCACCACCCCCGAGACGATGCCGGAAACCGAAGTGGGCAGCACCACTTTCACGATGGTGCGCCATTTGCTCACCCCCAGCCCGTAGGAGGCTTCCCTCAATTTGTCGGGCACCAACCGGATGATCTCCTCCGAATTGCGCACCACATAGGGAATCATCAACACCGACAGTGCTAGCGCGCCGGCCAGCCCCGATTTCGAGCCATGCCCCACCATGAGTGAGATCAGCGAATAGGCGAACAACCCGGCGACGATGGAGGGGATGCCGGTCATCACGTCAACCAGGAAGGTGATGACCCGCTTCATCCATCCCTTGCCGTATTCGACGAGATAGATGGCGGTGAGCAGCCCCACCGGCACCGAGAAAACCGTAGCCATCCCGGTGGTGATCAGAGTGCCGATGATTGCATGGGCCGCACCCCCACCCGCACCGATGACATTGCGTTTCGTGGAGGTGAAATAGGTCACATCAAAGCGGATGATTCCCTCACTGGCCACCTTGAACAGCAAAGAGAGCAGCGGTGCCAGGGCCAACAAGAAGGTGCCGAGGATGAGATACCGAGCGATCCGGTCGACGGCCCGGCGTCGTCCCTCGACGGCGGTGGACAGGGCGAACATTGCCACCAAGAAACCGATGACCGCCAACAACACCGTGGCGATCCAGCCGAAGGCGCCGAGCAACCCCAGCACCGTGGCTGACACCACCAGGGCGACGACGAAGACGGCGGGGCCGATATACCCGGGCAATTGCCCGGCGGTGAGATGGATCTCCGCCTCGTGCTGGGCGGCGGCCCGCGGATCGTTGGCCGGGGTGCTCACCGGGACTCCTTGCGGGGTCCGCCGGTGATCAACCGTCCGGCCATGTTCACCACGATGGTGATGGCGAATAACACCAGACCGGTGGCGATGAGTCGGTGGACACCGCCGGAATCGGCTTCGGCGAAGCCTAGGGCGATATTCGCGGCAATCGTGTTGGGGTTCTCCGAGGTCAACAGCCTGGGGCTGATCATCCGGCCTCCCGACAGCACCATAGCGACGGCCATCGTCTCGCCCAGGGCTCGTCCCAACCCCAGCATTGATGCGGCGACGATGCCCGAACGTCCGAAGGGCAGCACTACCTGGCGGATCATCTCCCATTTCGTCGCGCCCAGAGCCAGCGAGGCTTCCTCCTGGAGTTTCGGGGTGCGCAGGAAGACCTCTCTGGTCAGCGAGGTGATGATCGGCAGCACCATGATTGCCAGTACTAGCGATGCGGTGAGCATGGTGCGGCCCGTGCCTGAGGCAGTGCCTGAGAATAGCGGGATGAAGCCGAGATACTCGGTTAGCCATTGGTGCGCGGGGACGAGCATGGGGGCCAAGGTGGTGATGCCCCACAACCCGAAGACGATTGAGGGAACGGCGGCGAGCAGGTCGACGACGAAGGCGACCGGGGTGGCCAGCTTCCTGGGTGCGTAGTGGGAGATGTACAGCGCGATTCCCACTGAGACCGGAACCGCGATGAGCAGGGCCAGGAAAGAGATCCATATGGTGCCGAACAGGTAGGGGGCCACGTAGCCCCAGAGATTCCCGTACCTGGGATCGCCGGTGGTGATTGCCGGTGCGGCCTGCGCGATCAGGAAGACGGCAACCGCCGCGAGGATCACCATGATGATTCCTCCCGATCCGGTGGAGATTCCCCGGAAGGCGGCGTCGCCGACGTTGCCGTGATCGGCCATCAGCGACTCGTCAACGGTTTCGATGCTGCGGATATCGTCAGACATTCATGCCTCCGATGTATGGGCGGGTGCGGTGCGGTAGCCGTGGTGCAGGGCAGATGTGTTCGAGTAGGCGGATGAGCGGTTCATCGGATTGTCGCTGCTGCTTCCCGGATGGATGCCGCGAGTTCCCCGCTCAACGGCACGTTGCCAGCCTGCGGTACCGCGCCGTTTTGTCCTTCCTCAGAGATCACCTGGCTGAGATAGGCCCCGACGATCTCTCCGGTGTGGGAATCCGCATACCGGGAACAGGCGATGGCATAGGAGACCAAGATGAATGGGTATCCGGAAGCGGTCCGGTCCAATTCCAGGGTCCAGTCGTTGATCCCTCGCCCTTCCAACCTCGGCGATGCCGCGACGACGGCCGACGCCGCCTCGGCGGTGGGGCCCACCGGGGTGGCGATTCCATCGGGGGAATAGCGTGCTGAAGCCATGGCATCGGTGACCCCGGATGCGTCGGCATAACCGATGGTTCCGTTTCCTTGCTGCACCGCTGCAACCACTCCGGAGGTGCCCTGGGCGGCTTCTCCGCCATATCGTGTGGGCCATCTGTTGACCGGGCCTTCGGTCCACGTGGCGGGGGCGATCTGGGCGAGGGCTCCGGTGAAACTCTCGGTGGTTCCCGAGTCATCCGAGCGGTGCACCGGAGTGATGGGCAGATCGGGCAGTGCGATGCCGGGGTTAACATCGGCGATCTGCGGATCGGCCCAGTTGGTGATCTGGCCGGTGAAGATCTTGGCAAGCACTTCGGCGGAGAGGGTGAGTTCGCCGACACCGCCGATGTTGAAGATAATGTGGATGGTGGAGATCTGCACGGGCAGGTTGATCGGTGTGGTGTCCGCGGCGCACTGGCGGCTGGAGGCTGCCATCTCCGCGTCCTCCAACGCCCGGTCCGATCCGGCGAAGGCGGCTGCGCCGTCAGCGAAAGCGGTCCGCCCGGCCCCCGAGCCGTCGGGGGAATAGTTCACGGTGACCCCGGGGTGTGCGGTCTGGAACTGGGCCACCCACACCTCCTGAGCGGATTTCATTGAAGATGCTCCGGTGCCTTGAACGACCCCAGACAGTCCATCGGTGGGTGTTCTATTACCGCACGCTGTGACCATCAGGGCGATGAGACAGCCCAGCGCGGCACTGGTGCGTGGATATTTCACGGCTGTGGCCTCCCGGTGGTCGTGGCGACGATGTCACGTTAAGAGACGTCGGTGACGAGATCAGGGAATCCGGGTTAACAAAAGGTGAACGAATCATGGTGGCCATCGCTGCTGGTGAATGCTGAATCCGGCTCTATTCAATGGCTGGCAGCCATCGCGGGCCGGACGTGTTTTGTAATGGGGTCCATCACGTGGGGTGGAATCGATCAACCGCTGGGGCGATCACCCCGGTTGGTGTGGTCGTCGCGAGCGCCCGGCGATGATTCGCTGCCCGGCCATCGGCTTGGGCTGTCATTTCACAGCCGCGGGGCGATGTGTACCAGTCGGCCGTCGTCTAAGGTGCCGTCGGGGTAGACCAGTGTCGCCTCTCCTGGTTTCAGTACGTGGCTGGGGCACACCCCGAGGTGGTCAAACATCGCGGGTAGCACCGGCCGGTGTCCACAGACCGCCACCGGGCGGACGGTTTTCGCGGGATCCAGTATTTTGCTCATCGCCTTGCCCACCCCTTTCGGCTCGGCCTGCGCCGATTCCTCACTGAGGGCGGCCATTGATGCGATATCGATCCCGGATCGCTTCGAATAGGGCAGCAGGGTATCCATACAGCGGGTCGACGATGAACTCGCCAGCTTGCTCACTCCTAGGGCAGACAATAATCCGGAAAGCGCTTTCGCCTGTCGGCGCCCCCGTTCGGTGAGCCGCCGGTCCCGATCCGGGCCGTGCCATTGTTTGCGGGCCATGGCTTTCGCGTGACGCACCACCACCACGGGGATTGCGGGGGTAGTGCGCAGGGCCGAGCGCAGCACCAGTACGTCATCGACGCAGGTCAAGTCGCGTAATGCACGCTCGGCGGGCCACCATTCGGCGGTATCCACCTCGTCGCCGTGGAATGCTGCAGGCTCTGCGGTCGGATCGATCAACTGGCCGTACCACCAGTGCACCTGCTTGGGGTGGCCGTTGACTCGGTAGCCGGTCGTGATCAGAGGTTGGGTGACCCTGATTTGGTAACCGCTTTCCTCGGCGATTTCACGCACAGCGGTCACCGCCAGGTACTCGTCCGGTTTGACCTTGCCCTTGGGCAGCGACCAGTCGTCGTAACGGGGACGGTGAACCACCAGCACCCGGGAACCGTGCTTGTGTTCGCGCAACACAACGGCACCGGCGGCGGTGATCAGTTCTCGGGACATGATGGATCCGGCTCAGTGTCGCCCGGAGGAGACCCGGTTGATGAGGAAAGACTGGATGTCGTTGAGGGGATTGCCCTCGGCATCGGTGGTGACCGGCGTCCAGGTTCGGTCGTCGAGATGCCAAGACACCGTCGAATCATCGAAGGCCAAGTCGAGGATCTCTCCGATCTGGGCTATGTGTGCCCGATTCGAGATCGAGACGATCGCCTCCACCCGGCGGTCCAGGTTGCGGTGCATCATGTCTGCTGAACCGATGCCCACCATCGGCTGCCCGCTGTTCTCGAACCAGTAGATGCGGGAATGCTCCAGGAAGCGCCCCAGGATGGAGCGCACCCGAAGATTTTCCGACATCCCTGGCACCCCGGGGCGCAGCCCGCAGATGCCGCGCACCCACAGATCGACCGGGACCCCGGCCATGGAGGCCCGGTATAGGGCGTCGATGATCGCCTCATCGACGATTGAGTTCACCTTCATCCGGATACGGGCGGGTTTGCCCTCGCGGTGGTTGATGATCTCGTTCTCGATATGGGCGAGCAGGCCACTGCGGATGCCGTCGGGGGCCACCATCAGCCGCCGGTAGTTCACGTCTTGAGTCATGCCTGACAGGTGGTTGAACAGCCGGGCGACATCGTCGGTGATGATCGGGTTGCAGGTGAGCAAACCCATATCCTCGTATTGGCGGGCGGTTTTCGGGTTGTAGTTGCCGGTACCGATGTGGGCGTAACGGCGCAGCCCGTCGGGTTCGTCGCGCACCACCAGCATCAGCTTGCAGTGGGTTTTCAACCCGACCATGCCGTAGACGACGTGCACCCCGTTGCGTTCTAGCTTCCGGGCCCACCGAATGTTTGCCTGCTCGTCGAAGCGGGCCTTCAGCTCGACCAGGGCAAGCACCTGCTTTCCGGCCCGAGCCGCGTCGATGAGGGCATCGACGATCGGGGAGTCGCCGGAAGTGCGGTACAGGGTCTGCTTGATGGCCAGCACCTTCGGATCGGATGCGGCCTGTTCAATGAGCCGTTGCACCGAGGTGGCGAAGGAATCGTAGGGATGATGGACCAGCACGTCTTTCTTGCGCAGGGCAGTGAAGATATCGGCCGGGCGCGAGGTGTCTAGGCCCTGGGCCAGATCGGGATGGGTCTTGGGCAGGAAGTTCTTATACCGCAGCTCTTCCGAACCGGCCCCGTCGAGGGCGAACAGGCCGGTCAGATCGAGTGGGGCAGGCAACCGGAAGACCTCGTCCTCCGAGATGTCCAGTTCCCGAGTGAGCATCGACAACAGTTCGTCGTCGATCGAATCCTCGACCTCCAACCGCACCGGGGGACGTCCCACCTTGCGGGAGAGCAGTTCCTTCTCGATGGCGAAAAGGATGTTCTCGGCGTCGTCCTCCTCGACCTCCACATCCTCGTTGCGGGTGACGCGGAAGGTGACATGGGACATCACCTCCATGCCGGAGAAGACCTCATCCATGTGTTGGACGATGATCTCCTCCAGCGGCAGGTAGCGGTTGCGGGTCACCTTCACGAAACGTGACAAAATGCTGGGGACCTTCACCCTGGCGAACTGCTGGTTCCCGGTTGCCGGGTTGGTGAGCAGCACTCCAAGGTTCAGCGACAGCCCCGAGATATAGGGGAAGGGGTGTGATGGGTCGACCGCGAGCGGGGTGAGAATCGGGAAAATTCGTTCGGTGAACAGCTCGTGCATCTGAGTCTGTTCCTCTTCGGTGAGTTCATTCCAACCGAGTAGGTGCACCCCGTGGGTGGTCAGAGCCGGGCGGACCTCCTCGACGAAGACCCGGGCCTGCTCTGCGACGAGCTCATGGGTGCGTTCCAGGATCGCCTCGTATAGGTCGCCGGGCAGCATGCCGCCGTTCGAAGAGACCGCCACCCCAGCATCAATGCGGCGTTTCAGGCCGGCCACCCGCACCATGAAGAATTCGTCGAGGTTGGAGGAGAAGATCGCCAGGAATTTGGCGCGCTCCAACAGCGGCACCCGCGTGGCATCCTTCGCCTGGTCGAGCACCCGGTTGTTGAAGGACAGCCAACTCAGTTCCCGGTCCGAGTAGCGGTCCTCGGGCAGGGGGAGATTCTCGATGTGTTCGAAGGTATCCGGCATCAGGCCTCCTGCCCGGGACTGAGGAAGGTGTAGGAGGTGTCGGTGCGGGCTATCTCGAAACCCATGCTGGTGTATAGATTGACCGCCTTCTGGTTCGCTGCCTCAACGTAAAGCAGCACCCATCTGACCCCGTGGGTCCGCATCTGTTCCAACCCGAGTTGCAGCAGGGAGCGGCCGACGCCCTTGCCTTCCCAGCTCGGGTCGACGGCCAGCACGTAGACCTCACCCAAGGTGTCTTCTACCTTCATCCAGTGAAAGCCAATGAATGTCCAGTCGCCCCATTCCGCGCCGGGAGGCCATGCCCGGGCGGAGATGATGTGATACAGGTTCTGCTTGGGTCCGAGGCGGGCTTCGAAATCCTCGCGGGTCATTGAGCCCTGTTCCGGATGATCGGCGAAGGCGCGGGCGTTGACCTCCAGCAGGTCATCGAGCTCGTTCTCGAAGAAGGAGCCTGCGATGGTTCCGGGAGCCAGGCTGGGTTCGATGGCCTCGGGTAGGGGACAGGTCATTTTCAGCAACTGACGCGAGGCCACCATGCCCATGCGGGCGGCTACCGCCCGGGCCGCCGGAAGGCTGCCGAAAGCCCAGCAACTGCGCATCTGCTGCTGCTCGGCGACGGTGGAGATGAGTCCCGTTCCCAGCCCGAAATTGCGGTGCTCAGGGTCGATGCACAACTGGAGACTGCCATCGTTGTGGTCGTAGCTCGCATAACCCACCAGATTGGTTGATTCGGGAAGCAGGTAGTGGGTGATCCGGTGGCTGCCCGCTGCCTCGAGGCCGAGCTTCGCCGATTCGTTCAGCGGGCTCACATCGTCAGCATCGGCGCAACGCTGTACCAGCCATTCGACGTCGCGGATCTGCTCGGGGCTCAGTTCAGAAAGCACAAGACTCACACGCAGAGCCTACGGGGTCGTGGTCACAGGCAACAGGCGTGGTGTGGTCTCAGTAGGTGTTAGCGAACCGGTAGCCCACACCACCGACTCCCCACAGTGTGCGACGACCTGTCGCACACTGTGGGGAGTAGAACGAGTTTTTCGGGTCGGGGAACCGGGGTGACAGTACCCGCCGGGGTGATGAAGGTGATCCCGGTCATCGGGCTTACCTCTCGCGATCGGTTGTTTCTAGCCGTCAGGATGCTGCGCCCCATTCGGCCGAATCCATGAGGATCGTCATGGGTCCGTCGTTGGCGAGTTCGACGATCATGTGCTCACCGAATACCCCGGTCGCCACCTCGGCGCCTAGTTTTCGCAGCGCAGCGACGTAGGCGTCGAACAGCGGTTCGGAGACCGGACCTGGGGCGGCAGCATTCCACGACGGGCGTCTTCCCTTGCGGGTGCTGGCGTGGAGGGTGAACTGGGAGATCGCCAGGATGGGGGCCGCCAGGTCGCTGGCCGATTTCTCGCAGTCCATGATCCGCAGTTCCCAGGTCTTGCGGGCCATCTTCTCGGCGATCTCCGTCTCGTCGTCGTGGGTGATACCAACGAACACCACCAGACCGGGGCGGGTGATCTCCCCGGTCACCTCACCAGCGACGGTGACCTTAGCGTGGGCGGCGCGTTGCAGCAGGACTCTCATGCCGGGTCTTTCTCAAGAGCGGTAGACGACGACCCGATCGCCGATGGCCGTCTGGTTGAACAACCATTCGGCCTGCCACATGGCGTTCAGATTGATGCAGCCGTGGGATCCCCAACTCGGGAATCCACGGCGCTCGAAATCTGAGGAGTAGTGGATGGCCTTGCCGTCGTAGGTGAAGTACTGCGAGTAGGGCATGGGCGCGTTGAATGGGATCGACCAGTCGTTGGCCACCTTGCGGTTGATTCGCATTTCGCCATCGTCGGTTTCATAGCCGGGCGCACCGAAACGTGCGTCGAAGGTGGCTTGGATCTGCCCGTTGACTACCCAGTAGATCTTGTTGGTGGTTTTGTCCGCGCAGGCCGCCCGGCCCCAGGTGCAGCGGGAATCCAGCTTGTGCAGGTCGTGGGCGCCGGTCGTCGGGCCCCAAGTGATCGCCCCGTGCTCGTAATTTTGGTAGCACCCAGCGTTGTTGCAGGTTTCGTCGCTGACCGGGTAGCCGAAACGTCCGTTCTCCCAGTTGTTGCCCGCGTAGTAGTCGCGGATTGCTCCGCCGGTCGCGTGGGCGCCGGTGCCCCAAGTCCAGTAAACGGTGCCGTTTTGGAAGATCTGGTAGACCCCGCCATCGCGGATGGGGGTCTCTTCGGTCATGGGGTATCCGAGCCCGCCGACCGCGCCCTTCTCGTTCCATTTGCTCAAGATGGCCCCAGTGAGGGCGTGGGCGCCGGAGCCAGGGGACCACAGGATCGCCCCGTTCTCGAAATTCCGCTGGGCCCCGCCGGGGATGCCGAACTCCCCGCTGGTGGGGGCGCCGAGTTTGCCGTTGGCTGCCCCGAACTGCATCCAGGTCCAGCCGATGCCGCCGCCGATCGGTGCCAGTCCGGTGGCCGGTGACCAGTACATGACCCCGCCCTGGAAGATCTGGTATACACCGCCGTTGGCGCTGCCGATCTCCGAGGTAGTGGGGAAGCCATAGCTTGATCCGCTACCGCCCATGCGCTCCCATTCACTGCGGATGGCTCCCTTGACGATCTGGGCACCAGTATCGGCGGTCCAGTAGATGACTGCGTTCTGGAATTCCTGAGCCGCCCCACCCCCGGATGGGGTCCATTCGTCGTTGGTCGGCAGCCCCAGTTCGCCGTTCTGGGCCCCGGAAACGATCCAGGCATGGTCGATGGCCCCGTGGACGAAGTGGGCACCGGTCTGCGAACTCCACACGACAATCCCGTTGGTGAAGGTTCTGGTGCGTACTCCGTTGGCGTCGACGGTTTCCGGGCCGCTGGGCGCACCGACCTCCGGGTGAGCGACCACGTATTCGTCGATCGGGGTTGCTTTTTGCTCGGGGGTGTTGTCAGTTGTCGAATCCGGCTGGGTGTCACGGGTGCCAGATGGATCACTTTGGTCCGGATCGGGATAGTCGGCAGACGCCGACGGCTGCGGTGCCGTTGGGTTCGAGGTGATGGACGGGGCCGATGGGGTGGGCTCGTCGGCCGATGCGGCAAGGCCGGTGCCGAGTAGTGACCCGGTGATCAGCGTCGACAACAGCAGGACAGCAGGTGTGCGTTTCATCGTTCTTCCCCTGACGATGCGGCCACCGAGGTGGCTTGCGGTGAACGGTCTGAACTATAGGCGAGCGACGGCTCGGGTCTGAAGGGCCGTGGGGCTCGATCGAGCAGTGGTGAACGAGGTCGGCGGGTGTTGAGCGGAGGGCTGAGATAAACTTATCAAGTCTTTGTGCTGTTGATAAACTTATCATCATGAGGTCGCCGTTGGACTCGCCCTTCAGTCCGGGTTCGGATACCGTGCCCCAAGTATGGGCCGGGCGCACCTCCCAACTGAGCGACTGGCGGGATGTCCTGCGTCCGCGGCGCTCGGCCGGGCTCTATGAGCGCGGTCGCATTGTTCTCGGGGAGGCTGGTTCAGGCAAGTCCTCACTGGTGCGGCGGATCACCCGGGAGGCTTCGCAGGCCGGTGACTGGGTGACACCGCAGTTGCGGATCCCTTCTGGTACCGACCCCGTCAAGCGGGTTGCTGCTGCTCTACTGGAGGTGGCGCAGCAGGCGGGTCTGGCTACGGTCCGGGAGCGGCGCATCGGTGAGTTGCTGCGTCGGGTGGAAAGTGTGGCCGCATCCGGGGTCTCCCTGTCGCTGCGCCCCGGGAGCGGGCCCGAGCCCTACACCGCTCTTACCGAGCTATTGACGGAGATCGGTCGTGCGGCGATCCGGCGGGGCGACATCGTTGTGATCATTCACCTCGACGAGGTGCAGAACATTGGGGACGAAGACGCACGGTCGCAGCTGCTCATTGCGCTGGGGGATGCGCTGGTTCATGAGGAGGGTGTCGAGGCACCGGGTGGGCTGAGGGTGGAGCGGGCTCTACCGATCGCCGTCTACCTCACGGGGCTGCCGGAATTCGCCGTCATGGCCGGGGCTCGCACCGGTGCCACCTTCGCACGCCGCTTTCAGACGACGACCCTCGGACCCCTTGACGATGACTCCCTGCGGGCCGCGCTTCAGCCCTTCGTCACCGAGGGCTGGCCGGTGCTCGGTGCGACCGGTGCGGGCCCAGCCGAGGTGGGGAGGGTATTCATGGAGCCCGCAGCGCAGCAGGCAATTGTTGAACGCGCCTGTGGTGAGCCTTTCCTCTTTCAGCTGGCCGGGGAGCGGGCCTGGTATGCGGGAGGGGGACAGCTCATCACTGCCGAGCAGGTGCAGGCCGGGTGGCGGGAGGCCGCCCCGGAGGCGGAGGCACATGTCCAGCGGATTCTCGACCGGCTCCCACCCCGGGAGCACCAGTTCTTGGAGACGATGGCCGAGCTGGCGCCCGGGGAGCGCACGCTGACGATGATCGCCCGGCGCATGGGCTACGACCAGGCAACAGATGCAGGACCGACGGCGCAGCGCCTGCAGCTCACCCGTGGTCTCATCCACCGGGGCAAGCCCTACCGTTTCCACCACCGCGCCATTGAGGCCTACCTCACTTCCTCCTGGCCCTGGTCGTAGTCCTACAGACGGAAGGTGCCAACAGCGTTGGGGATGCGAAGCTGTACCTCCAAGAATGGCCCGAACCTTGGTTCAAGAGATACAGACCAACGCGGCGCACACGGACTCGACTCCTCAAGGGTGATGAGCGGGTATCCGACGAGCCTGGGCAGGGCGTGGGCGTGGGCGTGCGACTGCGGTGGTAGTGACCCTTCTATGGCCTAGCCTCGTGGGCAGATCAACGTTTCGCTGGAGACCCCAGCCAGAACCGAAAGGATCCCCATGAGACGTCGTTCATTCTTGCTGGCCACCCTGGGTGCTGCAGCAGCTGCTACCCCTGTTCTGAGTGCTTGTGGCCCATCGGGCTCGCAGGGACGTGGCGACCCGGGTGAGAAGCCTGCCAATGCCGAGGGCTTCGACGATGTGACAATGATCCCGGTGGAATTCGGGGAGTACTTCACCTCTATGAGTGTCAGTAATTTTAATGACACGATGGTTGCAGGTTACTTCGATTTTACAGACGATACACCAATGATTCCAGCATATTGCAGTGTGCTGGCCAATGAGGCGCGGGTGCTCACTCTTGATCTTGCTTCCGGCGAATTTAGTACCCATCTGTTGGATCAGGGATTACGTACCACCGCGGGAGCGGAATTTGATGTCCCCGTCCTCAATGTCGCGAAGGGGGAGGGCTGCTCGGCCACGTCGATGGTCGTCGATGATGAATACGGCTATGCCGTGTTCCATTACGCTACTGGAAACCAAGGCTCCTCTCGGGGGGAACTGCGGGTCGAAGCGGTTAAGATCAAACTCTCCGATGGGAGCATTGCTGCCCGCAAGATGCTGTTCACCTATGACTCGAGCAGTCAGAAGACGCCGGATGTCCCCAGCGAATTAATCATCCCGTTCGACGGTGAGCATATCATCGCAAAATCGTCGACTTCCAAGCCGGATGATTGGCCATACTTCTCCAGATCGAGTGACCCCGGAAAATTCTATCGGTACACCGCGTTCACCAAGGATTTTGAAAAAGTTTCCGAGTTCGTCTCGACCGGCGAGAAATATGTCGGTGATTGGGTATTTCAGAGCGTCGAGATTGACATGCGCGACGGAAATTTTCCCAAGGTAGAGAATCAGTTGCTTTCTCTCGTGGGTGGTACCAAGAAGGTTTTCGAGTCCTCCAAGCAAGAGCCCATTTGCGGTTTCGGAGACCAGGTGTACGTTGCTGAGCTCGAGAAAAATGGTTCTTCGGGGGCATCCAGTGCAAAAGCGATGAACCTTGTTGATCTGAAGACCGGCACCTCAACTCCGCTGGATATCTCCATTGAAAGTGCTGGGGGTTTTGAAGGAGAGATCACTAAAGTCTCCGGAAACTACGCGATGTTCACTGCGAACGGATATTTCCTCGTATTCGAGAAGAACGATCCTGTGACGCCTGTCCTGCAGTGGGATAAGGGTGCGGGCAAGAAGAAGCTGTACGGCGCCGATGTTTTCGGAGGTGTCCTCTATGCGGATTTCCTGGATGACAACCTCATGTTGATCGATGCGGCAACCGGCGAGGATATCACCGCTCAGCCAGCGTCGGACTTGGGTCAGTTCAATGTGCGGCATTTCGGCATCATCGAGAGGTCCAAGCTGCGGGTAGCGACGAAGTGGGACAAACCCAGGTCGGGCAAGAAGGCTGGCGGCTCATCCTCTTCGGCCAGCCCGAAACCGTCATCTGCTTCGCCTACGCCGAGCAGCTCGGCGAGTTCGTCAATGAGCCCTGGTGCCGAGAGCTCATCGTCTGCTTCGTCGTCGGCCAAGACGCCGTCGGCAACCTCCTCCAGCTCGCGCTGATCCCTACGACGCCGGTCGCTTCGGTGACACCCGACGGTTGTCGTGAAATTTGTTTCGCTGTGGCGGTCCTCCTGCCCGGGAGGGTCGCCACAGTGGCGTTGAACCGTCTCGTCATCTTCTTGGAAAAGACTTGCTCGGTTCACGAGATGAGCGAGACGACGCCTGGCCTGTCGGTGAGGTGGGCCGCCACCATCTAGAATCGGTGCGTGGCCCAGTTCATCGTCATCGCCTTAGTCGTAGGATCCATTGCCATCGGAGGATTCGCGGCATGGGAACTGGTGCGCATCCTTCGCTCCGACCGCTGACCTTGAACATCCGCTGATTCCACACAGGAGTATCCATGGCATTCGAGATCCCCGCGAACCTCGATCCCTCGCTCATGCCCCTCGCTTGGCTCATTGGCCACTGGGAGGGCCGCGGGCACGGATCGTGGCCCGGGGCTGATGATTTCGAATTCGGCCAGCAGATGGACTTCCACAACGACACCGGCCCCTATCTGCACTACATCCTGCAGACCTTCACCTTGGATGACGAGGGCAATCCGCAGGCCCCGTTGTTCACCGAGACCGGCTATTGGCGTGGCACCGGTAGTGGCGTCGAGCTGGTTATCGCAAATCCCGGGGGCTGGGCCGAGATCTGGGCCGGTGAGGCATCTGGCGGAAAGATCGAGCTGACCACCGATGTCGTCGCGCGCACCACCACCGCAGAGCTGGAGTACACCGGCGGTCACCGGCTCTACGGCAATGTTGAATCCGACCTGATGTGGGCCTTCGACAGGGCGAGTGCCGACGTCGAGATGCAACCTTATCTGTGGGGGCGGCTCAAGCGTGTCTGAGCCGATGTCCGCCGACGTTGTCCGGGTGCCGGAGGGCCCGGATGCAGGGATGGTCCTGCATACTGGGGACCCTTTCGGCGAGCAGCGGGCCATGAGCACCGGCAATGGGGTGCTGCATCTGGGATCCCGCGAGGTGTTCACCGTTACCGGTCCCGACCGGCTGACCTGGCTGCACTCCCTGAGTTCCCAGGATCTTGCCGGGCTGCGGCCCGGGATGGGCGTGGACGCGCTGGTGCTGTCGCCCAACGGCCATGTGGAGCACGGGTTCGTCGTGGTCGACGACGGGGAGCGCTGCTGGTGCTGGACCGAGCCCGGAGCGCGAGAGGGCCTTCTCGGTTTCCTGGAGTCGATGAAGTTCTGGACCGATGTCCGCTGCGAGCCCCGAGACGATCTGACGGTGTGGTGGATCGGGAACCGGGAGCAGGCCCCCGAGGCAGTCGCCATCGCGCAGACCCCGATCGGTGACGGTCGGCTCATGGTGCTGCCGGGTGACGTGCCGGTGAGCGGTCGCCTCGTGGGGCAATGGGCCCATGAGGCGCTGCGGGTGGTGGCTGGGGTACCGAGAATCGGGGCCGACACCGACGCCCGCACTCTCCCCAACGAGATCGGACTCCATGGAACAGCTCTTGACAAGGGATGTTATCGCGGTCAGGAGACGGTTGCCCGAGTGCACAATCTCGGCCGCCCCCCACGTCGGCTGGTGCGCCTGCTGTTCGACGGCGACCTGCCCGCAGCGGGTGCCGCCATCATGCATGGTGACAAACAGGTGGGGGTGCTCACTTCCCCGGTGCAGCACTATGAACTCGGGCCGGTGGGGCTCAGCCTGGTCAAGCGCTCGGTCCCGGTGGACGCCACCTTGGTGGTTTCGGGCATTGCAGCCGCCCAGGAAGCGATCGTTGACCCCGGAATTGGTGAACATTTCCGTCCCCAGCTGTGAATCCTGATCCGCTGGCAATGTGACCGACGGGTGCCCGACTGCGTGTGGTGGGGTGTCACGTTGACTATGGCGATTAGGCCACGGTAAGCAGAGAAAGGCCTCTGGCCCCGGGGAATCAGGGTCTGGCTTTCTCTACCAGGACAGCTTCGGCGATCTGTCCGTCGGCATTCGCCGGTGTCCATGGTTGGGTCCGCAGCCACTCGGAGCCGCAGCCCTCGCAGCGAAACAGCTGGTTCTGGTCTCGCCACTGCTCGGTGGCCCGCCAGTCGCACTTTCCTTGACATGGGTTGCGTACCAGGAAATTAGTCATGCACCTAGCTTTGCAGTCTATGGCTTCTCTTAAGAAGTGCCCGCACTGCGGCGGCTACTTTTTCGCGGTCTTCGCGCGGTTGCGGGCCTTCGCCCGGTCGGTTGCGGCCAGGGCCACCTTGCGCACCCGCACCACGTCCGGGGTGATTTCCAGGCACTCGTCGGCCGCGCAGTATTCCAAGGATTGCTCCAGGCTCATGCGACGTGGTGGAATGAGCCGCTCCAGTTCATCGGCGGTGGAGGATCGCACATTGGTGAGGTGCTTTTCCTTGGTGGGGTTGACGTCCATGTCGTCGGGCCGGGAGTTCTCGCCGACGACCATGCCCTCGTAGGTGTCGTCGCCGGGGGAGACGAATAACACTCCGCGCTCCTGCAAGTTGAACAGGGCGTAGGAGGAGACGGTTCCTTGGCGGTCGGCGACCATCGAGCCGGTGGTGCGGTTGCGCATCTCGCCGACCCACGGGGTGTATCCCTCGAAGACGTGGTTCATGATGCCGGTTCCTCTGGTAGCGGTGAGGAACTCGGTGCGGAAGCCGATCAGCCCACGTGAGGGGATCACATACTCCATCCGCACCCAGCCGGTGCCGTGGTTGCTCATCTGCTGCATCATGCCCTTGCGGGCACCCATCAGTTCGGTGACGGTACCCAGGTGTTCCTCGGGCACGTCGATGGTGAGGTATTCGGTGGGTTCGCAGGTCTTTCCGTCGATTTGCCTGGTGACCACCTCGGGCTTGCCGATGGTCAACTCGAAGGATTCCCGGCGCATCATCTCCACCAGAACCGCCAGTTGCAGTTCGCCACGGCCTTGCACCTCCCAGGTGTCCGGGCGGTCGGTGGGCAGCACCTTGATCGACACGTTGCCGATCAGTTCCTGGTCCAACCGGTTCTTCACCAGGCGTGCGGTGAGATTCTTGCCGCTGCGCCCGGCCAACGGGGAGGTGTTGATGCCGATGGTCATTGAGATCGACGGCTCGTCGACGTGGATGAGTGGTAGCGGCTTCGGATCCGCCGGATCGCAGAGGGTCTCGCCGATGGTGATCTCCGGAATGCCGGCGACGGCGATGATGTCACCGGGCCCGGCGGTCTCCACCTGCTCGCGCTCCAGAGCGCGGGTCATCAGCAGCTCGGAGAGCTTCACAGTGGTCACCGATCCGTCACGACGGCACCAAGCCACCTGCTGACCACGCTTGATGTTGCCCTCGACGATCCGGCACAGCGCCAGGCGTCCCAGATAGGGGGAGGAGTCGAGGTTTGTGACGTGGGCTTGCAGCGGTGCACCCTGCGTATAGGTGGGGGCCGGGATATAATCGCGGATGGTCTCGAACAGCGGCTCAAGGTCGTCATGATCGGGCAATTTGCCGTCCTCGGGCTGGTTCACCGATGCGCGCCCGGCCTTGGCCGACGCGTAGATCACCGGGAATTCCAAGGCGTCAGCGTCTTCGTCGTCGATGAGGTCCAAGAACAGTTCGTAGCTCTCGTCGACGACCTCCCCGATGCGAGCATCTGCGCGATCCACCTTGTTGATCACCAGGATGATTGGCAACTTCTTGGTCAGGGCCTTGCGCAGCACGAAACGGGTCTGAGGTAGCGGTCCCTCCGATGCATCGACCAGCAACACAACCCCGTGAACCATCTCCAAGCCGCGCTCCACCTCGCCACCGAAATCGGCGTGACCAGGTGTATCAATGATATTGATGAGCAAATCCTGGCCATCGGCCATGGTGTGGTGCACCGCGGTGTTCTTGGCGAGGATGGTGATGCCCTTCTCTCGCTCCAAGTCCATCGAATCCATCACCCGGCTGTCGACGTCGGCTCCCTCGCGGAAGGCGCCGGACTGCCACAGCATCGCATCCACGAGGGTGGTCTTCCCGTGATCGACGTGGGCGATGATCGCTACGTTGCGCAGGCCGGAACGTTCAGACATGGGACTCCGTCGAGGGTTGGTTGCAGAAGATAGTGATGAACTTCGCCGATTCTAGGCCGCTTCGGCCACAGACCCGCTTGCCGCGATCGTGGTGTTGCCGCCGGATTGCGCCCGGGAAATCAAGCGGCCGGTGGGAGGGGAGCGGGTTCGGCGTCGTGGTTACCGTCGCACCACTGGTCGGCGGGCACCGTGGCCTTGACTTCCTCGATATGTCGACCGCATCCGTCCCAGGTCGTCTTGCCGCACACCTCACACGTGACTGGTTTGCACATGGCACTCCCAACTCTCGATGTCATCCATTCTGCCTGAAGCGAGCCTCGGCAACAACTGATTGAAATATCAACTTATTCCGTGCAGCATGGTGCCGTGAAAGCTTTCGGATTCCTCAGTTTTGGTCATCACGCGGTCGCGGGTCAGCTCGGGCCCGACGCGGGTGAAATGTTGCGCATAGAACTTGAACTGGCCCAGGCTGCGGACGAGCTTGGCGTCAACGGCGCCTACTTCCGGGTGCATCACTTCGCCCCGCAGGGTGCGGCTGCGATGCCTTTGCTCGCTGCGATCGCCGCGTCGACCAAGTACATCGAAGTCGGCACCGGGGTGATCGACATGCGCTAGCGCATGTCTGAGTTATGGCGTTGGACGGAACACCTATTGCTTGCGGGCACGCGCAGCCCGCAGTCCGTTGGCGATGACGACGACTTCGGCGACCTCG